>WNGQ01010186.1_pt1 | contig 11160 bp, 9 predicted proteins | sample 5407661 | NCBI WGS metagenome assembly WNGQ01 (sample SAMN13153382, study PRJNA577476) | soil metagenome | isolation source: 60 cm soil or saprolite under Garry oak tree replicate 2 | place: USA:California | collected 2016-06-15
GGCATCGCGTTCTTCGAATACTGGCTGGCGGTGCCGGCCAATCGCTGGGGCAGCGCGGTGTATTCAGCGGCGCAACTCAAAACCATGCAGGAGGTGATCACGCTGGTGGTGTTCGCCGGATTCTCGGTTTTGTATCTGAAGGAGCCGTTGGGCTGGAATCACGGACTGGGGTTTGCGCTGATCGCCGCCGGCGCGTTTCTGATTTTCCATGAATGGTCGTAACTCTTCACGTCATTGCGAGCGAAGCGAAGCAATCCATCTCCTGGCTAGCGCTGCTGCAAAATGGATTGCTTCGCTGCGCTCGCAAAGACGGTCGGAAGTGGGGCGCGGCCGTCACTTCGCAGCCGGCGACACCCGCAGGATTCGCCCGGCGGAATTGTCGGTGAGCAGCCAGAGCGCGCCATCCGGTCCCTGCCGGACATCGCGAATCCGCTCATTGAGATTTTGCAGCAGGCGCTCTTCGCCGGTTACGGTATTGCCGTTGAGCTGGAGCCGCACCAGCATCTTGCCCACCAGCGCGCCGGTAAACAGGCTGCCGGTCCATTTTGGAAACAGCTTTGCGGTATAGAACGTCATGAAAACATTGGAGGCGAACAGCATCAGAACCGGCAAAACCGACGGCGAAACAGTTGGCATGAAGACCCTTTCGAAATTTCAGCGCTAACCAGCGCCGCTGTAATCGATGCCATAGCCGATCACGGGCCAGCCGTAATTCTTGCCCTTGCCGATGATGTTGACTTCGTCGCCGCCGCGCGGGCCGTGCTCGATTTCCCAGAGATCGCCCGAAACTGGATTGATCGCGAGCCCTTGCTCGTTGCGGTGGCCGTAACTCCAGATCTCGGGCTTCGCATCGGCGCGGCCGACGAACGGATTGTCGACCGGCGCTGCGCCGTCCGGTGTAATCCGGATCAGCTTGCCCAGATGATTGCCGAGGTTCTGCGCCTCGTCGCGATAGCTGAAATGCTCGCCCAGCGTGACGAACAGATTGCCGTCGTTCGCCTGCACGATGCGGCAGCCATAATGGTAGCCTGATGACAGCGGGCCTTCCTGCCGGAGGACGATCTTGACCTCGTCGAGCCGGCCGCTGCCCTCGTCCAACTTTGCCTGCGCCACTGCAGTGCGGCCGCCGCTGCCGGCGTGCTCGGCGAAACAGAAATAGATGGTTTTATTTTGCGCGTAGGATTTGTCGGTGATGACATCGAGCAATCCGCCCTGGCCCGATGCGAAGACCTCGGGTACGCCCTTCAACGGCTGCGACAATTGTCCTTCCGCTGTGACGAGGCGCATCCGGCCGGGCCGCTCGGTCACCAGCATCCGGCCATCCGGCAGGAATGCCAGCGACCAGGGATTGACCAGCCCGCTGGCTATCGTCTGGACCTCAAGCGGCCCGGCCGATGACGTGAATGACGTGGTTTCACCACGCGTTCCCGTTACGATCAGGAATGACGCTGCGAACAGGGTAGCCGCCGTCAGCGACGCAGCAACAAGTGCGACAGGTGTCTTCATCGTTACCCGTTGGCGATGACGATCATCGCGTTGGTACGCAACAGTTACGAACGGCCAGGAAAAATACTGGGCCGGCGACGGCGTGGGTCAGGCTGGACGAAACAAACGACGCGGCGTGACCACTAAAACCTGCTGCGCCGGGCGACCGCATCATGGCCGAAATCCTTGAACATGCAGGCGAATCACCTGCAACTCCGGGTAGATTTCGCAGCAATCGCAGGCAACATTGCGGCGGGGGTTGCCTCGAAAATGGCAAAATGGCGGCGAGCGCAGCCTAACTCCGTCAGCTATTTCGAAGCCTCAGGCCTCGGCTGCGATGCTGGCGGAATCCTCGATTTCGGCGCAGGGCTGCCAGTCCATCGAAACGAATCCCGGGATTTGCTCGATCCGCCGCAGCCACGCCCGGATCGCGGGAAATGTCACGAGGTCGTAATCGCAGCGGTCGGCGACATGGGTGTAGCCATAGAGCGCAATATCGGCGACTGTCAGTTGGCCCGCGGCAAAATAGGCATGGGTCTTGAGGTGGTTTTCCATGACCTGCAGCGCAGCATAGCCGCGCTCCATCCAGTCTTCCAGTGCATGGGTCTGCAAGTCGCGGCCGCCCTTGACCAGCGCCAGCCAGAAATAGGCTGCGCCGATATTCGGCTCCAGCGCGTGCTGTTCGAAGAACATCCACTGCAACGCCTCGGCGCGCTCAATCCGCGATTCCGGTGCAAGCGAGGTGCCGCCGGCGACGTACCAGAGAATGGCGTTGGATTCGGCGAGGTAGCGTCCTTCGGCGACTTCGAGCAGCGGTACCTGGCCGCTGGGATTCATCGCCAGAAAATCCGGCGTGCGGCTCTCGCCGCGGAGAATGTCGATTTCGATCGCGCGATAGGGCGCGTTGAGCAGCGCCAGTGCAAGGCGGACCTTGTAACTGTTGCCGGAGCGCTGCATCGAATAGAGCTTGTACATTCTGATTTCGTTCGAGCCGATCTTCGTTGAGCGGTATTTCGTTGGAGCGGTATTTCGTTCGAGCGGGGGCGTGCCGTGTGCCGTCGGTGAATCGTTTTCTCTTCCTGCAACGCGGCCAAACAATGATGCCGATGTGGATGCGTCGCAAGCCCGGAAGTTGGAAAAAGTCTAAAACTTCTACCGCACTGCAACCGCATGGAAGGAATTGCCACACGCGTTAACAAAACTGATCACGCTTGCGCGACACTGTCGACAGGCGCATGCGGCTTGATGTCGCGAATCCGATCTCTGCCGGAGTTCGCAGCGTTGCGACGATCCAGCACGGCACACCGCAATGTGAAAACGTAAAATGCCAGCAACACCAGCAGGCCAAGAGGGATGCCCATGACGCCGGCGATGCCGCGCGACAGCAAGGGGACGATCCATGCCGCGGCCAGCAGGCTGATCTCGTAGTCGCGAAAACCGCCTGCAAAACCGGCGCTGACGGCAAATGCGATCGCCAAAGCGAGGATCACGAGGTCGTAATCCAGAACGTGAGGTGAAGCCAGCAATGTCGCGATCACGAGGAGTGCGGCCTTGAGGTCGCGGCCGCAAGCCGAACGCCATGCCCATGCGGTGCCGCACACGACCGCGGCTGATGCAACACCCTGGACCGCATACGCGAGCGGGACGCCGCCGCCCCACATGCGCACGGCCGCGAAAACGCTTTGCAGTTTCTCGAAGCCAACATCGCCCTGTTCGAGCAGCAGCTTGCGCGACGTCTCGGTGGAGGCGGCGAACGCAAGCCAGAGATCGGCGCCAAATACGAGGCTCGTTATGCCCACCAGCGCCATCACGGTGATGGCGGTCGCAACGACGGTGCGCCATTGGCCTGCGGCGACCAACGCGACCGGCATGACCAGCGCGAGTTGCGGTTTGTAGGCGAGAAGGCCAAATAGAACGCCTGACACGACCGGCCTGGTGGGCAACGCAAGCAGGGCTGCGCCAAACAGTCCGGCCGTGAGAAGCGCGTTTTGGCCGTGTCCCAGATTGATGAAGACCGCGGGGAATCCGGCGGCGATCGGCAGCCATATCCGGCCGATCACAATGCCCCGCGCCGACATCCGCCATACGATGATGCCGATCACGAACAAATACAGCGCGAAGGTGCTAATTTGCCAGACGGCTAGCGCCAGCAAATAGGGCATCAGCGCGAGCGGGGTCGCGACCAGCAGGAAGATCGGCGGATACAGCCAGCCGTAATAGGGCGTGGCCGCACCGAAGATCTGCTGCTCACGAGCGTAATGCGCTGCCATATTGTAAATATCGCCGGCCCGGCCATCGAGGACGAGCGAACCGGCCGCGTAAAAGCTGGCAAAATCGGTTCCGATCGGTTTGCCGTTGCGATCGATCAGCCCGTCCGACAACGCGATCCAGCCGGCCACCGCGAGGCTGCAGATGGCGAGCAGAATGAGGCTATAGCCACGCGCACGCGCGACGGTCAGCCACTCGCCGGATCGCAAGCCTTGAAAGAAAGAGCCTTGCCAGAAGGAGCCTTGCCAGAAATGAGCCATTTCGCCGCGAAATTTTATGAATGTTGCGCCAACCTAACGAGGCCCTTTTAACGTTCCCTAAAGTTTTGGGCGTATCGGCCCAACCTTCTTGCGATGCCGCGTTACGCGCTTTAGGGTGCGTCGATCCCAACAAGAAGAGTCGTGGATCAGGGTGGCGGTTCGGACGTTCGTTCCCCGTTGCCGGCCATTTCATGACGTTTGGAAGGAGATGACGATGCCGTTCCTGTCCGCTGCGCTCGACCGTGTGAAGCCGTCCGCGACCATCGCGGTAACGGATAAAGCACGCGCGCTCAAAGCGGCCGGCCGCGACGTCATCGGCCTCGGCGCCGGTGAGCCGGATTTCGACACTCCGGCCAACGTCAAGCTGGCGGCGATCCGTGCCATCGAGGCCGGCAAGACCAAGTACACCGATGTCGGTGGCATTCCCGAACTGAAGGAGGCGATCATCGCCAAGTTTCAGCGCGAGAACGGGCTGACCTACAAGCCGAACCAGGTCATCGTCGGCACCGGCGGCAAGCAGGTGCTTTACAATGCGCTGATGGCCACCATCAACCCGGGCGACGAGGTGATCATTCCCGCGCCCTATTGGGTGAGCTATCCGGAAATGGTGGCGCTGGCCGGCGGCGAACCGGTGCCAGTGGTGTGCACCGCGGAGCATGGCTTCAAGCTGCAGCCCGACGCGCTGGAGAAGGCGATCACGGCGAAGACCAAGTGGATCATTCTCTGTTCTCCGTCGAACCCGACCGGCGCCGCCTATACGCGCGCCGAGTTGAAAGCGATCACCGACGTGCTGGTAAAGTACCCGAGCGTCTGGGTCATCACCGACGACATGTACGAGCATCTGGTCTATGACGACTTCGTGTTCGCAACGCCGGCGCAGGTCGAACCGAAACTGTACGGCCGCACGCTGACGGTGAACGGCGTGTCGAAGGCGTATTGCATGACCGGTTGGCGCATCGGCTATGCCGGCGGCCCGGCTGAGCTGATCAAGGCGATGGCGACGATCCAGTCGCAATCGACCTCGAACCCCTGTTCGATTTCGCAATGGGCTTCGGTCGAAGCCCTGAACGGTCCGCAGGATTACATCCCGGTGAACAACAAGGCGTTCAAGGAGCGCCGCGATCTGGTGGTCGGGATGCTCAATCAGGCCAAGGGCATCGATTGTCCGCGACCGCAGGGCGCGTTCTATGTCTACCCATCCTGCGCCGGCACGATCGGCAAGACGTCGCCGTCCGGTAAAGTGATTGCCAACGACGAGGACTTCGTCACCGAACTCCTGGAGAACGAAGGCGTGGCGGTGGTGCAGGGTTCGGCGTTTGGGCTTGGTCCGGCGTTCCGTATTTCCTATGCGACCAAGAACTCCGATCTCGAGGAAGCCTGCAAACGCATCCAGCGATTTTGTGGCAATTTGAGATAGTCAAATCACTTCACCCGTCGAACCCGCCACTAAAGAGGTCCGCGTAAGCGGGCCTCTTTTTGTTTGGCGCGATCCGTCGGCGCTTCAGGCAAGCCCGGGAGAAGGCGACGGCAAAATCTGGCTCGGCCGCCAATGTTGTGTCATAGAGAAGCCAGCGCCAAATCCTTGGCGCTCTCCTGATTCTTTGCCTGCATCACGTCTTTTCAGCCGGAGATTTTCTTCATGCGCCGCTCTTTCATCCTTGCCGGTGTCGCCATGACCGTGACCATCCTGGTCGCCCTCCTCGTCGGCGCCCATGCGCAGCAGCCGATGCAGCGCGTGCAGGTCGGCATCCTCGAATGCCGCGGCGGCGCCAGCGTCGGCTTCATCGTTGGCTCCGTGACCAATCTCGGTTGCGTGCTGCGCGTCGAAGGCGTGCCGGAGGACCGTTATGTCGCGACCATCCGCAAGGTCGGCCTCGACCTCGGCATCACCCAGGAATCGGCGCTGGCCTGGGGCGTGTACGCGCCGGTGGCGCGGCTCGGGCCCGGCGATCTCTCGGGCAATTACGCCGGCGCGCAGGGCAGCGCGGCGATCGGCGTCGGGGTCGGCGGCAACGTGCTGGTCGGCGGCTCGGCGAATTCGATCGCGCTGCAGCCGCTCAGCGTCCAGGGCCAGGTCGGCCTCAGTGTCGCGGCCGGCCTGGAAAGCCTGGAACTTCGCCCGGGGCGGTAACTTTTCTCCGTTGCGCTGCATTCGCGGGAGAATTTGATGCGCGCGTTGCGATGCACCGCAGCGACGTTTTTCCGGCTTGCCAAATCGTCGATGTAGGGGGACCATCAAGGCCGCCGACCCAATCAAGGGCCGAGCTCCAGATGAGGAGGCGGCAATGGGGCAAGACGTCAGAAGTCCCCGCGGTCCACGGTGCATTGCATTGGTGGGCCCTTTCCAGAGCGGTAAAACCACACTTCTTGAAGCGATATTGGCGCGCACTGGCGCCATTCCCCGCGCCGGCAGCGTCGATGCCGGGACCTCCATAGGCGACACCAGCCCCGAGGCCCGCCACCACAAGATGGGCGTCGGGCTTACCGCCGCCACGACAAGCTTCATGGGCGACAGCTACACCTTCATCGACTGCCCCGGCTCGGTCGAATTCGCGCACGACATGCGTGCCGCGATCCCGGCGGTCGATGCCGCGGTGGTGGTATGCGAAGCCGACGAACGCAAGCTGCCGCAGTTGCAGATCATCTTGCGCGAGATCGAGGACCTCGGCATCCCGCGCTTTTTGTTTCTCAACAAGATCGACCGCGCCAGCAAGCGCATCCGCGAGACCCTCGCGACCTTGCAGCCGGCGTCACGAATTCCCCTGGTGCTGCGTCAGATTCCGATCTGGAACGGCGAGCTGATCGCGGGCTTCGTCGATCTGGCGCTGGAACGCGCCTTTGTCTATCGCGAACACAAGGCTTCCGAAGTCGTGGCGCTGCAAGGTGGCGATCTCGACCGCGAGAAGGAAGCCCGGTTCTCGATGCTGGAAAAGCTCGCCGATCACGACGACGCACTGATGGAGCAGTTGCTTGAGGACATTCCGCCGCCGCGCGACGCGATCTTCGACGATCTCGCCCGCGAATTGCGCGAGGGCCTGATCTGTCCGGTGCTGCTCGGCTCGGCGGCGCGCGAGAACGGCGTGCTGCGTCTGATGAAGGCGTTGCGGCATGAAGCGCCAGGCGTTGCCGAGACCGCCAGGCGTCTCGGCGCCTCTTCGCCCAAGGACGCGTTGGCCTATGTGTTCAAGACCGTGCATCTGCAGCATGGCGGCAAGCTGTCGCTGACACGCCTGCTTGCAGGCCACCTCGATGACGGCGCGACGCTGCAATCGTCATCGGGCGAGACCGCGCGGGCGTCGGGCATATCGGGGGTGAACTGCGCCCTCGACACCAAGCGTGCGTCCGCCGAGGCCGGCGACACCGTCGCGCTAGGCAAGCTCGAAACCGTCAGGACCGGCGACACGCTGTCGAGCGGCAAGACGGCGCCAAAGGCGCTGGTGAGCATCGAGCCGTTGCCGCCAGTGCTGGCGATTGCCATCGCAGCAACGGATCGCAAGGACGACGTCAAGCTCGGCCAGGCCTTGACGCGGTTGAACGAGGAAGATCCATCGCTGACCATGATCCAGAACCCGCGGACCCACGACATCGTGCTGTGGGGGCAGGGCGAGATGCATTTGCGGGTCGCGCTGGAGCGCCTGCACGACCGGTTCGGCGTCAACGTCAAGTCGCACACCCCGCCGATCGGATATCAGGAGACGATCCGCAAATCGATCACCCAGCGCGGCCGGCACAAGAAGCAATCCGGCGGTCACGGCCAGTTCGGCGACGTGGTGCTGGAGATCAGGCCGATGCCGCGCGGCGGCGGCTTTGAGTTTCACGAAAAAGTGGTCGGCGGCGCGGTGCCGCGGAATTACATCGGCGCGGTGGAAGAGGGCGTGGTCGACGGCTTGCTGCGCGGGCCGCTCGGCTTTCCCGTCATCGATGTCCAGGTGACGCTGACCGACGGCTCCTATCACAGCGTGGATTCGTCGGATCTCGCATTCCGCACCGCGGCGCGGATCGGCGTCAGCGAAGCGCTGCCGCAGTGCCAGCCGGTGCTGCTGGAGCCGATCCATGTGGTGGAGATCGTCTGTCCGACCGATGCCACCGCCAAGATCAACGCCATCTTGTCGGGGCGGCGCGGGCAGATTCTCGGCTTCGACACCCGCGAGGGCTGGCCGGGATGGGATCGCGTCCGCGCCATGATGCCGGAAGCCGAGATCGGCGAATTGATCGTCGAATTGCGGTCGGCGACGGCGGGCGCCGGCAGTTTCACCCGGCAGTTCGACCGTATGGCCGAGGTCACCGGCCGCGCCGCCGATCAGATCATCGCTGCGCATCGCGACGCGGCGTGATCAGCCTGCCAGCTTTCGGGCGGCCTTTCGCAGGTCGGCGTTGATACGCGTTTGCCATCTGCTGCCAGTCTTGCGACAGGCCGCCAGAACGTCGTGATCGAGACGAAGCTTCACTGCCTCTTTCCTGGGGCGGCCGGCCACGCCTGACGATCTTGTTGCCGTGACGAATTTTCGCGGTCTAGCATTTCCTTCGTCAGTTCGGGCGTTTCATCGTATTTGGTCCTGGTGATGCGATGGGCATCAACCCCTGGCTAAATCGCTTTTAATAGCTCGCTTTCTCGCGGTTTCTCATTGAGATGACAGGCCGGGCTCTGCCACGCGCCATCCAAACAATCATCGCCATTCGGTCAGCAGGAAATCCGATCGTCTGGAAGCGTGTCTCGCCATAATCCCTCCATCGGGCCGCGCGCGCGACGTGCCGCCGCGCGCCGGACGGTCTTGCCGCGAGTTAGACCATTGCGTGACCGTTTTGGTGGCATGGTTACGCTACTCGATCTGATACCTTACATAAACGCTGCGGTGGCGTCGTAGGGGCGTCGCGTTAATCTGGTTGCTTGGCATCGCAACCGGCGAGGGGCGCAATGGACGAGTTCGAGTTATCCTTGAAACTGAGGCGGCTCGCGGCCTGGCTGGATGGCCGGTGCCAGCCCGATAGTCTCATCCGCAAGCAATTCCTTGGCTCGCCATTCGGCAGCTGCTACGTCACCGTCGATCCCGGCCGTCAGGGCCCGTTCCCGTCCGCCAACCTCAATCGGGTCTATCTATGCGGAACGGAAACGGGAATGGACTTCGACAGTGTCGAGCGTTTGATCGACCTGTTCAGGGCTGAAGGGGTCAGGCGGTTCTTCGTCTGGCTTAGTCCCGGCCCCCACATGGACGTGGTGCGCCGCTGGCTGCAGGGCAGCGGGCTCTCCCGTATTCGGCGCACCGGCTATCCGACCTTGTGCCGCAGCGTTCGCTCGCCGCTCCAATTCAAGACCGATCTTGAAATACGCGAGGTAAGCGTGGACGACATCGAAGCCGCCCGCGACCGACTGGGCGACACCCTGTGGCCGGAATATGCCCGGTCGGCGGGCACCAAGGACTTCTTCCATTACATGGCGTTCGATGGCGGAGAGCCCGTCGCCATCGCCGCGCTCTGCATCTTTGAAGACATCGGATATCTGATGGCGGCGGCGACCGCCGAAAGTCACCGCAAGCGCGGCGCGCAACAGGCCCTGATTGCGAAGCGGGTCGAACGGGCCGAACAGCTTGGCTGTTCAATCCAGGTGTCCGAAACCCTCTATATGCTCGAACATTCCTATCGAAATCTGCAGCGGGCCGGCTTTCGGGAAGTGTACGAAAAAGAAGTTTACGAATGGAACGCCTGACCAGTCCTCGTGAAGCTGTCGGACCGCGGCCCGCATGCGCCGCGTGACGGCTTCATGCGATGCTTGATTCACGCCGCAACGTGATTTTGGCCTGCGCGCTGAGCGCGCTGGCCGGCTATGTCGACGGCATCGGTTTCCTGCATCTCGGCGGGTTATTCGTTTCCTTCATGAGCGGCAACTCGACGCGGATGGGCGTCAGCCTTGCCGATGGGCATTGGCTGGAGGCGGCGGAGGCGCTGGGCCTGATCGCGCTGTTCGTGATCGGCGCCGCCGCCGGCAGCCTCATCGTGCTCGGCCGCGGCGTCAATCGTCAGCCCTGGCTGTTGCTGGCGGAGGCGCTGCTGCTCGCCGCCGCCGCGCTGTGCTACGCCTTTGATCTATCGAATGTCGCGGTCGCCGCGATCGTGCTGGCGATGGGGCTGGAGAATGCAGTGTTCCAGATCCATGGCGGCGCCGGCCTAGGCCTCACTTACGTCACTGGCGCGCTGATTAAGGTCGGTCAGCTGATCGCCGAGACGCTGACGGGCGGCGCGCGCTGGGGATGGGCGCCGAACCTGCTGCTCTGGGCGGCGCTGGTGGCGGGGTCGTTGTGGCGATCTGGTTTGCCGCAGGCGTAGCATTGGCGCTGAGCGCGACCGTTGCTGCGACAAATCACCTATAGCATTGACAGCTGGCGCGGCTTGACCGATTTGAACGGGGATGGCGCCTGCGCGCCCTGCGCTGCAACAGGATTGGCAATGACCTCGGCCACTAAACCGCGTGCCGCATGTCTGATCGGATGGCCGGCAGCGCATTCGCGCTCGCCGCTGATCCACCATTACTGGCTGCGGACGCTGGGCATCGAAGGCGGCTACAACATCGAGGCGGTGCCGCCGGAAGGCTTTGCCGAGTTCGTGCTGCATTTGTCGGCGCACGGCTTTGTCGGCGCCAACGTCACCATTCCGCACAAGGAGCGGGCGCTGGCGCTGTCGAAGCCGGACGCACGCGCCCGCGCCGTCGGCGCCGCCAATACGCTGTGGTACGAGGGGGACGAACTGCGCTCGACCAATACCGACATCGAAGGTTTTATCGATAATCTCGACGCCTGCGCGCCGGGATGGGACGCCGCGTCGGAAGCGCTGGTGCTCGGCGCCGGCGGCTCGTCGCGCGCCGTAGTGTTTGGCTTGATCGAGCGTGGCATCAGACGCGTGCATCTGGCGAACCGCACCATCGAACGCGCGCGGGCGCTGGCGGATCAATTCGGCTCCAGCGTTGATCCGATCGCATGGGATGCGATCGGCGATCCGCTGTGCCGCGCGGAACTGCTGGTCAACACGACGTCGCTTGGCATGCACGGCCAGCCCGCGCTGGAAATCGACGCCGGCCTGCTTCCGTCGCATGCTGTTGTCGCCGATCTGGTCTACGTGCCGCTGGAAACCCCATTGCTGGCCGCGGCGCGGGGGC
>WNGQ01007475.1_pt1 | contig 11159 bp, 8 predicted proteins | sample 5407661 | NCBI WGS metagenome assembly WNGQ01 (sample SAMN13153382, study PRJNA577476) | soil metagenome | isolation source: 60 cm soil or saprolite under Garry oak tree replicate 2 | place: USA:California | collected 2016-06-15
AGAATAATCTGCAGGAAACGGATGCGGTTCTGAGGATCATCCATCGCACCCGCGAGTAAAGTTTCCGCAAAGCCCTGAATCGCGGTGAGCGGAGTTTTGAATTCGTGGGAGACGTTCGCGACAAAATCTCGGCGAACGCGTTCGAGCTTGCGCAGGTCCGTAATATCGTGCAGCACGATGACGGCGCCGGAGTTTTCCGCGGCTTTGACAGAAGCAACGGTCGCGGCGAAGAAATGCTGGCGCAGAGTCCCGGTGACAATTTCGGCTTCCACACGCGGCGCACCGCTTAAAACTGCACGCACGGCCTCGATAAGCTCGGTTTGGCGCACCGTTTCCACCAGCGAACTGCCGGATTGCGGTGGCACACCCAGTTCCAGGATTTCCGCGAAGCCTTCGTTGGCAAAAACGAGGCGCTCGCCGGAGTTAATCACGGCGACGCCTTCCACCATGCTGCCGAGAATCGCGGAGGAGAGGTTGCGCTCCTCGGTGAGGGTGCGAATGGCGCGGTCGAGGCGAGCCGCCGAATCGTTTAAAGAGGCGGCCAGGACTTCGAGGGTATCGCCCGAACGATCTGCTTCGATGGGACGAAAATCGCCTTCGGCTACCCGGCGGGAAAAGGACTGGAGGCGTTCCACACGGCGCGAGAAAGAGCGGGAGATCCAGAGGGACGCTATTCCCGTGACAACCAGCATGACGAGAGAGGAAAGCCAGAGCCTGCGCCGAAACACCCAAACTTCTTCGTTCACCGTCCCTAGCGGCGTGGCAAAGCGCAAGACAACGGAGAGCATCCCGAATCTCGGGGCGCCCCGAATGGTTCTCCATGGTCTGCGGATCGGACTGGGAATCCGCCAGGACGAGTCCGTCGGAGGTGATCACTGTGACGCGAACATTGCTGGCAGCCATCTTCGCAACCCATTCGCGAAGAACCGGAGAAGGCGACCGCGAATTTGTAGCGAGAACCGAAGCGGGAGGCGGGCTGGCCAGCGCGATGCGCGCGATGGCGGCGAGTTGATCGAAACCGGCGCGCTCGTAGTCGCGCCGCAGATTGCGCTCTGCGTAGTAATCCACGGGCAGCAGGACTGCAATCAGCAGCGCGAAGAAAGCGAAGCCGAGTTTCCAGAAAAGGTTAAGCCGCACGTGTCTCGAAAAGATACCCGGCGCCGCGGACTGTTTTCAAGAGCGATGGGTTTTCGGGATCCGACTCGATTTTTTCGCGAAGCCGGCGCACGTAGACGTCCACGCTGCGTGGCGTGACAAAGCGATCCGTACCCCAGACGGCATCAAGCAACTGATCGCGAGTGAAAACACGGTTCGGACGTGAGGCCAGGTAATAGAGAAGGCGAAACTCCAGGGTGCTGAGTACGACTGGTTTGCCGGAATGGCACACGCGATAGGAAGCCGGGTCAATGGTGAGTTTGCCAATCTCAATGGTATGCGGGACGTCACTAGGAATTTCCGAGCGGCGCAGAAGAGCCTTCACTCGGGCGATAAGTTCGCGCGGGCTAAAGGGTTTGGTGACGTAATCGTCGGCGCCCATTTCCAGCCCGACGACGCGATCGGCTTCTTCGCCGCGCGCTGTGAGCATCAGGATGGGCAGGCGGTTGAGCGCCTCGTCGCGCCGAATCTCGCGGCAAATCTCAAGGCCGGAAAGTTTGGGAAGCATGAGGTCGAGGAGCAGGATGTCGGGCGGAGTTTTCTTCAGTGTGGCGAGGCCGGTTACGCCGTCGTGAGCGGCGGCAACCTGAAAACCCTCATTGGCGAGGTTGTAGCGAACCAATTCGACGATGTCGCGGTCGTCTTCGATAATGAATACGCGTTTCATACCGACGGAGCGCCTGATGCGCCTGCCCGAAGAAAGTGTATCGTAGCCCGGCGACTGGCGATAGGAACTGGAATAATTCGGCTCACTCAAAGTTTTTTGCTGCACGCCTGATTGTGTCAGAAGGCGCCTTTTGCTTGATAACGCGCCGTTTACATTTGTGTGAATGGAATGTTAAGGCGGAAAGCGCTAATTGTTGCTCGTCGGATTGCTGCCTGACGTTGTGAAGGCCAGAGAGAGCAGCGTTTTTTGCTCCAATTCATGGGCTTTGGCGGAACCTGTCGCGGGGCTGGCGCTGGGGGAGCGCTTGACGGAGCGCAAGACCAAGCCGGCAGCCTTGGCAATGCGTTCGAGACGGGGAAGCACAAAACCGGCGGCGCCCATGTTTCCTGGCTCCTCCTGCACCCAAACGATTTCGCGGGCATGGGGATGCTCCGCGATAGCGGCGGAGATTTCCGCGCGGGGCATGGGATAGATCTGATCAAGAAAGAGAATCGCCGTACTTGTGTCCTTGCGGCGGCGCCGTTCGGCGCGTAATTCGTGGCCCACTTTTCCGCTGGCGATCAGGATGCGCGAGGCGTCCTGCACTTCGCGGTCAGGTACCAGAGGTAGAAATCGCGGATTCGTAAATTCTTGAATGTTCGAACTGGCGTCCGGATGCCGCAGCATGCTTTTCGGCGTGAAAACAATCAGCGGCTTGCGCCAAGGGCGGCGCGCCTGCCGGCGCAGCATGTGGAAATACTGCGCCGCGGTGGAAGGCTGGCAGATTTGCATGTTGTCTTCAGCGGCCAGCTGCAGGAAGCGTTCGAGGCGGGCGCTCGAATGCTCCGGCCCCTGACCTTCGTAACCGTGAGGCAGCAGCATCACGATGCCCGCGGGAAGATTCCATTTATCCTCGCCCGCGCTGATGAACTGGTCGATGATGACCTGTGCGCCGTTGGCAAAATCGCCGAATTGCGCTTCCCAGAGCACAAGCGCTTCGGGGTAGTCGCGGCTGAAGCCATACTCAAAACCCAGGCAGCCCGCTTCGGAAAGAGACGAATTGTAAATCTCGCAGAAGGCTTGATTGGGCGAGAGATGACAGAGCGGGAGATAATCTTTCTCCGTCTCGGTATCAATCAGCACGGCGTGGCGTTGATTGAACGTGCCTCGCTGCGAGTCCTGGCCGGTGAGCCGGACCGGCGTGCCTTCGAGAAGTAAGGAGCCAAAAGCAAGGGCTTCGGCAAAGCCATAATCAACCGCGCGCTTCCCGTGCCCCATTTCGGCGCGCTGCTCGAGCAATTTCACAATCTTCGGATGAACGTGAAAACCCTCCAGCACGCGCACGAGGCCGTCTGTAAGTTCCGCAAGTTTTTTGCGGGTCAGTCCCGTATCAACCTCGTATTCCGGTTTGTAGCGGCCATGGGAGTACGGCGCCCAGTACTCCGGCAGTTGGCGAAGACGCGGAATCTTTTTCAGGGCACGAGCTTTGGTTTGCTCCTCTTCGTACTCTTTGCGGACCGTTTCGACTATCCCAGTCGCGTCGATGCCCGTTGCCTGCGCATAAATCTTCCAGAGCTGCGGATGGTCCTTAATGCGTTCGTAGAGCTTCGGCTGCGTGATCGTGGGGTCGTCCACTTCGCTGTGGCCATGGCGGCGGTAGCCGATAATGTCCACAACCACGTCGCTGCCAAAGGTGGAGCGATACTCGGTGGCGATTCTGCCAATGCGCACGATAGCATCCGGATCTTCGCCATTCACGTGAAAGATGGGCACGGACTGGCGCTTAGCGATGTCGGCAGCGAAGCGTGCGGAATGTTCCTGGCGCGGGGGCGTGGTGAAGCCGATCAGATTGTTCACGATGATGTGAATTGTCCCGCCGACCGTGTACGCCCGCAGGTCGGCGAAATTAAGCGTTTCCGCCCAAATGCCCTGTCCAGCGAAAGCGGCGTCTCCATGCATCACGATGGGAATAACCTTGTTAAGAGTCTCGCGGGAACGGTCCACGTACGCTCCGCGCAAGCCGTAGCGCGTCTGTTTGGCGCGAGAGCGACCAACAGCAACCGGATCGACAGCTTCGAGGTGGCTTGGATTCGAAACCAAGTGGATGCCGATTTCTTTGCCGGAAGAAGTGGTGTAGTTGCCGGTGGCACCGACGTGATACTTCACGTCGCCAGCGCCAAGGACGCTGCGCGGATCCACGTCTTCAAAGCCCGCCACCACTTCATTTGGGCTCTTGCATGCAGCATGCACCATTACGTTCAAACGGCCGCGGTGGCTCATGGCCATGATGGAAGACTCCGCGCCGTATTCTGCGGCGGCCTCCAAAATTGAATCAAGCAGGGGAATCAGGGCCGTGACGCCTTCCAAAGAAAATCGCTTTGAGCCGAGATAGCGCGCCTGCAAAACCTGTTCGAATAGGTCGGCGCGAATCAGGCGCTCGAGAATTTTGTGCCGGTCGACTTCTTCGGCAGGGGCTTCGAGGCGCTCAATAATCCAGCGGCGGCGCTCCGGCTCCGGCAAATGCATGAAGTCGGCCCCGATGGTGCCACAGTAAGAGCGGCGAGCCTCCTCTGCGGCCTCTCCGGTTAGCCCAGCAAGATCAGGATGCTTCAGAGGCTGGAGCATTTCCAGCGGGTCGAGGTTAGCTTCCAAGTATCCCCAGCGGCGGAAAGCGTCGAAAATGCGCTCGCGTTCCTGGTTTTCCGCGGCCTTTTCTGGCGCGGCGGTTGAAGCCTTCTTGACCGCCTTAGGCGTCTTGGCAGGCTGTTCTTGTGTGAGTGTCGGACGGTGTGCCATCAATCGTTTTCTCTGAGCCTACTATTTTGCCACAGGAGCCAAATCCCTGCCGATTGGGAAATCTTGCTCTTCGCTTATAACAAGTTTCGCTTATGACAATTGGATGCCGCGGACGGAGTGCTCATTACACGCCCGTTTGCCCTGCGGCTGACTACAGGGACTTGACGATTGATTCGAGCCGGCGGGCGATTTCGTCAGGAGGAGTGCCTTGCGGGAAAGTAAGGGGTGCGCCGATTCGAATGGTGATTTCGCCGAAGTTAGCGAGTCGGCGGCGCTCGCGCTTCATTTGCCAGACGCCGTCGAGGCGCATCGGCACAATGGGGATGCCGAGATTTTCCGCGAGCAATCCGATGCCGGACTGAAACGGCGCCATGCGGCCGTCTCCAGAGTTATTTACCTCGCCCTCGGGAAAAATCAGCAGGCTGTAGCCGCGGTCCACGGACTCACCGGCAAAGCGAAAGCTTTCGCGAAAGCCGGAGAATTGCGGCAACGGGAAAACATTAAAGAGCGCAGCAACCAGCCAGTAGCCAAGCCAGTAGGCCCAGCGTGTTGCAATGAACCAGTCGCGTGGCGGACGATGCATTCGCTCCAGGCTTTCTCCGCCCATCGCTGAGGCGAGGCGGTGGCGGAATCGCGGCGGGAGCGCGGCGAGAATCAGTCCGATATCCGCGCGGCGCGTGATGTGGTTGGAGACCACCAGCACGGGCCCGCGCAAGTCACGCAGATTTTCGCGCCCGACGATTCTGGGATGCCCCAGAATCTGCGTGGCGGGCCAAACCAGCGCGTAGTAAACCACCAGCCGGAACCATCGAATAGGCTCCCACTGGGCCCAGAGTGGATAAATATAACTAGTCTTGTTGTATCCGCCGGTGGGTCGTTGGAGCAGGCGCTCGAGGTCACCAACCGTCTTGGCTTCCGCAAAGGAAGTCTCATTTAGTTCCACGTGGAACTTTTCTTCGAGCGCGCTCATCAACTCGACACGATCGAGCGAGGTGAGGTTCAGCTCTTGTTCCAGGCGACTTGCCTCTGCCTGCCTGCCGCCTATTTTGGCTAGAAGACCGGCTACTCCGGCCCGGCCGGAGGGAGAAGTGAAGCCAACTGGCTGGACCAGGCCACCTTCCCCTGCTACTCCGTGATTGGCGGGCTGACCATTCAGGAGTTCTTGCGCGCGGGAAACGATGACCGGCAGGCGCGGCTTGCTGGTCGAGGTCCGGGGGAAATCCAACTCTGGCCAAAGAAGCCACCGGCGAATGCGTTCGTATTCAGCAAGAGAGGCATTCGCCGCGTGGACGGCAGCTCTTGCTGCAGGTTCGTCGGGATCTTGCATCAGGAGGACCGCGCACGGTTCGGCATTGCCGTCGTGTGCAAAAGGAATGACCACGCAGTCGCGCACGCTCGGCTGCTTGCGCAAAGTATTCTCCAAGTCCTCCGGATACACATTCAGACCCGCCGCCGTGACGATGACATTCTTTTTACGGCCGCGAAAATGCAAGTTTCCTTCGGCGTCTACTTCTCCCAGGTCGCCGGTGTGCAGCCAACCTTCTTCGTTGGATGGTTGAACGGCGCCGCCCCTCCAGTAGCCCGTGGCGACGTTTTCTCCGCGCACCAGGATTTCGCCGTCTTCGGCCAGTTTGAATTCGCGGCCCGGCAGAATCTTGCCGACGGAGCCTTCCGTCGCACGGAACGGGTGATTCAAGCTGACGAGCGAGGCAGTCTCCGTCATGCCGTAACCCTGAACCACTGCATAGCCCATGCGCTTTAAAAGACTCTCCGTGTCGTTCGAAAGTGCGGCGCCGCCGGAGATGAAGGCCCAGAATTTCCAGCCAAAGCGTCGATGAATCCGACGAAACATCCAGGCGCGGCGAAGGAATTTTCGCCCGTTGGCTCTTTCCAGAGTTCCGCGCAGCCACGAGGATTGACCGCGGGCTTCCAGATCGCGTTCCAGCCCCGATTTCAGCAAATCCAGCATGCGCGGCACAGCGATGAGCGCGGTGGCGTGTTCACGCTTCACCGTTCGAATGATCTCAGCAGGGTTCGTAGAGGGCTCGAAAACGACAGTCGCGCCGAGAAGCGGAGGAACAAAAAGCGCCATGAATTGCCCAAAAACATGGCTCAACGGAACCAGTGTCACAAACCGCAAAGGGTGAAACCAGCGTTCATACCTCCGATATTCTTCGATGCCTCGCTCAAGTGGCTCGAGATTTGCGAGGAAATTTCCGTGAGTCAAAACAACTCCGCGCGGTTCCGCCGTGGTTCCAGAGGTGTACAGAATCTCCGCGATGGTGCTGCGGGTCGAAGCCGCACCAGGATCAACTTGCGCATCGATCGCGGGCTTCGGCGTCGCTGAAACGTCTTTGAGATCGTTGATGATCAGAGACGGAGGCGCGCCGGGTAGCTCGTTGACTTGGCGGTCGCGCAGGATCAGTTTCACACCAGCGTCTTTGATGGCCCGCTGAACGAAATCTGGAGATGCTGCAGAGTCCATCGGAACAACGACTGCACCACGCAAGAGAATGCCCCAGAAGCAGGCAACCCATTCGGCCGAGTTGGGGCCCCATAGAAGCACGCGATCTCCGGGCCCGATTTCGCGTCCGGCGAGCGCATGACTGCAAAACCGGGCGTAGGCTGATAGCTCCGCATACGTCAGCTTTTCCCGGCGGTACCCGTGGGTTTGCACGACGGCGACATCGCCGGCGAAGCGCGCAAAATCGTCAAACAAAGTGAGCAGATTGCGTCGAGGCATAAACGCCTTGGTTTCTATACTTTGCCCTGGCGACGATTTTACCTCCGAAACCTCCTCACAGACGCGCAGGGACCTCCCATATTTCATTTCAATCGTGTATTGCATCTTGGGAAGAAGGGCATTTCCCGTGCCAGCCAGGAATCGGGTTGTGCAACGGCTGACACATAAGGCCTAAAGGAACCGCGTGGATTTCTCGGGTTCTCGGGTACAATAGATTTGCAGTCTCTGTTCGACGAGACTCTGGGGGCTTCGGTGTACCCCTATCCAAATTCCTTGTAAGTGGGGAACATGTCGGTACCAGTCTCGCAAATGTGGACGGTCGCAACGTACGTCCTGAAGCAGAAGCTACTGGGACGCAAGCGCTACCCGTTTGTGTTGATGCTCGAGCCCTTGTTCCGGTGCAATCTGGCCTGTGCGGGGTGCGGAAAGATTCAATATCCGGCGCACATCCTGAAGCAGGAATTGTCGCCCGAGGAATGCTTCAAAGCGGTGGAAGAGTGCGGCACGCCGATGGTGTCCATCCCCGGCGGCGAGCCGCTGATGCATTCGCAAATCGATAAGATTGTGGAAGGGTTGGTCGCGCGCAAAAAATATATCTACCTTTGCACCAACGCGCTGCTTCTCAAAGAAAAACTCCATCTTTTCAAGCCCAGCAAGTACCTGACGTTCTCCGTGCATATGGATGGACAAGAAGAGCATCACGACTTTTCCGTGTGCCGCGAAGGCGGTTACGATCTGGCACTCGATGGAATCAAGGAAGCTCTCAAGCGAGGCTTCCGTGTGACCACCAACACGACACTTTTCGACGGCGCTGATCCCAAAAGCGTGCGCGCCTTCTTCGACGAAATGATGGAAGTTGGCGTCGAAGGCATGATGCTCTCCCCCGGCTATTCTTACGATAAGGCGCCAGACCAAAAGCACTTCCTGGGACGCGCGCGGACCCGACGCTTGTTCCGCGCCATTCTGGCGAACCGGAAGAAAAGCTGGAAATTTAACCAATCGCCCCTGTTTCTCGAGTTTTTGATGGGTAAGCGCAATTATGCGTGCACTCCTTGGGGCATGCCCACCTACAACGTGTTTGGCTGGCAGAAACCCTGTTATTTGCTGCAGGATGGCTACACCGACGCGTTTCAGGAATTGATGAACTCGACCGAATGGGAGAACTATGGCACGGAGTCCGGCAATCCCAAGTGCGCCAACTGCATGGTGCACAGCGGCTATGAGGCTTCTGCCGTAGATCACACGTTCAGCGGCTGGCGCGGGCTGTGGGCGACCGTGAAGGCCAGCTTGTCAACAACTTACGGCGATCCCGACGCTCTGGCGATGTTGAATGAGTCCGTAAAGCCTGTGCACTCGTATAATCCCCTGGTTCAAATCGAAGCGGGCAAGGGTGAGTTCGAGGAGACCCGAGTATGAGCGGTCCCCGCCACGCGGACCGCCCCAGCCACACCGACGGATCTCCGCTCGATCCTGATGCTTTGGAAGTCGCCCCCGGAACCTTGCATGAAACGGTTCAAGGCTGGGTTCCGCAATTGGCCACTGAAGAGGAACTGCGCATCGCCCTGGAGAAGGCCTTCGACTATCGCGGCGACGTAACGTTGACGCTCAAAGACAATTCAAAAATCGAGGGTTATATCTTCGATCGTGTTGCGGGGAAAACCCTTATAACCAGTTTCGTGCGGCTAATGCCCAAAGACGCGAACCAGAAATTGAAGGTTCCCTACGCCAATATTGCGGCACTCTCTTTTACGGGCAAGGACACCGCAGCCGGCAAGAGCTGGGAAGCCTGGGTCCGGAAGTATTGGAAAAAGAAAGCCACAGGAGATGGGGCCTTAAGCCTGGAACCGGAATCTCTCGAGTAGCGCCAGCCGACGGGCACTTTCCGCCGTAAGAACCCAAAATTCTTCTCTAACCCTTTTATTTATAGAGAGTTAAGGGGTATACCAAAACGGGCGGCCCACGTGGTTCCGCGTGGACAATTCCTACATTTTATGGTAAATTATTATTAGCATTTGTTGCTCTTGTATTACCTTTTGACTCGTTCGAGGGGCTGCAAGGACAAACTTTGCGGCCTTTTTTTGCGGGCTGGAGGCTGTCGCGGCACTTGGGAAGCCGGAGCGAGAACCGCTTCAGGGAATTCCAGGAACGGACCAAGAGAGGCAAAGCAATTCTAATAACGAGGTAGTGTAAGTGAAGGAACAAGGCACAGTGAAGTGGTTCAATGCTTCGAAGGGTTACGGGTTCATCCAACGTCAGACCGGCGAAGATGTTTTCGTGCACTTCTCCGCCATTCAGATGGACGGCTACAAGTCGCTCAACGAGGGTCAGACAGTGGAATTTGAGGTGAAGAAGGGCCCGAAGGGCCTTCAGGCAGAGAACGTTACAAGCCTCTAGCCTGTTTTCGGGGAGTCCCGGTCGCTGCCGGGGCTCCCGATCCAAGAGATTCGAATCGAGATTTTGAGACAGAGTGGTCAAGGAGGATGTTGTGCAAGTAATGGCAGAAGGTCAGACCATTAAACATGAAGTGTACGGCTTGGGAATCGTCACGGCCTCGGACCTGGAACGCACGTCCGTGGATTTTGACGACCATGGTCCCAAGCTCTTTGTTACCAGCATCATGACCGCCGAACTGATTGGTGAAGCTCCCGCCACGCCTCCGAAGACCAAGCGGCGCCGTAAAGCTTCCGCGGCGGCGAAGGCTGCCAAGAAAGCCGCTGCGGCCGCCAGCCGTTCCTGAGTCTTTCGTGTACTCACCTTTGCCACTCCTTTGCGCCCCACCGGCGTAGAGGTGTGTTCAGAATTCGTTTCCTCCGCAGACCATCGGTTAATTGTGGTAGGTTGGAGCCGCATGAAGCGGTTTGTGATCATTCTTGGCGTCATCCTGCTGATCAGCGGTGTCGTGGGGCTTGTCCATCCCAACTTCAGCTATCACAAGCAGGAAGAGGTGGCGAAGATTGGCTCGTTCAAAGCCACTGTAGATGAGGAAGAGAACGTCCAAATCCCCGCGGCCGTCTCCATCGTGCTTCTCGTCTCCGGCATAGGCTTGGTCTTGCTCGGTCCTCGCATCAAGTAGCATTCTGGGGTTTGCTAATCCCGGATCAGGGCGCTTACTTCTTGTAACACGCCTGCGCGTATTCCATTGACATGCTTCCGACAGAGGAATAAACAGGAGCTAGGGTTCGTCCACAGGGGCGTCTTTCACAAGACGGAGAACGAAATGAAAATTACGTTTTTGAAGTACAGCCTTGGGCTGTGTGCGCTCGTAGTGTGTCTTTTCTTGCCCCCTGCACTGGTTTTGGGGCAAAGCGTACCTGGCGTCAGCGATAGAGAAGTGTTGATTGGCTCGTGTTCCGCGCTGGAGGGCCCCTCCCATTTTCTTGGCACGGAAACCGTCACTGGAGCGAAAGCCTACTTTGACCTGACGAACGACGCGGGCGGCGTCGACGGCCGGAAACTCAAGCTCATCTCCTACGATGACAGCTATGATCCCGCCAAGACCGAGGCCTGCTTTAACCGCCTGCTGGAGCAAAAGGTCTTCGCACTGGGGTTTTTTGTGGGAACTCCCACCGCGGTGAAGTACTTACCGATGGCGGAGAGCAACAAGATTCCGCTGGTCGGGCTCTTTACCGGCGCGCAGACGCTTTATGCTCCGCTGCGCCATTGGGTTGTGAATGTTCGCGCTTCGTACTTTGATGAGACCCGCGAACAAGTGAGCGGCCTTTGGAACACGCTCGGCTACAAGAAGATTGGCGTGATCTATCCGGATGACCCGTTTGGCGCGGCGGTGCTGGAGGGCGTAAAGACGGCGCTGAAAGGGCA
>WNGQ01011246.1_pt1 | contig 11155 bp, 8 predicted proteins | sample 5407661 | NCBI WGS metagenome assembly WNGQ01 (sample SAMN13153382, study PRJNA577476) | soil metagenome | isolation source: 60 cm soil or saprolite under Garry oak tree replicate 2 | place: USA:California | collected 2016-06-15
CGCCAGAGCTGGTTGAGCAGGTCTGCGGTATCACCCGGGATCTCTTCTTTAAGATTGCAGATACATTGGTAAAGAATTCTGGGCGCGAACGAACTACCAATCTCTCATACGCTGTGGGCTGGACGCAGCATACGACGGGGGTTCAGATGATCCGCGCCGGAGGCATTTTGCAGTTGTTACTGGGGAACATAGGGCGTCCTGGTGGAGGTATCCTGGCTTTGCGCGGTCATGCCAACATACAAGGCTCCACGGATATAGCGACACTGTACAATCTCTTGCCGGGCTATCTGGTCACACCCAGTGCAATACGTGAAGAGTACGACTTCCAGACCTATATGCAGCACAACGACCAGGATGCCGGCTGGTGGGTTCACTATCCTGAGTACTTTGTGAGCCTCATGAAGGCGTGGTTTGGTGACGCGGCCACGAAAGAGAACGACTGGGCCTTCAACTACCTACCCAAAATCGTTGAGGACCACTCGGACCTGGCCATGTTTGTTACCATGAAGGATGGCAAAATGAAGGGCTTCTTCTCTATGGGGCAGAATCCCGCGGCGGGCGGCATCAATGCAGGTTTCCACCGTGCCGCTTTGCAAAAGTTGGACTGGATGGTCATGCGTGATCTCTACGAAACTGAGACGGCAGCGTATTGGAAACGACCGGGCGTTGATCCTACGAAGATTCCTACGGAAGTCTTTTTCCTACCAGCCTCATCACACGTTGAGAAAGAAGGCAGCTTTACTAATACGCAGCGTCTCATCCAATACCGTGATCAGGCCATTGAGCCACCGGACGATGCACGTTCAGAGAACTGGTTCTTGACGGAACTCTGCCTTCGCTTGAAAAACCTCTATAAGGAGAGTACGAAGGAGCGTGACAAGCCCATTCAAAATGTGACCTGGAACTATCGGCGCGAGGGACCATCCCAGGAACCGGTGGTCGAAGATATCGTCAAGGAGATCAACGGCTACACCGTTGCTGATGGCAAAGTAGTCAAAGGCTTTACCGAACTCAAAGCGGATGGCAGTACCGCCTGTGGTGTATGGATTTTCAGCGGCATTATGCCCGAAGAGGGACGCAACCTAGCGCGGAGCCGTAATCCTGATCCGTATGTCAGCCTGGGCTGGTGTTTTACCTGGCCTGCCAACCGGCACATTCTTTATAACCGTGCCTCGGCTGATCCCGATGGCAAGCCCTGGTCGGAGCGCAAGAAATATATGTGGTGGGATCCTGAACACGATAATGGTAATGGCTCAAAGGGCAGCTGGGTTGGCTATGATGTGCCAGACTTTCCTGAGACGAAAGCGCCTACCGCCAAAGCTGACCCAAATGGTAGTGGACTGGATGCTCATTCTGGTGCGGACCCATTTATGATGCAGGTGGAGGGTCGCGGTCGGCTCTATGTTCCGAGTGGGCTAACCGATGGCCCGCTGCCCACGTTCTATGAGCCGGTAGAGTCGCCTGCCACCAATATACTCTACCCCTCAACACCGATCAATCCAGTAGTGAAACACTGGCATCGACCAGACAATAAGGAAAACGGCCTTAACAATCCAGACTATCCCTATGCGATTACCACGTATCGGCTCACTGAGCATCATGTCGGTGGTGCCATGTCACGCTGGTTACCCTGGCTCTCGGAACTACAACCGGAGCTATTCGCGGAGATTAGTGAGGAACTGGCGGCAGAAAAGGGTATCAAGAACGGTGACTGGATCACTCTCTGGACGAAACGGGGTGAAGTGGAGGCAAAGGCGATGGTGACGCAGCGTATGAAACCACTGAAGATAGAGGGCCGCACGATTCATCAAATCGGTCTGCCGTTCCACTGGGGATATGCAGGTGTGGTGACCGGGGACATCGCCAACGACTTACTGGTGCTGGTGGCTGATCGCAATGTCAGTATGCATGACGCGAAGTCTTTTACGTGTAACATGCGTGCCGGTCGCCGCTCGCATCAGGGCCAGGATGGGAGTTATGTAGCGCGTGAACTGCCGTAAACTCTCTACCACAGTGCCAACGACGCTATCGCGTCTAGCTAGCGCTCAGGCACTGTGCAAGGAGGTAACGGAGAGAAAGGAGAACGTCTATCATGGGTCAGAAGGGATTTTTCACCGATACGACACTCTGCATCGGCTGTAAAGCCTGTGAAGTTGCGTGCAAGCAATGGAACCAGTTGCCTGCCGATGGTTACAGGTTGACAGGCCATAGTTACGACAATACTACCGCCCTCTCCGCTACAACCTGGCGGCATGTTGCCTTCATTGAACAGGCGCAGCCAGCTAATGGGACGGGTAAGACCGTTAACTGGCTCATGATGAGCGACGTGTGCAAACATTGCGCTCATCCTGGCTGTATGGAGGCCTGTCCAACGGGGGCACTCGTTCGCAACGAGTTCGGCGACGTCTTCCTGCAACCCGATGTCTGTAATGGCTGTGGCTATTGTGTTCCTTCTTGTCCCTTCGGCGTGGTGGATCTCAATCTCGACGATGGGCGGGCCTGGAAATGCACCCTCTGCTATGACCGGCAGAAGGATGGGATAGAGCCAGCCTGTGCCAAAGCCTGTCCAACGGACTCGATCGTTTTTGGCGACCTTGATGAACTACGCACAAAGGCGAAAAAACGGGTCACTACCCTTCACGAGCGGGGCGAAACAGGGGCATACCTGTATGGTGTTGATGAGGATACTTCGGTTGGCAACCTCAACGCTTTTTTCCTGCTCATGGACCGGCCTTCTGTTTATAATCTGCCAGAAAAACCCAAATTACCACAGGATAATGTTCTGCCAGGCTTTATGGCAAGCCTGGTGGCAGCCACATTTTTAACCCTTGCCACGGCTTTGTCACTGTGGAGCCGAAAAAAGTAGTCCGAGAAGCGTCAAGTTAAGGTTGTAGGGACGTGATTGATCGCGTCCCAGAGGGGGTGGGGCCAGGTGTGCTAAGGTATCCGACCGTGGGGGAACCCGACCCCCACCCCGTGGACGCGATCAATCACGTCCCTACAATCAAGCATAGGGAGAAAAACAATGAGCAGTGAAACCATAGGCCAACGTCAAGAGAAGCGGGAGGCAAACGTTGTCCAAACTTCAGATGGCAGTAAAGGACTTACTGAACGTGGGAAGAAAAAGCTCATTCTCAGTGGAGTGCGTACTTATTATAATCAGCCTCTGATCAAAAAGGCCCATTGGTCATGGGAAGTGATTCTCTACTTTTTTCTTGGAGGTATGGCTGGCGGTTCTTATCTCGCTGCAACCTTAGCCGACCTGCTTGGCTCAGCCAGAGATGTTCCACTGATTCGGGTGGGGCGCTATCTTTCATTTGTCTGCATCCTTATCAGTCCTATCCTGCTCGTTAAAGACCTGGGGCGCCCTGAACGCTTCCTGCATATGATGCGCGTACTGAAGTTACGCTCTGCTATGTCTCTGGGGACATGGGGACTGACACTATTTGGCCTGTTCTGCGGACTGACGACGGCTCACCAGGCAGCGAAAGATGGCCTTCTCAACTGGCTGCCATTCTTTCCCCGCTTGTTAAAAGCTCTACCCGTGAAGCTCATCGAGAGTATTGGTAGTTTCTTTGGCCTTTTCGTGGCCTCGTATACGGGCGTGTTGCTCTCTTCCACGGCTGTACCCGTGTGGGCGCGTGCCCGGCACATCCTGGGACCGCTGTTCCTTACATCAGGGGTTTCCACCGGTCTCTCCGGTCTTTCGCTCATCCTTTCTCTGGGTCGCAATCAACAGGACACGCTTGAAAGATTAGAGCGTGCCGAGTTGATCGCCATGACGACCGAGCTGGGCCTGATCTCGGCCTTGCCGCCTACACTAGTGGGTCAGCTAGCAATTGAGTACCCTTTGATTAAATAGGATTGAGATCGCGCCATAAGCTGCTTATGTCATAATTGTGCCTCTGGCGAAAGTCTATTTAATTGCTAGCTGACCCACTAGGACCGCTTCACAAACCCGTCTTCCGGGGGAGGCTGGGGTTAATTTTCAACGTCGGCACCATTGGCGCTGGGCTGTTACTCCCACTGCTTACACGGCTACGCTGGAAGTTGGCGAGAAAGCCTACTCCTCGTACTGTCAATATCGGCGCATCTTTCCTGGCACTCGTTGGCGGCCTGATTCTCCGCTATGTCTGGGTTGTCGCCGGGCGGGTTTCCGCCGATGATCCGTGGGCAACTCACTACTATAACGACATTGAGTGGAATAGGAGGTCGAAGAAGTAAAGGGGGGCGGTTCATATTCTTGCGAAGCATGATGACCGCCAGGGTCATCACTACTATACACGGCTGCATCGGCCTGTGAAGACGGAGTATAGTAGTGATGACCCTGGCGGTCATCATGCTCACCACGCCACGCACTCTGCAAAAAAGTGAACTGCACCCGTAAAGGGGAGTGCATTATGAAATCTTTACTCATATCCTCTTTTCATCATGAAAATTGAACCACTTCATTACTGAAAACATAGCCTTTTCTTCCTATCCTACTTGACGGGGGGACCCTAAAAAAGGTTTATTTTATGAGTGCTTATTTATTAGTACTTATTAGTAAGGCATGGACTGTATAGAATACCCACCTTTTGAAGGGGAGAATAGCATGCAAACTCCTGAAAGAAGACAGCGAGAGTTTGACCCGCAAGGGAAACATCCGGCCATTATGGATTACGACAATGATGGCTACGACTATCGTACCTTCTGGAAGAACCGAGACTACGAGCAGTGGGCGGAGAGCCGTATATTGAGGCGTCTGTTCAATCAGATTGGGCAGGCGAAGTGGCTTGTAGACTTAGGCGGCGGGTTTGGTCGCAATGCTATCCATTATCATCAGTACGTTGATCACGCTGTCATCGTTGACTACTCGAAGGGGAACCTCGTGCGAGCTGCCTCTACGCTCTCAGCTGAACTTGAGAGAGGTCGCATCTTCCTGGTTCGCGCTGATCTGTACCGCTTGCCCTTTGTGGAGAGTGCCTTTGACGTGGGCCTGCTCGTTCGGGTGCTTCATCATCTGAGCGAGGTGGAAACGGCTTTGATGGAAATGGGACGGGTCGTGGGGAAGCAGTGGATTCTTGATATACCCATCAAACATCATCTCCTGGCCCGCCTGAGCGGACTCACGCATGGAGACATGCGGCAGCTTTCCACGTTGGACCCCAAATCTTTGGGCACAGCCGAAATGCCTTTCAGCAGCTATCACTTGGGTGCAATCAGGCAGGCACTTACCAGGCAAGGATGGGAGACCAGACTCGTCGCGAGCGCCAATAATTTTCGTCGGTGGGACCAAGTCCTTCCTTCGCGAGCTATCCCTTGCCTGCGACCGCTGGTGTATAGCCTCGAAGCCCTCGTGCAAACGGCGGGTAGAGGCTGGTGGGGGCCAAGTCAGTTCGTCCGGGCAACCCGAGGCAAGCCAACATCTTCAAGCACCAATTTCGTAGCGCAAGCAGCAGATCGTGAGAAGGAACCGTGGGCAGCACTGGCAACGAAAATGTGCTGTCCAGTCTGCCTAGGGTCGCTGCAATGGTCACCAGAGAGGGCACTCTGTCCGCAGTGTTTGCGAACATTTCTACGCACGGGAGCTATCTGGGATTTCGTTCCAGCCGCCCATGTGGTTCGCTAGAGAGAAGGTTCTCAGGTGCAAGAACTATTCTCTTCAGCATATCTTGTTATTCAACAAGGGTCCCAGCTAGGGAGACGCGTAGAGATCTATAAAGATCATATGGAATGGTCTCAAGTTACGCTAAGATGCTCGCGCTATTTCCCTTGCCAGGCTTTGATGGCATTCTCGCGGAGAAGAAACTTCTGCACCTTCCCACTACCGGTCATGGGGTAGGATGCGACGAATTGGAAGTAGCGAGGAATCTTCTGATGACTGATTTGTCCCTTGCAGTAGGCGCGTAACTCTTGCTCGCTGAGCGGCTCTCCAGCTTTGGGGATGATTACCGCCAGTAGCTCTTCGCCAAAGAAGGTATCGGGCACGCCTACGACCTGCACATCGGCGATCTTGGGATAGCGAATGAGGAACTCCTCGATCTCATGAGGGAAGAGGTTCTCGCCTCCGCGAATGACCATGTCCTTGAGCCGACCCACGATGTTGACATAGCCTCGTCCATCCATCGTTGCCAGGTCACCCGTATGCAGCCACCCCTCGGCATCAATCGTCTCGGCTGTCTTCTCGGGCATCTTGTAATAGCCTGCCATCACGAGATAGCCTCGACAGCACAGTTCTCCACGCTCTCCAATGGGGACAAGCGTTCCTGTTTGCGGATCGATGATCTTGACCTCGGTATGTGGGAGTGGTATGCCTACCGTCGCCGCCTTCAGTTCAAACGAATCATCTGAGAGCGTCGTCGTAATGCCACAGGTGGCCTCGGTCTGACCAAAGCCAATAAAGACATCTGCCCCGAGCCGCTCTTTGACCTGTTCCATCAGAGCAACGGGAACGGGAGCACCACCCGTACCTATGAGTTTCAGCGAAGAGAGATCATAGGTGCTCAAAGCGGGGTGCTGCATGATGGCCGTGATCATGGTGGGAGCTCCTGCCAAAAAGGTGCAGCGTTCACGGCGGATCACCTGTAAGGCTTTCAAGGGATCAAAGGCCAGCAAGGGATGGAGCGAACACCCAAGCAAGAGGGTGGCGATGGTACCTGCTACACAGCCCATGGCATGAAAGAATGGCACCAAGACACACATGGCTGCATCCTGGTTGACTCCCCAACGCCGTGCCAAGAATCGTGCATTATTGAGCAGGCTATGATGTGTCAGTAGTGCGCCTTTGGGAGAGCCGGTTGTGCCGGAGGTATACAACATCATGGCCGGATCGAAAGGCGTGACTGAAGCTTGTCGCTCGCTCAGCACCGCATCACTGATCCGTTCTCCACCAGCGACCATCTCAGCGAAGAGCAGCGGTCGCCAGTCCTTTTGCTGGAGTATATCAGCAGGAGGAGCACCCAACAAGCACACCGAGTGCAGCAGAGGAAGGCGTTCACTTGTCACTTCACCTTGCTGGGTGCCAGGAGCAATCAGCGAGCGGATGGTTGCCAGGCAATCGTGCTCACGCACACGTGCCATGAAGAACAGGGCACGGATATCGCCCTGCTTGAGGATGTACTCGACCTCGGCAGCACGCAGGACGGGATTGATCGTGACCAGGACCAGGCCAGCTTTGGCAGTAGCCATCTGCAAGAGCGGCCATTCTGGCACGTTGGCTGCCCAAACGGCAATGTGGTCTCCTTTGTTGAGGCCCAGAGCCATCAACCCTTTGGCGACGGTGTTGGCTCGCTCACGGTAGTCCTGGTAGGTCCAGCGAATGTCGAGTGCCTCACCGAACTCAGGATAACACGAGTACACAAGAGCTTCCCGTTCGGGAACTTCTTCCGCTCGACGGTCTAAGAGATCGCCAATGGTGATGTCAAAGAGTGCGAGGCCCTCGCTTTCGGCCTGCCAGTAGGACAGGCCATCATTAGTTATGCCCATATATGTTCTCCTGTAAAGAATACTCTCATCAGTATTTATAATGGTAACACAATCAGACCTTCTTGGGTACGAGGAACACAGCTTGCCTGAGTTCCTGATTCTCTTTATAAGCGGGAGTAGAAACTGGTGATAGTTCGCGTGAAGCACTCATTTCTTCCTGATCACTCTGTCTAGGCTTCCTCTTGAAGAGCACTTTCGCAAGCATAGGCGGACTGAATAGGGCCGTTGGAGGTTTGATCGCATGCAGGACTTGATAGAGGAGTAAGGTGACCTGCGGGTCGGAAGTGGAGAGTTCATGCACGCGGCGCGAGTAGCTGTTGAGCAGGGAGAGTCCCAGAGGCCGTTTCCCTTGTGTCTCGGGTTGTGGAAGCTGATCGCGCTCGATGACTGTAACCTGCTCGAAATGATCAGAAAGGACGCGACTGGCCAGGAGTCCGGCCATACTTGCGCCGATAACCACGGCATGTTGACCGCCGAATCTGCTGGGTAATAATTGCTTGTCATTCATAAAATTTTCCCTTCATGTGTTATATTCTTCAAAATCTCGTCTATCTTCTGGCTTATTGAATTTGTTGGAAGTATACGATGAACAGCTTTCTTGTAACTATTTCACACATATTTTCATCTGTGGCCCGCCTCACATGCGACGCTCTTTTCTCTCACTGCACTTGTTTGTTTTAAGAGCAGGTAGAGTACTCCATGGAGACGCTCGAAACACTTGGCTCAGGAGTGGTGAGAGAGTGGAGGGAACGCCTGAAGAACTTCGCGATGTCACTGAACCCGCTTCCCTCCTCTTGTAGAGCTAGAGGCAAGTGGTACGCAAGCGCATCGACGAGGGAACGGATGTCGTCCTCACTATGATGTCGGGTGATGGTGATACGGATGCCGGACTGTTTGAGCGGGACGGCGGGGAAGCCCACGATAGTGTGTAGCAACGAAACGGATAGGAGTCATCGTGGGTGAGACGAGCGGAAGAGCCTTCTTCTGCAAGAGATCATTGCACAAACGAATACGCTCAAGCAATTCCTGTTGCATCCAGGTAATCTCTTCTGAGAGGTGAATGCGGGCAGAGGCAATGGCCGCTCCTAGCATAGGAGGTTGGACAGGGCCAGAGAAGATCATCGGTCCCCCACAGCTACGCACCCGACGCAGCGATTCGGCATCGGGAAAGACCAGCACTCCACCACCCGCGGCGAACCCCTTTGCCATTGAGAGAGCAACCACGACACGATCACGCGCAGGCAAGTGACTCAACACGTACCCGCATCCGCGTGGCCCAGTCCAACTCATGCCATGAGCATCGTCGAGATAGAGATGCAGGTTCTTATAGCGATGGAGCAAGTGCCTGAGTTCCTCAATCGGAGTCACGTCACCGAACATGCTGTACACACCATCGGCAAGGTACCAGACACGCTGATAGCGTCTACTCAGGTCGCTGAGACGTTTATCGAGTGCTTGCATGTCGTTATGACGAAGTACTTCCACAGTGGCCCCAACTGCACGCACATGCTCCACGGCCATCTGGACACTGTTGTGAACCTGGTGGTCCATAAGCACGGCGTCGTCTTCCCTAATGAGGGTGGGAATGGCAGCGAGGTGTCCCAGGGTCGTCGTCGGTGTGACCAGGACAGGTGCATCGACGATGCGTTGGAGCAAGTGCTCCAGTTCGCTATAGGGTGGGGCAGAAAGGTAGCCCCGCGACGAGGCGAATTGTGTCCCATAGCGCAGGACGGCATCGATCGTTCCTTGCTTGAGGCGTGGATCCATTTCCAGGCCAAGATAACTACACAGTCCGAAATTGATGAGTGGTCGACCGTCCAGATGGATAATCCGTCCATCAAGAGTGTCGCTATCCACCGTGAGGTGTAACAGTCCTTTCTGGGCTGCCTCAGTAATCATCGTGTCTATGAGGTTCAGACGATGCGCCGTTTTGGACATAACGAGTTGCTTCCTTTCTAATCTAAGCGCTGGTGACCTTCCTTAACAGGCAATACCCGCGCAAATCGGGCGCAAAAGCCGAGCTATACAAGCTCAAATTCGGCTCTTATAATAGCTGGGATCTTTCGGTTCATCCCTCTAAAGAGGTCTCGCCGTTCTCACCAGCGGGAACTACTGCTTATAGTTTATCTGGCGGAAGGCCGTAGCGCATCTACAGAATTAGAGGATTTCTTGTGTGAGGTATAGCCGGTGAGAGGAGATCGGTTCGAGACCTCACCCTATAGAATTGTAGGGTGGCAGGGTAATCCGGTATGCCCTGCAGAAGTGTACAATCCGTCAGAGGATCAGCAGAAGAAAGAGAAGCCAGATTATAGAGGGGGTGCGCGTAAGATTGTTATACAGGGTCAGGAGGTCTCTTCCAGGAAAGATGTAGGGGCGGCATTGATGACGCCAGTCAGCAAGCGGGCAGGCAAACTTAAGAGAGACGGACTGGCGTCATCAATGCCGCCCCTACCATGCCTCTTGGATTCGTACAAAAGTCCTACGCACACCCTTCTAGAGGAGGTGTTGCTCGATGGCAGAGCGGGTAGCGGCTGTGCGTGAGGAGACACCCAGTTTGCTGCAGATGGACCTCATGTACCAACTGACGGTGCCAGGGCTGAGGACCAGCTTTTGGGCTACCTGGGCATCGGTCAGCCCTTCTGCCACCAGGCGCAGCACCTCCACCTCGCGGCGGGTCAATTGATTGGAAAAGCGTGTCTTCACACTGGTGGCTGCTGGTTCTGAGGCAACGTGTTTGGTTATGGGAACCGGCTCCTGCGCGGCCAGGGCCTCTTGGGGTGACATCGCCCGTCCCTGGTTCCAGGCTGTGGTAAAAGCTTTTTCTCCCAAATGAGTGAGTGCAGTGGTTTGTGCCTGCTCATCACTGGCATGCAGCACCTGAGGCAGGGATGTGCCACGGCCCTGGCGCATGGTCTCGGCAGTTCCCCATAGACGTGCCGCCCAGGCATGCTGTCCCTGCGCGGTCACTACGGTTGCCAACCCCTCCAAACAGGAGGTGATCAACCCTCGGTGCTCCAATGCGGTGGCGAGAGCCAGGCTCTCTTCGTAGAGGGCACGGGCTCGCACATGCTCCCCCTGCAATGCCAGTACACTCGCCAGGGAGAAGAGCGAGCGGGCAACGCTCTGCCGATGTCCCGCTTCCTGGTTAAGCCGCAGGCTTTCGGTGAAGTGAGCACTGGCACTGCCCACGTCGCCCTGTTCAAGGGCCACCTGTCCCAGGAGACTGAGCGCGTAGGCCAGCCCCCCCTTGCTGTTCGCCTCCCGGCACAGGGCCAGGCCCTCCTCTAACAGGGGGCGTGCGCGCGTATGCTCTCCCTGGATGATGAGGTCGTGGGCCATGTAGAGCAAGGGCCAGGCAACATCTCCTGGGTAGCCCAGCGTTCTGAGGAGGGTTAGACTCTCCTCGAAGAGCTGAGAAGCCCTGGCATACTCACGCTGGAAAGAGGCCGCACGCGCCAGGACTACGAGGAAGTAAGCAGTCCACCAGGGGTTTCCATCCCTTCTGAGAAGAGCCATGGACTCCTCGACCAGGGCGCGTATGCGTGCAGAGTGGCGACGATGCAAGGCAACTCCTATCAGCACACCCAGGACATGTACGACACCCTGCTGGTCTGCGAGTTGTTGAAACAGGGTGAGAGCCTCCCCACAGAGCTTCTCTGCTCGCACATAATCGCCCTGATACGAGGCG
>WNGQ01007636.1_pt1 | contig 11154 bp, 5 predicted proteins | sample 5407661 | NCBI WGS metagenome assembly WNGQ01 (sample SAMN13153382, study PRJNA577476) | soil metagenome | isolation source: 60 cm soil or saprolite under Garry oak tree replicate 2 | place: USA:California | collected 2016-06-15
TTAGAGAACCACCCTGGTCGCCTCTTTTGTCCTGGCGGAACAGGTGTGGGCGGTGATACTGGTTGTCCCGGTGCCTGGCTGGCAGCTGGTGGTGGTGCTGAGGTGCCGGAAAGAGTCGGGGGAACAGGTGTGCTTGCTGAGATGGCAAGAGGTGGCTGTGATAGCGGAGCTGCTGGTGCGGACCCTGTCGGGGTCACAGCTAAGGCGGGTGTGGCAGATGAGATGACCGGAGATGGGGGAACAGCCGGTGCTTTTGGCAGCGACGGCTGTGGCTGTTGGCTGAGATAGGTGGGACTATTGCGTGCATCTACCGTTTCCATTCCGCTCAGGGAGGGGGGATGGATGACACCTGGCGATGGGTGAGCATGACGGAAGCTTTCTGGCATGCTTCTGTTGAGCGCCCTGGCCACCGCCGTAACCAGCGCTGTCGCGGTTGGGTAACGCGCTGCCGGATCCCTGGCAAGGCTACGCATGATCACCGCCGTCAGTGCGGGGGGGATTTGCGGGTTGATGAGCGCAGGGGATGTAGGCGTCCCATGAATATGTTGCAGCAAAATGTCGCTGGGTGTATCACCATGGAAAGGCAGGGCACCGGTACACAGCTCGTAGAGGATCACTCCAAGGGAATACAGATCGCTCCGGTTCGTGCCTGCAAAGCCCTGCGCAACCTCAGGGGAGAGGTAGGACACAGCAGGGAGGGGGAGAGTCAGCGGATTCAGCAGGTGATTCAACCCAAAATCGGTGAGTTTTGGTTCTCCAGGGGAAGGAGAGGTGGCAGCCACCTTGCCAAGCAGAATCGCCGCCGGGGTGAGTGCGCCGTGAATGACGTTGCGCTGATGGGCGTAGTCAAGAGCGTCGGCAAGAGGGGTCAGCAGGTGCACTAGCACGACGGGAGGCGGGATTTTTCCCACGTGAGCCGTCGCGCTGAGATAATCGGCGAGTGATGGGCCCTCCACATAATCCATGATAATGTAGGCTTCGCTCCCGCTTTGGGACAGGTGGTAATCCTGGATGGGCACGATATTGGGATGGTGCAGCGCTGTGAGCATGTGCGCTTCACGATAGAAACGAGGAGTGAAATCGGCGCCAGTCTCTGCATTGACCGGGATGATTTTCATGGTAACATAGCAGCGCTGTTGCGTGTTAAAAGCCTTCCAAACCTCGCCAACGGCACCAGATTCTAAACGCTCCTGGAGTTCATACTTGCCAAGGCGGCGTTGATTCATACCCATAGCGGTACACCTCGTTTCTTATCTTAAGGGTAGAGGCAGCCCTCAAGGTAGAAGATCCTTCTGTAATTATTGCATATGGTACGTCGTATGCTCATGCGGCGGATCACATGTTCAAGAGATATGATAGCAACTTCAGTCAAACACTAGTATAACGTTGAGTGGTCCGAACTTTAGGTGATGAATTTCCTAGCAAGTTTATGCGGAAATTTGTCAAAAGTCAATAATTTCTCCCGTTGCTGCTCATTCTGTTTGAATGCTGCCATCCAAAAGAAAAGCGAAAAGAAAGTTGGGGTCCAATTAGGTACTTTCAACTGGCCCGAGATGGGTAGCGCTTCGTCTGTTTGAACTGAGATAAGTCGATATCCAGCCTCCTGGCAAGGGCTTTTCTGGCGTGAATGTACGATGCTTCGAGCAGATGCTCTTCGTCTTTATCTCCCAGGCATACTACTGGTATGACGACATGAAAGGCATTGAACAGCTCCATGAGGAACTGGGGGTCATCGACTTTTCGAAGGAGGTGCCAGGCTGCTGCTTGCTGCTGTCGTGGGGGCAGTTCTGCTATTGCAGCAGTGACCCACTGGTAACACTCTTTGAGGTCCGCTTTGTACTCGAACTCTACAGCCGGGTCTCTTAATCCTTCACTCTCTGCTGTCACCTGGTCGCTCTCCAGGATGTCAAGCCCTTCTTCACTATAGGACTGTACGATATGACACGCCTCGGTAATATAGCGGCGCATGCGATCAATACATTTATTGCGTATCATCCTTCCAATGTAGGCAGGTGGATTGTGGACTGTCCCTGACCGTAGCGTCTGCCAGAATTTATCGTATACTTCCGATACGATTTCTTCTGCCTGATGCTGGAGGGCTGGAAATGAACTGATTGTCTTTTTGACTCTCTCAAGGATATACTGAAAGCCGTAGCGTTCCAGTAATTTCTCAATAGGTTCTTCATTCTCGGGTGAAACCGGAGCGAAGTAGGGTATAGAGGCTCCTGTGTGTAACTTCATGAGCTGTCCTGTATGCTCGGTTAACGCAGGATCTTTTGAGGAGGAGCCGGTTTGTCGTTGTTGCTGCATAGCTTAAATCTCCTCTTATGATTGGAAGACAATACACTGTATCTAAAATATACCTTCAAACCCCTTTAAAGTCAAGACTTAGAGACATTATTTTGTCTGTATAGAGATAATTATCAGAAAAATAGGCAGGATAGACAGTATATTGAGGTTGATACCATATCAATTTGTACGTTCTTTGTCCTGGTATGTCTCTATCATTGTGATTTATCTGTCTTTATGTTATGCTTATAGAGAGCCAGTAGTACTCTGGTGAAAAGAAATGATAGAGCATTGGTAGCTTTATAAGCACTACCAGGTGGACGGCCATGAACAAAGAGCAACAAGCTCAAGAACTAGATCAGCTGATGCGGGCTGTAGGATACTATAGTGATCCACATGAAGCAGCAGCAGTTCTCACAGCAGCATTTGAGATAACTGCGAAGGCGCATGAAGGCGTTCAACGAATTGATGGGCAGCCATATCTCCATCATCCTTTGGCTGTAGCCGCAATTCTTGCTGATTGGCATGCTCCGGTTCAAGTAGTGGCGGTTGGCTTGCTGCATGACCTGCTTAGTCCGCAGTATTCACGAAGGTACTCTTCAAAAGAGGCTTTGATGCAAAGGGTACACGTTGAGCTTGGAGCGGATATTTCTCAACTACTCGATGAGGTAGTTGCGTTAAATAGCTTCATTAGACATGTAGAGGGTAGCGATTTTTATCATCAGGCCGACACAAACGATTTTTGGCGAGGCATAGCGGAATATTTGCAGCGGGCGAGTGATGCGGTTCTTGTGAAGATTGCTGATCGCTTGCACAATCTACGAACCTGCTCGGTTCTCACGCGCTCTTATCAGGAGCAAATTGCCAGTGCTGGCTTGCACTTACTAGCGCCTTTAGTTGGACGACTAGGCATGGGTAAGGTTAAGTGCCAGGTAGAGAATTACTCTTTTCAGATTAACGATCCGATCTCCTATCAACTGCTTCAACAACGATGTGAAGACCCCCACTTTCAGCAAGAGATAGCAGAGGTAGTAGAGGAATTGCAACAAGCGCTCGGCGGGCTATTACCTGGTAGTAAAATCACCTGGCGGCCAGCTTCGCTCTATACTATCTGGCAAGACCTCAAGCCTGGCAAATGGAGCCATTTTGATCCCACCACGTTAACAATGGTAGATGTAGGTTCATTCATTGTTCTGACTCAGGAGGAGATAGACTGCTATCATGCGCTTGGATTGCTTCACAAGCGTTATCTCCCTGTAGATGGGCAGGTGCGCGATCAGATTGCTAATCGTCGAGAGAATGGCTATCAATCTTTGCTCACCCAGGTAAAGCATATTTCTGGTAATCTGCTGCGCATCGCCATTCGCACTACGACGATGGACATGATCGCGGAATATGGCATTACCGCTCGCTGGTGGGGAATCACCGAAGAGTTCATGCCGCACTTACTGGTACATAAAAAACCTGCTGATGGGGAGATACAGGTCTTTACGCCGAAGGGCGAAATGAGATCCTTACCGCCAGGGGCAACTCCCCTTGATTTTGCTTACAGCATTCACACTGATGTAGGGCATCACTGTGTTGATGTGCTGGTGAATGAAGCTCGAGGAGACCTGTATCAACCATTGCAGTTAGACGACCAGGTGGAAATCATTACGGGTGGATCAGAGTGTGGTCCGAAATTAGAATGGTTGTGGCATGTAAAGACACCTCAGGCTGTCAGTCGTATTCGGCACTGGTTGTCTATTCATCGACGAGATGAAATGGTGGAACGTGGCCGCGCGTTGCTAGATAGGGAATTGCAGGCACTAGGACTGGATACCTCTGATCCCCTTGTCATTCAACTGCTAAACAAGCTGGCACAAAGAGAACGCTTGCGCGATGTGGATGATTTGCTGGTTGCTCTAGGCGTGAATCGAACCCAGCCTTCTAAATTAGTTGCCAGTCTAAAGTCGATGCGCTTGAAGTCAGTGCGCGCTCCGTACCAGGGAGAGCCACATGTGAGTGTTCAGGCGCTTTCCCCAGAATTCGAGCGACTTCCAAGGACGTTTGCGCGCTGTTGTGTTCCCGTATGGGGTGACGATATAGTTGGATACCGGCGGAATGACGATGTTATTGCTATTCATAAACGGGATTGCCCGCAACTTTCGGAAAAAATGCAGCTTATCCAGGTTAAATGGAAGATGATGAAAACCGAGCCAGATTGTGTCATTCTTATAGAAGCACTCAATCGTCCTGGCCTGGCAAGGGATATCTGCGATATCGTGGCCATGTCCGCTGTCGATATGCCGACATTCTATGCTGCCAGGCGTTCTGATGGAGTAATGGCGGATGTCCATGTGTATCTTGGGAGGACAACCCCGGCCCAACGAAGTCGTATCCAGAAGGCCCTGGAAGGGATACCTTCTGTCAACACTGTTGAATTGATTCATGCTCCGCTTCTAGCTGCTCCAACACTGCCATCCGCGTCGTCAAAGCTATCGACCGCTACTCACCAGGTCGCGCCAGCTACTACTGATCAAACCGGGGTATTACGCTTTCCCAATCCTTATGGCTCTGGCATAGCCGAAGGTTCGCGTTTCTATGGTAGAGAAGTGGAAAGAGAGCGTGTCCTGGGGTTCCTTCGGAACAAGACGCAAAACACAGCTATTCTGCTCTGGGGACAGCGTCGCATTGGCAAAACATCGTTTGTCTTACGCCTGAAAGAACAAGCGGCAGGCATATTTCTACCAGTCTATATTGATCTGCAGGGATTGAAAGATGCCAGCACGGGGATGTTTTTACACCGGCTGATGGATAGGATTTCCCAGGTGCTTAAGGACAATGCTGTAGACGCGTCACGAGAGATTACGGTACCTGCTCTCAATCGTTTGAGAAAAGATCCACTTGCTTACTTTGATACCTTTATGGATCGCATTGAGGAGATCACCAGGAGCTATCCGCTTGTCTTCATATTGGATGAATTTCAATGTCTGAACAGCCTACGAGAGGAAGGAGCTACCCGTAGCGCTATCTTTAACCGGTTGCGTAGTCATTCACAGCATGGACAAGGTATTCACCTGATTTTGAGTGGGGGTGGACTGTTGAGCTATCTGAAGGATCAGAGTGATATTGCTTCTCTGTTCAACATCGCTCACGCCGAGAAGCTCAACTGTCTGGAGTCGACAGCCGCACGCCGGCTTATTAAGGATGGCCTGTCAAAATTTGGGAACATTACTGACAATGCCATTACACTACTGTTGAACTACACCGCTGGTCATCCTTATTATCTCCAGTTGCTCTGCTCAATGCTCTATGACTACGCTCAGGAATACAGATCGGTCTTTACCTCAGATACCGTCTCACAGCGCATACGTGAATGGCTGACAATTGCTGATGCCAGTCGCTTTCAACATTTCTGGGAAGGATATGATACGACAAGCACACAGAGAAACAAACTGATCTTGAGTGCTCTTGCTCAGCTAGGGGATGCGACTCACGTTGTTGAATATGAGCGTTTGGTCAACGCCATAGGCGCCTCGGTTTCAGAACATGACCTTGTCCAAACGCTCAATGATTTGTCGGAACTGGGGGTGCTCGATCACCATCAGGCGGGCTATTCAGTCAAGGTTGATCTTTTTGCCCGCTGGTTGCACCAGCATTACGCGCTCAATATAGCACTGAAGGAGGCGTCCTGGCTATGAATGTATTACAATTTTCTTTACACTCTCATAATCCATTTAGTGAAACAGAATTCTGGGGCAGACAGAAAGAATTGACGGCCATTAGCCGCTATCTGCTCAGCGAGGCGCCTCGTTGCTGCGCTATCATTGGTGAGGATACCTTTGGCAAGACCACGCTGTTGCAGCATCTTAGTAATGCACAGGAAATGCTGGCAGTCGATCATCCAGAGCTGAACAGCGCATTGATGCAGTTAAAGAAGAAGTTTGTTTTTGTTTATCTCAATTGTGCTGGCTATGGTGATGAAGTCGCGGATATGAAAAATCTAGCCTCAGCTCGATTCTGGTGGGATCTCTACGATGCAGCGTGGGAAAAACTCCAGGGAGATATAGCGCCTCGTCTAACGAAACCGAAGGCTCATGCTGATCAGGAATACATTGATACAGCTTTAGGGATCAGGTGGGAACTGGAAGACCTTGTCCAGAATCAGTTGTGCAAAGTTGCCTTTGTCTTAGACAATTTTGAAGGTGTAGCGCATCTTCCGTTACGAGATAGTGAATGGTTGCGCTCGATGGCAAAGGTCTGCACCTATGTTGTTGCCAGTCGTGATCTCCTGTACTTGCTCTATCATCCTTCGAACTGGTCAACACCCTCGCCGTTATGGAATCTTTTCGGAGATCCCATCTACCTGAAATTACCTCCAATTGAGGATGTGGACCGCTTTCTCAGCAAGGCTTGTGATAAAGCGAGGGCAGAGGATAGTGCCTGGAAGCAGAGCGATATTGAGTATATTAGAAAAATGGCCGGGCGGCACCCGGCGTTATTGCGCATCGCTTGCGCCTCTATGTTTGAGTACCGATTACAAGAGAGTCGAATGCTTGCTGGTAAACAAAGCCTCGGTGTTGAATCGTATCTTGACTACAGTATTGATACCTCTGCCGGACCGATTTGCATGCAACTCTGGCAAGGTCTTGCCAGACCGGAACTGCGGGATGAGCCCAGGGGTAGTGACAAACAGCAAGAAGCAGCGTCGCCCCTTTCACACCATCAACGAGTGTTACTAGATATAGCAAAGGGACCTGCTAGCACAATAGATACACTTATACTGCCAGAACTGGATGCTTATGAGAAGCAGAGAATATTGTTTGACCTTGAAAGGTATGATCTCATTGAATATCAAGAGGACTGGCATGTATTCTCTGAAGCAATGCGGCGGTTTGTCTTGAAGCAAGAACCTGCTTCTTCCTCAACCACAATACTATCTCAAGACCTTTCTGGCTGGCAAAGAGAAATGCCTGGTCTCACCCACCAGGAAAAAAGGGTCTATGATTTCCTGAAAACGCATAAAGGAGAGTTATGTCTCAGGGAAGATATCAAATGGGCTGTCTGGCAAAGCAATGAGCCAACAAACAGTGCGCTGCAGAAGATTATCGAACGTATACGTGAGAAGATCGAACCTGATCCTGACAACCCACGCTATCTTATAGCCGTTCGAGGAAAAGGCTACATTTTACGGGAAGATTGAAGTGAGCACCTGGTTCTGTATCGCTGTTGCGAGGAAACCGGGAGGGCACAAGCATTGTGCCCTCCCGTTTCAATTTCATGCAGGCTGATAGAGCCAGAAGTTTACCAGGAGGTTTAAGTGTTCCTGGGCAAGATGCAGCAAGCGCAGTCCTAGCTCAAGCTGGTTATCAAACAGGATGTTAATCGCGGCAGCGACGATGGCCTTCTCTACTAGATAGAATGTAAATATGGTCCAGGTGGGGGTATCGTCTTGATGAGTCAACTGGAGATAGTTATCGATCATCCTGCGAGCAAACGTAGCAGAGCAGGTGCGAGCCCGGACATCAATCACGAGCATAGCAAAATCGCTCAGAATATCAATGTTGCGGAAGAGCGGATTGAAGTCAATGGCGTCCAGCAATTTTACAGAGAGATGGTGCTGCTGGTCATCAGCGCTATCAGGGGTAATCCAAATATTGAGCGATTTGATGTCTCCATGACAATGCTTGATGTAGCCTGCCTGTATACGTTGTTCAAGATAATGAGCATAGCGGTCCTCTGTAAATATCTGGCGCAGTCCTGTCGTGAGCCGTTCAACGGTTGCTTTCATGGAAGGAGAGTTTTCTTTATCCAGTACAAGCGCAAGGAAAGCCAGGTTTTCTTCTAATTTGCGCTGTAATTGTGGATAACTTCCCCAGTAAGCGCTCTCTTCTTCTGTAAGGGATGGCGTTCGATGCTTATGCAGATTGGCAATGTGACAGGTTAACGTGTCTAAAAAGTTTTGCACAGCACCCTCATCGTCTTGGAGCAATTGGTCGAATCTTCGGTCATCGGGGAGCCGCTCCATAATGAGAGCATATTCAGCATCTTGCTCAAGTGCTGCCTGGGTAGGTTGTTTGATAATGTCTCCAATCAGAATATAATCTTCCTCGGAAGGTTGATTATGGAGACATGCCAGACCTATATAGACCTCTGGCGTAAAGACACTATTCTGCTGAAAGGCCTCAAACTGGCAGCGCTGGCGCTCAGTTACGCCGGACAAATCGTAGCGTATGTCACGGAAGGGGCGTAACACTTTCATGACCAGGGGTTTGAAAGTAGTCGGATCGCTGGTAAAGAATATCCAGGCGCTTTCAGATGCTTGCCTGCTTGTTATTATGTACCTGGTTAGAACAGAAAGAGTAGGATAAGAAGGGACAACTTCAGGCGTAGAATCCTCCGTACTATCTCGGAGGGTATATACTGACTCACTGATCAAATCTAATGCACACATACGAAGCCTACCTACAATCATCAGAATTTCGGGAACAAATACATGCGGGGATATCCTGAATTATCTGGAATCTCCTGATCCATTATAATTGTTCAATCATAGATAAAGATGAAATTGCATGAAGTGGGAGAAAATGGCTAGATGATCCTCGTCTAATGTGCTTTTCGGTTAAGATTTCTTAACAAATTCCGTTATCCTACGGATAAAGGCAACATGCTTGAGGCCTGTAGTGTTATTGGAACACACCACCATGCTTCTGTCTCTACCTGGCGTTCCACACCTGCACGGTTCCTTCTATGCCACCGGAGGCGATGTACCTGCCATTTGGAGACCATGCGACTGATTGCACTGCCGTGTTGTGTTGATTGTACGTGAAGATATGCTCTCCAGTGAGGCTGTTCGAGATATCGACATTGTGGCTTATCGAAGCAACGTATCTGCTATCGGGTGACCATGTTACAGCCTCTACTGGATTGAATTGATAGTTATAATTGCCTTGATAGTTATGTGCATCCTGGTAATACGTCACGACGGAACGCGGTTGTTGCTGTCTGTCGCTCTCGAAGAGCGCCACGGGCCAGACCTGGACGGTACCCAGCCTATCTCCCGACGCGATGCGCTCGCCATCGGGTGACCAGGCGACCGTATATACCCGGTCTGTGTGTCCAGTGTAGGTGTAGAAGGGGCGTCCCGTGGCAGCCTCCCAGATTTGCACGGTCGCATCAAAACTTGCCGAGGCGATGTACCTGCCGTCGGGTGACCAGGCGACTGAGCATATTTTGCCGGAATGCCCACGATAGATAACCACCTGGTGCCCAGTGGTGACCTCCCAGACCTGTACGGTCGTATCATAGCTCCCTGATGCGATGTACTTGCCATCGGGTGAACAGGCAAGCGTAATCACCCAGTCGGCGTGTCCCTGATACGTGCGTTGGAGCTGCCCGGTTGCCGCGTTCCAGATCCAGACGATGGAGTCATCGCCGCCAGCAGCGATAGCATTGCCATCAGGCAGCCAGATAACATCCTCAACCCGCTGCCGGAGGTGAGGAGCTTGAAAGGTGATGATGTGCAGCCCTGTGTTGGCGTCCCATGCCTGTACCTGGCCCTTCCAGTTTCCCATGGCAAGGCGCATCCCATCGGGGGACCACGCCACTCCGAGGACACCACTACCGGCATTATAGGTGCAGATGGTACCTCCCAGGTTCGGGCTATAGCTTGGGTGCGGTATTCCAAGAATCACAGATTCCGCTAGCCATGCCAGGGTGCCGGTTGCAGCCGCAAGCCCTGCGAGTCCTCCCATTTTAAACACCGTGCGGCGAGAGAAGCGGCGTTGCTTCGGGGGCAATGTGGAAATTTGCTGTGCCGCAAGGAGTCGCAGTTCCTGCTGTTGCAATTCCTGCCTGACCATCCCCAGACTGAATGGCCTTTTGCGTTCATCCTTGTGGATCATCTGCTGGATTAACCCTTTGAGCGGCGAAGACTGCGCGTGCCTGGATGCAGCCGCATTCGGGGAATGATGAAGGCAGCGCAGCTTTGGAAGAGCACCACGCAGGCGAGAGAGTAGGGACATTTTCCCTGCCTGTAACTGGCGAAGGATTCTCCCCAGGCTATAGACGGATTTGCTCTGCGGCATGGAAGCTACTGGGAGGTGTGCGCCAGATGGAGCTCATCTTGAGATCTTGGAAGCCCAGAGGCGACTGGTGTAGGTGCAGGTAGTCGAGCACCGTAGCGAGCTGGATGCCGCTATCGAGCACTTCCTCTACAGCAAGCGGTCGATTTTTCCTCTTCCTCAGGTAAGCTTCGAGCGTTTCACCCTCAAGGAAGTCCATGACGAAATACCAGCGCTGGTCTTCAACAAAGTAATCGTAGATGCGTGGGAGGTGGGGATGAATCAGGCTTGCCAGCGTAAGCATCTCGCGCCTGCTGGCTTCGATCAACTCTTGCGCATCCGGGTTATTCTGGCCTATTTCCTTGAGGGCTACCACGCGTTTGCCGAATTGCGTGTCCTGCGCCTTATACATGGTGCTCACCTCATCTGTACTTACCACCTCAAGAATACGGTAGCGCTGCTGCATGATGACATCGGGGAGAAGCAAGCCGGTAAGGGGATTTGTTGCAAGTCCAGTTCCTCCTGGGGCATTGGTGAGCGGCTCGCCACAGGCAAAGCAATGCGTGGCCTGTGCCGGATGAGTCGCGCCACATGCCAGACAATACATCGAGGTAGAAACGTTGGCGTTTACATTGCTCGCCATACTTGCACCGTTCCATCTTCACTGCCGGAGGCAATATATTGTCCATCGGGCGACCACGTCACGGACATCACCTGACCGGAATGGCCGCGATACATCAGAATCTCGCCCTGCAAAGCCATTGCTTGATTGCTGGTTTTGTTAACGGACCACACCTGTATGGTGGCGTCGGCCCCACCT
>WNGQ01007820.1_pt1 | contig 11154 bp, 7 predicted proteins | sample 5407661 | NCBI WGS metagenome assembly WNGQ01 (sample SAMN13153382, study PRJNA577476) | soil metagenome | isolation source: 60 cm soil or saprolite under Garry oak tree replicate 2 | place: USA:California | collected 2016-06-15
GTCGGCCAGCACAGCGGCGCCTGAAGTGTGGTCAAAGATCCAGCAGCGGCTGGCGTGGAGCTATCCATTCGCGCCGGCGACGCGGAAGCCGGCCAAGACTTCCGTTACCCTCCTGCGCCGCCGCGCCGCTGGGCGGGTGGATGAGGAAGCGGCTTCCCTGTTTGAGGTCCAAAGCCAGGGGTCAGAGATCAAAGATCAGGGATCGGAAGGCACGTACCACGCGCTGGTCACGCCGAAGGCGGACGAAGGCGGATCACGCGCCACGCACCCTCGCGCCATGCCGTTGGCAGCGGCGGACATCGGCAGCGCGCACCACGCATTTTTGCAGTTCGTTTCCCTGGAGCGCGTCGCGACTCTGGAGGCGCTCAAGACCGAAGCGAACCGGCTGCAAGAGCAGGGCCTGCTAAGCGCCGAGCAGATCCCCTTGCTCGACTTCGAGGGGTTGGCCGGGTTTTGGCAATCGGACCTGGGCCAGAAGGTCCGCGCGCAGGCCCATTGCGTCCAGCGCGAACTGGTGTTTACTGCGCGCTTTTCCGCTCAGGAACTCGCCGCAATCACCCGCGAACCGCTTGAGCCGAATTTGGACGATGAATTTGTGGTCGTCCAAGGCGTGGCGGATTTGGTCGTGCTGTTGCCGCAGGAGTTATGGCTGATTGATTTTAAGACCGACTCTCTCGAGCCGAATAAGCTGCCAGCCAGGGTGAAGGTGTATGAGCCGCAACTAAAGTTGTACGCCAGGGCTCTGTCGCAGATTTATCAGAGGCCGGTTTCTGAACGCTGGCTTTACTTCCTGGCGCTGCAAACGGCGGTGGCGATTGGTGGCTGAGGTCGGAGATCGAAGGCCGGAGGTCCGTCCTCCGACTTCCGAACTCTGGTGTCCGTCGTTAGTCGCTACCAAAGGCTCGGTTGCTTTCCCGCCACGGCCTTCAATCGGAGCTTTTTGTAACTCAACTCGGTGGCGACCCGGCCTTGTGGCGTGCGTTTGAGATAGCCCTCCATGATGAGGTACGGCTCATAGACTTCCTCCAGCGTGTCCGGTTCCTCTCCTACAGCCACCGCCAAGGCCCACTGGTCCGCCCCCAAACTTGCCAATCACCGTCTCCAGGATGCGCTTGTCCATTTCATCCAGGCCGTTCTCATCAATCTCCAGCATCGCCAGCGCCTGATCGGCCACTTCGGCCGTGATGCGCCCTTGGCCTCGCACCTGGGCATAATCCCGAACGCGCCGCAGAAGGTTATTGGCAATGCGCGGTGTGCCGCGGCTGCGCCGGGCAATTTCACGCCCGCCATTTTCCTCCATTTCCACGCTCAAAAGGCGCGCCGAGCGCACCACGATTTCCAGCAGTTGCTCCGCCTGATAATAGTCGAGGCGCTCGCGAATCGGAAAACGCGTCAGCAGTGGCGCCGTCAACAATCCACTGCGCGTGGTTGCTCCGATCAGCGTGAAGCGCGGCAGGTTCAGGCGGACGCTCCGTGCGTTGGGTCCCTGGTCAATGATGATATCCAGCTTGAAATCCTCCATTGCCGGATACAGATATTCCTCGATGGTTTTTTGCAGGCGATGGATTTCGTCAATGAACAAGACGTCGCCCTCCTCCAGATTGGTCAGCAGCCCGGCAAGGTCGCCGGCCTTTTCGATCGTAGGCCCGCTGGTGCTCTTGAGGTTGGCCCCCATAGCCTTCGCTAGGATATACGCCAGGGTGGTTTTGCCCAGGCCGGGCGGCCCGTTCAACAGGATATGGTCAATGGCCTCGCCGCGTTGCTTGGCGGCCGCGACGGTGATTGCCAGGCGCTCCTTGACCTTGGTTTGGCCGGTGAACTCAGAGAAAAGAGAGGGCCGGAGCGTCATCTCCAGCGCCGCGTCCGGCTTCCTCAACACCTCTGAAATCGGGCTTTCAGCCATTTCTTGGAGGATGCGTTAAGCCCAAACTGGCGCAAGGCCAAACCAATCAAAGACTCTAATTCAATTGCGCGCGAGGGTGATTCGTCCCCATTCGTCCGGCTCCGGTTCGATGACGGCGGGTAACCTCGTGGAAGTAGTGCGTGAGTTGGACGCAGTGGACGGGGTGGACACGGCAATGGCGTGGCGGCAAAACATTGCTTGCTTCAGGAGCGTCAAACATGGTACAGGAAGGGAAGGGTGCCGGGAGAATATTATGCGTGGCTTGAGAAAGGAATGTTCGGGTTTTACTCTGATCGAGTTGCTGGTGGTCATTGCCATCATAGCCATGCTTGCGGCGCTGCTGTTGCCGGTCTTGGCGCGTGCCAAGGCGGCGGCCAAACGGGTTCAGTGCATCAATAACCACAAGCAACTGGCCACGACCTGGATCATGTACACCGCGGACAACATGGACCTGCTTGCCGCCAATGGTCAGATTGATCCGCCAACCACCTCAGGCAAGCTCTGGGTCCAGGGCGCCTTTTACGATCCCGCTGCCAATACCAACTACGCCTTGATTCTAGATCCGAGATACGCCCTTTTCGGCAATTACCTCAAGACCACCAAAGTCTATCTGTGCCCGACGGACCGAGACCTGGTAAATGTCTTTGGCCATTTCTATCCAAAGCTCCGCAGCTATTCGCTCAACGCTTATGCTGGATGGGCGACTCCCTGGGACGCGCGCCTCTCGACGGCCTACAAGATATTCAAAAAACATTCAGCGATTCCGCCATCAATGCCCGCGGGGATGTTTCTCTTTGGAGATGTCAACCCCAACAGCATTTGCTGGCCTTACTTCGGCGTGCAGATGGCGCAAGACAGTTTTTTCAACTTCCCGGGCGCGTCGCACAACCGTGGCGGGGTGATGTCGTTTGCCGATGGCCACGCGGAGCACCATCGTTGGCGCGATCAACGGACCATCAAGGCCTACTCGCCGGACTACCACCGCCACCAGGATGCCTCGCCCCACAACGTTGACCTAATCTGGTTGCGCGAGCGAACGACGGTGCACCAGTAGTCCTCAGGTTCTTAAGCTATCAACTGGCTGCGCCAATATTCCGCCGCGATGATGAAGGACGAGCCATCGCAGCGCCCGCGCTTGAAAAGTTGAGAACCTGATCGCTTCGCAGCAATGGGGTGTTTGCACCAAAAAATGTGTTGGCTTATTCGCGCCCGCTCCGGTAATAGTCTCCACTCGAAATATTATGAAAAATAATAAACCTTGGCTTCGGATTGCGCTTAGCTTCACGACGCTCGGGGCTTCAACGGCTGCGCTCGGCAGCGAAGCCGGGTTGCAATTGCCTGATCTTGGCGGCGTCAACTTTCCGGCGTTAGGGGGTGTGAGCGGCAACACACTAATGCTGCTGGGCCTGCTGGTGTGCGTCCTGGGTGGAGTCTTCGGCCTGGTCCAATACATTCAGACTAGAGACCTGCCCGTGCACGAGTCAATGCGCAGCGTCTCGAACATCATTTGGGAAACCTGCAAGAGCTATCTGACCCAGCAAGGCAAGTTCCTGTTCTACCTCTGGATGCTCATTGGTCTGTGCATGCTGTATTACTTCGCGGGTCTGCAGCACATGGACTTTGGCAAGGTCATCCTCATCCTTGGCGCGTCGGTTCTGGGCATCCTAGGCTCCTACGGAGTCGCCTGGTTCGGTATGCGCATTAACACGCAGGCCAACTCCCGCTCCGCCTTCGCCGCTCTGACCGGATTGCCCTGGCCGCCGCTGGCCATCCCGATGCGCTCCGGGATGAGCGTGGGCCTGCTGCTGGTGACGGTAGAGTTGTTCTTCATGATCTGCATTTTGATCTTGCTGCCGGTGGACCTCAAAGGCCCTTGCTTCATTGGCTTTGCCATCGGTGAATCGCTGGGCGCCAGCGCCCTGCGTATCTGCGGCGGCATCTTCACAAAAATCGCCGACATCGGCTCCGACCTGATGAAGATCGTTTTCAAGCTGCCCGAAGATGATCCCAAGAACCCAGGGGTGATCGCCGACTGCACCGGCGACAACGCAGGCGACTCGGTTGGCCCGACCGCCGATGGCTTCGAGACTTACGGGGTTACCGGGGTTGCGCTGATTTCCTTCCTGGCCCTGTCGCTGGGCGCATCGCTGCTCTGCGCGCAGATCATTACCTGGATTTTCGTGATGCGCATCATCATGATTCTGACCTCGCTGGCGGCCTACTTTGTCAACACCCGCCTCTTCACGGCCAAATACAGCCACGCCGAAGATTTCCATCCGGAGTTGCCCTTGACGTGCCTGGTTTGGCTGACGTCAATCATCTCGATCCTGTTCACTTTTATCGTCAGCAAATTCATGCTCGGCGACATCAAGGACGCGGGCGGCACTCCGCAGCCCGACCTCTGGTGGGTACTCTCGATTATCATCTCCTGCGGCACCGCCGCCGGGGCGCTCATACCTGAGTTCACCAAAGCCTTCACCAGCACAAACGCCCGGCACGTCCGGGAAATCGTTACCGCCTCCAAGCAAGGGGGCGCATCGCTGAACATTCTTTCCGGGTTGGTTGCGGGTAACTTCTCCGCCTTCTGGGAGGGGTTGCTAATGCTGGCGCTGATGCTGGTCGCGGCGTTGCTGGCCGGCCACGCGGCGCTTCAAAGCATCATCCCGGCAGCCATTCCCTTCGCCGCGCCCATCTTTGCCTTCGGCCTGGTCGCATTCGGGTTCCTGGGCATGGGGCCGGTGACCATTGCCGTTGATAGCTTCGGACCGGTCTCGGACAACGCGCAGTCGATCTATGAATTGAGTCAGATCAAATCGGTGATCGAATCGGCGCCGGATGGGGCGAAGGACTTCGAGGCAAAGTTCGGCTTCAAACCTCAGTTTGAGAAGGCCAAGCACAACCTGGAAAAGAACGACGGCGCGGGAAATACGTTCAAGGCGACGGCCAAGCCCGTGCTCATCGGCACGGCGGTCGTAGGGGCCACGACGATGATATTTGGCATCATTCTGCTGCTGAACAATACCATCGCCAATGGGCAGATCGTCAACATGCTCAGCCTGGTGCAGCCCGAAATCGTGCTCGGCTTCCTGATGGGCGGGGCGGTTATTTATTGGTTTACCGGTGCGTCAACTCAGGCCGTGGCCACCGGGGCCTACCGCGCGGTCGTTTACATCAAGCAAAACATGGACCTGAGCGCCACCACCGCCTCCATCGAGGACAGCAAGGAAGTAGTGAAGATCTGCACTATCTACGCCCAAAAGGGCATGATCAACATCTTCGTGGCCGTCTTTTGTCTTTCACTGTCGCTGGCCTTTTTCAATTCCTATTTCTTCATCGCCTATCTCATCAGCATCGCATTCTTCGGCCTTTTCCAGGCCATCTTCATGGCCAACGCCGGCGGGGCCTGGGACAATGCCAAGAAAATCGTTGAGGTGGACCTCCGTGAGAAAGGCACGGACCTCCACGCAGCCACCGTGGTGGGCGATACGGTGGGCGATCCCTTCAAGGACACTAGCTCGGTGGCGATGAACCCGATTATCAAGTTCACGACGCTCTTCGGCCTGCTGGCGACCGAGATTGCCGTGGCCATGGAGAACAAGGGCCTCAAGTTGGGCATCGCCATCGTGCTGTTCGCTGTCGCGCTGTTCTTCATCTACCGTTCCTTCTACGGCATGCGGATTCCGGAAGAGAAAGAGGCCACAGGCCCGCTGGCTCTACCGCACCATGTCCATGGCGACAAGGTGCTGGCCGAGAGCCCGAAGTGAGCCGGGTGCCAAATCCGAAATGGAACCCTCTCCCTGGCCCTCTCCCGCCCCTCCGTACGGAGAGGCGGGATGGGAGAGGGAAGGAATTTGGGAGTCTCCCTACGCCGCGCCGCGTTGGGCAGTTAGGGCTGCCCGCACCAGCCGCAGCCGGTCGTAATCGAATCGTCCGCCGAGCGACTCGAACACCGCCGACAAACTGTTGAACCCAAGGCTCTGGAAGGCGGCGGCGATTTCCCGCTGCTCGTCGGGCGTCAGGAATTGGTTCAGATCAATGGCCTCTCCGGCCAGGATGGCCTCCGCCAAATGCCCAGAGATAGTGCTGGTTGCCAACATCCGTTGGGTGGCGATGGTCTGGACTGATTCGCCGGCGCGAAAACGGCTCAGCGTCTCGCGCGCCGAGCTCCCCATACGGGCGCGTCCGGAAACCAGCGGCGGCGTGGCGAATGAATCGTCTGCAAAAATCTGGCGCGGATTTGTTTCCAAATGCGCCGCAATTTCCACCAGAAACACCTCCCCGAACTCGCGCAGCTTTTTCTCACCCACGCCGTTGATGCGAGCGAAGTCCCGTTCGTTGCTCGGATAATTGCGCGCCATTTGCCGCAGCGCGACGTCCGAGAAAACAATGTAAGCCGGCACGTTGCGGTCGTCGGCGAGCCGCTTGCGGAGCTGGCGGAGCCGCTCGAACAGCGCCTCATCGCAGCCAACCTCACCCACCCGAGGCGCTCCCGGCTCCGGTGCGGTGACCGGTGAGGTGAGCGTCACGGACTTGCGCTCTTTGAGCACCGCCAGTCCTTCTGGCGTCAGCGCGAGCACGTTAAATTTTTCCGGCAATTGTTGGATCATACCCAGCCGGATTAACTCCCGCCCAATGGCTTTCCATTCCGGGCGGCTGTGTTCCTGGCCGATGCCGTAGGTAGAGATCTTTTGATGACCCCACTTGCGGACGTTCTCAGTCTCGGCCCCCGTCAACACTTCGACGATTTGGTTGATGCCGAAATCAAAGCCGCTCTGTTGGCGGACGCGATAAATGCAGGACAGAAACTTCTGGGCGGCGATGGTGCCCACGTAGGTTTCGCGCGGCGACAGGCAATTGTCGCACGCGCCGCAATTCTCCTGGCCATACTCCTCGCCGAAGTAGCGGAGCAACTCGCCACGCCGGCAAGCGGCGTTTTCGGCGTAGTGGACCATCTGTTCCAACTGTTCGCGGGCGAGTTTCCGTTCATTGAGAGGCTTTTCGTCAATGAACTGCGCTTGCTTGACTACGTCTCCGGCACTGAACAGCAGCACGCATTCGGCCGGCAGGCCATCGCGCCCCGCCCGTCCGGTTTCCTGGTAATAGCCTTCGATGTTCTTGGGTAAATCGTAGTGAATCACGAAGCGGACGTTAGGCTTGTTGATGCCCATCCCGAAAGCGATTGTCGCGCAAATCACTCGCACGTCGTCTCGCAAGAAAAGCTCCTGGTGTTGCGTGCGCTCGACGGACGTCAGCCCGGCGTGATATGGCCTGGCTTTGACTCCGTCTTCGTTCAACCGCTGGGCCACGCTCTCCGCCGTTTTGCGCGACTGGCAATAGACAATGCCGCTCTCGCGGGGCCGCGCGCGGAGCAACTCCAGGACCTGCTCGTACGGCCTGTGCTTGGCCAGCACACGGTAAGTCAGGTTCGGCCGGTTGAAGCTGGCCACGTAGCAACTGGCTTCGCGCAGGTTCAACAGCGTGACGATGTCTTTGCGCACCCGCTCGGTTGCCGTGGCCGTCAGCGCCATGATCGGTGCGCCTGGAAAGAGTGAACGCAAATCGGCAAGCTGCCGATACTCCGGCCGGAAATCATGTCCCCATTCGCTGATGCAATGGGCCTCGTCAACTGCCAGCAGGTTCACGCCCCAGCGTTGGAGATCTGCTAAAAAGCCTGCAAGCATCAGCCGCTCCGGCGCGACGTAAAGCAGCCGATAGTCCCCATTGCGCAATCCGCGCAGGCGCGCCCGTGATTCTGCCGCTTCCAATGACGAGTTGAGAAACGTCGCCGGTACGCCGCCGGCCTGCAACGCATCCACCTGATCTTTCATCAAGGCAATCAGCGGTGAGACGACGACCGTCAGCCCGGGCCGCGCCATGGCCGGCAACTGGAAACAAAGCGACTTGCCGCCGCCCGTCGGCAGCAGCGCAAACACATCCTTGCTGGCCAGCGCATCGCTGATGATTTCCTCTTGCAACGGGCGAAAGGAGGTGAAGCCGAAATACTGCTTCAGTAGCGGCAACAGTTCTGGAGCCCTGCTTTGCACTGGAACTGTCAAGCTACACCCAGTTTTCCGCTAACAGTGGGTGCCGCTTGATCGCTCAACTCGCCCTCGGGTGCGAGGCCGGCGTTGTCGCCCGCCAACACACGGTATTGGCGGATTTGAAAAGAGACTGCTTTGCCGTCCTCCATGCCTTGCTGGGCGTATTCTTCCTTGGTCATGCGCGCGCGAAGCACCAGGCCGCTGGGCAACTCCAACTCCACGCGCAGCAGTACTCCCAGGAAAAACGTGCGCCGAAGAACGGCGCGGTAACGGTGTTGGGCGACATCCGAAGAAATCTGCACGGCGTAGGGGCGGAAGCCGATGCGCAACTTCTGCCCTTCGGCCTGGCCGTGGGGAGGGAACTCCAATTCGCCGATGCGTGCGACGCCATCGCGAACTTCGGGTTCCAAGACGTTCATCACGCCGATGAACCGCGCGACGAACTCGTTGGCCGGCTGTTCGTAAACCTCACGCGGCGAGCCAACCTGTTCGAGCATGCCGCGGGAGAAGATGACGATGCGATTGGACACCTCCAACGCTTCTTCCTGGTCGTGGGTCACGAAGATGGTGGTGACGTTCAGTTCGTTGTGCAAGGTGACGAGCCATTCCCGCAGTTCCTGTCGAATCTTGGCATCCACGGCTCCGAAGGGTTCATCGAGCAGCAGCACGCCAGGTTTGGAAGCCAGCGCTCGGGCGATGGCCACGCGTTGGCGTTGGCCGCCCGAAAGTTGGTGTGGGTAGCGCCGTTCCAGGCCTTCCAGGCCAAACAGGTTCAACAGTTCGGCTACTCGGGTTTTGACATCCGCTCGCTTCCATTTCTTGATCTTCAAGCCGAAGGCGACGTTTTTGAACACGGTCATGTTCTTGAACAGGGCGTAGTTCTGGAAGACGAACCCGATGTTGCGCTGCTGCACCGACAAATCATTAACGCGCTGGCCGCGGATGAAGACGTCACCGGCGGTCGGCATTTCCAAACCGGCGATCATGCGGAGCACGGTGGTCTTGCCGCCGCCGCTGGGTCCGAGCAAGGCCATCAGCTCGCCCTCTTTTACTGAGAAAGTGACGTTGTTGACGGCGGTGGTTTCGCCGAACTTTTTGGTGACGTTCTTCAGTTCAATGCTCACAGGTGAGCAGGTTGATGGTTTGGAGAGTTGATAGTTGATATCAGGTATCAACCGGCATGCCCCTCAACTTTTTGGCTGGTCACTATCAACTTCTCAGCTCGCGCTTGCTTCCATTCGAGCAATGTCTTGATGCCCAATGTAAGCAGCGCCAAAAACGCCAGCAAGCTGGCCATGGCAAAAGCGGCTGGAGCATTATATTCGTTGTAGAGTTTTTCCACGCGCAACGGCATCGTGTCGGTCTGCCCGGTGATATGGCCGGAGACCACGGACACCGCGCCGAACTCGCCCATGGCGCGCGCGTTGCACAGGATGATCCCATAGATCAGTCCCCACTTGACCGACGGCAGGGTCACGTGCCAGAAGGTTTGCCAGCCGTTGGCGCCCAGGCTCAGCGCGGCCTGTTCCTGCTCGGTGCCCGTGGCCGCCATCACCGGAATCAATTCGCGCGCCACGAAAGGGAAGGTGATGAACACGGTCGCCAGCACGATGCCAGGCACGGCGAAAATGATTTTCACTTCGTGCGCATCCAGCCATTTCCCAAAGAACCCCTGCAGGCCAAACAAAACCACGAACATCAGGCCCGCAACCACTGGGGACACCGAAAACGGCAGGTCAATGAGCGTAATCAGCACCGATTTGCCGCGGAACTCAAACTTGGCGATCGCCCACGCGGCCGCCAACCCAAAGAGCACGTTCAGCGGGACACTGATTCCGGCCACCAACAGGGTCAGGCGGATAGCCGCCCAAGAGTCGGGATGAAGCAGCGATTGCAGGTAAAAAGACCATCCTTTGGCCAGCGCCTGGACAAAAACATTCACCAGCGGCAGCAGCAGGAAAATGAAACAGAAGGCCAGCGCGCAGACGATGAGCGCCCATTTCATCACTCGCGACTCTTCGGTGCCGCGTTGCGATTTTTTCAAACCGGCGCTCCGGTTATTATTGGCGATTGCAGCCATGTTATTTTGATGTCAGGGCGATCCTTATCCAGTTAATGCTGGAACCGGCTCGACCATTGTTCGAGCAGGTTGATTGCGCCAAGCAGCACAAATGAAAAAACCAGCAGCACTACCGCCAGCGCTATGGCGCCCGCATAGTCATACTCCTCCAGACGCATCACGATCAGGTAGGGCGCAATTTCGGTCTTGAACGGCAAGTTCCCCGAAATGAAAACGATCGAGCCGTATTCGCCGATGGCGCGGGCAAAGGCCAGAGCGAAACCGGTCAGGACCGCCGGCAACAAAGAGGGCGCGATGATGCTCAAGAACGTGCGCAGCCTGCCTGCCCCAAGCGTGGCGGCGACCTCTTCGACTTCACGTTCGAGGTTTTGCAACACCGGTTGCAACGTGCGCACCACGAACGGCAGCCCCACAAAGGTCAACGCAATCACCACCCCAAGCGGAGTGAATGCGCCCTTGATTCCCAGCGGCACCAGGAATCGGCCCAGCCAACCATTGGCCGCAAACAGATTCGCCAGCGTCAGTCCGGCCACGGCCGTGGGAAGCGCGAAGGGAAAATCCACCATCGCGTCGATCAGCCGCCGGCCGGGGAAATCGTAGCGCACCAGCACCCAGGCCAGCAAGCTGCCAAACACGGCGTTAGCGGCTGCCGCAATGAGAGACGCGCCGAAAGTCAGTTTGTAAGCCGCCAGCGCACGGTCCGCCGCAGCCAGCCGCCAGAAGTCTGCCCACGAAATCTCGCAGGCGCGAACCACCAGCCCGGCGAAGGGAATCAGCACGATGGCGCTCAAGTAAAGTAGCATGAATCCGGACGTCAGGCCGAACCCGGGCAACGCGCTGGATCGTTTTCTTGTCATCTGCTGGAACCGCCTGCGAAGAGTAATGATCACTTCCTCCAAGCGAAAGCCGCAAATGCCAGCGGCCCGGTTCGCCTGTGCTCTTCAGGCCCGAGCCGCAGGCGCCGCCGCTTCCGTCAGGGCAGACGGAAGTTCGAAGGCGTTGACCAGTTCCGGCAGGACTCCGTCCAGAGCGACTTCGATGCGGCGCCATTCCGGAATCATGGGCGAGCCGAAGAGATGGTCTTGAAACTCGGAAAAAGCCTGGTCGAGCCCCCTGGCGAACGTTTCGAT
>WNGQ01006668.1_pt1 | contig 11152 bp, 9 predicted proteins | sample 5407661 | NCBI WGS metagenome assembly WNGQ01 (sample SAMN13153382, study PRJNA577476) | soil metagenome | isolation source: 60 cm soil or saprolite under Garry oak tree replicate 2 | place: USA:California | collected 2016-06-15
GGGGCGCTCGGCGACGCAAAAGTCGGCGACATCATGGAGCACGATCCGGTGACGGCGAGCCCCGCCATGGAAGTGGGCGACCTGCGTCGCACCATGATCGACTCCGGCGCCCGCTATCTTCCGGTGATGGACCGCGACAAGCTGCTCGGGGTGATTTCCTTCCGCGATGTCGCCAAGGCGGTGCTCGAGGAGCAGGACTTCGAGAACCGCATGCTCAAGGGCTATATCAAGAACTGGCCTGAGTAGCCTTGAAGCCCGCGAGAGTCCGTATCGCACTCACCGTCCTCTCGATCCTCGTCGCATTCGCCGCATTCGCCGTCTGGTTCATGACGGCGATGCCCGGCGCGCGCCACCGGGGTCCGCTGCAGCCGCTCGGCGTCGGGGACCGGCAGCTCCTCGCGAACCTCAAGGCGCACGTCGTCGCCGTGGCGAGCGAAGAGCACAACACCGCTCATCCCGAAGCGCTCGAACGCTCCGCGCGGTACATCGAGGCGACGCTCTCGGGCCTGGGCTACGCGGTCTCCCGCCAGGAATTCGAAACGGAGGGCGTAAAGGTTCGAAATCTCGAGGTGAGGCGCGCCAGCACGGGCGCGGGAAGGGCCCGTCTCGTCGTGATCGGGGCCCATTACGATTCGGCGCAGGGCGCAGTCGGGGCGGATGACAACGGCTCGGGCGTGGCGGCGCTGCTCGAGCTTGCACGCCTGCTCAAATCGCTCCAGCCCGCCGAGGGGCTGGAGATGCGGCTGGTTTTCTACGTCAACGAGGAGCTGCCCTGGTTTGCCACGGAAAAAATGGGCAGCCTCGTGCACGCGAACGGCCTTGCCCTCGCGGAGAGGGAGGTCGTCGCGATGCTGTCCCTCGAGACCATCGGCTGGTACAGCGACGCACCGGGAAGCCAGCGCTATCCGTTTCCCTTCAATCTGCTCTACCCGTCTACGGGCGACTTCATCGGGTTCGTCGCCAATCCGCGCTCGCGGAGTCTTTTGCACCGGGTCATCGGTTCGTTTAGGCGTCACGCAGCGTTTCCATCGGAGGGCGCGGTGGGACTGGAATCGATCGCGGGGGTGAGCTGGTCCGACCAATGGGCCTACTGGAAATTCGGCTGGCCCGCGGTGATGGTGACCGACACCGCGCCCTTCCGCTATCCGCACTACCACACGCTGCGCGACACGCCGGACAAGCTCGACTACGACGCGCTTGCGCGCGTGGTGCTGGGTCTGGAAGGCGTGGTGCGCGATCTCGTGATCGCCGCGCCCCCGAACTAGCCGCGCTTTTGTGCGCGCCGGAGCGCGGAGCAGGGCCGCGCCCGCTGGGATGCTAAACTCGCGGAGCCTTCTTTGCGAGAGTTTCCATGTCCGGCAACAGCTTCGGCCTGCTGTATTGCGTGACTTCGTTCGGCGAGAGCCACGGGCCCGCGTACGGCGGCGTCGTGGACGGCTGCCCGCCCGGGCTCGGGCTCACCGAAACAGACATTCAGAGAGACCTCGACCGGCGCAAGCCCGGCAGCTCTCGCCATGTTACTCAACGGCAGGAGTCCGACCGCATCGAGATTCTGTCCGGTGTGTTCGAAGGCAGGACGACTGGCACGGCGATCGGCTTTGTCATCCGAAACGAAGATCAGAGGAGCAAGGACTACAGCGCGCTTGCCGACACCTTCCGCCCCGGACACGCCGATTACACTTATTGGCAGAAATACGGGCTGCGCGACTATCGCGGCGGCGGCCGGGCCTCCGCTCGCGAGACCACGATCCGCGTCGCCGCGGGCGCGATCGCCAGGAAGTGGCTGCGCGAGCGATACGGGGTGGAGGTGCGCGGGCATCTCGCGCAGCTTGGCCCGAACAGGATCGCGTTCAAGTCCTGGGATGCGGTCGACGAAAACCCGTTTTTTTGCCCTGATCCGGCTATCGTGCCGAGGCTCGAGCAGTTCATGGACGATCTGCGCGCTTTGGGCGATTCCTGCGGCGCGCGGGTGAACGTGGTTGCGAGCGGCGTACCGGTCGGGTGGGGCGAGCCGGTCTACGGCAGGCTCGACTCCGACATCGCTTCGGCGATGATGGGCATCAATGCGGTGAAAGGTGTGGAGATCGGCGCCAGCTTCGCGGCGATCGAGCAGAAAGGCTCCGAGCACGGTGACGAGCTGACGCCGCGGGGATTCCTCTCGAACAACGCCGGCGGAACGCTGGGAGGCATCTCGACCGGCCAGGACATCCTGGTGAGCATCGCGCTCAAGCCCACCTCGAGCATCCGCCTTCCACGCCGCTCGATCGACCGCAAAGGCGAGCCGACCACGGTACAGACCACCGGCCGCCACGACCCATGCGTGGGCATCCGCGCGACGCCGATCGCGGAGGCCATGCTTGCCTGCGTGCTGATGGATCACGCGCTGCGCCATCGCGCGCAGTGCGGCGACGTCAATCCGCCGATCAGGCCCATTCCCGGGAAGGCACGCTAGAAATCGCTGCGCTGCTATTTGAGCTCGAACGCGTGCGCGTAGAGCAGTCGCAGGCCTACATCCGCGGTTTTGTCGGCGTCTTTCGGATAGCGGCTCCACAGCGCCCCCGCTTCGGTGCGCTTGCCCTGCGTGAGATAGCCTGCCATGCCCGCCGCCATCAGATACTGCCGGTGGCCGGTAGGAAGATCGCTTGGTTTCGCGAGCAGCGCCTCGGCGAGGCGTGCCATGTCGGGCGCAGCGTGGTTACCTACCGCCTTCATCAGGTCGATCCACTGGCGCTCATCCGGCGCAACGCGTGAGCTGCAAGGCCCGCGTTCGATTCGATCCCAGACCGCTCTAGCGTCATCGGGCGAAAGCATCGGGTTAAGCGTTCGCGCCAGCTGGTAAAGCGAATGGAACCAGATGTCGGAGCGCCCCGGATCGCGGCACTCGATCAGCCTGGCGCGCGTCAGCTCGAGGTCCTTCTGGAACTGGCGCGGGATGGCGATGGGCTCAGGCGCGGTCTGGAGCAGGAGAAAATCCCTCGCGTACCGCGCGCGGCGCGTGAGCCCGAGGGCCTCGAGGTATTCTTCGCCGTCCACCCTCGATTCCGCCCGCTCGCTTTTTTTCCGCCCTTCGAGCAGAGCGACGACCGGAACGCTGTAGCCGAGCAGGCTGGTCAGCTCTTCGGCCGAATGCTGCAGGAAACGGTACTTTGCCGCGTGCAGGTCGAGGTAGGGATAGAAGTCCGAATTGGCCGGAACGCCGTAGGTCAGGAACATCGGGGCGAGCGAGCGTTTTCCCCCGATCCGGCGGACCTCCAGGTCCCAGATCGAATTCAGGTGCACGCGGCGCAGCTCCCGGGCAACGCCGGGTATCGCGGTGACGTCTGTGAGCGGGCGCGCTAGCGTCTGGGTCTCGCCTGCGATGATGAGCAGGTCGCTGCCCGTGGCCGCGTAGATTGCGTAGTCCGGAAAGTTCTCGCCGAGCGCGCGCAGCACCGAGGCGACGAGACTCGCGTCGATCTCGTACATCTGGAACCATTGCACCAGGATTCCATCCGGATTGAGGTGGCGGCGCGCCAGCCGATAGAACTCGCCGGTGAACAGGCTCGAGACGCCGCTGACCCAGGGGTTGGACGGCTCCGAGATGATGATGTCGTACTTGCGGTTGTACGTCGAGAAGAACGTCTTCGCGTCGTCGAAGATGATGTGGCTGCGCGGATCGGCGAACGCGTTGGTGTTACGCGGGGAAAAACGCCGCGACGCCTCGGCCATCGCAGGCTCGATCTCGATCGTCTCGACCGAGCGCAGGGCGTTCGAGCCGAGGAGCGTGTGCGTCGTGAGACCCGTTCCGATTCCGATGACTGCGGCGCTCGCCGCATCGGGTCTGTAGGCCAGGGGGATCGCCGCCGTGAGCGTCATCGTGATTTCGTCCGAGACGCGCGGTCCGTCAGGGTCCATGTTGATCGCGCCATCCGACTTGCCGTTGGTGCGCAGGCTCCGGTCGGTGCCGAAATCCATGAGGCTGACGGTCGTCGTTTTACCGTCGCGGTGAAAGAGCATGTTGGCGTCGCTCGCCGAATACAGATCCCCGCGGCGGAACACGCCCGAGGCCATCTTGTAGGCATCGAGGTGCACGCCGGCGAGCACCGCGGCGAAGCAGGCAAGAGAGAGCCCTGCGGCGCCCATTCGCAGGCGCGGCCCTTCGACGACCCGCCACAGGAGAACGAGGCCGAGTCCCGCGTCGATCGCCGCGCCGGCCGCGATCAGGCCCTTCAAGCCGAGGAAGGGCATGCCGATATGCGCCGCGGAAAATACGCCGAGAATGGAACCCAGCGTATTGGCGGAATACACCGCGCCGATCGATTCTTCTCCGTGGCCGTTCCGGAGAAGGGTATAAGTGATGAGCGGCAACGTGATCCCCGCGCAGAAGGTTGCCGGGAACATGATGGCGAGAGCGATGGCGTGGCTCGAGAACAGGAACAGCGTGTATCCGGTTTCCGTCTTCGCGAGCGCGTTCATCACGGCCCGCATCAACCCGAACATCTCGCCATAGAGCGGCAGCGTGGCGAGCGCAAGCAAGCCCATCGTCACCAGCACGATGCCGAGGAACCGGACCGGGTCGGCGATCGAGTCGATGCGCCGGCGCACCCAGTAGCCCCCGCAGGCCAGCCCCAGGATGAAAGCCGAGAGCATCAACTCGAACGAATGCGTCGATGATCCGAGGACGAGCGAGAGCATGCGGATCCAGCCGATCTCGAAGACGAACGAAGCCGCGCCCGTGAGGAGCGCGACCGCGAGAAAGAATCTGAAAGGCGCCGCGCCTTCGGAGTCCCGCCCCGCCCCGGGGCGAGCCCTCATCGGCTCCTCGGCGCCGCGGGCAAGCAGCCATACGGAAGCGGCGAGGGCGAGATTCAGGACCCCGGCGGTCTGCACGGTGCCTGGCAGCCCCAGCTTCTCGATCATGACGAATCCGCTTGCCAGCACGCCGACCGACGCCCCGAAGCTGTTGGTGAAATAGAGCATCGCGAGCGACTCACCGGGCGCCGCCGGATAGCGACGGATCAGCCCGGCGCTCATCAGCGGGAAAGTCGTGCCGAGGAGGATCGATTGCGGCAGAATCAGCAGTCCCGCGAGGGCCCATTTGAACAGAGCCGCTGATGTTTCGCCGCCGAGCGCGGGCAGGATGCTCTCGTATGCGGTACCGGTTGCGGTCACGAAAATCGGATGGAACGCAAGCCCCGCAAGCCCGATCAAGCCTTCAGCGAGCGCATAGCCGCGCAGCAGATTTCCCCAGCCTGCCGACCACCGGCTGCAGAGCCACGACCCGATCGCCATCCCGCCCATGAACAGCGCCAGCACCAGCGTCTGCGCGTAGGCCGCGTGGCCGAGAAAGAGTTTCAGGTAGTGGCTCCAGATCGACTCGTAGATGAGTCCGGCAAACCCGGATACGGTGAACAGCAGAAAAAATACGCTTCGGGGGATGCGGCTCATGTGTGGATCGTCGGACGCGGGTTGGCGGGCGCTGGCATTATACGGGCCGGGTATCGCGGGACTTGATCGCGCCGGCAAGGCGTGGAAAATACTTCTCTCGGAGCGCAGATGAAGTTCTCAGTGTGGTTCTGCCTTTTCGCAGCGGTGGCCCTCGCCGCCTGCCAGACGGTACAAACGACCGAAGGCGGCGTCGTGGGCGTCGAGCGCCGTCAAACCATGTCCACGCTCGTTTCGACGGAGAAGTTCAATCGTGACGCAGCGGACACTTATAGAAAAGTGCTGGAGGACGCTGCCAAAAAAGGCCAGGTCAATCGAGATGGCCCGGAAACGGAGCGAGTGCGCCGTATTGCCAACCGGCTTATTCCAACCACGGCAGCGTTCCGTCGCGATGCGACGGCCTGGGAGTGGGAAGTCAACTTGATCGCTTCGAACGAGGTCAACGCATGGTGCATGCCTGGCGGGAAAATCGCCGTTTACTCGGGGCTGATCACGAAGCTCGACCCCACCGACGACGAGCTGGCGGCCGTGATGGGGCACGAGATCTCGCATGCCTTACGTGAGCACAGTCGTGAGCAATACTCGCAAGCAGTGACGCAGGGAGCGCTGATTACCCTGGCCGGGGCCGTATTCGGGCTGCCGGGCGCAACAAAAGACATAAGCCAACGCGCCCTTGAATTGCTCGTCAATCTCCCGCACTCACGCACCGATGAGACCGAGGCGGATCGCATCGGCGTGGAGCTCGCCGCGCGCGCGGGCTACGATCCGCGCGCGGCCGTTTCGCTGTGGCAGAAGATGACGAAGCTCGGCGGCGGCAAGCCGCCCGAGTGGCTCTCGACGCATCCTTCGGATCAAAGCCGGACGCGGGATCTGCAGGACTACTCGGAGCGGGTCATTCCCCTCTACGAGGCGGCGCGTAGGCGCTGAGGGATACGAAGGGCGATCCGGTATAATTTTGTCTTTGGGCAGCGAGCCGAATGATCGCGCGCACGCTTTACGACAAGCTCTGGGAGTCGCACACGGTGCACGTCGAGGAAGACGGCACGACGCTGCTCTATATCGATCGCCACCTGGTGCATGAAGTGACCAGCCCCCAGGCGTTCGAGGGCATGAAACTCGCGCGGCGCAAGCCCTGGCGGATATCGGCCAATCTCGCGGTGGCCGATCACAACGTACCGACCACCGATCGCTCCCGAGGGATCGCCGACCCCGTGTCGCGCCTCCAGGTCGACACACTCGATACGAATTGCGCGGAATACGGCATCGTCGAATTCAAGATGAACGACGCCCGGCAGGGCATCGTGCACGTCATCGGTCCGGAGCAGGGCGCGACCTTGCCCGGCATGACCGTAGTGTGCGGCGACTCGCACACGAGCACCCACGGAGCGTTCGCCTGCCTCGCGTTCGGCATCGGGACCTCGGAGGTCGAGCACGTGCTTTCAACGCAATGCCTGCTTGCGAAGAAAATGAAAAACATGCTCGTGCGCATCGAGGGTCCGCTTGCGCGCGGGGTCACGGCGAAGGACGCGGCCCTCGCCGTGATCGGCAGAATCGGCATTTCAGGGGGAACCGGCTGCACGATCGAGTACGCCGGCGGCACGGTGCGCTCGCTGACTATGGAAGGCCGCATGACCCTGTGCAACATGTCGATAGAAGCGGGGGCGCGGGCCGGATTGGTGGCGGTCGACGAAGCGACCCTCGGCTATCTGAAGGGCAGGCCCTTTGCGCCGCGCGGCGAATTGTTGGATCGCGCGGTCGCGCATTGGCGCACGCTGAAGACCGATCCGGACGCGAAATTCGACCACGAGGTGACGATCGACGCACGCTCGATCAAGCCTCAGGTGACCTGGGGAACCTCCCCCGAGATGGTCGTCACCGTGGACGAGCGCGTGCCCGACCCCGACAGGGAGAAGGACGCAAGCCGCCGGGAGGGCATGGAGAGAGCGCTCACCTACATGGGTCTCAGGCCCAATACGCCCATGACCGACATCCGCATCGACAAGGTATTCATCGGCTCGTGCACGAACTCGCGCATCGAGGACCTGCGGGCCGCCGCCGCCATCGTGCGCGGCCGCCGCCTTGCCGCCAACGTCAGGCTCGCCATGGTCGTGCCGGGCTCGGGGCTCGTCAAGGCGCAGGCGGAGCACGAAGGCCTCGACCGGATCTTCAAGGACGCCGGGTTCGAGTGGAGGGAGCCAGGCTGCTCGATGTGCCTGGGCATGAACGCCGACCGGCTCGAACCGGGCGAGCGGTGCGCTTCGACTTCGAACCGCAATTTCGAAGGCCGCCAGGGCACCGGCGGCAGGACCCACCTCGTGAGCCCCGAGATGGCCGCGGCGGCGGCGATCGCCGGACACTTCGTCGACGTTCGCCAGTGGAGATGATCGGAGACTGTGTGATGAAAGATCTTATCCAACTGTTCGCAGCCCTGGCCGCAATCGCGGGATTGCTCGCCGGATGCAACACGATGGCAGGGGTGGGCAAAGACGTAGAGAAGCTCGGCGCCAAAATCGAACAAAAAGCGAAAAAATGATGGAAAGGTTTACCGTACTGCAGGGCCTTGTGGCGCCGCTTGACCGGGCCAACGTCGACACCGACCAGATCATCCCCAAGCAATTCCTGAAGTCGATCAAGCGCACGGGTTTCGGGCCGAATCTCTTCGATGCCTGGCGTTACCTCGATGAAGGCCGGCCGGACAAGCCCGATGCGGACCGCCCGCTCAACCCCGATTTCGTACTCAATCAGCCGCGCTACAAAGGCGCCAGCATACTGCTTGCGCGCAAGAACTTCGGCTGCGGAAGCTCGCGGGAGCACGCGCCCTGGGCGCTTGCCGAGTACGGTTTTCGCGCGCTCATCGCACCGTCCTACGCCGACATATTTTTCAACAACTGTTGCAAGAACGGCTTGCTGCCGGTCACGCTCGCCGATGCGGAAGTGGACCGGTTGTTCCATGAGGTCGCCGCTTTTCCCGGATTCCGGCTCATTATCGACCTCGAGAAACAGACGGTCGCGACCCTGGACGGCGGCAAGGTGGCGCGCTTCGACATCGATCCTTTCCGCAAATACTCCCTGGTCAACGGTCTTGACGACATAGGACTCACTCTGCGCCACGCGGACAAGATCCGCGCTTTCGAAGAGCAGCGCCGTTCCGAACAGCCCTGGTTGTTCGGTTAGTCAGCTCCTCTTCATGAAGATTGCGGTCCTACCCGGCGACGGCGTCGGCACGGAAGTCATCGCCGAGGCGGTCAAGGTGCTCGGCGCGCTGGGTCTCGGATTCGAGATGGAGCAAGCCGCCGTTGGTGGCGCGGCCTACGACACCTCGGGTGACCCCCTGCCCGAACCGGCGCTGGAGCTGGCGAGAAAGGCCGATGCCATCCTGTTCGGCGCGGTCGGCGGTCCTCGTTACGACGCGTTGCCGCGCGAAAAGCGCCCCGAGCAGGCGATCCTAAGGCTCCGGAAGGAGCTCAATCTGTTCGCCAATTTGCGCCCCGCGTCCGTTTTTCCCGACCTCGCCGATGCCTCGACGCTCAAACCCGACGTGGTGGCCGGGCTCGACATCCTGATCGTGCGCGAGCTGACCGGCGACATCTATTTCGGCCAGCCGCGCGGCATCCGGAAGCTCGAGGGCGGGATCCGCGAAGGCTTCGATACCATGCGCTACACCGAGGGGGAGATACGCCGCATCGCCCACGCGAGCTTTCGCGCCGCGCTCAAGCGCAGCAGAAAAGTGTGTTCAGTCGACAAGGCGAACGTGCTCGAGACCTCGCAGTTGTGGCGGGAAGTGGTGAGCACAGTCGGCAGGGAATATACCGCGGTGGAACTTACGCACATGTACGTGGACAACGCCGCGATGCAGCTCCTCAAGAATCCCAGGCAGTTCGACGTGATCGTCACGGGCAACATGTTCGGCGACATCCTCTCGGACGAGGCTTCCATGTTGACCGGCTCGGTCGGCATGCTGCCTTCTGCTTCGCTCGACCAAAAAGGCAAGGGACTGTACGAGCCGATTCATGGGTCGGCCCCGGACATCGCGGGAAAGAACCTCGCCAATCCCCTGGCGGCCATCCTGTCAGCGGCGATGATGCTTCGCTACAGCTTCGATCAAGACCGGGTCGCCGCCCGCGTCGAAGGCGCGGTGAAGAAAGTTCTCGCCCAGGGATATCGCACCGCGGATATTTTTCAGCAGGGAACCCGCAAAGTCGGCACCCGGGAGATGGGAGATGCCGTGGTCGCGGCGCTCTCCTGATGCGGTGCAACCTTTTGGGGGCTCAGTGCGTTAGCATACGGAGATCGGACGTTCGGGAAATGCGATGAAGCGAGTCGGAGTCGTCGGTTGGCGTGGAATGGTCGGATCGGTGCTGATGCAGCGCATGCACGCCGAGCGCGACTTCGCGCTGATGGAGCCGGTATTTTTCTCGACTTCCCGAGTGGGGGAGCTCGGGCCATTCATCGGAAAGGAAACGGCACCGCTCAAGGATGCGAAGAGCGTGAGAGAGCTTGCGCTGATGGACGTCGTCATTTCCTGTCAAGGCGGCGACTACACCAACGAGGTGTTTCCCAAGCTGCGTGCTTCGGGGTGGGAGGGCTACTGGATAGACGCCGCATCCGCTCTTCGGATGCAGGACGACGCGGTCATCGTCCTGGATCCGGTCAACATGAGCGTGATCAGGGATGCGCTTTCCAGGGGCGTGCGCAATTACATCGGGGGAAACTGCACCGTAAGCTTGGTGTTAATGGGCTTGCACGGCCTGCTGAAAGCGGACCTCGTCGAATGGGTGACCTCGATGACCTATCAGGCCGCTTCCGGCGCGGGCGCCGAGCACGTGCGCGAGCTGGTCGAGCAGATCGGATTCGTGCACCAAGCCGCGAAATCGCTCCTGGAGGATCCTGCCTCCGCGATCCTCGAGTTGGATAGGGCGGTGACCTCGGCGCTGCGGGACGGGTCTTTGCCAAGCCGGCAGTTCGGGTTTCCGCTTGCGGGCAGCTTGCTGCCGTGGATCGACAAGGATCTCGGCAATGGCCAAAGCCGCGAAGAGTGGAAGGGTCAGGCGGAAGGCAACAAGATTCTTGGCCGCGAAGGAAACCCGATCCCGATCGACGGCATTTGCGTGCGCATCGGCGCAATGCGCTGCCACAGCCAGGCCCTCACCGTAAAACTTAAGCGGGATCTGCCGGTGGACGAAATCGAACAGATACTCGCCGAGGCAAACCCTTGGGTGAGAGTTGTTCCAAACGAGCGAGACGCAAGCCTGCGCGAGCTGACTCCAGTCGCGGTGAGTGGCACGCTACAGGTGCCGATCGGGCGTTTGCGCAAGCTTGCTCTCGAAAAAGGCGGCTTCTACCTTGCCGCCTTTACGGTCGGAGACCAACTGCTCTGGGGCGCCGCCGAGCCGCTCCGGAGAATGCTGCGCCTTCTGCTTGAGGGCTAGGCCTCCCCCAAGAGCGTCCGGCTAGGGCTCGCGTCCGGTCTACTCCCCCTTCCCCGGGCTTTTCAGGGGAAAAACAAGCAAACTTCGTGAAAAAATAGTCACTTGAGGCAATTTCTGAGATGAAAGTTGAGCTTGCAAGGCTAAGGCCATGATGGTATTTTAATTTGTTTCCACTTAGGTTCAGGGTGGCAAGTGGGGAAGTTCGCCTCAAAAATTTGTCTGCCGGCAATCGCGAGCCTGATTCTGCCTTCGCTCACTTGGGCAGCGGGCTTGGGCAAGTTATAGGTTCTCTCCCAGCT
>WNGQ01006669.1_pt1 | contig 11152 bp, 10 predicted proteins | sample 5407661 | NCBI WGS metagenome assembly WNGQ01 (sample SAMN13153382, study PRJNA577476) | soil metagenome | isolation source: 60 cm soil or saprolite under Garry oak tree replicate 2 | place: USA:California | collected 2016-06-15
GATTTCACAATCACACCTCAACCATCCTCTATCAGAGTAGGCCAAAATAGCTACAATACCACAACCCTCATCCTAGCAAGCCAGGGAGGATTCTCTGGAAACGTATCTCTCACAGTAACCGCCCCGCTAGCCTCAATGGGCGTCGCGGGAGGTCCCTCTCCTGTATACTTGGCAATGGGTGGCGCTGCCACTTCAACTCTTGCAGTCCAAGCAAGCCCATTAACGCCCATAGGGACCTATTCTGTAACAATCACGGGCACAGCTGGAGCCATAACCCATTCAACTAACATCCAGGTGGTTGTCACAAACTCTAGCGCTGTGTCAACTGGAAGGGAGGCGTTAAGTCTAGAAAACTCCTCCTTCAACTCTAACACCAACGCCACACTCTATATCAGAAACACTGGAACAGCGACTATAACCATGGCCAGCTACTACGTCAGAGATAACTCTGGAAACACGTATGAGAATCTCGCATGGAGCGGGCCGGTGATCTCCGCAAATCAGTTGGGCGCGACCGTCATCTTGATCGGAAGCAGTTGTTCCAATTGCACACTGGTAGGAACTCCGTACACATTCACAGCGGGATATTCTTATACGATAACAATCGTCACTTCGAGGAATAACCAGTTCACTTTCACGATCGTCCGATAAGCGCTCTTACCCGATCACTTTCTCACGGTGGCAGCCCAAGTCCAACTAAAACTCAGATTCTATTACCAAGCCCGAAATAAGAGATAGGTCAGATGTCCTCCGATACCTCTAGTCACGTTATCGGAATAGACGATGGACCCTTCACAAAACAGCAAGAAACCGCCCCACTGGTCGCCGCCCTCCTCGAAGGACCGCACTTGCAGAAGGTCCACGCCACTCGAATAACTGTTGATGGTCTAGACGCCACAGAGAAAGCTCTCGGGCTACTCAGACGATGGAAGCCCTTCCCAATCCTCCTCTCCGGCGTCACATTTGCAGGCTTCAACCTCATAGATCCACACATACTCCATCGCAGTTACCGGGTCCCAGTCATCGTGGTTGTCGGGTCCCGGCCTGATAACAGGGCTGTGAAGCGAGCCCTTGTCAAGCATTTTCCAGACTGGAAACGGCGATGGCGAATAATAAGCTCCCTAGGACCACTCAGAACGGTCCGGACAAGCCTGGGCGAGCCCCCAATCTACTTCGAGTTCTTCGGCTGTTCTCGGAGAGAAGCGACATCTTTGCTCAAAGCGTATTCGTATATCTCGAGGCTCCCCGAACCTATTCGAGTAGCCGGACTCGTGGCCACTGGATTATTCGGGGCAAAAACGAAATACAACGCGACCTCTGCCTTAGAAAAGGCGTGATGGGTAGATGCGAAAGTCGAGAGGATTTTCGGCCATACTGGTCTCAATAATACTCGGCTCGATCCTCGGCGCCATGCCAGCACTGCAGGTCAAGGCTCAATCGATAGACACTTCCACTGAGTTTGTAAGCGGGGATGTTCAGGTATTCTCGAATCTCAACGCCTGGTACACATGGATTAACATTAACGGGACCCGTACAGTATTTCTCGCGTTGTATTCCAACCAGCTTCCCTCGCCCGTTTCAGCATTCGTAGGTCAGGGATACAATTCTTCTTCAGGCTCGCGTGTTTTCGTGGCGAACGTCCTTCTAGCAATGGAGGTCTACAATGACACCAACAATAACGGTTACCCAGACGCCAATTACGCAGTCGGCTCCAGCGAGATCAAGTATACTCTTGTAATGAACGCTTCCCAGACTTTTACGAAATCTCCCGCCCAGAAGACGATCATCGGCGGTGTTCCTCATTTCACGTGGGGCGTAACTTATGGTCAGGTGCAGGCTAACCTCGTCGATGCAGCAGGCGTTGGAATTGGAGCCGTGGTGAACATTGCCTTCTTCTCAATGAAATACGACTATTCGGTCAAAGGTAACACGACTTATCTGAAGAGCAGCTATGAAATAGGCAATGTTACCCTGGTCCCACCGACCCCGCCCGCTCTTACGCTTCAGGGGCTCAGCCTTTCATTGCTCCACGCGACGATAACCGTCTCTACGGGACAGCTAGCCGTGATCGCTGCAGGTTCTGCCTATAATTCGCAGATTAATACATCCACTAAACCGATCAACGCGGCAATGGTCAACGTTGACCAGTCGCTTGCATACGAATTCCAGTTCAACGATAATTACACGCTTCAAACGAGCCCGCCCCAGAGTCATCCCGCCGTTTATCTCGCGGTTCCAATCGTCTCGATTCCCTTGACAGAACTCAACGGCCAAGAAACTACGCCTCTGATAAGAGTCGAGGACTACGTCAAAGCCAGTCTGCCAAGCTTCGTCGGCCTGCTCTCAACTTCCGATCTCAACTATCAGACATCAAAGTTCCTCTACAGAATCTCCTACCCAACATGGTCCGGCATCGGGCTACAACACGATCCCACTTACATCGTACACATAGGTGCAGGGCTGGTCCTGCCCCCAATCTGCAACTGCGCCCTGCTCACCCTGCTCCCCTACGTCATCGCAGCAATCATCATCATAACAGTAGTGGCCACTGTACTTTATCGAAGATCACGACACAGAAAGGTGACATTGTCCCGAGGGTCTCCTCGAGACTGAACCACTCGACGCGTCAACGGTTGGAATCATTTTGTGAGGCTCCCTGATGCGCGTGGTTCATTCAAGCTGGGTCGACGGCGGTGGTCAGGTAACCCCTCGATTAGTCGGGGTAGTTACAACAGCTGTTTCTCACGAACCGCAAAGATATTCTTACTTGGGCATATGTCAGCACCGCAAAAGATTACGATCACGTTCTCCCGGAGGCTTGCTCTAGTTCTTGTCTTGGTGGGCACAGTCAGTACGGGAGCAGTCGTTGGACTCGTCTATGCTCCGGGCTCGCCAGGCTTGCCCTTTGTGAGCCCAACATATCAAGCTCAGAAGGCGCCGTTTCAATACCAGGGAATCTCTCTCGACGCCGCAGTCTACGATGTATGGTACGTTCCAGACACGACAACGCTGATCTTGGCTGTAATGGCAGCGTTCCCAAACACACACTTCTTCGGAGTGGGAGCGGTCGGCCTCGGCTATCTAACAGGATCCTACCAGACGAACTCGCCACAGGGAAACTTCTCGACACTAGTCTACATCAACAATGAAATGACTTTTCTAGTCTTCCCTGGGAATCTATGTCCCGACACGGGCCAAATCCCCTCAACCGGACTCGTCATTAACGTCCAATTGGTCGCAGACTCGCCACCTGGAATACTATCTTTCCAGTATACCTGTCTCCAAACACTTGCCCCTGTTACTTTGACTTTGGGAAATCCGCACGTTATCGTCACTCAGCTGATCCCTCCAAGTCAGCCGCCGCCCTGTACTAGCCTCTGCACAGGCGTGGAAGCTCTCAACATGGAATCCTACTCGTTCACAAACAGCAGCACCAACGTGATACTATACATAAGGAACACAGGATCAGCCTCCATATCCCTCAGCAGCTATTATGTGAAGGACAGTTCGGGCAACGAGTGGGCCCTCACAAACTGGACCGGACCAAACATCAACGTCAACACCCTCGGAACGGCAGGCATCACCATAGGGTCCTCGTGCACCAGCTGCGTCTACTCGGGCAGCTCAGGCGCGTTCACACAGTTCACGGCAGGCAACTCCTACACAATCACAGTAGTCACCGCCAGAAACAATCAGTTTGCCTTCACCGTCGTCAGGTAAAAGCCCTCCCTAGCCTAGCAGATCTTCTCAAACAAGACGAAACGGGATCAGTCGGAAGAGCAAGTCGAATTCTCACGCCTGAAAACCTCCAGATAACATGCCCCTGAAAACGACTATTGGAAAACCCCCCTTCCGAAAACTAGTACTCCTGAAAAACACCATGCTGAAAAACACAGTCTGAAAACCGGCATCCTGAAAAACAATGCTCCTGAGAAAGGAGGCATCCTAGAAAAACAGGTCCGCTGAAAAAACATCACACAAGAAAAATTCCGGCCCCCCGGGGGCCTACTCAAAACTCGCGACAGAGAAATCCCTGCTGTTTTGAGCCAGAAAATCGCCCAGAATCAGCCCGAATCCCGGATCTGACGAGTCGATTTCGACTCGCATTAAGCGGCCCCGCACTTTCAAGGGGAGTCTACAACCCGTAACAGGGCTGAGTCCAAGCCCGAATCGGCTAGAATCACAGGAATCTATCCCTGAATCGACCCTCCAATCGTGAAAAAAATTCCTACGCGATAGCATCTCCACGCCGCAAACCCGCTCTTTCCCATGGAAGGCGCGTTTTGCTTGCTAGTTGAACTCGCTGATCTTCCGCTGGAAGTACGCCTTCTGCAACAGGGCCGAGGTCTGGATCCAGCTATGCTTCGGAATCTCAAAAATCGTGCAAGCATAATTCAGCGCAGCATCCATAGAGTCGAACCGTTCATACTTCGTCTTGAACAACGCTCGAAGGCTTTCGCGAACATTCCACACCCCAACCGGCATAATGTACCCTGGATGGATCTCCCTTAGCATGACCGCCCCAGCCTGTCTACTGATAGAATCCAGATATTCGGAAACAGCTAGCCTTGCCGAGTAGTAGCATCCTCCGGGCTTCGCATACGTTTTCCGCCCCTTGTACCCTTCAGAGTCTCCAAGCATAACCGGCGTATACCCATCTTTCGACAAGTACCCGCTCGCCTCAACATCCGTCACCATGTTCACATCCGGAAAACTTGTCGCGAGCAAATCCGGCTCAAACCAGGCCTCAATCCACTCAAAACGCCAGCTCTCAGGTGTCAGAATCCCCACGTAAATGTTATCGAGATAGTCATACCTGTAAACGCGGTACTCGTCGATCAGATTGTGATGCCTTACTCGGTTCATCAGCCGGATGCTCAGATTACTATCAACCGCGGTAATACTCCACCGTGTCGGGACCAGCTTCCTCCTCTTCGCCTGTCCAAACATTCCCAGGCTGAAAGCTCTCTGAATACGCGTCACCAGCACATTATCCCTGTACAAGTTCAGAACAGCGTCATCAGCCACAAGATCGCGATCATAGTACGCGTCCTCTATCCTGCGGTCAATTGACGAAGTGCCCGTCTCGAACGACTCCAGCGGCGCAATGGGACCGAAAGGCTGCGAATCCTCACGCAAGTCCAGCAGCTTCCGTGGAGGCTTCGACAGGACCAGTTCCGTATCGACGGGCTTGGTCATCATGGCCACCTCTTGCAGCTTATCGATCAGCTTGGAACCATCACGGGCATCCTCAACATTCGCCTTACTATAACCGCGAAGCAGGCTATACCTGAAATCCACGATCTCGTCGAACCCCTTTCCCAACCACCACTCTGGAGTGTCCAGAATCTCGGTATCTCCAGACACTGGTGGAACCATCGGACCAACAAACACCTTCGGATAACCAAACCGCCCAACGAAAACCCCGGGAGGACTCGACCCAGCAATCCGCTTAGTATCGAACTCCTTGTGATGAGCACTGAGAAACTCGGCCTTCACATGAATCGCGCACCGCTTCTCGCCAGAAAGCTTCCTGACCCTCTTGCACATCGGACACTGGCTTTCCGGAGTCGAGACGATACGGTCCCGCTGCCACATCGCCCTCGCTAGCTTCCAGGCTTGCTGATTAAGATGGCGAAGCCAGCACGGGAAGTTTCAGCTGGACATATTCAGCATCAACCATCCCGCCTGATCTAAGATACAGACCTGCACCGGGAGCAAGACGGTCCAGAAATGAAAACGTGTAGATCGTCATCCGATTCTGCCCGAATGATCTCGCAAGCCGCATCGCCTCACTCATCACTGATAATCCCACGCCCCTTCCCCTATTTTCAGGAGCAACATATGCTCCACGAAACCTTGCCCAGCCAGGCTTGTAAAAGTCAACCATCATGCCAGTAAGACCGACTGGCTCATCGTTCAACAGACAGAGAAACCATTTCTCACCTCGTCTCAATCCATTCCGAAACGACAAGGCCTCTGCTTCAGGTCCTCCATGCTCCTCAGTACGCCAGTCCCACAACGGAGTCAATGTGCGTACGAACAAATCTGCTGCTGTCGCAACATTAGTTTCGGAAACCTCCAAAACTCTCAACGGCAGCTCAACGATCACCTGGCGTCCTGCATCTAATTCCCAGGTGATCCGGAAGTCCTTCCTAACCGGTGCAAACCCGAACTCTCTGTAAACCTCGACATATGGCTCGACTGCTGGAGTTGTAGCCCGGATCGACACCGCACCCTTCGCTCTTGCATGCTCCAACGCCTTCTGAACGAGCGCTCTCGCAATCTCCACCCTGTCTTCTCTAGCGGCTACAGCCAAATATCTGATTACAAACCAAAAACTCCGGGCTAGCGAAGTAACCGCAACGCTTCCTATAACCGAGCCAGCCTGCTCGGCGATGAAACAATCCGCAGAGTTGAACTCGGGAGAAGAGAGCGCTACCCTCGTGTCTGTCGGATTGTATAAATCTCCGAACGCGATGCCCAGAATTTCGAGGAGCTCTCCTCCCTCTTTCTCCGCCAAAGGCTTGATCGTGAAAACTGGCAATAATGACTAAGGGAATCCTTGTTCCCTGAGTTGAATTCTGGTTTCTCGTCGTCCTGTAAAATATGCATAGACGAATGTTGCAGCAATCAAACTGACTGCGAGGCCGGCGCCCGTGAACGGCGGCAGGAGTTGAGTGTTCAGAATCACGCCGTACGATTCTGCAAAAGCAACCAGCAGGGCAACTAGGCTCAGACCGTAAGAGAGCATTTTGAAAGCCTTGGTCCCGAGAATCTTCGAGAAACCTTCTCTCAAGAAGACGCTGTCCAGCGTGTCAACGGGGATCATTCCAGCGGCGAAGAATCCGAACAGGACCAGCGCGATAATAATTCCTGAAGTAGCAGACGCTACAGCTGAGAGAGTAATGGCCGAGATTTGCGTGGCCGTGTCGAAGCCAAGTCCGAACACGAATCCTGTCGCGAACCCTGAGCCCATGGTTCCGAGGAATCCTGTCCGGTCAAAGATCTTCTTGGCGAGAATCGCGGATCCCGTCTTGCCATATTTCCTCATACTGTAGATATTGCTGAGACCGATCACTGCTAGGGCAATTGCCCCGGTGATTCCGCCCCAGAATTGGAGCTGTGTTACCCCGCCGGTCCCCGCCAGAGTGCCGACGAAGAATATGATCGCTACCATTTCGAACAGGACGGCCGACATGTGCCCGGCGCTGAACGCGGTCCCGATCCAGCGGGCATTCTCATCGGCATTGTTCATCCTGACAAGATTGTCAATGGCCGTGACGTGGTCCACGTCGACAGCATGACGCATGCCCAAGAACACCATGACGGGTGCTAGGAAGAGCACGAGGTCGAACAGAAACACGCAACGTGTGGTCGGTCCGCGGTATTAAAAACATTCCCGGAAGTAATACTGGCAAGAGGGCCCCAACCTAATAAGAAACACACTCCTACCCTGTCCAACATTGTCGGGACCAGAGAACGAATCGACGGTTGCAAGAGTCAGCCTCTCCCTACCACCTAGATTACTACAACGCTTCGACCAGATATCGACAGAATCAGGCTTCAAAGACCGTTCCAAAGCTCTCCAGGCAACAATGCGGAGCTTCATCACGGAAGAAGAACAAGTTCTCTACAAGAAAGGCCCAATCACAGGCGCGCTCCTCATGGTCTACAACCATGAGACACGAGGCATCGATTCCAGACTGACGGATCTCGAGCATGACAATCGGGAAATCATCGCATCATCGACACACATGCACCTGGGAAAATCCCACTGCCTAAAAGTCCTCGTAGTCCGTGGCAAAGTCGAAACAGTAAGGTCCATGGAGAAGAGACTTCGCAACTTGAAAGGAATGATGCAGATCAAACTGTCGTTTCTCAAGACTGAAGAAGACTAGCTTAGTCCAATCCTGCCACTGCTTTCGTCGCGCAGTATGAATTAGCAATCGTAATCAATAACGCCGTCGGAAAGAACTGTTCAGCAACTCTACGAGTTACACTGGGCTTTTCTCAACCCGTCCACGGTTCTGTGGACAATCGCTCAAACGCCAATGGACATTCATGGAGACTCTCGCGTGAGAAAGAATAAGCAATCAAAGGAAAGCCAGCTCAACCAGTACTACCAACGCCGCTGCATCAACTTCGAACGCTTTCTCTGCGACCGGACCTGGGAATGCGCCATCTGCGCCCGACAGGCCGGAAAAGTCGAGACAGAAGACGGAATCCCCTTACCAATGGCAAACAGGCTACGGGGGAGGTGAAACCGAGTGGAGTCGTTACGAGAGGAAGAGGTTCTCCGACTAGAAGCCGAGATCCTACAGAGACTAGAAGAGAGACTCACGCCGATCATGCACCAGGTCGCACTGGATACGGCGAAGACGGTCATGCACGAGCTACGCCTGGACATATTATCACACCTTAGCAGGCATGAGGAAAACATCAGCAGGCTTCGAAAGAACGAGGCCGGAAGGGACCAGATCCAGAAGAGCCTGTAGTTCTTCCGCAAAATACTGTTGAATCAAAGTGGGGTTGGTACGGCTGAGTCCGTAAGGGCCTCTACTATGTTTCTGACCTCTTGCATTAGTCGAACGCTTGGCGAACAGTCTTTCGTCTTAGAGCTGGTTGCAGGCTGGGCAGAGACTTGTCCTGCTCACGATTCCCTTTGAGACTGCGCAGTTCGAGCAGACCAGTCCGCCGCAACGGCTGCACCGCTTCTCATGCTCCAAACAAATGGCACTCCAGCAGGTCTCACAGAGCGATCTTGACGAGAGCTTGCAGTAGGAGCATGTTGCAGAGTCATCCCATATCATCTTCGCCGTCGCCGCCTGAACTATCCTCCTGTAGACCTTGCCGCCTTCTCCCAGCTCCACGGTTAAGATGGGCACGTGCAACAGCCTCGCCTCGTTGATCGTGAAGCTTCCCGGTGGAAGGTCGGTTTCGGCCTGGATCTCAGAGCTGATTCTCGGCTCAAGCTGATCCGGACTTATTCCGAGCTCTGCAACTGTCATGTTCTCCTTCATGTCCAAGCCCTCGGGCAGCTGGGGCATTGACCCGGTAAGTGGTTGCAGGTCGAGGCATTCAGTGAGCAAGCCAGTTGGTGAGAGCGGCACGTTTCCTTCCAGCAGCTTGGAATCGCATGCCCTTCCATCGACGCCATCTAGGACTATGATAGCGACGCCCTGACTCTTACCGAGTGTCACTGTGAACCTGGCGAAGACGTAAGGACGGAACTCCAAGCGTGGGAGGCTAGTCATTCGCAGCCGTTTCCCATTCTCCAGCACGGTCGCGAACACTCTTGACGCGGTCTGTCTTGACACGGGCAGGGTCCAGGGTATTCGCGCTGTCTCTTGGGTTGATATCCGTGCAAGTTGTTCCTTGAGCTTCGGAAGGTTCCATAGTTCCACCTTGAGTTTCTTGGCCATGAACTCGGCTTCCTCGGTGAAGCCCTTCGCGGATACGTAGACGCCGCCCTCAAGCTTGAGCGCGTGTATTCTGCGGACAAAATCCTCGACTTGACGACCGTTAGCGCGGTCTTCTCCCTCCCAGCAATCAAACGCTAGTTTCCGTTCCCCGCCTTCGTCGTTACGCGAGGCTACGATGTCTACAGTCGGGGTTGAACTTCTCGAGTGTGACCCGTTTTTGACAACTTGGAATCCTTCGGCCCTGCAAATGTCGCAGACCATGTCGACGATGGGTTTGGACTGGCTTGAAACAGTGCGAGCTGCCATGCAGGATCCCAGAGTTGGATGTGTTTCATTACTAATTTTTCGAATAAGCGTGGTGTAACTCTTGATTTCTCGAATTGTCGAAAGAATACGACTGTTTTTGGGAGTGAAAATCTTAGTAGTCGAGGATACGGAAGTGTATCCGTCTCGGCATTGAGCGGAACAAGCGACTGGAAGGGGAGGACTCGTGAGGCGATGCGTGGAACCTTCGAGGATCGAATAATGTCGAAACTTTTGGACAGGAGTAATCTGACGAAGGTACAGTTCGAAACGATTCTTCTGGACCAAATAGGGAGTGAAATGGCGGAGAAGACACTGACAAGAGCGGAAATGACCCAATTGCGACGTAAAGGTCCGAAAGTAAGTCGGGGCGCCTTCAACAGAACCCTAAGACAAGCGCGCGAAAACGTTGCCGAATCAGTCCATACAGTTCTTCTCCTCGGATGGAGTGGTATTCTAGAGAGCCCAAGCCTCGCACCCTTCGTTGAGGCATCGGAACGACTTCGAATTCAAACCCAAGCCGTCAAAGACGCTGCATCAAGCGACGGCTCAGAATACGCTTCACTTGTTGATATGCTTCTATCGGACTTGGAGGAAGCCTTTGATGCCTTGAGAGGAAAGAAACGTGATGCGTGACGTCACAGAAGCGGTCAGCGCCCGCATCACACATCACGAATATCACGACTCGGTGCTACAATAAAAGGCGTGACAGATTGGCATCACGAACTCCTCGTCTAGCGACTGCAACCAGTGTCACGACTGCAACAGTTAGGTCACGAAGAAGTCACTTGTGATGATACGGGCGTGACCTCACGGTCTCTCAATGGTTAGTGTTAAATGCATAGAGATAGGAAGTGCGTGATATCACGTCGAGAGGAGTGATGTCACAGTTTGCTGGGATTCAGTCGAACGAAAACGGACAATGATGAGAAGAATCCCCACGGTGTGGGGAAGCTGTTCTTTGACGTCTTCTCTAAACGCGTGTCTGCGATTGAGGAGTCGGTCGACAAAGTTGTGACGGAGCTAGAGGGATTGAGACTAGCTAGGGACCGATCACAGATTTCGGACCTAGTCCTGTTGGAGAGAATACAGGCAGCCGAGGGAATGCTTGTCGAGTCAATCGAGTGGATCAAGAAAGTTGCGAGTGCGGTTGAGTCTACCCGCTTGCACCCTGATGCCAAGGCGGCTCAAATTGTGCCAGGTTCCGAGGTTCCAAGAGGACCACAAACTCAGAGCATCGCAGTCGAGCGGAACATTCTACTTCCGGGAGGCGAGACTGGATCGTTGTCCTCCATAACGACTCCTACTGAGCTCCAAGTGTTGGCTTTGCTGTCTGAGCAGGGTCCAAAGTCGGCTCCGGAGATAGGGCATTTGGTGGGTCGGTCCAGGGAGCACTCGGCGCGTCTCATGAAGAAGCTGTTCGA
>WNGQ01006670.1_pt1 | contig 11149 bp, 12 predicted proteins | sample 5407661 | NCBI WGS metagenome assembly WNGQ01 (sample SAMN13153382, study PRJNA577476) | soil metagenome | isolation source: 60 cm soil or saprolite under Garry oak tree replicate 2 | place: USA:California | collected 2016-06-15
CCACGAGGTCGCGTTCGGACTCGAGAACGCCGCCATTCCGCAAAAGGAGATCGCCGCGCGAGTGCGCGAGGCTCTGCATGAGGTCGGCATCGAGCACCTCGCCGGCCGCGCTGTGAGGACCTTGAGCGGCGGTGAGCGCCAGCGCGTGGCCCTCGCGTCGGCGCTGGCGGTGCGGCCTCGACTCGTGGTACTCGACGAGCCGACATCGCAGCTCGACCCGGATGGCGCGGAGCTGCTGCTGTCGGCGGCGCGCCGAGCGACCGCCGACGGACGGGCCGTGATCGTGTCAGAGCACCGATTGAGCCGGCTGATGCCTGGAGCCGATTCGCTCCTGGTCGTCGATCGAGGCTGCGTCACCGAAGCCGATCCAGCGGCGTGGCGACCGGTTGCCGCGATGCCGGCGCCGAGGCTTCGACCTCCAGGCGATGAGGCCTGGAGCGTCTCCGGCGCCGCTGTCGGCTTCGACGGCGTGCCGGTGCTCGAAGACGCCGACCTGGCCGGCCGCGCGGGAGAGGTGATCGCGCTGGCCGGTCCGAACGGAGGCGGCAAGACGACGCTTCTGCGGCTGATCGCCGGCCTCGCGGCGCCAATGTCGGGAAAGGTCAGGCGGCCTTCGGGCAGGATCGCTTACCTGCCTCAAAATCCCGTCGCGCTCCTGCATCGGCAGTCGGTGCGCGCCGAGGTCCAGTTCACCATCGACCGCGCGGGCGGGCAAGAAGGAGAAAGGCCGGAGCGCATCCTCGGCATGCTCGGCATCGCGGAGCTGGCGGATCGCTATCCGAGAGATCTGTCGAGCGGCGAGCGTCAGCGTGCAGCCATAGCGGCAGTGCTGCCTGGCACGCCGCAGCTCGTGCTGCTCGACGAGCCGACGCGGGGAATGGACCTGGCGTCACGCAGCGCGCTCATCGCACTCGTCGCGGACCTGCGCGACCGAGGGGCGGCGGTTGTGATAGCGACCCACGACGAAGACCTGCAGGCCGCGCTGGCGGATCGCGTGGTCGATGTTGCAGGCGGCAGAGTCACCGAGCGCGCGCCGCACGAGGTCCCCGCATGAGCGCGCGCAACCTGCCTGTCGCGATCATCTCGCTGCCCGGGCTGCTGCTGTTCATCTGGCCGTTCTTCGGCTCGGACCTCCCGGCCTCGACGCCTGCGTGGACGTTGATGCTGGCTGCGGTCAGCGCGCTGTTCCTGGTCGAGGTGGGCACGCGCCAGCTCGACTCGCGCGGCGTCGCGCTTCTCGCCGCGATCGCGGCCATCGACACCGTGCTCCGCCTCGCGGTCATCGAGGGCATCGGCGGCTTCAGCCCGATCTACTTTCTGGTGCTGTGCGCGGGCTACGTGTTCGGCTCGACGTACGGCTTCCTCGCGGGGGCGCTCTCCATCCTCGTGTCGGCGATGGTCGGCGGTGGCGTCGGTCCGTGGGTTCCGTATCAGGTGTTCGCGGTCGGATGGATCGGGGCGCTCGCCGGGCTTGCCGGCAGGTGGCGCGGGCGACTACCCGGCTGGCGCGACCTCGCGGTTCTGGCCTTCATCGGCGCGGTCATGGGCTGGGTCGTCGGCGCGCTGTGGGACATCCAGGACTGGGTGACCGTTTATCGGGGTAACCCGACCCTGGGCTGGGAGCCAGGCATGAGCGCGGGCACCACGTTGGTGCATTTCGCGCGCTTCTACCTGGTGACCTCGCTTGCGTACGACACATTTCGCGCGGTCGGCAACGTGATCATGGTGCTGCTGCTTGGCGCACCGGTGCTGGCGGCGCTATCGCGGCTGCAAGCGCGCCTCAGCTTCGAGATCGTTTCGCAAACATAGAGACGAGCCCGGAAAGCAGCTCCGGGCACGCCTCACGTCCGTATTTGGAGCTCCCGCTCAGCTCCAGTAGGGGCGGCGCCGCGCACCTCGGCCCATGCCGACGATGCGAACGATGAGTAACAGGATCACCGCGCCGAGGAACGCCATGACCATCGCGCTGATGATCGGGTGCCCTGCGATCACGATGGCCCAGTGGAAAGCGCCTGCGAGGAACCCGCCAAGGAACGCGCCGATGATTCCGACAACAACGTCACCCACGATGCCCAGGCCGTGGCCCAGAGCGAGGTGGCTGGCGAAGAAGCCGGCAACGAGGCCGACCAAAAGCCATATAAGGATCGTGTCGAAGTCGAGATTGACGACCATCTATTTATAAGACCCCCTTTCTGCTGATAGGAACGCGGGGGCCGCGAGACCTACCTGTCCAGGTTCACTGATGTAAAGAGACGGTCACTTACCTCTGCCGAATCCCAGCAGACGGAGTACGAACAGCAGGATCACGGCGCCGACGAACGCCACGATGATCTCGGTGACGATCGGGTGGCCGGCGATGGTGAAGTGGATGTGGAGCAGACCCGCCAGCACGCCACCCAGGAAGGCACCGATCACGCCGGCGATGATGTCGCCGAACAGGCCGAGATCGCGGCCCATGGCGACCCTGCTCGCCAGCGCGCCGGCCAGGAGGCCGACCAGGACCCAGATGATGATGGTGTCGACGTCGAGGCGGATGTCGATCATCGGGGGATCAGTTTAAACACAGCGTTTCGCGCTTAAGCCGCCTTGGCGGCAAGCTCCTGGAGCACCGCTCCGAGCACCCGGTTGAAGGCGGGATACGGGTGGATGAGGTCGGCCAGGATGCTCAAGGGCGTTCCCGCCTTGAGCGCCAGCACGAGCTCGCCCAGCATCTCGCCCGCCCGCGGCGACACCAGCGTCGCGCCCACCAGCACGCCCTTCTTCTTGTCGCCAACGAGCTTGACCACGCCGCCCTTGAAGTCGTGGATGTATCCGCGCGCCGTCTCGGCGGGATCGGTGAACGCCGTGACGACGTCGATGCCCCGCTCGCGCGCGGCCTGCTCGGACAGACCAACCGACGCCACCTCGGGATCCGTGTACGTCACGCGGGGCACGGCGCTGTGATCCGCGCGTGCGTCCTCGCCGCGCAGGCGTCGGGCCACGATCCGCCCGTGGTAGTGCGCGAGATGGGTGAAGCCGCCAATCCCGGTGATGTCTCCCGCGCCGTAGATGCCGACATGGGCCTCGAGCGTCTCAGGGTCCACCTTGAGCCAGCCGCGCTCGGTGCGCGTCAGGCCGGCCTCCTGCCAGGCCTCGAAGTTCGCGCGCCGGCCGGTGGCGACGAGCAGTCGCTCGCCGGTCACGGACTTCCCCGACTTCAGCTTGACCACGACCCCGACGCCTCCCTTGTCGACGCGCTCGGCGGCCTCGCCAAGCAGGATCGTGATCCCTTCCTCCTCCAGGTGCGGCCGGAGGGCCATTCCGGCCTCGGGCTCCTCCAGGCCGAGGAAGGTCGGTCCGGCTTCGATGACTGTGACCTTGCTCCCCAACCGTGCGAACGCCTGCGCCAGCTCGACTCCGACCGCGCCCCCGCCGAGCACGATTAGTGTCTCCGGGTGCTCGCGTGGAATGGCTGCCTGACGATTGGTCCAGTACTCGACCTGGTCGAGCCCGGGAATGGGAGGAATCGCCGCCGTGCCGCCGTTCGCGATCACCAGCGCCTTGGTGGCGACGTACTGGCCCCCCTCGACCTCGACCGTGCGCAGGTCGACGACCTTGCCCACGCCCCTGATGAGCTTCGCCCCAGTTGCCTCGAGCGCGGCGGCCGGTCGCGTGTCGTCGAGATCGCGCGCCATCCACAGCACGCGCTTGGAGACCTTTGGGAAGTCCAGGTCCCACTCCACGCGTGAGGCCGCGAGGTTGCGCGCGCGGCCTGCTTCGGCCAGCGTCTCGCCCGAGCGCAGGAGGGTCTTCGAAGGTACACAGCCCCAGTACGGGCACTCGCCCCCGACCAGCTCGCGCTCGATGACCGCGAGCCTGAGCCCGCTGCCCCGCAGCCCGCCCGCGATCGCCTCGCCCGCGACCCCACCGCCCAGGCACACGACGTCAAACTCCTGAGGCAACTTGTGAACCTCCTTCGGTGGTGGCGTCGGGGCGTTCGCGACGCAGTGACTCGAGCAGCGAGGTCGCGGAAAACGAGCCGATGTAGCGGTCGCCGTCGATGATGGCCGCTCGTTCGGTCGGGCTCGACAGGGCGGCAGCGAACGCCTCGCTGAGGGTGCTGGTCACGGGCACGCGCGGCTCGTCCGCGGCCGGACCGCCCGCGGGATGCTCGAGCGCGTCGGGATGGATCCGCTCGATGGACATTCTTCGTACCAGGCGATCGCGCCCGAGGAACTCCGACACGTAGGCGCTGGCCGGTCGCGTGAGGATCGCGTCCGGCGAGTCGTACTGCGCGACCTCCGCCTGCATCTTCATCAGGCAGATGCGGTCGCCGACCATCACCGCCTCGTCGATGTCATGCGTCACGAACACGACGGTCTTGCCCAGCGAGCGCTGGATGCTGATGAACTCGTGCTGCAGCCGCTCGCGCGTGATGCGGTCGACCGCGCCGAAAGGTTCGTCCATCAAGAGGATGGGCGGGTCCGCGCCAAGCGCGCGCGCGAAGCCGACGCGCTGCCGCTGACCTCCGGACAGCTGATGTGGATAGCGCCTGCGGTACTCGCGCGGCGGAAGGCCCACCAGCTCGAGCAGCTCGTCGACGCGCGCCTTGACCTTCGCCGCATCCCAATCCCACAGCCGGGGCACCGTGGCCACGTTGTCGGCCACCGTCATGTGCGGGAACAACCCCGTCTGCTGGATGACGTAGCCCATCTTCAGCCGGAGCTGCACCGGATCAACTTTCAGGGTGTCGACGCCGTCGACCAGGATGCGTCCGCCGTCGGGTTCGATGAGGCGGTTGATCATGCGCAACGTCGTCGTCTTGCCGCAGCCTGACGGCCCTAGCAGCACGCACGTCTCTCCGGTCGCGATCTCAAGGGAGAGGTCACGCACCGCGTTGGAGCCGCCCGCGAACCCCTTGTTGACGTGCTCCAGCGTGATCATCGGTCCTCGATTACGGTAGTTGAATGGGGAGGGGGCTATTCCTGCAGGCCGAGGAGCAGCCCTGGATCATCTGGAGCTGGCTCTTCACTCACGTGCAGCTTTTCATCGACGCCATCCAGCAACACCTGCTGCTCACCGTGATCGCGGTCGGCGTTGGTCTTGCGATCTCGCTGCCGCTGGCAGTGCTTGCGCATCGATGGCGGCGCCTGCGCAATCCGGTGCTGTCAGTGTCCGGCATCTTCTACACCATCCCATCACTGGCAATCTTCTCGGTCCTCGTGCCGTACACCGGCCTCTCGGTGTTGACCGCAGAGATCGGTCTCGTCGGCTACACGGTGCTGATCCTGATACGCAACATCCTGGTGGGGCTCGAGGCGGTGCCCGCGGACGTGATCGACGCCGCCGACGGCATGGGCTACCGGCGCAGGGCACGCCTGCTGAGGGTCGAGCTGCCGCTGGCGCTGCCGGCGATCTTCGCGGGCGTGCGCATCGCCACGGTGTCGACCATCGGACTCATCACCATCACCGCCGTCATCGGCTTGGGCGGCCTCGGCCAGCTCATCTACGAGGGGTTGATCGACGACTTCCGCACGCCGCTGCTGATGGGCACGCTGCTCTCGATCCTGCTCGCGCTGGTGGCGGACCTGACGCTGGCCGGTGTTCAGCGGCTCGCCGTTCCCTGGGCGAGGACCTGACCGATGTCGTTCCTGATGAGTGTCCTCGACTGGGTTCGCGATCCGAGCCACTGGACCGGCGACGATGGCATCCCGATGCGAACGCTGCAGCACGCGCAGATCTCGTTTGAGTCGGTAGCCATCGGCGCGGTGATCGCGCTGCCCATCGGCGTCGCGCTGGGCCACTACGGCAAATTCGGCAACCTGGCGATCAACATCTCCAACGCCGGGCGTGCAGTGCCTTCGTTCGGAATCCTCATCATCGCGTTCCAGGTCTTCGGGCTTGGGGACACACCGGTCGTGATCGCCCTCGTTGCGCTGGCGATTCCGCCCATGGTCACCAACAGCTATGTGGGCCTCACCGAGGTCGACAAGGACGTCAGGGACGCCGCGCGCGGCATGGGCTATCGCGAGCTTGCGCAACTGATGCGCATCGAGTTGCCTCTGGCGGTACCACTCGTGATGGCGGGCATACGTACGTCCGCGGTGCAGGTGATCGCCACCGCGACCGTGGCCGCCTTCATCGGCGGCGGCGGGCTGGGCCGGTTCATCGTGGACGGATATGCGACCCAGATCTATCCGGCCGTCGCCACAGGAGCGGTGGCGGTGGCGCTGCTCGCGGTGGGGACCGACTTCGCACTCGGAGGTCTGGAGCGCCTCCTTGTCCCGCGAGGCGTCCGGTCGGAGCGATCGCGGATGGCCCAGCGCGTCACGATGTTCAAGGCCGGCTGACCCGCGGCATGGAAGAATCAGACAGGCGCCGAGGTTGGATCGGCATACCGGCTCGTTGCAAGGAGACTCTTAGATGAACTCAAAAGCGGGATTGGGGCACCGGCTGGCTGCAGTCGCGGCGCTCGCGTTCGTCGTCGCCGCCTGCGGCAGCACCTCGACGCCCACTGCGACGTCGAAGGGAACGGTCACCGTCGGTGGCTTCGCGTTCACCGAGGGCAGTGTGCTCGCCGAACTCTACGGCCAGGCGCTGAAGCATGACGGCTACGACGTCAAGTTCCGGCTCAACCTGGGCAACCGCGAGGTCGTGGCGCCCGCCCTGAAGTCGGGCCAGATCGACCTGTACATCGGCTACGCCGCGACGGACCTCGAGTACTACAACAACAAGGCGGGAGAGGCCAACGGCGACTCAGCGGCCACCACCTCCAAGCTCAACGGCCATCTGCAGTCGTTGGGCCTGGTCGCGCTCACGCCGTCGGCGGCCGTGGACCAGAACGCGTTCGCGGTGACGAAGGCGACCGCGGCGAAGTACAACCTGACCAAGCTCTCAGACCTCGCACCCGTCGCGAGCCAGCTCGTACTCGGCGCGGGTCCCGAATGCCCGACCCGCCCCTACTGCCAGCCCGGACTGGAGTCGGTTTACGGACTGCACTTCAAGAAGTTCGTCGCGCTCGACACGGACGGCCCCGCGACACGCGCTGCATTCAAGAACGGCACGATCGATGTCGGGCTTGTGTTCAGCAGCGATGGCGATCTCAACCAACTTGGCCTGGTCGTGCTCCAGGATGACAAGCACCTCGAGGCTGCCGACAACGTGGTGCCGATCCTCCGGTCGGCGGTGGCGACCGACGAGGCGAAGAAGGTGCTGAACGAAATCAGCGCCAAGCTGACGACTGCGGACCTCGTCACATTGAACTCCCAGGTGCAGATCCAGCACCAGGACCCGGACGCCGTGGCCAAGGCCTGGCTCGAGCAGCACAACTTCGGGATGTAACTAAGGAATTCGATTGATCCAGGCGGCCGTCGAGTACTTGTCGCGGACGAGCTGATCCGCGGCACCGAGCTCGGCGGCCGTCAGGCTGCTGTCGGCAGAGCCGAACTCGTCCTGGAATGACCGCTCCATGTGCGCGGCCGTCTGGGCGCAGCTGAGCGACGTGAACCACGCGAGCGGCGACACCGTCTTCACCGCGCTGCGCACCCCGCGTTCGGACAGGCGATCGCGACCGAGGCGGATCAGCTGATCCACGATCGCCACGTCCATCTGATGGGCGATGGTCGTGTGGTGCAGCACGAAGCCCTTGCGCCGTGCCTGCGCGGCGCCGGCGATCTTCCCGCGCGGCGAGATGATGTCGTTGATCTCGCGATATGACGCGGGCACACCGAGTGCGACGAATGACCGCACTGCCCACGCGTCGAGCGCCGCGTATGACTGCCTGAAGCTCAGCTCCTTGACGGCCGAGTCCGGCAGGTACATCGAGTAGGTGATCGTGCGGCCCGGCTCGCAGATCATCGTGCCGCCGCCGCTCATGCGTCGCGTCACGGTGAACCCAAGCTGGCGCGCCGAGACCAGGTCGATCTCGTTCATCACCGATTGATGCGAGCCCATCACCATCGCAGGCTCGACCCACGACCAGAAGCGCACGGCCGGCTTGCGCACGCGCGCGATCACGCGATCGAGCAGCACCTCGTCGAGCGCCATGTGCATGTGGGCTGAGTGACCTGATGAAGGGATGAGCTCCCACTCGAGCTCTGTCAACGTGGCGTGCGGTTGCGTCAAGCCTTCACGTAGGCGATGACCGCGCGGCACTCCGCGACAACGACGCCGTCCGCCTGCTCGACGGTGGCCTGGCTGTACGCGAGGCGGCGCGAGCGGTGGCGCACTGAGGCGCGGGCGATGAGCCGGCCCGGCTTGGCCGGGCGGTAGTAGTCGACCTGCAGGTTCGAGGTCGTGGTGGTCTCGCCTTCCTTAGCCAGAGTGAAGGCGACCGAAGCGAGAGCCTCGTCCGCCAGCGTGGCGATGGCGCCGCCGTGCACGATAGGCCCGCGGCCGCTCGGGAATCCGTGGCGGCTGTCGCTGAGGTCGGCTTCGATCACGAGCTTGCCGGCATCGACCTCCACGATGCGAGCGCCGAGGTTGCCGATCATCCCGATCTCGGCCTCGCGAACGTACTGCTCTCTCAGCGCCCGAACTCCATAAGGGACATCGGCCATCGCGAGCAACGATAGTGAAAGGGGTCCCCGCGAACTCGCAGCCGCAGGCTCCGAGTTCGTGGGGTGAGATAACGTCGGATAATCACCGGCCATGCAGCGCATGACGGCCCGCGCCCTCAGCATCGCCAGGCCTGGTCCGGATCGCGGCCGCAATGCCTCGAGCGTGGCGGTGTCGCCGGTCTCGTGGGGCATAAGCGAGGCCGCCGCATGGGGCCCGCAGCTCGAGCCCAACCGCGTGCTGACCGAGATGGCCACGCTTGGCGCGAACGGAATCGAGGCAGGACCTTCGGGCTTCCTGCCCGATCGCAGCGACACCGCGCGCTCGTTGCTGCGCAGGCACGGCCTGCGCATGGTGGCTGGGCCGGTTTACGCGGTGCTGCACCATCACGACCTGCGCCAGTCAGAGCTCGCCCACATCGACGGTCACGCGGGATGGCTCGCCGCGCTGGGCGCGAAGACGCTCGTGCTCACCGTCATCGGATCGCGCACCGACGAGCCGCGCGGTTCCGAGCTGTCGAGCAGCGGCTGGGCGCATCTGCTGAGCGCGATCGGATCCGTGCAGAACGTGTGCGTGGTGCACGGCCTACGGCTTGCGGTCGAGCCGCGGCGCGGCAGCATGATCGAAGGCCCGGCCGAGATCGAGCGCCTGCTCGTGGGCTCAGAGGCAGGCGTTTCGATCGACGTCGGCCAGCTGGTCCTCACCGGCGCCGACCCCGTGGAGATCGTCGAGCTGGCGGCGCGCCGCATCCAGCACGTGCACGTCAACGACCTTGACGGCGTCCTGGCGCAGTCGGTGCGCGACGGCCGGCTGGACTACGCCGCCGCGGTGAGCCGCGGCCTGTTCAAGCCGCTGGGCTCGGGCGACGCCGACGCCTCGCGGGTGGTCGAGGAATTGCGCGGCTGCGGTTACAAGGGCTGGTACGGGCTGCAGGGCGACATCAGGCTCGAGTCGGTGGGCGACGATCCTCTCGCCGGCGTGCGCGAGTCGGTCGCGTACCTTCGTGCTCTGCTGAGCAGCTAGATCGTTCGACCGGCACCGGCCCAGTAGCGCTCGCGCAGCTGGCGCTTGAGCAGCTTGCCCGCCGGCTCGCGCGGGATCTCATCAACGAAATCGACCGAGCGCGGCTTCTTGTAGCCCGCGATGCGCGCGTCGCAGAAAGCGATCAGCTCCTCAGCCGTGGCCGATGCGCCGGGCCGGAGCTGGACGATCGCCTTCACCGACTCGCCCCATTGGTCGTCGGGTACGCCGATCACGGCCGCGTCGGCGACAGCCGGATGCGCGTGCAGCACCGCCTCGACCTCCGCGGGATAGATGTTCACGCCGCCCGAGATGATCATGTCGATCTGCCGGTCGCAGATGTAGTAGTAGCCCTCGTCGTCGCGATAGGCGACGTCGCCGACCGAGAAGTAGCCGTCGTGCAGGCTGCTGCTCGTCGCGTCAGGACGTTTGTAGTACTCGGCCAGCCACATGTTGCGGACCATGAACTCACCGGGCGTGCCGTCGGGCACGTCGCGGCCCTCGGCGTCGACGAGCCTGATCTCCTGGCCCGGCACCGCGGTGCCGCACGAGCCTGGCTTGCGCAGCTGATCCTCGGGACGCAGCACCGTGTTGATTCCCGTCTCGGTTGCGCCGTAGAACTCCCACAGGATCTGGCCGAAGACGGACTCAGCGCGTTGTTTGAGCGCGTACGGAAAGGGCGCGGCGCCGATGATGAGCGCGCGCAGCGACGAGATGTCGCGTGGCCGTCGCTCCTGTGCGTCGAGCAATCGCTGCAGCAAGGTGGGCGCCATGAACGTCGTGGTGACGCGATTGCGCTCGATCAGGTCGAGCGCGTCATCGGCCTCGAACTTCGGCTGCACCACCACCGTGCCGCCGAGGAGCTGGTGCAGCGCCGAGAAGAAACCCACGGCGCTGTGGTAGCCGGGCCCGCACATCAGATGGACGTCCGACTCCGTCAGTCCGAAGATCATGATCACCTGGAGCACGTTCTCGAGGTTGACGCCCTTCGGGCGCCACGCGCCTTTCGGATGGCCCGTGGTCCCTGACGTGTAGATCATCGATTTGAGCAGGCTGGGCCCGTCGGCGCCGCTGCCTTCAGGCGCTTCTTCAGACGCACGTTGCATCAACTCCTCGTAGCCGAGCCAGCCGTCGGGGATCCGGTCGCCGGCGGCGATGTAGCGCACGTCGCCCCTTACGTCGCTTCGCGCGGTTTCCACCACTTCCACGTGGTCCGGCCCCGCCACGACCACGCGGGCGCCCGAGTCGTTGAGCACGTAGGCCACCTCGGGGCCGCGGAGGCGGTAGTTGATGCCGGCGACGATCAGGCCGGCCTTGCGCAGGCCGTTGGTGATCTCGAACCCGGTCGCGGAGTTGAACGACATCACGGCCACGCGGTCGTCCGGCCCGCAACCGAGGGACAGGAACATGTTGGCCGCGCGGTTGGCGCGGCGGTTCAGTGAAGCGAAGTCGAGGGTGCAGCCCTGGAAGACGACCGCCGGCTTGGCTGGTTTGGTCGCCGCATGGCCGGCGAGAATGTCCGTGTCAGCCATGGACTGATGCTAGCTGGGCGTCGGCGAGGGCGATGCTCCAAGGCACTGAGTGTTGGACTGCA
>WNGQ01010515.1_pt1 | contig 11149 bp, 20 predicted proteins | sample 5407661 | NCBI WGS metagenome assembly WNGQ01 (sample SAMN13153382, study PRJNA577476) | soil metagenome | isolation source: 60 cm soil or saprolite under Garry oak tree replicate 2 | place: USA:California | collected 2016-06-15
CAGGATCGCGTGACGGCTTGGGCAATGAATCCAGAATGCAGGCAATTATCCGGCCCGGGAGTGATAGCCGCTCCGCCGCAGGCCGCAACGAAACTTGGCTGTTAAGCTTGATGTTCGCGCCCCAGGTTAATTGTGGACCGCCGACCAGAACGCCCGAACGCAATCTGCAAAACCGTGCTGCAGATCACGCTTCGTCCCTGTGGCCGGCGGCCTCAGGCCACCGCTGGTATTTCTACCGTTAGCCCGCGGCGCGCGCTTTTCAGCAAAATTAAGCTCTCCATGCTTCACTGGATAGGCCACACCGCCGCGCGGCCGAATAGCCGGGTGCTGCCCTTTACCCAACCTCAGAGCGTTAGCGCTCGGCTATTTGCAATAATTTCGAAGCGGTGGTGCTTGCGCAGGCGACAGCAGAATCCGCGACCGGACCTTCGGTCCCACGCCCCGGAATATTGAACCTGCAAGATCTTGAACCTGCAAGATCTTGAACCTGCAAGTCATCCTCCGAGACCTATTGGCGGGCCGGGACTTGGAGGGATGCACGATGACCGAAGCGGAGAATTTCAGAAAATGGGCGGCCCAGGTAGCGCGCCAAGCCGGTGAGGAACCCGACGCCAATGAAGTCCAGCGGCTGTTGAGCATCACGGAATATTGGATAAGGCTCGCCGAGGTCGAAGATTGGCAGCACGACCGTCCGTTCGGTGAGACCTCACACTAGTGGACTGCCGTGATCCCGGGCCAATCGGACCATTTGCGTGCTGACAGCCTTATCCGGCCGGCGTCCGCGGCTGCTGTCCGGCACGCCGCCGCGACGCCACGGCCCGCTTCAGAGCGACCGATTGTTTCGCGGCTCCAGGGCGGACGAAACAATTGGCCGCGCCGACGAAGCCATTTTCGGTGCCCCACGAAAACAAGCTGAAACAGACATCGGGTCAGAATGTCGCCATTCGAACGATGGGGATCGGTCATGTTGGCATTCATTTTCAACCTGGTTTACCGGCAGTATTGCAAGAAATCTTTGGCCGACATGCGGAGGCATCGGTGGAACATCGCAACGGCCGGCTGATACGGGCCGATCGCGATTGAGCCGGGGCATGTCGCATCGAAGCGGCTTGCCACCTTCGAAACCCGGCATCGAAAGGAATTAGTCGTGTGTATGCCGCGTGCAGTCGTATTTGCCCGCCGGCGCGTTCGGGAGTGTTGTCATGTTGGAAGCTGTCACCGTGTTCTTCGAGCCACTAGGGACCGCGCACATTTCGCATCGTTCCGGGACATCTCATCGTCCCTGAACGGGTGCCTCGTTACCGTGTGGCATGCTTCGCTGAAAAGGCGAGGTACATTCCTGGTAACCATATACCGTCCATGAGCAGCGACCAGCCGCCTTTGGTCGGCTGCCTCCGAAAGCGTGTGGATTAAGTGTGGAAAACCGCCTCCGCCACATTGCCACCATGATGCACGCTGAGCGTGCTAACGCTGCGGCGAGTCGTGGGGGCGACGATGACGACAATTCAGGCGGTGCTTTTTGGGATGATGCTGGCGTGGACGCCGAGCCTGGTCTTGCTGGCTTTTTTTCTGTGGCGAGATGGCATTGGGCTTTCGCAGGCCGATGCCGGTTTAGGGTTCGACGACGAACCACCTTGTCCCAATCCAGGTTAGCCACGTCCAGCCCCACAATCGCGATGTTTGGGGATCCGAAGGGATGGCGATCAGGTCAGGCGGGACGTCGGGGTACGATCCCGATCGGCGTGAACGCATAGACCGCTTCGCCGCGTTGATTGTAGGCGGTCCATTTGACCTTCGCGATCCCCTGCGGCTTGGTCCGCGACGGCGTCAGTTCGACCACTTCGCCCTCAACGTGGAGCACGTCGCCGGTCCGCACCGGCATCATCCAGCGTAGCTCATCGACGCCAAGTCCAATCAGCGGATGCGGTCCGAACGGTCTGATTTTGACGACCAGAGCCATCGCCATGGCGGCGGTGTGCCATCCCGACGCGGCGAGTCCCTTGAACGCCGTGTTCTCCGCGGCCGCTTCGTCCAGATGCATCGGCTGTGGGTCGAATTCGGCGGCGAAGCGTTTGATATCCTCCTTGGTGACCGCGACCTCGCCGCCTTTGAAACGCATGCCCAACTCCAGGTCATCGAACCACTCGATCATTTGTCACCTTCAGGCCCGAACTCGAACAGGCGGCGGATCGCCTCCCATGATGGGGTGATCCCGTTGCGTCTTCGCGCATGCTTTTAGGCCGCCTCCGGAATTCGGGCGTCATGCAAATGGCGGAGGAAAACGATAACTTCCGTACCGGCGCCCATTCAGCGTCTTCGCATTCCGATCTCGCGGAACGATATGCTTCGCAGGCAGCTGCGACGGGCCAGCAGCTATTTGCTGCTGATCCTTACCATCAGGCCCCAGGCCAACGTCGCCAGGATCGGGATCAACAGCAACGAAGGGCGCTGGCAAAGTTCGCCCCCGCGAGGGCAGACTTGCGTCACCCAAGTGCTGTCCGAATGACGAATTGCGACAAGCCCCGCGCCAATTCGGGAACTTTAGTTCCGACTGACAAAAATAGTCCAGCTGGTTTCGCGCAAAATATTCAATCTCACAGCGCGGCAACAGGCTTTCTGCAACCTGGAGTCGCGGCACGGGCGAAATGAAAGTCAGCATTCCGCGATCGTAGCCGCCGGGGACCATATGATCCGGCTCAACGCCAGATGGTGCCTTACGTCGGGGTCCATACAGGAGGTAAAGCTGACCCCGCGCCGGAGGGCGGTCATACCGACATGATGGACTGCGCAGGATTGTTTTTTCGTCGCAACAAATTCGGCAACAAACTCGGCAACAAGTTCGGCACGAGCGAGTTGCCAATCATGCCCAAGAGTAAATCACCATCCACCGGGCCAATGAGAATGCAACCCGTCCAGCGCGGCTCGATCCTGCCGACGCCGATGATGCCAACTGCCCGAACGGCAGCGAAGACACCCGCACCGAAACAACAGCCAACAAGAACGGAAGCGATCCGGGCCGCCAAGGCAAGAATAACGCGGCGGAACTCGCTGCGGAAACAGCGGGACGCTCTGAAGGCCTGACGCCGCGCTAGTTTCGCGAGTCCATTTCCTGATCGAGCCTGCGCAGGTACGATAGTCCGTGCACAGTCAGGCGGTGTTCGTCTTTTTCGCCCTCGATGAACAATTTCATCAGGTGCTTTGAAAGCCGTTCACGGGCGCCGTTCGGTTCGGGACGGTCCGCGAGCGCCGTGTATATGTTCAGCGCGCGATCAACGGGTAGGGTGTTCATCGGATATCCCGGGATGTTTCGAGGCTGAATAAGCAAGGCTCATTGGATGAGTAAGGCTCATTGCCTCATAACGTTCCCGAAAACATCCGATCTCGTTGATGCAATTTTAGGCGCCGAACCGCGGTCGCGCGCCGGCCTGATCTTCAGTAACTCATGCCGGATTTTTTCTGCCCCGGCATGGATCCGGGTTTTCCTTCACAATTCCAGTTGCTGAAGCGCTAGCTGAAAGCGAGCGTCAGCAATCCAAGACCGGCAACGGTGACGGCGAAAAGGAAACCGTAGGAAAAAAGTTCATCACGTGTCCACATGATCGAACTCCGTTGTTTTATTCGAAAAGTAATCGGGTATGCCAACCTGCGGTCCGTCGTGCAGCGCGGTCCGCAGCGTCCTGGAGGAATAGCTTAAATCGCCGCGAACAGATGTAAGCCGGTTCACAGTGCGGCGCTGAAATTCCGGTCATGCGAGAAGGTAAAGGAAGAAATGCGCCGCCCGGCACGAGAGGATAAATTCAGCACGCCGGCGCGCTGGATTTTCTCGCTCGTACCGAAACAACGCGCAGCCTAGTATTGATGAGAGGCCGTCTGCGTGAACTTGATGGTGGAGACGGGCCACTTTCCATCGTGGCCTCTGATCGAGATTCGCAGACCGTGAAGCTCATCAAGCCAGACGCTCTCCACCGTGCCGGCCTTTCCGTCGGTGAGAATCACGGCCTTGCCGACAAGCTCGGTCTGGGCTTGTTCGAACGCGTCGAGGATTGTCGACGCACAGAGCTTCGCAGTTGGCATCGGTTATCCGGAATCGGGCGTTGAACCGCGTCGATGTTTGCATACGAAAGGCGCACATGTCGTGACCTGTGTGCGGCAAACGGGTGTCGGGTGGAACCCGTTTGGAACTTGGACCACCGCTAACGCCTGATCGTAAACGTGGGCCAGAGGCCTGAAGCCCCACAGCACGCCCACCGCAGACCTAAATCGCGCTATCTCGCCGATCGACCGGGTGAGGGGCCTGCGCTGGCCGAGCCAACGCGCGCTGCCCGTCGTCCATCTCGGCGAGCCGCATCCAGTATTCCGCAATACTGGTTAGACGTTGCGCCTCGCGCGCGTCGTGCTGCTCGCCAGCCTGGAGAGCGACGCGGGCCGCCCACCTTCTGAAATCCGGTGCTGCTGAAATATACATCTTCGACCTTCCAAGTTCCGCCTCCTTGGTGCGTCTCAGCAACGGTCCGCAGGTTCAATCAACGGGACCGGCAACCGCCTTGATGGCTCGCGGTGAAACCATTTTGTCCTGCTCACGAAACCAATTTGAAACAATCGCGCTTCTCCGCGATGCCAGCGGCAAACGACGAGTTTGCCTTCTGCAGATCGTAGCGACAGCCTCCGCCCAAGGACCTATGCAAGGACATACGCCAGGGCGTTTGCAAAGACTTAGGAAGGGGATGATCCAGCTCTTGCGCTGCGGGCGCGTCGATGACCCCGTGCGAAAGGGTGCGTACTGCCACGCGGGAAGGCCGAGCCGTCGCGACGCTGCGGCCCTGTTTGCCGGTTCCGGGCGAAAGACAGGTGGATTGAGACAGGGGGCAGGTCTAACATCCCGTCGCATTTGTTTAGCGAGCATTTCGTGGGAGGTCTTCATGCGTAAGATGATTTTTCCCGTGGCGGCTGTACTGACCTTGATGGCGTCGGCGGCCGCGGCCCAGCAGTCTCCGCAGACAACCGGTGACACCATAGGTCATCCACCGCCGCTTCCCGGTCCGCCGCCCATTTCCGAACCCTCAACGACACAGCCTGCACCAGCCAGTCCCCCACCTCGGGCAACCGAACCGGCTCCCAAAGGCTACACCGGGGCCTATGCGCCCGCCGGCACGCCGCCAACCCCTTACTCCACAGGTCCACTCCCGCAGACGGATCAGGGTCCGGGGTTGAACGTCGTTGCACCAGATGGTTCCACACGAACGGTCAAAGCGGTCCCATGCGGCATAGCCGCCCGCGAGACTGACGGCACAACGACCTGCGTTGGAATCCCCGATCGAGATCTAAAAAGGCGCCGGCGCTAAACAAACCAAAACCGTTGCCGTGGCTCGCGGGTCGGGGCTCACGGCAGCGCGCGAAAGGGAGTGGATTGTTTCTGGCGGTCGATCTCAACCGATCCGTAGTAATCCGGGGGACGGCGCGTTCCGATTGACACGAGCAAGGCCGACGAAGCACGCTCAGGGTGTAAGCGATAGATTCGCAGACCGCGCTGGGGGGCGCCGATGACCACGATACAGGCCGTGTTTTTTGGTATCACACTTGCGATGACGCCAAGCATTGTTGCGCTGGCGTTTCTTCTTTGGCGAGAGGGAGTAGGGGTTCGTGAGGATGAAGCCGCCCGCTCGCGAGATCTTTATTCTTCGTAGTTGAAGCGGGTGAGGGTCTTTACCGGGCCTGCACTCGATGACCTCATATTCAGGATCGTTATCCTTGAAGCAGGCGCCGGCGGCACCCAGCTTTGCAAACACCTTCAGATAGTCGCGGCCAATTGCTCATCCCGTTTCAGTTTCCGTTTTCCCCGGTGTGCATCGTCCCGCGATAGATTAAGAACCCGCCCGATATGGTGGCTCGAAGCACGCAGCACCCCGATGCGTAAATGCATCACGAAGTCCGGCGCTTGCCGGTTCCAATACCGGACGACGAGCGGTTAGCCTCGCTGGTTGCCAGTGATGATGGCGCCTGGATGAACAATTGTTTTGGCGTTTTCGGAATCATTCACCGCGGCCGCCATACCGAAGACGTCGACGGTTCCGCCGGCATTCAGTATTTTCCCGACCACCATTCCGCGCACCACGGCGGTTCCCCCGTGCTCGACGACCACGTCGCCGACGACCTGTCCACGACACTCAAATTTCGTTCCGGACACAACCCACACGGTCCCGCGGACTTGTCCACTCAGCGTAAGGTCCCCTGATAGCCTCAGGTCGCCCTTGTGCACTCCGTTAATCGGTCGCATTCGAGAGCACCACGATTGCAAAAATCCGCGTCTCTATTGAGATGCGGAAGTGTCCCGCGACCCCAGGACGCGCGCAAGCCGTCTTCCTCGGTGGAAGATTGTTCTGGCTCTGATCGGCAACGTGGAAAATCATTGGGCCTCTCCCGGAGTTACTTTACGGATACTTTACGGATATGAATCCGCAAATTTCATTGAGCTTGGCTGTTCCAAAATAAGCTTTAATAGACACCGCGATGCCGCCGGTCTTGCCGTCCCGGCGGCGCTGTTTTGCGCCCCGCGTAATACGGGTTGACGATGCATTGTGCGGCGCGGCCCGATGCTGAGGCATTGCACTGCGGCAGCGAGGTATAGGCGCATTCAAAGTAATAGTCGTTCCAGCCTTGGTAGATTTGCAGGCAGACCGGATAGGCCGGGTCATAAGTCTGGGCGCGAGCCGACGGCGCTGCTGAGACCGTCGCAATCGTCAAAATTGCCAAAGCCAGAATGCGCATCAAAATCTCCCTCGAAGATTGACGCCCTACCGCTCGCCGTGATGGCGGCCGGCAGTTGGTCATCGAATAATCGTGTACACTTTTCAGCAACCTGCGGCTCGGGTTTCCTGTTCCGGTGAAAATTCGGGCGGACATCCGCGCCTTTCTGGCCGCAAACTTGGCAGGTGCACAGCGGCTCCATGTCGGACAGCCGATCGCCGTCCATTATCGGCGAGGCCGCTGACGTCTGGCTCTGCGTTGTAGTCCGGGGGTGTCCCGGGCATTCCCCGTCAAACTGCGGACCGAGCGCGTAAGCAAATCGTCCTACAGCTTGGGCTTGAAACGGATCGGGGCCACGGCCGATCGCGGCCATCCGTTTGGGTGTATCCGGACGAGGAGCGGTGACCGGGCCACAATTTTTGAACCTTTAAGACCGTTCGTAAGACCCATTCGATGGCGCCATTACGTGATCCGCCACGCCCGAACTGAAGCGATTGCTGCGAAGGACGTTAGGGATTCGTTGCCCACGCTTCGCTGCCGAAATTTAACCGGCAGGTATTAAGCTGACGCAAAAGAAGAACAGATGGGTCAAACAATGACAACCGATGCTCCGAAGCTCAGCGCCCGGGAAGCGATAGCGCGATCTTATCCAACCTGGGACCGAGCCATGGCGGACAGGCTGATTGCTTGGCTCGACCATTGCGGCTACGCCATCGTCGAAAAGGCCGGCGTCGAAGCGACCCTGGTGCCGGCTGAGGAAGAAGCTGAAGCCCATCCGCGAGGCGCCCATTAGGGCTCGGCATCAATCACTGTCTTCGGAACTAGACGCGCCTCCGGCCACTGCGGAACCGTTTGGATTGCAGCCGATTGCTAAGGCATGAAACTGCAGCGGCTTAAACGTGCGCCGGTCGGGACCGAAATGATGATGGCCGTTGCTATCGTTATTGTGCTCGGGGCGCTTGCCTATTACGGCAGATTGGTTTGGCTGTTTATCGCGCCGGACTGACAGCTTGATCGCTTGGCTCGACTCATTGGCGACGAGGCCATACCCGCGATGGACTCGTAACATTGCGATATGATCGTGGAAGTCGTTTTGGTTCTCGCGGTGTCCTCACGGTGCCGATGCTGGTTGAGGCGTCAACTTTTAGGTTCCCGCGTGCCATATAACGGCCTTCTTTGCGACAAGGACGCTCGATCAGATTGTTGCGAAAAGGACCCAGTGACGGGGACGGGATCGTGAGGAAATTATCGGTTCTGCTCGCAGTGCTGATCGTCGCACCGGTAAGGGCTTCCGAACCCAAGTTCGAGACCGTGGGTGAGCTTCAAAAGGAGTGCCGTGGCGATCCGGTGGATGTTGCCTATTGCTACGGGCTGATCGGCGGCATCGCCACGATGTTGTTTATGAACGGCGAGAAGAAGTACATCAACCGGGTCGACGCCAACAAGGCCGCAGACTTGACCGCCTGCATCCCGGCGTCGCACGCCACCTTTGAGAGCGCGGCTCTCGTGCAATCATTCCTAAACTGGGCCGACCGGCATCCGGCAGCGTTGGCGACCCGGGCACAGCTGGGCGTCGTGGCGGCAATCCGAGAAGCGTGGCCATGCGATCCGCGACATCCGTAGCAGTTCGCGAGGCGTCAGCAGGACACATGCAGGTCAGCTTCGTGCCCGGACTGGGTAGACGAACCGGTTCGTTTCAAATCATAATACATCCGCGCGAAAAGGCAGTGGATTGATTTTGGGGAGTTCCGCTCCTTGAACTAATCGAGTTTTCGTTAGTTGAAAACGAACATTCAACAAGGAACACTGTGATGCCCAAGATACCAATCATCGCTGCCGCGCTGGTGGCTGGTCTCCTTTCGCCATCTAGTGCTTTCGCTCAAGGAAGTGCGGGCACAGGCAGCACGTCAACGGGCATCGGGGCACCGGCAGGTCCCGCGGGACCGGGAATACGAAGCCGTGGCTGGACCCAGCAACCCGCAGCAGCGACAAACGCTGCAACAACCGGGAGCGCCAATCTCAGCCCTTCACAAAAAAATTCGATACCGCCAACAAATGTGATTCCCAGGAATGCGCAGGGGCATCCGAAATAAGGATGTCGCTTCGCTCGTCCGGAATTACGGTGACAATGCCACCGTAATTCTGGTGAGCAGCCTGCCAAAGGCCCGGACCTACAAGCGGGCTTCCTGGACTCGGGAAATGGCTGGGCTTAATCGGACGGATGAAGAATACGGGCGGTGCCAGCTGTCTCGTAAGGATCGTCGGTTGGCCCGAGAAACCGGTTTAGTCCGTAGATGGCGCCCCATGACACCACGATGCCTAACACTAGCGCAGCCGCAGTTGCGGTCACGAATTCACACCCGCTGGATCTATACACGAACGCCCCCAACCGACTCACACCCCAAACGGGTGCATAAAAAATGATTCGCGGGCTGGTGGGAATAGCAATTGTCGTTATCGATTGCGTTCAGGGGGCGGAGACCCCGCCAGCCACATCAGTCGCTTAGAGGTTGGCGGCGGTGGACACGCCCGACCATCAGCAGGATGCCGCCGATCTGCGGCAGCAATGCCAATAGGATCAGTCGCAACATAATGAAGTCATCGCCAGAGGGCCGCAGCATGCCCCGACTCGCCCATGCAACTAGTCGGGTGGCCGCTTCCGTCTGAGGATCGGCCGTCTGTTCGACCGCGCGCATGGCCACGTCGACCGCTTGCCGCCGCTCAGTTACTGCCGTCTCCCGTTCCCGGCAAAACTTCCCGACGCCGCCTTTGCATTCCCGGTCCCGCGCCGCCATCGCATCGGCAAGGGCGGCTTGGGCCGTCGCAACGGCTGGCGTTGCGCGTGACGCGCGCGCCAGCGTCACGTCCGCAATGTTCACGGACGCAAACCCGATGCCTGCGGTGACCGCGAAGACGAAGGTCATGAGCCATGCGGACCATCCGGCCAGCGCGGTGGCCCGGTGTCCGGCCTGCCAAAGCCCGGCGGCGCACGAGGGCATGACCAGTGCAACGAGATCAGCGGCCACGCCAATGGCCAGAAAGAGCCAGCCGGCGGCGTCGGTCGACCCGAGCGACTTGGCAAACCAGCCGTTCATGGTCATTCCGACGATGGCCAGCGCGAGGGCGGCCATCGTCAACAAGATAGCCGCGGCGCGCGGGCGCGACGGTGTGACCACGCGTAACGCAACGGCCGGGGGAGGGATCGGGGTAACAGGCCCGACCTTGTTCGACAAGGGCAAGCTGGCCGCGACCGGCACTGTGCCGGGTGCCTGGGCCGGCAATTCCGAATCCGAAAACTTTTCGAGTTCGAAATCCCAATTTTGTGGGGATTTCAAATCGGACGGGGATTTCAAGTCGGACACGGTGTCCGATTTCTGCACCCGCTTGCGCTGCCGGTAGGCCTTGGCCCGTTCGGCCGCCGTCTTGGCTTTTTTCGGCCGGGGTTGATGCAGCGTGATTATGGATGCAGAAGCATCGTCAGCCATTGGAACCGCTCCTATCGGTTTTGGTGGTCAGGCGCGGCGTCGTGCTTCGAACACGACGTCGCGCCGCTCTTGCGAATCAAGCCCCCACCATCGCCCAGGACCGAGCTTGGGGCAATGAGTTGGCATCGCCGCCATCGATTTGCCGACACAGTGCGGACTCGGGGACACAGTGCAGAGACGGGCGGTTCTTGAAGGGCTTGGGAAGGCGAAGAACTGCCGAAAGTCTTTGATTGAGCGGCCCGAGGCATAGGTGAGAGAGCGTACTACCCTCCGAATATCCAGCCGAGCGCGAGACCAATGAGATTCTTCATCGTCGCCTTCGCCGTGTCGGAATCGATATCCTTTGCGGTCGCACGAATCTTATCGCCGAGCGTTTCTCCAACGGCGAGTGATTCCGGCGTTTTGCGTAAAGCCGTAAGCCCCTTCGAGGTCAGCACACAATCCAGCTAGGCGATAAGCAGCAGCTGCTTCGCGCACGTTGATTGGTTATTATCGGACGATCCATACGAACACGGTTGTCAGCGTGCGTCGGTCGGCTAGCGGACTCTTTCTTCAACAAAAACGGAGGTGGGGCTGCGCGGCATAATCTTGGCGTAATCCGTGCTTCACCTGATGCGAAATGCATCGAGACGGTCCGAGGGTCCGCTCGGAAATAACCGGCTCCGAAAGTCGGAACCTTGATTGCCGTACTCGGTTTAGTGATGCGAGCGCAGCAAGTGGTGGTGCTGGTGAGCGTCAGAGAAAACCGAGAGGACACATGTCCGCATTGTCTCGACGCGCTGGAGATTGCTCTCGTTCGATTCAAGCTGACCGGTGCTGTAATGATCCGGGTGTGCCCCAATTGCGCGTTGGCAAATGGTGATGATGACCCAGGACGGCGGCCGTCCCCAGAAGGTCTGTTTCGCGCGCAGTTTAGGCGT
>WNGQ01006671.1_pt1 | contig 11148 bp, 11 predicted proteins | sample 5407661 | NCBI WGS metagenome assembly WNGQ01 (sample SAMN13153382, study PRJNA577476) | soil metagenome | isolation source: 60 cm soil or saprolite under Garry oak tree replicate 2 | place: USA:California | collected 2016-06-15
ACTTCTGTTTCCCACCTGTTTTTGCTCTTTACCCCGCTGTTTTTGTATGCTCTTGCTGACGTATCATGCTCTTCTCCATTGTTTTTGTCCATCCACCCCAGGATAAACTCTGCAATTTCTCGTTGCGCACTTCGTGGGCCAGGCGAGTAGCAAGTCTGGCTCCCCCTTTACCACAGGTAGCCAACCCGATAGACGTAATGTGCTGGCAGCAGCGGATCGTCATCCTGGCCCACGGCTCAACAAAGGTAGGAAGCCGCTCCGCAAAGACTTTCTGAGGGCAGTATAGATTACGACAGTAGAATTTGCGCACGGTCAGGATCAATTGAACCTGGCGTCCTGCGCACGGGGCATCTCTCAAAACCCGGCGATAGTGTGTTTTAATGGAATCTGAGGGTTGAGCACAAAGGGGACAGCACGAGGTGGGATGCGAAGCCTCGATTTCAATAACCAAGCCATCTTCAGTGATCTGAATCCGCTCGACATGCATCCCTTCTGGCAGAGAAAGCAAAGATGCCACTTCCATCATGGACTCCTCTTGCGAGAAAAACACCCATTTAGATGAAACGATATCATCATTTGCTCATATACAGCAAAGCAAGCGATCAGTAATCCCCAAGAGTGGACAAGAGGCAAAGATATGTGTCAATGTCAATTCCTCTTGACTGCCCGGCTGAGGAGGCGCTCGACCATTGGAACGACTGCTCACTCTTTCACCTTGTGTCTCTCGTTTGATCGGTTTCGTGCCGCTCGTGCCCGCCACCCACACGGATTTTCTGCATGCCATTTGGCACTGCGGTTACGTGTCGTATCGTAAAAGACCAGTTCGCACGGAGGCCGGCAACAGGTCTTGAGACGAGTGAGATCCGACTGCGAGAGTTCTGTCACACAGCGTGCGGCAACCATGGCTGCAATGGAGCCTGAGAGCTGTTCGACCAACGTTCCTGCTTCACTGAGACAGCGTGTCCAGTGGCATTGAGCGGCAAACTGGTTGAGTGTCTCCAGAGCGTTCCTGAACTGGTGATCGTGTCTCTCACACCCAACAATGAAGGACTGGAGAGCTTTTTGTACCTCTTGCACCTCTTCGAGATCAGTTTCCCCAACCAGACCTTCGATCCCCCATGATCGAAGTAGCTCCTGTGTGGCTTGCAGGTTGGTGAATGGATCGGAAGAGGTAGCAATCGTCTGGTGGCTCGGTCGATACCTCTTTCCCGCATTGGCGAGAGCAAGAACCGTTGGAGGAGCGATGCCAATAGGCATGGGCACACGCCCGCGGTCCTTGTTCATCAGACAAGGACTCCGTTGGCTTCAAGGGCATCATGGACGGATCGTGCGCGTTCTCTGGCAAGCAGTGGTTGGAGTTGCTGAACAGTGCTGCTTCCAGCATAGTCCTCGCGACTCCGATCGGCCTGCTCACGCGTTGCCCACTGACTGACAAGGATCAGGTGACCAGGTTGGTCTTGATCCTGTAGCAGAAGATGTCCTTGATACCCAGCATAGCTTCTCATGTCTCTCCAGATGTGCTGGGTAAGCATCACTCCTTCGCGCTCTGCACCTTCTTTGAGCCACGTTTCCCAAATGACGTAGACGGACATGGTGCTTTCTCCTTTCTCGTATGAGTCTGCTCCGTAATCACGGTCTATTTTATTTTAGGCCGTGATTCTTTCTGCTGTCAAGGTGTTTGTGCCGAACTCGGAGAAGCATGCAAAGAACAGATACAGCAACTCATTTCCTGAGATTGCTCACTGGAGACGATGAGGGAGAAGGAGGGGTGGAGAGTATTTATGTATGAGAAACAACCGTCGGATGTAAGGTTACAGCCTCCTCGTCTTCCAGTGCGGATTTTGGGATCGTTTCCTCGCATCGCCCCTGAAGAGGTGCTGGTAGGAGTTGGTGACGCTACGGGAGGCTTCGTGGAAGAGGATGTATGCGTCAGCAAGACAATACTGCTTCCTGCCACCGCGACCGTCGCTAGTCCTCCCACTCTCAGCAGCACCTTACGCCGTGAGATAGGCTGGTGGGCTGGTTCTTCTGGCTCACCTTGTAGGCGCGAAGTGCCATCTGTTTGTTGTGACTGATCTGGATGCACTTCAGAAGTTCTTGAAGGCATGACTGCATGAGGAGATGTATGTTCCTCGGCTCGAGGATTTGGAAAAAAGGGGACATCAGCTATATCGCCTTACATCTTTGTACTGTAAAGCGATGTCTACTGGGGGCATGGAAATAGGTCTCAGTGCTAGCGCGCAGCCCAGGATCGACGACCGTAGGCGATGGCCAGGCAGATGAGTCCCAGCACCACTGTTGTCACTGCAGCCCCGATTTGACCGCTGATCAGGTTGTAGGCCGTCGCCCCGATCATATCGAGTACTAGCCCAAGGGCGGCCAGCGGCGTCAGCACCGGTCGAATGCGCAGCAGCCCTGGCAGGATCAGACCGAGCGCACCCGCAACCTCGGCGGTAGCAATGAAGCGGATGAACAGGCCGGGCAGCGGCAGCGGCATCTGCGCCTGCAACAGCGCGATCGGCAAGATCAGTTTGATGCCGCCTGCGAAGAGAAAAGGCAGGGCAACCAGCACCTGAAGGCTCCACAGGGCGACACTCGTGATCAGCTTGCGCTGTTTGGATGGGCGGCTATTTCCACTGGCCAGTTGAACGCTCACGGTATTTCTCATTGGGGTTCTCCTTCTTCGTTAGTGAATACTTGCAATTTGCAAGTGAGGTTACTATAGTATTCCAAACAGAGGAAAAAAAAACGGTAATCATAGTGAGGCAAATGGAAGAGAGAGTGAACTGAGAGTCACCAGTATATTTGATACCGTTCTGCAAGGGGTCGCCAACGGTATCTCTATTTGGCAAGATGCCACGAGCTTATGCGCCCAAATTGATACAGGCCATTCTATTTTTTCATCGGGGTAGACTGAAAGTAGCAAGATGAAAAAGCGAGAAGTGTATGGATGTTTTTGCGTTCTTACGCTGTGTAATTTGATAGCTCAGGCCACCCGCCATTCTCTCTTTTCCCATTGCACGCACTGTTTTACCAGAACCCATATCAAATTACACAGCGTATCTTTCCTTATGAATAAGCTCAGGGCCTTACGCAAATACTACGATCAGAGAGCATCCTGAAGAGCAGCCAGGAGAACAGTTTTCTCCTGTGAAGTCGTCAAGGTATCTCCGCAAGAGCTCGAAGAAAGAGAACTCTCATGTCATCTGATCTCTACAACGACGGAGAGAAAATGCGAAGATCTCTCTGGAGTCGGCGTCATTTCATCCAAGCCGCAGGCTCGCTTGGCTTGGCCTCTACGCTGCTAGCCCCTCCTGCTTCTGCGGCTCATACTCAGGACCATGAAAAAGAGCAAGAAGGCAGACAACCTCTCCCTGATCACAAGACAGCAAATGTGACATCTCAACGCGGTCGTTGATCCGGATCTCACCTCTTTCTTTCGGCGGTATGGAGATTCGTGGATTAGTCAGGTCTCGACAGGAGGGGCGTATTACGCTATTTACGCCTTTTACGCAGAATCGAAAGAGGAGCAAAACGAACTCACCGCCAGTTTTGCGGTGAAAGGCATCAGCCTGGGCGGGTCGCTCACCGTAGATTTGCAGGCCAATCTTTCCAACATCTATCAATCGAGCACGACTCGGGTGAGTTTTCAGCAGAATATGGAGGGGTTCGCCCATCTCTCGCTTCCTGAGAGCACACAGATCATCGCATTCGCGCGAAATTTCACCTCTCTCGTCCCTGATTCTCAGGTCGTTATCTCCTACCAGAAGAAGGAAACGGTGATTTCACCGCAAGCACCTGTAGGTCGCCCTGCGCTCGGTCTGCCCCTCAGGAATACTGACTGGTTCTTTACGTTTCATGCGCTCGCAAGCGGCGGTGGCGATGCAGGCACTATGGCCCAGGCCGTCAGCCAGTATATCAACGTCAACAACACCTCATCCCTTCACCCGAAATGGGGATGGACTATTCTGGGCGATTGGAATCGTGATCCGGGCAGTTGGGACCCACCGTCGGATAGCTTCATCTACGAGGCAAATCACGCCACCCATCAGGGTGGAAAAGAATTGGATTATATGGTCTCATCCTACCAGATGGCTAGATATCAAGGACGTGTGATGAATGGCATGTCTTCTGATCACTTTCCGGTCGAATTTGGCTCTAACCTTGAGTGACCAGTGGAGTGCTGCCGGGTGCCTCCGATGTTTTCTGATGAAAGACCTTTCGGCTTATGTGTGGGTGAGGATCTGGCTAGCAGTCTTGATCCATACAAGCTTAGTGCTACGCCAGGTATCAGTTGTTGGCGGATACAGCGTACTCAGGCTCACAAGGGAGTTCTCTAATGTGATTCCTGGCGTTCCGAAGTCGGTATCTGTGTTAAGCTAGGCTCATAGCTGGATTGTAATAGGATTACACAGAGAAGCGAAAAAGGCATAACGGGTGGTACTCTATTTCTCTGTACTTCTAATTGAAAAGTCGTATTTTTGAACGTTTCTTATGATAGAATAAAGGTGGTAAAAAGCGCTTTGTGCAATGGATGATCATCCAGAACCTTTCCTTCCTCTCGCCTGGTCGAATGAATAGATCGCGCATCGGACGTCTCAGGCAAACGGCTCTCTGCCTGCGCGATTGATCTGATTGTTCGTCGAAGAGGGGCTGATGCACATGTCTTACGCTACACGTGTCTCACGACTCCGGTCTGCCGTGGCAACGATCTGGTGCTGGTCACGGAGATTGCGGGATAGACGCGTCTGGAAACCACGCGTCGCTCTCGTTGCCCGTCTTTGGAAGACTGGAGAACCTGAGAGAACGATGACACGTGGAATACTCATCGACCATTCCATTTTGCTCCGGGGAAACGGAGCATGCGTCACTTCGGATGTGTCTCTGAACAACAAGGAGCCTGTCTCATGCGAGAAACACCATTGGCCCACACTGATCTCCTCTATCGCAGTCACGAGGAGATTCGAGCGCTTCAGAATCAGCGGTTTCGGCATCAGGTTGCCCTCTGCTTCCGAGCGCATCCCTACTACCAGGAGCTGTTTCGTCGTCTCAAACTCACCCCGGACGACTTTCAGACCATCGAGGATGTGCAGAAGCTGCCCGTCACCACCAAGCACGATTATCTGAGCAATCCGGAGGCGTTTCGCTTGACGGCGTTGCCTGAGTTCCTTCCCCAAGAGCGCATCCTTTGGGGGATGAACTACACCACCGGAACGACCACCGGTATCCCTGCACCGTTTTTCAATACCACCTATGATGTCTTCAACTCTGAAGCATTCAAGCGGCATGCCAGCATTATCGGTTTGATGGCCCAGGATATCGTGATCAACCTCTACCCGCTCACGCCTTTTCCACACCTCACCTCCGGCTTTCCTTCCGGTGTGATGTCGATTGGAGCCTCTGTGGTCAGTCCTCTGATGAGTGTCGTCGAGCCCAACCGGAGTCTGGACGAGGCCGTTTGGATGATCGAACGACAGAAAGGGACGGTCCTGGGCGGCATTCCAAGCTATGTACGCCGAGTCATTATGCGAGCCGAGGAACTCGGTGCCGACTTGAGCCGAGTGCGTCTCGTCCTGGTGATCGGTGAGTCCTTCCCTCGTGGCACGCGAGAGGAGATGCGGCGGCGTTTACTGCGCCTGGGGGCGAGCAAGCACGAGCTGTCGATCAGGAGTGGCCTCGGCTTCACTGAGATGCAGGGAAGCACGGCTGAATGCGTGGAGTTGGGCAGCAGCCACAATCCGGCCCCTGACCAGATCTACTTCGAGGTCCTCGACGAACAGAGCCACTCGCCGCAGCCGGATGGTCTGCTCGGTCTTTTCACCATCACCCACCTTGACAGGCGCGGCACCGTCCTACTACGCTACGCCATCGGTGATCTGACGGCGATCAGCCATGAGGTCTGCCCGGATTGCGGGCGACAAGGGCCGCGGATTGTCACCAATACGGTACGCACATTTGAACGGGTCATGTTCAACGGGGCCCTGCTCCATCCCGATATCCTCAAGGAAGCCATTGCCACCGTCGAGGGCATCGAAGAGTACCAGATCGTTTTTACGAAAGAGCAAGAACGTGATCCGTCCTCTCCCGACATGCTACTCGTGCGTGTCACCGTGCAGCCAGATGAGCGGGAGCGGGTGAGAAGAGAACTGGCGGCAAAAGTGACAGTCGCAGTTTCGATGCACCCGTCCATCGAGTTTGTGGAAAGCCCGAGCGAGATTTTCGACCCGTATCAGACCTTCAAGGCCACCAGGGTGGTCGATCTGCGTCCAAAGGAGGGGGGTAGAGCCGATCAGGGAAACGAACCGACAGGTTGATGGGTTCATACCAACTGATGATCTACCGCAAAGCGCGTGGCTGAGGCTCTCGAACTGACACCGAGCTTGTTGTAGATCGAACTGAGATGGCTGGTGACGGTACGAGGACTGATGACGAGCTGCGTCGCCACCTGGGCGCCGGTTAACCCGTGGGCCACCCAGCGCAGCACCTCCACTTCGCGTGCCGAGAGGCCCGCAGGATTGGCTGCCGTGCTCTTGGAAGAGAGCAATGCCGATTCCGTGGAACGTTGGGAGGGCACAGCCACGTTCCCCTGTGCGGCCAGCGCCTGTTCAGGGGTCATGGTGCGCCCCTGCGCCCAATAGGCGGAAAAGATCCTCCTGCCAATAGAGCTGCGCGCAGCAGTCACCCTCTCTGCGTAGGTGGCGCGCTGGGCAGGCGGGAGTGGTGCTCCCATCGTTTCTCGCAAGCTCTCTGCCGCTCCCCAGAGTTGTGCCGCCCACAGGACACTGGGAAGCAATGCCCCTCCAGCCGCCACAATGCCTGCTAATCCTTCCAGGCAGGAGGGAGTCTCGAGCCTATCACTCGCCTCCTGAGCTTCGCTCAGGCTCTCTTCATAAAGCATGCGTGCTCTCGCCCAGTCCTGCTGCATCGCAGCGACCTCTCCCAGATGGGAGAGCGCACGAGCAATGCCTCTTCGATTGCCTATCTCCCTGAAGAGCGTCAAGCTCTGCGAAAGCCTCACGCGCGTCGTGACAGCATCTCCCTGGTGTAGGGCGAGCTGTCCCAGAAGCAGGGAACATTCAGCTATCCCCCACGTATCGCCAATTTCCTTGAAGAGCGTTTCAGCTTCTGCGAGCAAGGGACGCATCGTTGTCTGTTCGCTCTGAGCAAGAAAGCGCGCCCAGGCCAGATGGGAGAGCGACCACGCCATCCCTCTCTTGTTTCCTAGCTCCCGCTGCATAGCTAGCGTCTGCTCGAACACTGCACACGCCCTGGCATATTCGCCCTGATAGATGGTCACTATCCCCAGCCAGGTGAGTGCTATGAGGATTCCCCCCCTGTCGTCCACCTCTTTGGAAAGCGCCAGGCTCTCCGAAAGTCTGGTATGTGCTGTGGCGAGGTTGCCCTTGAACATGGTAAGCCATCCCAGCAAGTAGAGCGTGCGTGCAACGGCGGAGGTGTCTCCCAACGCTCGGCAGGAGACCAGATTCTGCTGGCACAGCGCCTCCCCCCACGCATGGTCACCCTGGGAGACGGCCAGAAGCACTGCATCGTTGAGAGTCTTCGCGCGCCAGGATGACAGGCTCCCCTCGCTTTGTGCCAGGACACGCTCCAGGAAGGCCCGCCCTTCACGGAAGTACCCCCGGACCTGCCAGAAGCTGCGCAAGGCTGCCCCAAAGCGGAAGGCCGTTTCCAGGCGATCTCCATCATTCTCTTGCTCTTGTGACCACTGCATCGCTGCCCGCAGGTTGTTATGGTCCCGCTCTACCCGTTCCAACCACAGGCCGTGCTGTGGACCTTCCCAGGCGTGTGCCGCTTGCTCAGCCAGTGCCAGGTAGTAGAGCGCGTGTGCCTGTCGGGTCTCCTCAGTTTCCTCACACCTAGCGAGCATCTCTTGCCCATATTCGCGGGTCATCTCCAGCATGCCAAAGCGCGGCTCCTCTCCCTCCTGTTGCGTCTGGTACAGCAAGCTCTTATCGATGAGTGAGGCAATCCTATCGAAGACACTCACGGCTCCAGCGCCATCATCTTTTCCCAGCGCACGACAGATGGCTTCTGTTGCCTGCAAGGTAGAGCCACCAACAAAGACAGAAAGCCAGCGTAAAAGCCGCTGCTCCCAGGAGTCGAGCAGTTCATAGCTCCAGGCAAGTGTACTGCGCAATGTCTGCTGGCGTACAGGCGCATCCTGAGGGCCGCTTGTTAAGAGCGAAAGGCGATGTCCGAGCCGCTCCAAAAGTGCCTGGGGGGGGAGCTGTTTGACCCTGGCGGCTGCCAGCTCGATCGCCAAGGGTATCCCTTCAAGGCGTAGACAGAGTTCGGCAATCGTGCGGGTACGGGGAGCGGTGACCTGGAAGTCGGGCTCAAGGGTCCAGACACACTGGAGGAAGAGAGCGACGGCAGCGTACTGAGACAATGCCCCACTCTCTGCAAGCTGCTTTGAATCGGGCAGTGCTAATGGAGGAACCACATATTCCTGTTCCCCTCGAACATGCAGTCGAGTCCGGCTGCTCACCAGCACCTTCAGGTGTGGGCAGGTAGCCAAGAGGTCCGTGAGCAGTGGAGCGGCTGGGGCAATCTGCTCAAAGTTATCCAGCAGCAACAAGAGATGTTGCTCGCGAAGGGAGCCTTTGAGCTGATCGACAACCGACTCCCTGGCGGTTTCTCTCAAACCCAGGGCATGGGCGATGGCGAGCGCAACCAATGAGGGATCGCGCAGAGGCTCCAACGAGACGAAGCAGACACCAGCAGGGAAGTCCCGCCGCAGGTCGGTTGCTACCTGGAGTGCCAGCCGCGTTTTGCCGATCCCACCGGGACCCGTGAGGACCAGCAGGCGTACCTGCGCCTGCCGGAGCAGCTGACAAACGGTTGTCACCTCAGATTTTCGGCCAATCAGAGGTGTGAGCGGTGCAGGAAGGGCAGGGATGGTGACCGATTCAGATTGCGCCTGAGAGGTGATGGTCGGAGTCAGTGAGAACGGCTGCTTGCCACGGATCCTCTCCGTTTCTTCCGCTCTGCCTGGGCCGTCGTCCGGGTCATCACCACCGTCTGGCTGGGCAACCAGCGTCGCTGCCAGCAGACCGAGCCGTTCGAGGGTCACCTCTTCTGCTTTCCCAAGATAGGCTTTGCGCAGCTTGCCGCCAGACTTCCGGTAGATATACCAGTACCAACCGTGCCGTTTGCGCTCACACCGAACAGTGAAGGTTCCCAGAGCGTTTCTGAACGAAAAGGAGCGGTTCTCTTCCTCTGCCAACCAGCTATACCACCTCTGCGAGCCGACCACGACAGGAGCCTGCTCATTTGCCTCACTAGTGGGTACGCGTAAGAGATGATCAGAAACTACTGGCAGAGGCTTCTGGGGCATGGTGTTCTCCTTGTTTAGGTCATTCCTCGCAGAGAAATCGTTACGTAACCACTGGTACTATAGCATATGTTGGGTAACGCTGTCGAGAGCGAGAACACGAGATGCAAGAGGTGACGATATCTCTGCTCAGAGCAGCGGAGAAGCTCTTTCATGTGATGTTCCTCAGGCCTTGTGTCTCTCTATCATATAAGAAGAGACAATACGTATTCCAATCCCGTCGTTTCTCGGATACGCTTGTGCCTCAATGAGTGTAGACTTTCACCAGAAAGGGGCGATGCATCGCAGGTGGACATCTCCCTGATGAGCATCAGCCTGCATGAACCAGAAATGAAAAACATTGCACTAGAGAAAGGACACATGTACTGCTATGTCAGCACAAGAAAATGCCGCGCTTGTACGCCACGAGTTTGACCTCCTCAACGCACATCGGACCGATACAGAGTGGCTCGACAAGATTGTCGCCCCTCTCTCAGAGGACTTCGTCCTCGTTGATGTACCTACCGGTACCACATCTTCTGGCCGTGATGCACTACGAACCTTCTGTCTCTTCTTCGTTGATGCCTTCCCTGGCAGTTCTACAGAAATAACGAACCTGGTCGCGACAGAGGATCAAGTGGTGGTCGAATTCATTGGCAGAGGTGTCAACACAGGACCCTTGCATCTGCCAACGGGAGACGTCCCTCCGACGGGTCGATCTGTGGAAATCCACTTCTGTGAAGTGCGCCGGATCGCCAACGGGAAAATTATGAGCTTATATAGCTACTATGACGCGCTTGGCTTCATGCAGCAGCTTGGCTTCATTCCATCACAAGAATAAGCCTGTCCTGCTCCGACAGTGCAGAAAGGAGACACGTATGACCATGCCAGCACAGGATACCACTGCTCTTATTCGGTCACTCTATGGCTTGACCAATAGCCATCAGTCAGACCCGCATTGCATCACGAAAGATCTTACCCAGAAGTAAGAAAACCTGCGTGTTTTCTTACTTCTGGGTAAGATCTTTCGTGATGCAATGCGCCTCCTGGGATTGTTTCAGGTTTGCGCTCAAACCTGCGGCCAGAAGCTCGGTATAGTCGGTGACACAGGACATATGTGTACCTGGAAGGATATAGTGCTCAATTGCCTTCTTCCCTTTTATAACCGAAGTCTGGCTCCACTGTTCCTGGATGTCTGGTTCTTCCTCGGCCCAGTAAAAGGTGATTTTACCGGAATAGGGACGAAGTGTATAGCCATTCACCAGCCAGTTAAAGACGCCGACATAGTCGTTGTACAATGCCGCCGGAGGTGGAAACATCATATTGAGCCTGGAATCTATAGCCGTCAGTTTTTGGAAGTCCTGCACTTTTTCGTCGCCTGGGCGCAGCGATCGATACACGTGGCGTAACGCATGCCGCACGCGCAGATACCAGTGAGCCTGGTGCTCTGGCTTCATTCGTACCAGCTGACTGATCCGCTTGACGACGCGAAGGATCTTATAGGATTCGTCCACGGTGGTCGGATTGATCATGCACAGAAAATCGACCTGCTCACCAGCTTCCTCCAGTTGCCGTGCCGTTTCGTAGGCGATCAGGCCACCATTGCAGAAGCCGCCCAACTGATAGGGACCTTCCGGCTGAATGGTACGCATGGTCTCGATATGAGCTGCGACCACTTCTTCCAGCGTGGGAAGCACCTGCAGATCGGTGAATTTATACGTTCCCAGCACATAAAATGGCTGGTCAGCACCTAACGCGCGGGCCAGGGCAAAGCAGTAAAACGCGCCGCCGGTCCAGTCGCCATGCAGGAAGAA
>WNGQ01010244.1_pt1 | contig 11145 bp, 12 predicted proteins | sample 5407661 | NCBI WGS metagenome assembly WNGQ01 (sample SAMN13153382, study PRJNA577476) | soil metagenome | isolation source: 60 cm soil or saprolite under Garry oak tree replicate 2 | place: USA:California | collected 2016-06-15
TAGTTGCTGTACACAGAACAAGCGCGCGCCATCGCTACAATTCTTCTGGTCGGCTCACGGTTACGTCGAGGTCCCGAAGGAGGCCGTTCGTAATCGAGTAGATCCAGCCGTGCACGGAAAGCTTTTGACCGCGTGCCCAAGCGTCGAGAACGAAGATATCTGACGCGACGTTCCGAACCTGTTGGCTAACGGTGAGTTCGGCACAGCCGATCCAGTCGGGCACGAGGCTCTGCAATGGCATCGCTCGGACTGATGGGCGTGAGCGATCTCGCGGATGGGATGCAGCCAGTGGTCCAGAATGTGCAAATGTTGTCCGCTTTGCCCCGAAAGCGGACATCGACCGACGCGACGGCACGTCCGCTTTGTGCCAATCGCGTCATAACGCGATGCAGCAAATTAGCACCGATCTCAGCAACTACCCTCGCTACTCAGGCCTTTGCGGACTATCTCGCGAGCGCCTTTCCTAAGCCCAATCTCAACCTGAATCACCGATGCGCTGCGGGGCATCGTGCCGCTGCACTCCGTTTGTTAGCGTATCCGGGCATCATTTGGGGAACCCTGGTCTGGGTTTGCCCTACGAATGCCACCGACTACAAGCATTCAGATAGGAAAGGTTCCACGTCGGGGGTATAGCAATGATCCGCGCCACGGTAGTCCGTGCGCTTGTGCTGACGGCGGCTTTTGCCGCGGCATTGACGCCGGTCACGTGCCTTGGCGAAGACAGCAATCAGTTGCCGACCAGGGCAACAAAGGAGGTGCCGCGCGAGCTGCTCTCGCTGTTCCGACAAAAGAAGATGCCAAAACATTCACCGATCCTTGTGCGCATTTTCAAGGAAGAGGCGGAACTCGAAGTCTGGAAGCAGGACACCACCGGCCATTTCCAGCTCCTCAAGATCTTTCCGATCTGTCGGTGGTCGGGCGATCTTGGGCCGAAGTTGCATGAGGGCGACCGTCAGGCTCCAGAGGGGTTCTATACAATTACGCCCGAGTTAATGAATCCCAATTCCAACTTCTATCTTGCGATCAACATCGGCTTCCCCAACAGCTTCGACAAAGCGACCAACCGCAACGGCAGCTTGCTCATGATCCACGGCGACTGCTCGTCGAGCGGTTGCTATGCCATGACCGACGAACAGATAAGCGAGATCTATTCGCTGGCGCGCGACTCACTCCTCGGCCGGCCGTCATTCCAGATCCAGGCCTATCCGTTCCGCTTGACGCCGGCGAATCTGGCGCGGCATCGAACTCATCCGCAGTTGGCCTTCTGGCAGATGCTCAAGATCGGCAACGATCACTTCGAGGCGACGCATCTCGAACCCAAGGTGGATGTGTGCGATCGCCTCTATGTATTCGATGCGCAACCTCCCCCGAATTCGCCGAATCCTCTTGTGTTCAATGCCACCGGTAAATGCCCCGCCTTCGTCGTGAATCCGAAAATCGCGCGGCGGGCGCTGGAGAAACAACGCACCGACGAGGTCGAATACGCGCAGTTGCTTGAGGACAACGTGCCAGCCGCCCCAATCTACAGCGGACTGGACGGCGGAATGAATGAGGTTTTCCTCGCACGGTTTCCGGTCAGAGTGACGCTTGCGAAAGTGCTGCCGTATGCATCTTATCTGCCGCAACTGCCACCGATCCCCTGGGTCGACAACGATGGTTCGTTGACGAGTAAATGGTTTGGCACTTGTTCTGGACGCTGCGAGGTAACTATAGGCTGGTGATTCCGAGTAGGGTCCAATGGCAACCGTAAGAACCAATGCGCGCGGCGCCGTGGCCGCGTGTGGTCCGTTCGACGCTGGCCTGAGGACGCAGCAAGTAGCCCGAACGACAACAGCTGGCTAGCCTGCCAACAGTCGTCGCTCGCGCTGGAACAGCTCAACAAGATAGTCGGTCACTGCCTTCACTCGGGGAACGCTTTTTAGATCACCGCGGACCAAGAGCCACACATCGCGCTCCGGTAAACGTCCTCCCAGCGTCACCTCCACGAGCTCCGGCTCATGAGTCGCCACGATGTATCTTGGAAGAAGCGCAATGCCATAATCCGCGCGAGCCGCTGCAGCCTGCGTTGTCTGGCTGTTAGTGCGAAATGAAAACCGCTGGTTGCCGAACTGGGCGGCCAGCCACTTCGCCTCGGCGATGAAGTCGCTCTCTTCGTCAAAACCGATGAAAGCCGGCGGTTGCCCGGCCTTGAGCTTGTCGCGATAGCTGGACGATGCGTAAAGGCCGAAGGTGATCGTTGCCACGCGTCGGGCAACAAGCTCACTGTCCTTGGGCGTCCCGTATCGCAGCGCGACATCTGCTTCCCGTTTCGCAAGACTCACGACCCGAGACCCGCCGATCACCTCTAGGTCGATCGCCGGATAGCGTTCATGAAAAGCTCGCAGACGGTCGATGAGAAAGCGCTCGGCCAGCACGCGGCCGGCGGCGAGGCGGACTAGGCCGCTCAATTCCGTGCCGGCATCGAGACGGCGCAGAACAGAAAGCGCCGCTTCGTCCATGGCAGTCGCCTCTTTGAGCACGGCTTTGCCTTCTGCAGTCAGCACGTAGCCCCCGGCGCGCCGGTCGAACAAGGCGCGGCCAATCAGCGCTTCCAGGCTTGCGATACGGCGCGCCACGGTTGCATGATTGACGCGCAACGAGCGCGCGGTCGCGGAAAGCGTGCCGTGGCGGGCTAGCGCCACGAAATAACGGACGTCTTCCCAGTCCAGCCTGGCTGTGCGTTTTTTATCAGGCATGGCGAAGAAATATAGGATTATCGCCCAGGCTGCCAACTCCTAGATATTGATCCAAACGTACGATCGGACGCTCTACCGGACCGTCTCCGGAGGGCGAAATGAGAGCCCCACAGGAGGAAATCGTGCGCGATCATGCTTATGTGGACAAGGCGAAACTGAGCCCTGCGCGTATATTCAAATCCCCCATGGATGTCGTCGAAACGAACGACATAGGGCCGGCAGAGAAGCTGGCCATTCTGCAGGCGTGGGAGGCCGATGAACGAGCGCTTCTGCGCGCCGAAGACGAAGGCATGGGTGGAGGGGAGCACGCGCATCTTCACAAGGTGCAAGCTGCCCTCAACCATCTCAGGTAAGCGGTCGGCGCAACGGCGCAGGGACCCACGTGGTGATCTGGAGTGCTGGTCGACTCCTCCGTTTTAGTCAGGCGACAAAACCTCATTTAAGGAGCGCCAGCATGTCGGATCTCATTGTGTATGGGTTTCCGCGCAGCACCTTCGTCAACATTGTGCGGCTCGTCCTCACGCACAAGGAGGTGCCATACACGTTCCATGATCTGGAGCCTGAGATGGGTAAGCCAAGCCATCTTGCGCTTCATCCCTTCAACCGCGTGCCAATCCTGCGGCATGGCGATTTCACGGTTTATGAGACGAGCGCCATCGTCGGCTATCTGGAGGAAAGCTTTCCCAAGCCAGCGCTGCAGCCGAAGGGTGTCCGCGATCGAGCGCGCATGAACCAATGGATCAGTGCGGTAAACTCCTATTATTACCCCTACATCATTTATCACGTCTCGCACGAGCGGAACGTCTTTCCCGAGCTTGGAATTCCGTCCGACGAGGATGTTGTGGCGCATGCCCTGCCGAAGATCGAGGTGGGGCTGAAAGTAGTGGAGCGCGAGCTGGCGCACGGCAAAGACTACCTTCTCGGTTCCGAACTCACCCTCGCGGACTTCTACATGCTGCCAAGCACCTATTCGTTTAGCTTCGCGCCGGAAGCCAAAGCCATGTATCCCAAGTACCCGAGCTTCTCCCGCTGGCGGGAGAAGATGGAAGGGTTACCCACAGTCAAGAAGCTGCGTGCCGCGCTACCGCGACGCGCGCCGATTCAGCACGCCAGAGAATGGGCCGTATCACACCGACCGAAATATTAAGCCCGAGCCAGGAGGCGGACATCGCGAGGTTGCCTCGAATGTCCGTTCAGTGATCGGATTCACGCGTCGCAGCAAAAAATCTCTATTCGATCGCCTCGTCGGCGCGCTGGCGCCGAGTCAACGAGAAGCACGAGCCCGTGAGTGACATCGGACGCCGAGTGGTCGATAGCCCGAAAGCACTTGACCCAGACGACCGATTAGAGAAGCGAAAAGCGCGTTGGCATGGTGCCTGCATCAAGTCGTATCGACAAATACCGCGGCACGATGCGATTGCGGCAGGAACGAATAGATTTTGCTTCTCTTCCGGTCGAGTGCCAGCGTATGTGCGCCTGCTTCCGTTGGCACCACCTCCTCGCAGCGCATCGTGCCAATATCGATGACATCTATTACCCCAGGATCGCCGATGGCCACATAGAGGTGTCCGGATTGCGGATGCAAGAAAATCACGTCGGGGGCGCCGCTTAGGGGAACATCCCCGAGTACGCGACCCGACGCTGCGTCAATCGCGAACAATGCACCGGCATCGCAGGCGCACAATAACCGACCCTTGGCTGGATCGAGATCTAGTCCGTGCGGTCCTGCTGCCGGAACCTCATACTCCGTCGATATTTTGATCGGGTCACGAGCATCAATAGCGACGATCCGCGCTGGAGATGCGATATTGACGAAGAACATCTCGAGCGCCGCGTCGTAAATCGCCCAACGCGTGCGACCGGGGACTTTGACTTCGGCGATCCGCTCCCGCCGCCCGAGGTCCACGACCGATACTGAATATGAATCCGGAATCGAGGGGTCGCCAACGTTCGCAGCGATCAGGATGCCACGAGTGGGGTCGAACGCGAGCCCGTTCGGCTTCACACCTACGGCGATCTTGAAAGCGTTCCGCTCGGCACAAGGCGCGAATACCGAGACGGTATTCTCGCCACGATTGCTCGTGAAGACGAGACCACGCGCTTCGGAGACAAGCGCACCTGCCACTCCCGTGACGCCGGGCATCGATTCAATGTACCGATCTCGCGCGCAGTCGATCACGTCGATAGAATCATTGCTGGTATGTGCGACGTAGATCCGATTCGTGGGTGGATGAATATCGGCGTGATCGAACCCGCCATTGGATCGATGCGCCGGGAGTTCGATGTGGCCGAGTAAACGAAGTGCCATCGCTATTACTTCCTCATGCAGCGGCATCGCTTGAGATCTAACTTTTGCTCTGGGTTTGGGCAAACGAGAGCGCAGCGCTTGGTTTGAGTGCGCGTTGATTCTTCGCAAGAGCAATTCTGCGTATTAAGCTTAGCTGGCGGCTCACAAACGCGCATACATGGCGACATGAGACTTTGCGCGTGAGAAGGATTTGGCGCGAATGAAAGGCTTCCGGCCGTGACAAGCAGGAGTACGATCTGTTTCATCATCGGTCCCTCTCTGGTGATCCTACACAACTGCGCGCTAAAATCGTCTGTCAAACCGCTTCTATCAGTTCGGCGTTAGAGATCTGGCTTCGACCCTGAACGTTCGAATAAAAACCGGTAGACCAGCGATTTCCTGCACAAGAATCCTCCGCTCGATCCTCAGGTGCCGCCGCCGCCATAATCAGTTTTTCCGACCGAGCACCGCCTGATCCGGCGAGGAAAGCATGAATATTGCCCGCTACGCAGCTGCAGCGCGGTCCGTCGATAGGTAGCGGCTATCGATCACGAAGGCTCGCCAGACGTCATGCGCGCCTGATCGGACGGCGCGCGGCGCAGACCGATCGCCGTGATCAACTTCACGATGTGATCCGGTTCATACATGGCCGAGCCTGAGTCCATCCATAATAGCACTCGTCGAGGCCGGCGTGGACCGATCGCCGTTGCAGCCCCGACTCAGTCGAGGCCTTTGCCTCAAAATTTTCCTGGAGGCCAGATAAATGAAACCTCAAGACGATCAGGAACCGCTCATCCCGCCCGACGCATCGATAAGTAATCCTGCGCGCGCGCAGTCGCGGTTGCGTGGCAGTCATTCTTCGCAGCAGCCGCTCATCGCGCGGCGAAGGCCGCCCGGTGACGGCGACGACGGGCCGCCCGACGGTGACGGTGAGCCTCCGCCGCCTCCGCCGCCTCCGGTGTCGGTCCCCGACGTCGCTATGCAATTTTCTCCATGTCTGCCGGATGCCGTGCGCGCCGACGTCGTCCGGGCCATTCGCGACGCTACGGGTGGGACCGCGGACGTGCGCGCTCTCTGTCAGAACCAGTCGGAGCGCATCGGCCTTTGGTTTCGGCCGGTCGTGAATCCGGACGACAACGCCGCGCGGGATCGGGGCCTACAGAGGCTGAACCTGCTCCAGGTCGGCGAAACGGTCGTCTTCTTCATCAATTCGAGCCTGATCTACCGGACGGCTTTCGATGCCTGGAACCAACAGCCAAGGCGGCTCAATGGCGACGGCAACCCGGATCCGAACGGACCGATCCATCTGACGAGCTTCTCGGTGGCTTTCGAAAGTCCCAACCGCGTCGTGACGAGGATCGGCGGCTTCGATGAACGTCCCTGGCCGGATGTGGATTTTACGGTTGCCATCACCGACACGCTGGCTCTCTCCGCCGGCGGGGTGCGATGCGACAGCGTGACCACGCTGGATGCGGACACCAGCTGGCTGAACTTCCTGACCGGGTTGTTCTTGATCGTGTTCCCTCCGCTCGGCGCCGTCTTTCTGGTCGAGCGAATTATCGTGGGAGCCGCCGATGCTCCCGAGCTCGGAGCGGGTCCCGGATGCAGCGCGGCTGCGATGATCTTCGGCGAAATTATGATTCCCCGCGGCCTCAAGGTGGTCCTTTCCTACCAACGCCTCAATGTCGGGACCGGAGGCATCTTTGCGGGTGGATCCTTCGCTATCGTGCCGCGTACGCCGGAAGTCTTCCTCAACGGGCCGACTCAAATGTCCGTGCCGGAGGGCACCTCTTCGGTGGTCCGCACCTACGGGGTGCGGACGGAGGACCTTCGCGGGTCACTGCACATCGTCTGGAGCGGCGACGGCGTTGCTTTGCACCAGGGCGCGCCGACGACCGCCATCCGCTTCAACTTGGGGGGCACCTCGCCCGGGCAAGTGGTGACCCAGCGCGTCGCCGTCCGCGTGACGGATGTCGACGGATTGGCCGCCGAGGCAGCTCTGATCGTTTCCGTCCACGTCGTGCCGCAGGACGACGACGATTTTCCGCCGGTCTGCAAACACAAGCCATGGCTGCCGCAATGTCAGGAGCCGATGGCGCGCTTGCGTGGCGGCCGTGCCCCGCATCCTGACAAGAAGCCGACCCCACAGCCCGCTTGATTTGTCGGGACGCCGAAGCGCGTTTGAGGATCAGGTCGTCCTTGTCCATTTAGGGACGAACGTTTTGGCCTGCGTCGACCGGCATGGCTGGAATCTGATGCTACTTGTCATCATGACCGCCGCCTTAGGTCGGCGCGCTACGGGTTGCGAACGTTTCGATCGGTCTGGACGTCGCGAACGGCCCAGAGAGTCAGGAGCGTTCCAATGACCGCCGGGAGCGTGACCGCCGGAAAATCACGAGCAATTACCGACGGGGCACAGATCCCGACCGCGACCTCCCAGAAATGGAATAGGGCGTGAGCCCCCAACCACAACGTTGGAGCGGCCCATAGTATGACGCGATATTGCGGCATGGCCGCTCCGAGGAGGAAAGCGGTCCCCACGAACAGGAAGATCAGTCCTATGTCGCGAATGAAGTGCTGGTTGAAAGGCCCGGTGGCGGTTACGCCGGGCACCGAGAAGTACCAGTGTTCGGGCGACACGAGCATGAAGAGGCCGTTTGCCTCGGCTGCGACGCCCATCACAACAGCCACGCCGAGACAGAGCATTCTAAGCATCGGTTGCTCTCTTCTGTTGGTGCAAGCGGAGGAACGCAAACGTCTGAAGCGATCACTTCTTCGGCGGCGGGACGTGGGTGAGCCACCAGTCGAACCTGGTCGAGCCGCGGCGGGCGCCGGCGCCGGGAACCAGCGTCTTCTCGCTCACTTTGACGCCGGAATAGGGCGCCGCCGGATCAGCGATCACCTTGCGCGCGTCGTTGTCATATTCGAGGACCTTGCGGACCGGTTCGTCTAGAGTGAATGTGTCGGGTCCGGCGATCTCGACCGTGCCGTTTACCGGTTCCGCGAGAGCCACCTCGGCGATCGCGGTCGAGACATCTTCTGCCGCCATCGGCTGGAACAGCACGGGCGGCAGGCGCACCGTGTTGCCGTCGGTCGAAAACTGGGCAATCGCGCGCACGAACTCGAAGAACTGCGTGGCGCGGACGAGCGTGTAGGGGATCGGCGAGCTCTTGATATGGTTCTCCTGGGTTAGTTTGGCGCGAAAATAGCCGCTGGCCTGCAGACGCTCGGTGCCGACGACCGAGAGGGCGACGTGATGCCTGACGCCAGCTGCGACTTCGGCCGCAGTGAGGTTCCTGCCGGCGGTCTGGAAGAACTCCATCGCGGCCTGGTCTTCGAACGACGGCGAGTTGGCCACGTCGACGACGACTTCAGCACCCGCAAGCACCTCGGCCAAGCCTTCGCCCGTGATTGTGTTGACGCCCGTGGTTGGCGCGGCGGCAATTGCCTCATGCCCCTTTTGCTTTAGCTTCTCTACGATCTTCGACCCGATGAGGCCGGTCCCGCCGATGACCACGATCTTCATGACTTCACCTCTCATGATGGTTTCGAGACAACGGCGACACGCGCGCCTTGCCGGAAAGCGGACAAATAGCAGACATCCCGGCATGTCCGCTTTGTGCCAAAGGACTAAACCGCTCGCGCGGTAGGGCGCTGGGGGCAACCGGCACGGCAACACGATAGCGGGACGGGGCGTCCTGTCTTGAAGATGAGGAGTTTGCAACCTCACTCAAGACAGGAGCATCCCCATGACCGACGAGGCGATGAGCCCGTTGCGCCGGCGCATGATCGAAGACTCAAGAAGCTGGCTGCGTTTCTCGCTCGGTCTCCGGACACGGCGACGTTTGAGGACCTACGGCGTTTTCAGCTGCATGTGGTGGCGAGCGGCGTCGGCGCAGCCGCCATCAATCGGCACGTTTCGGCACTGCGGTTCTTTTTCCGGGTCACGCTCAAGCGATATGCCATCGTCGAGCACACGCATTTCATTCATGAGCCTTGCAAGCTGCCGGTTGTGCTGAGCCAGCAAGAGGTGGCGCGGCTGCTCGATGCTGCACCGGGGCTCAAGTACAAGGCGGCGCTGAGCGTGGCCTATGGCGCGGGCCTGCGCGCCGCCGAAGTCGTCTCGCTCAAGGTCTGCGACATCGACAGCAAGCGCATGGTCATCCGCGTGGAGCAGGGCAAAGGCCGCAAGGACCGCAACGTCATGCTGTCACCGCTTCTGCTCGACCTGTTGCGCGAGTGGTGGAAGGCGGCGCGACCACAAGGTTGGCTATTTCCGGGCCGCGATCCGGTGCAGCCGATGACAACACGCCAGCTCAATCGTGCCTGCCACGCCGCGGCTCAGCTGGCCGAGATCAATAAGCGCGTGTCGCTGCACACCTTACGACACAGCTTTGCCACCCATCTGCTCGAGCACAATACCGACATTCGGGTGATCCAAGTGCTGCTCGGTCACGCCAAACTGGAGAACACGGCGCTCTATACGCGGGTCGCCACCAAGACGATCAGTGAGGTCGTGAGCCCGCTGGAGCATATCGCGCTGAAGCTCAAGAGCGCCGAGCCACCCACCTAAAGCGCGGCGCGCGTGCCGCGCCCGGTTTTGGAGGTCGCGGATATTTTCCGCGGCCATGGACCGGCCTGGCGTCAAGCCAACGCCGGCCATGTCAGCCTCGACCAGTTGAAGGTGATGTCGGCGATCGAGAGCTGCCGCACCGCAGCCCTCGGCGGGCATGTCGCGCGCTGCCAGGACTGCGCCTATACCACCATCGCCTACAACTCCTGCCGCAACCGGCACTGCCCAAAATGCCAAGGCGCGGCGGCAAAGCAGTGGCTCGCCGAGCGCGCGGCCGAGCTGTTGCCGGTGCCCTACTTCCACGTGGTGTTCACGCTGCCGGCTCCCATCGCCGATATCGCCTACCAGAACAAGGCGGTGATCTACGATCTCCTGTTCAAGGTCTCCGCCGAGACCATGCTGACAATCGCAGCCGATCCCAAACATCTCGGCGCCAAAATCGGCATCACCACCGTGCTGCACACCTGGGGCTCGGCACTCACCCATCATCCGCACGTGCACATGATCGTGCCGGGCGGCGGGATTGCGCGCGATGGCAAGCGCTGGGTCTCGTGCCGGCCGGGCTTCTTTCTGCCGGTGCGCGTGCTCTCACGCCTGTTCCGCCGGCTGTTCCTGGAGAGGCTCACCGCAGCACACAAACAGCTTCAGTTCTTCGGCAATCACACTCCGCTCGCCAATGCCCAGGCCTTCGCCGCGTATCTGGCGCCGCTGCGCAAGACCGAATGGGTCGTCTATTCAAAGCCCCCGTTCGGCGGACCCGGGGCGGTGCTGGCCTATCTCTCCCGCTATACCCACCGCGTTGCCATCGCCAATAGCCGCTTGATCGCATTCGACGACGACAGCGTTACCTTCAAGTGGAAGGACTACCGAATCGAGGGCCGAGATCGATACAAGCAGATGACACTTGCCACAGACGAGTTCATCCGCCGATTCCTCATCCACGTCTTGCCCAAGCGCTTCCACCGCATCCGTCACTACGGCCTGTTGGCCAAGACCTCCGGCGCCGACAACATCGCGCGCGTCCGCGAACTGCTCGTTGGGCCAAAGCCGCAAAGCGAACCTGCCGATGCTGATGCTACGGATCACAACGAGCCGGCATGTCCATGTTGCGGCGGCCGCATGATCATCATCCAGACCTTCCCGCGCGGCGCGACGCCGTGCCATCAGCCAACAGCTCCAATGATCAGGATCGACACTTCATGACAGCGCCCGTGCCACGATGCCGCAAATACGCTCGCTTTGTTCACTGGTTCTCGGCCGGCAGTGACCGCGCTCGGCCAAATATCCGGTTGTCCTGTCAAACCGCACAATTGCCCGCACAGTTCGGCGCACCCAGCCGCTCACTCAAAACCCGCATCCCCGCCGGCCGACGCCCCGCATCGTCTCATACTCAATCACGCGCAGCATTCGCGGCACTCAAATCCCCATAGCGCGCGACGAACCGCCCTCGTCTCCCTTCCCGCGGTTTCCTCCCTTGGAGGTTTTCCGACGCCGGCCGCCCATGCGCGCGCCACCCCTCCCTCAGCGGCCGGCATCCGAAAACCTTCACA
>WNGQ01006678.1_pt1 | contig 11143 bp, 11 predicted proteins | sample 5407661 | NCBI WGS metagenome assembly WNGQ01 (sample SAMN13153382, study PRJNA577476) | soil metagenome | isolation source: 60 cm soil or saprolite under Garry oak tree replicate 2 | place: USA:California | collected 2016-06-15
AGATGTGGCTGAGCTTCCAGGTACCGCTTCATGCCGGTCCAGATCGCCCGCTCCTGGCGCCGTCCGATCTGGATACGCGGGAGCAAACATCTCTGCCACCTCCTGTTGTTACGCTAAGTAGCAGGCAGCGGGTCGGCCAGAGCCGAATGTCACAGGCCGGCGTGCCCAAGGCCCCCACTTGGGTCCATCGGGCCTGGTGGCCAGGACCATCTGCCCTACCGGCCGTCCGCGGGCTACCTGCTGGCCGGGGCGGGCGCCCGTTCCAGCCTGGCCGCCGGGTACCTGGCCGGCCTGCTCCTGGTCGCCTGGATCGCGGTGCAGCTGCTGATCCTGCGGCGGTACTTCTTCCTGCAGCCGGTCGTCGCGGGCATCGGCGCCGCTGAGATCCTGCTCGCCTGGCGCTGGCAGCGATCCGGGACCAACGCCCCTGACTATGCGGCTGCGCCCGGCCGAGATTGACAGTATGAAACGGATCGTCATTCTCGGTGGCGGCACCGGCGGGACGCTGCTCGCGAACCGGTTGCGGCGAGCGTATCGCCCGGAGGCCGCCGAGATCGTCGTGGTGGACCGCGACGATGCCCATGTGTACCAGCCCGGGCTGCTGTTCGTCCCGTTCGGCCGGGCCGAGACGCGGCGGCTGACCCGCCCGCGCTGGCGGCAGCTCCGCTCCGGCATCAGCTACTGCCAGGCCAGGATCGACCACGTCGACGTCGAGAAGGACCGGGTGTACCTCCAGAACGGGAATGCGCTGAACTACGACGTCCTGGTCGTGGCCACCGGTACGCAGCTGCTGCCGGAAGAGACCGACGGGCTGACCGGGCCCGGGTGGCAGCGGGACGTTTTCACCTTCTATACCCCCGAGGGGGCCGAGGCGCTGCGCCAGGCGCTGGACCGGTTCGCCGGCGGCCACCTGGTCGTCGGCATCGTCGACATGCCGATCAAGTGCCCGGTCGCGCCGCTGGAGTTCTGCTTCCTCGCCGACCACTACTTCCGCCGCCGCGGCATCAGGGACCGGGTGGATCTTACCTACGTCACGCCGCTGGACGGCGCGTTCACCAAGCCGGTGGCCAGCCGCCGCCTCGGCGGCCTGCTGGCCGCCAAGGGCATCGAGCTGGTGACCGAGTTCAGCACCGGAACCGTGCAGGCCGCGGGGGAGCCGGGCGGGGGAGGGCGGCTGGTCTCCTACGACGACCGCGAGGTGCCCTTCGACCTGGCCGTGATCGTCCCGCTGCACGGTGGCGCCGGCTACGTCGGCCGCTCGCCCGGCCTCGGCGACGAGCTCGGTTTCATCCCGGTCGACCCGCACACCCTGCAGGCCAAGGTCAAGCCGAACGTGTTCGCCCTTGGTGACGCCACCGACCTGCCCGCCTCCAAGGCCGGGTCGGTCGCGCACTTCGAGGGCGAGGTGCTGGCCGGCAACGTGCGCCGGTTCCTGGCCGGGGAGCCGCTGGCCGCCTCCTTCGACGGGCACACCAACTGCTTCATCGAAACCGGCGGCGGCCGGGCGCTGCTCATCGACTTCAACTACGATACCGAGCCGCTGACCGGGCACTACCCCGGCCCGATCGGGTTGCCGCTGCTCCGGCCGTCCCGCCTGAACCACCTCGGCAAGCTGGCCTTCCAGCCCCTGTACTGGCACGGCCTGCTCCCCGGCCGCGACATCCCCGGCATCGGCCCGGCCATGCCAGTGCGCGGCAAGAGCCGTTCATGATCCCCGTCAGGAGGTAACTGTCATGCCCACCGCCACCTACGTCGGCCACGACGTGTCGGTCAACGAAGAGGGATTCCTCACCGACCCGGCCCAGTGGACCGAGGAGATGGCCCCCCAGATCGCCAGGTCCGAGGGCATCGCCGAGCTGACGCCGCGGCACTGGCAGGTCATCAGGTTCATGCGCGCCCAGTACCAGGCCAAGGGCACCGGCCCCACCGTGCGCGTCCTCGGCAAGACCTCCGGCGTGACAGTCAAGGAGCTCTACCAGCTGTTCCCCAAGGGTCCCGCCAAGGTCGCCGCCAAGGTCGCCGGCATTCCCAAGCCGCGCGGCTGCATCTGAAAGGACATGATCATGGACACCGCCATCGAGAAGGTCTCGATCATCGTGTCGAAGGGTTCCCTGGAGGGGATCTACCCGGCGCTCATCATGGCCAACGGGGCCCGGGCCGAGGGCATCGAGGCCAACCTGTTCTTCACCTTCTTCGGCCTGGACGCCGTCACGAAGAAGCGGCACGAGCACATCAAGGTCGCGACCGTCGGCAACCCCGGCCTGCACCTGGCCACCATCGTCGGCAGCCTGCCCGGCATGCCCGGCCTGATGACTGGCTACCTGGGGCACAAGATGGCCAAGCTGGACATCCCGCCGATCCCCGAGTTCATCGAGATGATCTCCGACAGCGGTGCCGGCATCTACGGCTGCCAGGCCTCCTGCGACCTGTTCGGCATCAGCAAGGACGACCTGATCGAGCAGGTTCAGGGCATCATCACGGTGGGCGAGTTCTACGCCCTGTCCGCCGGCGGCCAGATCATCTTCACCTGAATGCCCCTTAGCTAACGGCCGCAGCCCGGGGGAAAAGGTCCGCCGGGGCCGTGACATTGGACCCTGCCCTGGGGCACCCCGCGGCCCTGAACATGAGGGAAAGCCATGTTCCAGCGAGGTGTCCGTGACAGTCGTCGTGCCCAGCCGCAAGGAAGGCTCGGCCTCCCCGTCCCCGCTGACCGCCGCCGCGGCCGCGGCGCTCTCGGTCACTGACGTTCTGGACCGGCTGGGAAGCGGACCCGGGGGCCTGCGCGAGGACGAGGCGCAACGGAGGCTGCAGACGGCGGGCCCGAACGCGGTGCGGTCGCACCGGGCGCGGGCCTGGCCGGTGCTGGCCCGCCAGCTGCGTTCTCCGCTGCTGGTCTTGCTCGCGGTGACCGCCCTGGCGTCGGCCTTCGTCGGCCAGGCCAGCGACGCGGTGATCATCGGGACCATCCTGGTGGCCTCGGTGGGCCTGGGCTTCGCCAACGAGTACAAGGCGGAAAAGGCGGCCGAGGCGCTGCACTCCAGCATCCGCCACCGCTGCCTGGTGCTGCGGGACGGGCATCCGCGCACGACGGACGTGACCAAACTGGCGCCCGGCGACGTGGTCGACCTCCAGCTCGGCCAGGTAGTGCCGGCCGACTTGCGGCTGCTCGCCACGGCCGGGCTTGAGTGTGACGAATCCGTGCTGACCGGGGAGTCCCTTCCGGCGGAGAAAACGCCGGCAGCGGTCCCCGCCGGGACGCCCCTGGCCGAGCTCGGCAGCTGCGCCCTGATGGGTACCGTGGTGCGGGCCGGCTCGGGTACCGGCGTCGTGGTCGCCACCGGCGGCCAGGCGGAGTTCGGCCGGATCGCGCTCGGGCTGGGGCAGCGGCAGCCCGAGACCGAGTTCCAGACCGGGCTGCGCAAGTTCTCGATGCTGCTGGTCCAGGTGGCCGGCGTGCTGACCGGCGCGATCCTCGTCATCAACGTGACGTTGCACCGCCCGGTGATCGACGCGCTGCTGTTCTCGCTGGCGATCGCAGTGGGGATATCGCCACAGCTGCTCCCGGCCGTCGTCTCGACCAGCCTGGCCGCCGGGTCACGTCAGCTTGCCCGCCAGAAGGTCCTGGTCAAGCGCCTCGTCTGCATCGAGGATCTGGGCAATGTCGACGTCCTGTTCACCGACAAGACCGGCACGCTGACCGAGGGCAGCCTTCGCTTCATGCGATCGGCCGGCCCGGACGGCACGGCCGACGACGAGCCGCTATTGCTGGGCCTGCTATGCAACGAGGCGGTGACCGAGAACGGCCGGGCGGCCGGCGGGAACCCTCTCGACGTCGCGCTGTGGGATTCCCCGGCGGCGGCCAGCCAGCGACCGGAGCTGGCACGCTGCCGGCGGCTCGCCACCCTGCCGTTCGACCACGAGCGGCGCCTGGTCTCGGTCCTGGTCGAGGACGACCAGGGCAACCGCATGGTCATCACCAAGGGTGCCCCGGAGGGACTGCTCGACCGGTGCGCCGGCGTGCCCGGCTCCGCCCGCACGGCGCTGGAGGCGGAGTTCGCGGCCGGCAACCGGGTGATCGCGGTGGCCACCCGCGAGGTCCCCGGCCAGTCCTCGCTGACCCGGGCCGACGAGCACGACCTGCGGTTCCGCGGCCTCCTGGTCTTCCTCGACCCGCCCAAGCCGGACGCCCGCGCGGCGTTGCGGCGGCTGGCCGACCTCGGTATCACGGTCAAGATCCTCACCGGGGACAACCCGGCCGTGGCGGCGAAGGTCTGCGCCGACCTGGGCCTGCCGCCCGGGCGGGTGGCCACCGGCGCCGACATCGACCGCGCGGGCGACCGGCTCGGCGACCTGATCGCCGCGACCACGGTCTTCGCCCGGGTAAGCCCCGAGCACAAGGCCCAGGTCATCCGGGCGCAACGGCGCACCGGAACCGACGTGGCCTTCCTCGGCGACGGCGTCAACGACGCCGTCGCGCTGCACGCCGCCGACGTCGGCATCTCGGTGGACTCCGCCACCGACGTGGCCAAGGACGCCGCCGACGTGCTGCTGCTGGAGAAGAACCTGGACGTGCTGGCCGACGGCGTGATGGGCGGCCGCCGGATCTTCGCCAACGCCATCAAGTACGTCCTGATGGGCACGTCGAGCAACTTCGGGAACATGTTCAGCGCCGCCGGGGCGTCGCTGTTCCTGACCTTCCTGCCGATGCTGCCGTCGCAGATCCTGCTCAACAACCTGCTCTACGACACCAGCCAGCTGGCCATCCCCACCGATAACGTCGATCCCGAGCAGGTCGCCAAGCCCACCCGCTGGGATGTCAGCTTCATTCGCAGGTTCATGCTTTTCTTCGGCCCGGTCAGCTCGGTATTCGACTTCATCACGTTCGGCGTTATGCTGTGGGGATTCCACGCCGGCCCGGCACTGTTCCGGTCCGGCTGGTTCGTGGAGTCCCTGGCCACCCAGACCCTGGTGATCTTCGCCATCCGGACCCGGCGCATCCCGTTCTTCCGCAGCCGCCCGAGCGTGCCGCTGCTGCTGGCCGCGCTGGCCGTGGTCACCGTCGGGGCCGCGCTGCCCGCCAGCCCGTTCGGCCGCATGCTCGGCTTTCAGCCGCTCCCCGGCCTCTTCTTCCTGGCCCTGGTCCTGATGGTGGTGGCCTACCTGCTGCTGATCGAGCTCGGCAAGTACTGGTTCTATCGCACCTACCGCGCATCCGCGGCCCCGCGGCCGGTTCCTGGCCGCCGCCGGCGTGTGCATCGCCGCGCCGCCCGGTTCACCACCTACCATCGTTTGCGGCGGTAAAGGCACGCTGCCGAGCCGAAAGGCCCTCGTCGCAAGGACCTCAGCCCGTGGCCGGCGCCCGCGACCCAGACCAGCGTCCGACGTAACACCCGATCACCCACAGCCCAGCGGAGCGCGAGATGTCACGATTCCCGGCCGACCACGCAGGACTCGAGATACTGCCATACGACGAGTGCCTGCGATTGCTCGGAACGGTCCCGGTGGGACGGGTCAGTTTTTTCGCCGATGGCGAGATCGTGGTCCTGCCGGTAACCCACGTCATGGACGGCCAGGCTCCGGTCTTCCGAACGGCCCGGGGCTCGAAGTTGTCCGCCGCCGAGGGCCAGGCCGTGGTGGCCTTCGAGGCGGACGCCTACGACGAGCACGCCCAGTCCGGATGGAGCGTCCTGGTCAACGGCCGCGCCCACGCCATCTACGAGGACCAGGAGATCCGGCGCCTGAGCCGCCTTGGCCTGCAGCCGTGGCTGGCCTCCGCGAAACACGCGTTCTGGATCCGGATCCAGCCCGCCTCGATCACCGGGCGGCGGACGCCTGAACCCGACGACGGTCTGCGTCCGGGACCTTAGTTGTGCTGGGCGGCGTTGATGTCGATGGCTACGACGTACCGGTGCTGGCGCGCCGCGGTGACCACCTCGACCTCGTACGCGCGGACGTAGGTCTGCGGGTTGGAGAGCAGAACCGCCCGGGTATATCCGATCCCGTAGGTCAGGACGCCCTCGTAATCGCCGGCCTGGGCGAAGTCGGTCATGCTCGGGTAGCCGATGGGCCGGCCCGGCTGAGAGACGATCGTGGACCGCGTTCCGTCGGCACTGTGCGCCTGAGCCTGGTCGAACACGACCTTCAGCACGTCGGTGCCGGCTAGCGGGACCACCTTCCCGCTGGCGTCACTGACCAGCTGGGTGACCCACTCGAAGTGGTAGCTCGGGAACGACCGAGTGAAGGTGAAGGACATCCGGCTATACGGCAGCTGTCCGTGCTCCCCGGGGTGGTGGCCCACGCTGATCTGGACGAGCTCGGGCACTGGCGGCACCGGGTAGCTGTGCACGACCCGGCCGGGCCTGGCCGGCTCGTTCGGCCAGTGCCACGGGTAGGCGAGCCGGGACGATATCACCCGGATGGACGGGGCCGGCGAGGTAGCGCCCGGACCCGGCGTCTGGGTCGGTGCCGGTGTCGTCGCCGGGCTGACCGGTGCCGTCGCGGTCGGCGTGCTGGAGGGCGTGGCCGCGGGGGTGGCGGGCTGACTGCCGCAGCCGGCGAGCGTGACCGGCACCACCGCGATCGCCAGGGCCGCCGCGGCTACAGCCGTACGTACGGACTTCATGGCAAGCCTTCTCAGTCGAGGCATGGCAGAGCTGGCGGCTCTGCGCTTACCTCCCAGCCTTGACGCTTGTCAGCGCTCCCGGCAGTGACGACGGTCCCGCGCAATGAGGACCAACGCCGCCGCGGCGGGGACCAACTGCCCTGGACAGCGCCGCTAGCCAGGCGTGTTGCTTTAGTCAGGGGGAACCGTGACCGGGATCGCCGGGGAGTAGGACAGGGTGAGGATTATGCGCGCTGTGGTCGTCTACGAGTCCATGTACGGCAACACGCACCGGATTGCCGATGCCATCGGGGCCGGGCTCGAGGCCGCCTTCGATGTCCGCGTCGTCCCGGTGTCCCACGCCGGGCCGGAGGTTATCGCCGACGCCGACCTGGTGGTAGTCGGCGGGCCGACGCACGTTCACGGGATGAGCCGGGCCAGCACCCGCAAGGCGGCTGTCGAGGCCGCGGACAAGCCGATCGGCGGCTTGACGGTCGAGCCGGACGCGCTGGGCCCGGGGCTGCGTGAGTGGTTCGGCTCGCTCGGCGACCACCCGGTCAGGGCGGCCGCCTTCGATACCAGGGTGCACGGGCCCGCCGCACTGACCGGCCGGGCCGCCAAGGGCGTGAGCCGCCTGCTGCGCCAGCACGGCTTCGACGTGGTCGCGGAGCCGGAGAGCTTCCTGGTGACCAAGCAGGACCGGCTCGAGCCGCAGGAGCAGGACCGGGCCCGCGACTGGGGAGCCAGGCTGGCTGCGAGCATCGCCGCGGGCATCGGGTAGGGTCGGCGGTTCCCTTGGCGATCTGGCAGGGAGGATCGGGAGATGTGTGCTCCGGATTGCAGAGGGAAGCCGCGGCACGGGCTGCTACTGGTTACGGCGGTGGTCGTGCTGCTGGGATCGTTCATTGCGGCACTGGCTCCGGCCGCGTCCGCGGCCAGTCCGGCTGATGCCAGCGCCAATCCAGCCACCGCGAGCCTGGCTGCCGTCGCGGTCGTCTGCAGCTCGAAGTCGCATCCGGCCGGGGCCGCTGCGATGGCCCGTGATATCCAGGCGGCGCGGCGGGGCCGCTCCTCCACGGTGGCGGTGTGGGTCGCTGATCCCGGCGCGGGCATTACCTGCTCGCTGAGCGGATCCTCGCACTTCGACTCGGCCAGCATCGTGAAGGTGACCATCCTAGGCGCGGTGCTGCGCAAGGCGCTGGATCAGCACAGGTACCTGACCAGCACTGAGGCGGCTCAGCTCCGTGCCATGATCACCAGATCGGACAACAACGCCGCGTCCGCGCTGTGGGCCAAGCTCGGGCACTCGTACCTGCAGCATTTCCTCAACCTCGCCGGGATGCAGCAGACAGTCCTCGGGCCCGGCGGCTACTGGGGCCTCACTCAGGTCACCGCGCATGACGAGACGCTCCTGCTGCGGCTGCTGCTGACCGCCAACACGGTGCTGACCGGCAACTCGCGCGCCTATGCGCTGCGCCTGATGGCGCAGGTCATCTCTTCCCAGCGGTGGGGCGTTCCCGCGGGCGCGCCGCTCAGCGTCACCGTCCACGTGAAGAACGGATGGCTGCCCCGCGCCACCCATGGCTGGCGCATCAACAGCATCGGCGGCTTCACCTGGTCCAAGGGCTGGTACAGCATCGTGGTGCTGTCCATGGACAACCCGACCATGTCCTACGGGATTACCACCGTCGAGGCCATCGCCCGGGTCATCCACCGCGACCTGAACCCGACCGCGAAGACCGTGATCGCGCCGTCCGCACCGAACCCGGCCTGGGGCAAGCCTGACGAGCTGATCCCGGCACTGCCCGCCATCCCGTAGCGACCTGAAAGTCCGGCGGCTAGTCTAAAGGCCCACCTTCTTCAGCACCGCGTTGCCATCTATGACCATCTCGCCGCGCTGATTGCACGCGGTCGTCCGCAGCTTAATGATCCTTTTCTCGTCGCGCTTTTCCGTAACCGTCACCACGACCTTGACGGTGTCGCCGATCATGACCGGAGCCACGAACTTCAGATCCTGGCCGAGGTAAATAGAATTCGGCCCCGGAAGCTGGGTCCCCAGCACCGTGGAGATCAGCCCCGCCACCAGCATGCCATGCGCGATCCGCTCTCCGAACATTGACTGCGCGGCATGTTCGGCATCGGCGTGAACCGGGTTCCAGTCCCCTGTGATGCCGGCGTAGTTGATGACGTGGACTTCAGTGATCGTCCTGGTGAGCGAGGCTTCATCGCCGACCTTTATGTATTCGTAGGCTAGTTCGAGCATGGTTCACACCCGTTTCCGCGGCGAGACATTCGTATGACCAAGTCTCCCGGTAACGGACAGTCCTGGCAGGGCCGAACGTCCCCGTGTCCAGGGACCCGGGTCGTCATCTCCCGGCGCCACCGGCCGTCCGGGAAAATTTCGCACTACGGGCCGTTCGGGGAAAACCGGCAGTTTTTCGCACCTAACGGCCATGGCGCATGTTCCGGGCCCTGATGGACGCTTGCTGTCGCGGCTCCGGCGAAAAGGGCCCTTGGTCCCTCAGCCAGGTGCCCATCGGCGGTAGCCGTTCCCGGACGGCAGGCTGAGGCTGAGGTAGCAGGCGGCCAGTCAAACAGGAGGCAGCCATGAAAGAGATACTCGACGCGATCCTCGACCAGAGCAGTCAGCCCGCTGATTTCGCGGCGCTGCAGATGCCGGAGGCCTACCGGGCCGTCACCCTGCACCGGGACGAAGAACACATGTTCGACGGCCTCGACGCGCGCGACCGGGATCCCCGCAAGTCACTGCACCTGGAAGAGGTGCCGGTGCCCGAACTCGGCCTCGGTGAAGCGCTGGTCGCGGTCATGGCCAGCTCGGTCAACTACAACACGGTGTGGAGCTCGATCTTCTCGCCGATGTCCACCTTCGCCTTCCTGCGCCGCTACGGGAAGCTGTCCGAGCTCACCGCGCGGCACGACCTGCCCTATCACGTGGTCGGGTCGGACATGTCGGGCGTGGTGCTGCGCACCGGCCCCGGGGTGAACATCTGGAAGCCGGGCGAGGAGGTCGTCGCGCACTGCCTGTCCGTGGAGCTGGAAAGCTCCGACGGGCACAACGACACCATGCTCGACCCGGAGCAGCGCATCTGGGGCTTCGAGACCAACTTCGGCGGCCTGGCCGAGCTGGCCATCGTCAAGACCAACCAGCTGATGCCCAAGCCGAAGCACCTGACCTGGGAGGAGGCCGCCACGCCGGGCCTGGTGAACTCGACCGCCTTCCGGCAGCTGGTCTCGGACAACGGCGCCGCGATGAAGCAGGGTCACAACGTCCTGATCTGGGGCGCCAGCGGCGGCCTGGGCGCCTACGCCACCCAGTACGCGCTGGCCGGCGGGGCGATCCCGATCTGCGTGGTCTCCAGCGAGCACAAGGCCGAGCTGTGCCGGTCGATGGGCGCCGAGCTGATCATCAACCGCGCCGCCGAGGGCTACCAGTTCTGGAAGGACGAGAAGACCCAGGACCCCAAGGAGTGGAAGCGGTTCGGGGCCAGGATCCGCGAGCTGACCGGCGGCGAGGACGTGGACATCGTCTTCGAGCACCCCGGCCGGGAGACGTTCGGCGCCTCGGTGTACGTGACCCGCCGTGGCGGCGCTATCGTGACCTGCGCCTCAACCTCGGGGTTCATGCACGAGTACGACAACCGCTACCTGTGGATGAGCCTCAAGCGGATCATCGGCTCGCACTTCGCCAACTACCGGGAGGCGTGGCAGGCCAACCGGCTAATCGCCAAGGGCATGATCCACCCGACCATGTCCGCGGTCTACCCGCTGGAGAAGACCGGCCAGGCCGCGCTGGACGTCCACCGGAACCTGCACCACGGCAAGGTCGCGGTGCTGTGCCTGGCCCCGGCCGAGGGGCTCGGGGTGCGCGACCACCTGCTGCGCGAGGCGCACCTGACCGAGATCAACCGGTTCAGGAACGAGTAAGGACATGATCGATCCGAACGGGCCTGGGCTCGACGCCCGTGCGGCGCGGGACAAGCCCTGGCTGATGCGGACCTACGCCGGGCACTCGTCCGCGCGGGAATCCAACGCGCTGTTCCGCCGGAACCTGGCGAAGGGCCAGACCGGCCTGTCGGTGGCGTTCGACCTGCCCACCCAGACCGGCTACGACGCCGACCACGCCCTGGCCCGCGGTGAGGTCGGCCGGGTCGGCGTCCCGGTGGGGCACCTGGGTGACATGCGGGCCCTGTTCGACGGCATCCCGCTCGAGCAGACGAACATCTCGATGACGATCAACGCCACGGCCATGTGGCTGCTGGCGCTCTACCAGGTCGTCGCCGAGGAGCAGGGCGCGGACATCTCCAGGCTGACCGGCACCACGCAGAACGACATCATCAAGGAGTACCTCTCCCGCGGTACGTACATCTTCCCGCCCGGACCCTCGATACGCCTGACCACCGACCTGATCGCCTACACCGTGGCCCGCATGCCCAAATGGAACCCCATCAACGTGTGCAGCTACCACCTGCAGGAGGCCGGGGCCACCCCGGTCCAGGAGATCGCCTACGCGCTGTGCACCGC
>WNGQ01006679.1_pt1 | contig 11142 bp, 11 predicted proteins | sample 5407661 | NCBI WGS metagenome assembly WNGQ01 (sample SAMN13153382, study PRJNA577476) | soil metagenome | isolation source: 60 cm soil or saprolite under Garry oak tree replicate 2 | place: USA:California | collected 2016-06-15
TTGCCGTGGTGATTTTGCTGGTCGGTCTTTGCGAGTTGGCATGGCGCATAGGTTTGGCCGGCAGTCGAAAAAAATCTGAAGCAGACAAGGACAGCGGCACCGTGCGCTCGGCGGTCCTCGCTTTATTGGGGTTGTTGCTTGGATTCAGTTTCGCCATCGCCGCCGCCCGCAACGAAGCGCGCCGCGAACTTCTGGTTGAGGAAGCAAACTCCATCGGTATGACTGCGCGTCGGGCGGAGCTGCTGCCGCAGCCGCATGCTTCCAACATTGTGCGGTTTCTTCAACAGTATGTGCCGCTGCGCATCGAGGCGCATCGTCAAGCGCAATTCTCGGAGCGATTTGCCACGCTGCGCAAGCGCACGGTCGATCTCCAGGATCGTTTGTGGGCTGAAGCGGTAGCCGCTGCCGCAGAGAGGCCGTCACCGATAACGGCCAGTTTCATCTCCAGCCTTAGCGAAACCATTGATCTGGAGGGGAAGCGCATCGCAGCCAAACGCAACCATGTGCCCGGGGCCGTCTGGCTGCTTTTGTTATGCGTTGCGGGGTGCGGCTTGTGGCTGGTCAGCTACCAGGCGGGAACTTCCGGCCGTCACTCGATTCTTGAGCGATTCGTTTTTCCTCTTCTCGTCGCGATCGTCATCACCCTGATTACCGACATCGACACTCCGCGGGGCGGTTTGATCGCGCTGGACGAACGCCCGCTGCTGGAATTGAATGAAACGCTGGACCGTCCCCCCACGTCCACACCGCCGTGACGTAGCTAATCACAGTATCGGGACGTCTTGAATGAGCTCGCGCGTTCTGCTGTGATGTCGGTTCCTTCTCCAATCACATTATGAAATTCCTAACGACTCTCGCCATTTCGATTGGACTGCTCATCGCTTCGCAGGCGATGGAGAAGCCATCATTTCACACCAAGGGTACACTTACTGGTAAGCCAACGGGAACGCTCAAGCCGGGCGAGTACTGGTGGAAGCCACAACTCTCTCCGCGCGGTCCGCTGGTAGTGCTCGTGAGCATTCCGCAGCAAACCATGCATGTGTATCGCAACGGCATCCTGATCGGCCGCTCCACCGTGAGCACCGGCGCGAAAGGTCATTCCACGCCCGGCGGCGTGTTCAGCATTCTCGAAAAGAAAAAGACGCATCACTCCAAGAAGTATGACAATGCGCCCATGCCTTACATGCAACGACTCACCTGGAGCGGCATCGCCATGCACTCCGGTCATTTGCCCGGCTATCCGGCCAGCCACGGCTGCATACGATTGCCCTATGATTTCTCACAGTTGCTCTTTGACGCGACGGCGAATGGCGGCACGGTCATAGTCGGTGACGGCAAAACGCCCACGCCGCACCTCGCCTCAAATCCCGGTTTACTACTGGCGCCGAAAGATTTCACACCGGCAATGGTGCGCCAACTAGCAAAGGACGAGTACGACTGGAGGCCCGAGCGAAGCTTAGAGGGGCCAATCACAATTGTGCTAAGCTCGGCCGATCGCACTCTTTACGTTTATCGAAATGGCAATCCGATTGGACGCGCCGCAGTTGAGATCAGCGGTCGCGGTATTTCCGGGCGCGAACGTCTCGGCAGTCACATTTTCACATTGCTTGAAGGCAGCACCGGCAAACCAAGTCAGCTCGCGCCTGGACGCGAGGCCGGCAGATGGATGCGTGTCGACAGTGAAGGCCGGCCCGTCGAAGCCGAGCAGATCGCTTCGAGAATCCGTTTTAACAGCGAGTTTGCCCAAAAGCTCGCAGACGAGTTGAAGCCGGGCACAACAGTTATTGTGACGGATGAGCCAGTGGTGCGAAATCCAATCCCTGACTCCACATATTTCGCAGCCAACTGAAGGGCGATAACAAGAAATGGATGACGCGCGCTCGCATCTCGCGCTCGCGGAGACGGCAATGGCCGAGCGCCTGAAGCGGACCGTGAGCGATCTCCGGCAACAGGGAACATAACGTTCGGGCCATGAAGGCTGCACTTCCCGCGCATAAAACCAAGATCGTCGCGACCATCGGGCCAGCATCAGAATCACCCGAAATGCTGGCGCGACTCATCCGTGCAGGAATGGATGTAGCGCGATTGAATTTTTCTCACGGGAATCCTTCGAAACACGCCGAGATCATTCCGCGTATCCGTGACGCAGCGCGGGAAATCGGCCGGCGCGTCGCGATCATGGCCGATCTTCCCGGACCGAAATTGCGTCTGGGAAAAATCGATCCGGAGCCGATTCAACTTCTGCCGGGCGCGCACTTCACTTTAACGAGTGAAGACATCGTAGGGGATGTGGAACGCGCCTCGACAAGCTTCGAGCAGTTGCCGCGTGTGGTAAAGCCGGGCGACAGGATTTTTCTAAACGACGGTCTCGTGCAGCTGGTGGTCGAGCGTATCGCCGGCAAGGACGTGGAGTGCACCGTTGCTGTCGGCGGCGAGTTACGATCACGCAAAGGGCTCAATCTTCCCGGCGTTGATCTGGGCATCAGCGCATTTACGCAACGCGACCGCGCCTGTCTTGAGTTTGCGCTGAAACAAGGGGTCGACGCGGTCGGTCAGTCGTTCGTTGAACGCGCCGCGGACATCCACGCCGTGCGCGCGGCTGCGGCAAAAATCGGTGCACAACCTTTTGTAATCGCAAAGATCGAGAGGGCTGACGCGCTCGCGCACTTCGACGAAATTCTCGCCGCTGCCGATGGCATCATGGTCGCGCGCGGCGACCTTGGTGTGGAAGTGCCGATCGAGGAGATCGCCTACACTCAGAAGCAGCTCATTGCCAAAGCGAATCTCGCGGGACGTCCCGTCATTACTGCGACGCAGATGCTCGAATCGATGGTTTCGAGCCGGCTCCCGACGCGCGCCGAGGCAACTGATGTGGCGAATGCGATTCTCGATGGCACCGATTGTGTCATGCTCTCTGGCGAGTCGGCGCTGGGCAACTTTCCCGAGGAATCAGTCACGATGCTGGCAAAAATTGCGGCTTTCACCGAGGCGCATCGTTCGCGCAGAAGCTTTGCGGCGCAGCGTGAGTTCGCGCAACAGGCCACGACAATGAGTCGCGGAGACCACATGGCATCCGTCGTGGAAACTGCTCTTGATACAGTGCCATGCGATCTGCTACTCGTGCCGACACGTGGCGGCACGGTGGCGCGCGCCATTTCACGCTTCAAACCTCCGGTCTGGATCGTCGCGCCGAGCTTTGTTCCTACTGCATCTCAAAATCTCGCCTTCTCCTACGGCGTTCATCCTGTGGATCTGCTGGAGGAACCTGATGATTGGCGCGAATGGGCCACGCGCTGGGTGCGCGAGAACGGAATCACTGCCGAAAGGGTAATGCTCGTTGCCGGGCCATCGCCGCGAAATCCGAAGGCGAATCAGCGAATCGAACTCATGCGCTTGGATGCGCACCACAGCTGACTTGCGTTTGGCAAAAAAGAATTTTGCGCGTGCAGAGCAACGTTTGCCTGCGTTTAGTTTCCGAGTAATTCTGTCAACTTCAATATGCCTGATCGGGCTTATCACCATCCAATTGATCCGGAACTGCTCCCGGGCGCGCACAATGCGATCCATACCTGCCTGCGATTAAAACCGCAGGAGCGAATCACGATCATTACCGATACCGTCACTCGCGGCATCGCCGCGGCGTTACAATCGGAGGTGGAGCATGTGGGGTCGAAGTACAGTTTGTTTGTGCTGGAGCATCACGCGCGGCGCCCGCTTTCGCAAATGCCCGAGCCTATTCTGGAGGACCTGGCGCTCTCGCAGGTCTCCATTTTTGCGGCGCAAAGTCAGCCGGGCGAACTCGGTGCGCGCACCGAAATGACCAGCGTGGTAAACCGTCACCGCATCCGGCACGCTCACATGGTGAACATCAATCGGCAGATCATGCTCGAAGGGATGCGCGCCGACTTTTGTGCAGTCGATGAGCTCAGCCAGCGTTTGGTCGAACACGCGCGCCAGGTGGATCGCATCACCTGCAAGACGCCGCACGGCACGGAGTTCCAGGCGGAGTTGTCACCGAACCTCAAGTGGCTCAAAACCAGCGGAATCATCACTCGCGACAAATGGGGCAACCTTCCCGGGGGCGAAATTTTCACTGCGCCGATGAATACCAACGGCGTGTTTGTGGTGGATGGCGTGGTCGGCGATTACTTGTGCGAACGCTTCGGCGATCTCCAATCGAATCCGCTAACGATTGAGGTGGAAGATAATCGGATCCGAGCGCTGCGTTCGGAGAACAAGGATTTGCGCGACGAATTTCGTGCTTACACGAACACCGACGAAAACAGCAATCGCGTAGGCGAATTTGCAATCGGCACCAACATCGCGTGCACACATATCATCGGTCACATTTTACAGGACGAAAAAATTCCCGGTGTCCACATCGCGTTTGGTCATCCCTACGCCGAGCACACCGGCGCAAACTGGGTTTCCAAGACGCATATCGACTGCGTCGGTCGCGATTTTGATATCTGGTTTAACGGCCAGCAGGTGATGCGAGAGGGGAAGTTTTTGATATAATACTGTGATGATTGCTGACGTTCGCAGACGCCTTGAGTGGGTTCCATTCGTACCGTTCGTGATCCGCACTTCAGACGGACACGAGTACTCAGTTCCGACCGTCGATCACGCGAAGATCTCGCCACGCGGTAATCGCGTGGTTGTGTTTACTGACGAGGGCGCCACGGCAATCCTCGGCCCCATCCACATCAACAGCGTCATTGACTCACAGCCGAATGGCGAATAGCGCGCTGCGGGTCTAAGCAATGGATCCGAAACTTCGCGTTGCCTTCAACGCCGACTTTACGTCGGACAAATACGACGCTCTGGTGCGCTGCGTAAATGGATCCCAGAAGTGGCCGGCGGATTTCCGGATTTCCGAGACACCAATTTTCTTAACCCGCGAGTTCACGTACGAAGCGACGTGCGCTGCGAATGAGATCGTCGCGGCGACGCGCACTCCCGAATTTGCGAAACACGCGGCATCGGCCGTTCCCGGGCAATTGGAAGTGCCTAACGAATCGGCACATCCAAATTTTCACGTGGTGGATTTCGCGATTTGTGCCGAAGGAAATCGGTTGGTTCCGCGCCTGATCGAGCTCCAAGCATTCCCCAGCTTGTTTGGTTTTCAGTTGGTGCTTTTGGATTGCATTCGCAAAGCGTACCCAGACATACCACGTAATTGGACTTCCTCATTTGGCGGCATCAAAGACGAAGCGTATCTCCAACTTCTGCGGCGCACTATCATTGCAGATTCACCGCTAGAGAGCGTGGTGTTGCTCGACATCCAGCCGGAAAAACAAAAAACGCGCGTGGATTTTGCCGCTACCGAAACGTTCCTCGGAATTCAACCGATTTGCGTGACCAAAATCAAGAAGCGCGGCCAGCAATTATTCTATGACCGCGACGGGCGCGAAGTTCGGATCGAACGAATCTACAATCGCGTCATTTTCGATGAGCTGAGTCAACGGTCCGACCTCGATTTACAGTTCCGGTTCCAAGATGACCTCGCTGTCACGTGGGTCGGTCACCCGAACTGGTATTTTCGGATCAGCAAGCATTCGCTGCCGTTTCTAAAGACCGCGTACACTTCGCCAACGTTTTTCGTTGATGAGTTTCCAGCTCACGAAACCGCGGAAGATTACGTGTTGAAGCCGCTATATTCATTCGCCGGTCACGGTGTGGACATGGAACCGACGCGCGAAAAAATCGAGGGGTTGCCAAATCCGCACGAATGGATTTTGCAGAAGAAAATCAACTACGCGGCGTTCGTCCCGACCGTCGATGGTCACAAATCCAAGGCCGAGATTCGGATGATGTTTGCGTGGCCCGACGGAGACCGCGATCCCACTCTCGTGAACAATCTCGTCCGGATGAGTCAGGGCAAAATGATGGGCGTCGATTTCAATATCGATAAGACCTGGGTGGGTGCCAGCATCGCGCTCCACGAAGCGGAAGCTTGAGCGCGTTATGAAGCGCCAGGGTGAAGATTGCTTCGGATAAGCCGTTCGACGATCACGACATCAAGCCAGCGGCCATCGAGCCGCGCATGTTTCTCGTACACCCCGACCTCGCGAAAACCATGTTTTCGGCAGAGAGCGCGGCTGGCCGCGTTGAACGGGAAAATGCGCGACAGCAGTTTCCACAATCCCAGGCGTTCCGCTTCACTGATCAGAGCGGCACCCAGCAGATCGCCCACACCGCGGCCTCTCCAGTCGCGACGGACGTAGATTGAAAATTCGCCAATACCGCGATAACATTCCCGAGTCCGGTACGGTCCAGCGCAGGCCCAGCCGACGATTTTGCCATCGATCTGCGCAACTACGGTGGGATAACGATCAGCTACGGCTCGAAGCCACGCTCGCTGTTCTTTTGCAGATCGCGGCTCGGTTTCATACGTCGCGATCCGGTCCTCGATGCCTTGATTGTAAATCTCAGCGATCGCCGGGGCATCGCCCAGGGTAGCGGCCCGGATGTGAATGCCATCCGCGTTTCGGCGTTCAGGCGCGCGATTACGCTGGTTCCGTTGATATGGTTGCTTCACCGGAGCCCTGCTCGAACGCCTGCTGCACCGCACGCCAGGCCAGCATGGCGCACTTGACCCGCTGCGGGAATTTTCGGACCCCCCCCATCACGCGCAGATCGCCAAGCGTTTTCGGCGCGTCACTTGTTTCTTTTGTCACAAGATCGTGAAAGAGCCGGAGCATTTCCGTTACTTCGGCACGGCTTTTACCCTTTAATTTCGTTGTCATCAGTGACGCCGAAGCCTGGCTGATGGCGCACCCACGTCCGCTGAATTTGATGTCCTCCAAACCACCGTCCGCATCGAATTTCACGGCGACATGAATCTCGTCGCCGCACGCAGGATTATCACCATGCACACGTACAGTGGCGTCCTGTAGCTCGCCGAAATTTCGTGGTCGCCGCGAATGATCCAGGATCACTTCCTGATAAAGCTCTTCGATTTCCGGGCTCATGATAGAGGGCGGACTGGAGACCGCCGCTCCTTGGGAGAAAAGAAACGCACGGCATGTTGAAGGATTTCTATCATTCGATCGATTTCCTCCATCGTATTGTAAAAATAAAAGCTGGCGCGAGTTGTGCCGGACACGCCGAACCTACGCATCAACGGCTGATTGCAATGATGACCGCCGCGCATCGCCAGCCCGTACTGATCCGCGAACGTGGTCAGATCATGCGGATGCGCAGCCTCCATCACAAGTCCTACGAGCGCGCCGCGCTGTCCGGACGGCCCGAAAATTCGCGTGCCCGGCAATTCATTGAGACGCTCGGCCGCGTAGTGCGCCAGTTCTGAGTCATGTTCAAAAATTGCTGAGCGTCCGATCCTTTGGATGTAATCGATCGCTGCAGCGAGCCCAATTGCGCCGGCAACGTTCGGCGTGCCAGCCTCGAACCGGTGAGGCGATTTCTTGAACGTGCTCTTCTCGAGAGTGACGCTTACGATCATTTCGCCACCGCCGTGCCATGGCGGCATCGAATCCAAAACCTCCGCGCGCCCATAGAGCACACCGATGCCAGTAGGTCCGCACATCTTATGTCCCGAAAACGCAAGGAAGTCGCAGTCCAACTCCTGTACATCGAGCGGTATGTGTCCGATGCTCTGCGCCGCGTCGACCAATGTTAGCGCGCCCACATCGCGAGCTTTGGCGCAAAGCTCGGCGACTGGATTAATCGTGCCGAGTGAGTTTGAGATGTGCGTGAAGGCGAAAAGTTTCACTTCTGGTGTTAAAAACGAAGAAAGCTGCTCGAGATTGAGAGTCCCGTCGTCAAGCACCGGCAGAAATCGGAGTTGCGCACCTGTCCGCTCGGCCAGTAACTGCCATGGCACTAAATTGCTGTGATGCTCCATCACGGTGAGAAGAATCACGTCTCCTTTGCGTATAAACTTTTGGCCCCAAGCCTGAGCGACGAGATTGATGCTCTCAGTCGTTCCACGCGTGAAAACGATTTCCTCGGCGCTTGTGGCGCCGATGTAATCCGCGACCCGCTGACGCGCTTTTTCATAAGCCTCTGTCGCACGCGAACTCAGCGTGTGTAGTCCACGGTGAACATTCGCGTTGTCGTGCTCGTAAAACTTCCGCAACGCCTCGATCACCGGCCGCGGCTTTTGCGAGGTCGCTGCGCTATCAAAATAAATTAGGGGATGCCCGTGCGCCTGCTCGCGGAGGATCGGAAAATCCTCGCGAATAGCTTTCCAATCGACAGTGCTGGCTGCGAGCTTGTGCACACCATAATCTGCGTCGCCCACCGCCCTGCGCCACCTCTATTCACGACGCCGCAATGGTTTAAAAACCGTCCTACTTGGGTTTCATACGCTAAATGCTGGGTGAGTCTTTCGCTCCCGGTAATCCTTGCGGGAAGAGCTCAACCGTCTGGCCGTACAGAGGTCTAGCGAAGTTGGACCGTTGGGATCCTGCACCCCCTCCGCGACTGTGTAATGATATTTTTTCTGGAAAGCAGAACACTTTAATTGCGGTCTTCATGTCCTCGGGACTGGTATAGCCGGATCGCCTTGGCGGATCTGTAGTGCCAGGCGTGTCGCCTGCAATCGTTCGCTTGTGCAGCCGGCACGGCTGCCTCCACAGTAAGCCTGGCGGACGGCTCGGAGATCCGTCCCTACCAATTACTGCAGCTCCTTATTTACCTCCGCGAAAGCGCTCACTGCAAATTCCAAATCCTGGCGTGAATGCGCAGCAGATACCTGTGTGCGGACACGTGCGGTGCCATGCGGCACCACAGGGTAAAAAAATCCGATGACGTAGACGCCTTTCTCCAGCATACGCGTAGCGAACTTTTGCGACTTCGCTGCGTCGCCGATCATTATCGGGACGATCGGGTGAACGCCGGGTTTGATCGTCAGGCCGCGCTCCGTCAGCGCGGCGCGGAAGAACTTTGTGTTTTCCTCGAGCTTGTCGCGCAGTTCGGTCGATGCACTCAGAAGCTCGAGCGCTTTCAAAGATGCGGCGACAACCGGCGGCGCGATAGTGTTGGAAAACAGATAAGGCCGTGAACGTTGCCGCAGAAGATCGACAATTTCCTTGCGCCCACTGGTGAAACCACCGCTGGCCCCGCCGAGAGCTTTCCCAAGCGTGCCGGTGATAATATCGATCCTGCCCATCACGCCGCGATATTCGTGCGTGCCGCGCCCAGTCTTGCCGAGAAAACCAGTCGCGTGCGCGTCGTCGATCATCGTCATTGCGCCGTATTTTTCCGCGAGATCACAGATTGCGGCCAGATTCGCGATCGTGCCGTCCATCGAAAAACAACCATCAGTGGCAATCAATTTGAAGCGCGCATTTTGCGCGGCGCGCAATTGCGCTTCGAGGTCGTCCATGTCGTTGTGTTTGTAACGAAAGCGTTGCGCCTTGCAGAGGCGAATGCCGTCGATGACGCTCGCGTGATTCAGTTCATCACTGATCACCGCGTCCTTTTCCGCGAGCAGTGTCTCGAACAACCCGCCGTTAGCGTCGAAGCAGGATGGATAAAGGATCGTTTCTTCCGTGCCGAGAAATTTGGTGAGCGCCGTCTCCAGTTCCTTGTGAATGTCCTGTGTGCCGCAGATGAAACGCACACTGGCCATGCCGAAGCCATGCGTGTCCAGTGCTTCTTTTGCCGCAGCAATGAGCGCAGGATGATCGGCCAGGCCCAGATAATTGTTCGCGCACATGTTCAACACGCGTTTCCCTCCGGTGATGGCGATATGCGCGTCCTGTGGACTGGTGATGACGCGCTCGGTTTTGAAGAGGCCTTGCGATTTAATCTCCTCAAGTGTTTGAGAAAGCTGTTTTTCGAATTCAGCGAGCATAGAACGGCAGATTACGCAGAAAAGACTAATCAGGAAACCATGAAGCCATGAATTGCGTCAGAAAAATTGGACCACAAAGCCAAATCATGGTTTCCTGGCTTCCAGATATTGTTGTCAAAAGTTCTTGCCAAATTGTGAATAACTGTTAACAACTCAGGCAGGTGGTTCGCCTTGACCTACGCTGAGCGACGTAATCTTGCGCTGATCCTGCTGGCGGCGTTCATCGCCATTCTTCTCCTCACTGCTTGCGGTACGACCCATAACCCATTGCCGGCGTACGAGCCGCCGTTGACAAAAACGGACTTTCAACATGTGCGCACGACCGCGTACACGCATACGGAATCGGACCACCGCCAGTATGGTAATCACAACGCCCTTGGCGGAGAGCTGCACGCCGCCGGTCCACCAATCCATCGCGCCGAAGCAGGAGCGCGCATGACGCTGGCATATGAAGTTCCGCGCGCTATTCCAGTGGACGATCCTCCGAAAAGCGAGGTGCGCCGCGCCGCCTACACCCCCCAGCTTGAACCGTTCTCTATGGACGGCACGCGAAGAAGCACGCGCACCGCAAAACGCCCCGCAAAAACACCCCGCAACGTGAAGCGCGCGGTCGCCGTTTCCAAACCGCCGCAGATCGGTAGCGCTGCGGCTGACTGGTCGCGTTGGCCGGCCGGCACGGTATTTCGAGTGCTTTCCACCGGACAGAACTACCGTGTGGAAGATTACGGTTGGGCGCTATCAGGACGTAACACCATTGATCTTTACATGCCGAACCAGCGCGAAATGAATTCCTGGGGGGCGCGTGAGGAGGCAATCGAGATCCTGAAATGGGGCGATCCGCAGGAAAGCCTGCAATTCCTGCGGAGGCACCAGGATTATCGCCACATCAAACGCATGGTGCTCGAGCTGGAAGGCCGCAAAAAAGAAGCGGCTGCGCTGCGGTAATTCGGCGTCGTGTGACGCCGCATCATCCGCAATAGACTAAGTCGATGCGCAACGAGTTCACGGCGATTATCGAGCGCGATGGGGAATAGTTTATTGCGCAGTGCCCGAAGCAAACGGCCAAGGTCGCACTCCCGAGGCAGTTAAAGAGCGATCTCGCCGCCGCGATTCAACTTGTGCTCAAAGATCGGCGGGAAGATGCGCTGTTAGGAATTAATTGAAACGGCGATCGTACTCGCGCGAAATTCGAGTAAGCAGTGCCGAGTATTCCATCTCCGTCGTCACAAGATCCACCCACTCAAACGGAAACGGTCGCGCGTTTGTTGCACGAAATCGCAGAATCTGAAATTCATCAAACGCCGGACGAGCTTTATCAT
>WNGQ01006681.1_pt1 | contig 11141 bp, 11 predicted proteins | sample 5407661 | NCBI WGS metagenome assembly WNGQ01 (sample SAMN13153382, study PRJNA577476) | soil metagenome | isolation source: 60 cm soil or saprolite under Garry oak tree replicate 2 | place: USA:California | collected 2016-06-15
CGACGCCGCCGGTTTGGAATTAGAAAATGCGGACGTGAGCACAATCGGCGGATACGTCACGCATCTGCTCGGTCATCTGCCAAAGACGGGCGAACAAGTTAAGATCGACAATTATCTCGTTACCGTTTCACAAGCTGGCGGTCGCCGCGTCAATCAACTTCACTTCAAGAAATTGGGCGACGCTGTGGTGCCAGCGCCCGTTTCCAAGAATACGTAACACGGGCATCTTGCCTGTATTGTCGAGCGGGTATCCTGCCCGCACATAACTCCAGGCTGGAAGCCTGTTCGACGAGTCAGTCAAGATGCCTGAGTTACGAACCCACAAAATGGAATTAATCGTACAGACCGAAATCGTGTGTCCGCACTGCGGCGAATTTTTTCCGATCCAGGTCGACACTTGTCAAGCCACGCAATCACTCATCGAAGATTGTGCTATCTGTTGCTGCCCCATTACGCTAACAATCCGTTGCCGGCCGGGCGTGATTGTCGATCTTAGCGTTTTATAGCAGCCCGAAAGCATTCGGGGTTGCACCAACGGGACGCGCAATTCTCAGGCTGGCCGCCGGAATTCAGGGTCGCGCCACTGCATGGAAGTACTTGGAACCCGCATGCACGAATGGTGCAAACTGTTCGTGACCCAAACTTTCAGGGCTCCGTCGAGCAAAGCCCGTTATGCGACCGCGGATTCCAGCCTTGCGAGCAAAGCCGGCCGCCGCCGCAATTGCGCGGTGAGCGCTTCGATCGCGCGCAGCGTGGACGAGCTGATGTGATGCTCCATCCCCTCCACGTCGTGATAAATCACGCGATCGTCCAAGCCAAGAAGTTTCAGAAAATCGGTTAGGAGCTGATGCCGGTGTGCAATCTTGCACGCGAGGGTCTTGCCGGCTGTGGTTAGAATAAGACCGCGATACTTTTCGTATTTCAGCAAACCGTCAGCGTCGAGGCGTTGCACCATGTTGGTCACGCTCGCCTGCGAAATTTTTAGCGCCGCCGCGATATCGACTACGCGTGCATAACCTTTGGAGTTAATGAGTTCGAGGATGCGCTCCAGGTAATCTTCTACGGCAGCCGAGCTTCCGAGCGCCGATCGCGAATTCTTTCGTGCCATCGCGCCCAACGATCGGAAGAAAAAGGAATTAAGTCAATCAATAAATTATTTGACGATATAAATAAATTAGAACAACCTAACTTTCAGTGAATGAAAGCGGGCTCTGGCGATTCTCGATTTTGTTGGGATTAATAACGCCAGTTGCGCTCGCCGATGCTGCAGATGCGCTAGAAAACAAAAATCGTTACAACCTTTTCAATCCGACACCGGAGAATTTGTTGCGCGAGTTAGCCACCGACCGGCCTGACAAAACCGAAGGACCGACAACAGTGGATGCGGGTCATTGTCAATTCGAAATGGACTTCGCCACTTTCACGTACGACCGAACAAGTGGCGTTCAAACGAAGAATTGGAATATCGCACCGTTCAACATTCGCGTCGGTTTGCTTAACAATGTCGAGCTAAGCTTGATCTTTCAAAGCTATCTGCGCGAAACAATCGACGATCGTCCGGCACGGACGATGTCGACCTTGTCCGGTATCGGCGATTTCACTACGCGTCTGAAAATTAATCTCTGGGGAGACGATGGCGGCCAAAGCGCGTTCGCACTTTTTCCGTTCGTGAAGTTTCCCACAAGCACGGGCGGTCTCGGCAACGCTTCCGTTGAAGGCGGTGCGATCTTTCCGTTCAGCATAAAGTTGCCCGCCAAGGTCGACATGGGAATGGAAACAGGCATCAGTTTTTTGCGGAATGAGTCCGGCGGAAATTATCATGAAGAGTTTGTGAACTCGGTAACGTTCGTCCGCGAGATCATCGGTAAACTCAGCGGATATTGCGAATTTTTCAGCAGCGTTAGCACGGAACATGACTCAGATTGGATCGGCACTGTCGATCTTGGCGTTACTTACGCGCTGACCGAAAATCTCCAGCTCGATTGCGGCTGCAATATCGGCGTCACGTCCGCCGCCGACGACATCAATGCGTTCAGCGGAATCAGCATCCGTTTTTGAAATGATGAACCGACGGAACCAGACGATCGCAGCGGATGTTGAGCGCGGATGGCGCAGAAGAACGCCGCATGTTTCGCTGCCGGAGGTCCACCGCAGCATCGTGGTCCCGACGACAGCGTCGTTTTGGCGGAAGCTGATAGCTTTCTCCGGCCCCGGTTTTCTCGTGGCGGTCGGCTACATGGACCCGGGCAACTGGGCGACGGATCTCTCCGGCGGCGCGAAGTTCGGTTACGCGCTGCTCACGGTCGTCATGATCTCCAATTTCATGGCGATCTTGCTTCAGCATTTGTGCATCAAGCTTGGCGTCGCCACTGGTCGCGACCTCGCCCAAGCGTGTCGCGATCACTATTCGACGCTGACCGTGTGGTCGCTCTGGATACTCTGCGAAATCGCTATCGCCGCATGCGACCTGGCGGAAGTCGTCGGCTCCGCCATCGGTTTGCAACTTCTTTTTGGCCTTCCGCTGGTGTGGGGGTGCATCATTACCGCGCTGGACGTGCTCGCGGTACTTTATCTCCAAACCAAAGGCTTCCGTTATATCGAGGCTCTTGTGATCACGTTGATCGTGACTATCGGCAGCTGCTTCGCCGCCGAGCTGATCTTCTCCAAGCCGAACCTTACGGGCGTCATGCTTGGATTCGTCCCCGGCCCGCGCATCGTCGTGAATCAAGAAATGCTCTACGTCAGCATTGGCATTCTTGGCGCGACGGTGATGCCGCACAATCTCTACCTGCATTCGTCCATTGTGCAGACGCGCAAATTCGAGCAGACGCCCGAAGGCAAACGCGAGGCGATCAAATTCGCTACCATCGATTCGACTGTTGCCCTCATGTTCGCGCTCTTTATTAACGGCGCGATTCTCGTTCTCGCCGCATCCGCGTTTCATTGGTCCGGTCATCAGGAGGTAGCCGAAATTCAGGAGGCTTACAAATTGCTCAGTCCGCTCCTCGGTGTCGGTGTGGCGAGCATCCTGTTCGCGGTGGCGCTGCTCGCGTCAGGACAAAACTCGACCTTAACGGGTACGCTCGCCGGCCAGATCGTGATGGAAGGGTTCCTCAACTTCCGGATCACGCCGTGGCTCCGCCGATTGATTACGCGGCTCATCGCCATCGTTCCCGCAGTGCTCGTTATCGGTATTTTTGGAGAAAGCAAAACGACACAGTTACTCGTAGCCAGTCAGGTGGTCCTGAGTATGCAGCTGGGCTTCGCTGTCTGGCCGCTGATGCGGTTCACCGGCGAAAAGGCGAAGATGGGCGAATTTGCTAACAGGTTTTGGCTGAAAATTCTCGGCTGGACGGCAGCAGGCATTATCATCGTCCTTAACGTGAAGCTGCTCTTCGACACCTTTATGCCGGATGCGATCCTCAAAATATTTTACGGATCCCTCGGTCTGCCGGTTCCAACACAGTGAGGCGCGCCATGTATCAACACATTCTCATCCCACTCGAAAACAGTACCGCGGATGAGACTATTCTGGCTCACATTAGACCGCTCGCGCGCATGACCGGAGCGCGGCTGCTTCTCGTGCATGTCTCCGATGGCTGGGTGGCGCGTAACTTTAATCAGCTCCAGCTCGCGGAGAGCGAGGAAATGGAACAGGACCGTCTTTATTTGGAAAAACGCAGCCGCGAACTGACCGCAGAAGGATTTTCCTGCGAAGCCGTGCTCGCGCTCGGCGAACCTTCAGACGAGATCATTAAGCTTGCGGGGGAAAAAGATGTCGATCTTGTCGCGATGACTACCCACGGCCATCGGTTTGTCAGTGACCTGCTCTACGGCAGCACAGCCGACAAAGTCCGGCATCAAGTCAACGTGCCGGTGCTTCTACTAAAAGTGCAAAATTAGCGGTGACTGGGCTGGTGGAGTAGTGGAGTAATGGAGTGTTTTGTTGAGAACGGACGGAGACATCACATGCCCCATTTAGCCAGCGCTCCAATACTCCTTTGCTCTATTGCCTTATCGTGAAAGTTCTCTTTCTCACGAACGAATATCCCCCGCACATTTATGGCGGCGCCGGTGTTCATGTCGACCATCTTTCGCGCGAGCTGGCGAAATCGATGCCAGTGGAAGTCCGTTGTTTCGGCGACCAGAATTTCAAGAAAGGAAATCTAAGAGTCAGAGGCTTCGAACTCGACACGAGCGATTTCACTTGCCCGAAACCATTGCGATCCGTTTTCGGCGCGGTGCGGCGTTGCACCGATTTCAACACGACAAACATCGATGCCAACCTTGTGCATTGTCACACGTGGTACAGCCATTTCGGCGGAATTCTCGCGAAACTAAACTATGGGATTCCGCTCGTGATTACGGTCCACTCGCTCGAACCATTGCGACCATGGAAAAGGGAGCAGCTCGGCGGCGGCTACGATTTCAGTCTGTGGATTGAAAAAACCGCTCTGGCAATAGCGGATGCAGTGATCGCTGTCTCAAACGAAACCAAACGGGATATCGAGCGATTGTTCGGGGTCGATCCAACACGAATGCACGTGATTCACAACGGCATCGATCTCGAAGTGTACCGAAAAGTCGATTCAACCGAGGCACTGGCTCGTTACGGTATTGATATTAACGAGCCTTATCTTCTTTTCGTCGGCCGCATCACGCGACAAAAAGGAATCATTCACTTGATCCGCGCGATTCAATTCATGGATCGACGATTTCAAATCGTGCTATGTGCCGCCGCTCCCGACACTCCTGAAATTGCAGAGGAAATGAAAAATGCAGTGGAGCGTCTGAAAACTCAGCGCTCCGACATTATCTGGATCGACGAGATGGTGGATCGAAAAACGGCAAACGAACTTTACTCGCACGCCGCCGTGTTTTGTTGTCCGTCGATCTACGAACCGTTCGGCATCATCAATCTCGAAGCGATGGCGTGCGAAACCGCGGTGGTGGCGAGCGCGGTCGGCGGGATCAAGGAAGTGGTTGTCGATGGCGAGACCGGATTTCTTGTTCCGCTCGAGCAAATGAAAGAGAGCCCGTTCGAGCCGCTGAATCCGGAAAAATTTGCGCGCGACCTCGCTGCGCGGATCAATCAATTAATGGCCGATCCAACGTTGCGCGAAAAATTCGGAAAGGCCGCACGCAAATGCGCCCAGGAGAAATTCAGCTGGTCCGCAATCGCGCAGAGGACGAAAACGCTTTACGAGTCGCTTACGCGGTCCGTTTCGCTGAAGAGTTGAAGCGTTGCAGCGTTGAATCGACATTAACGCGCTGAAGTTGTGAATGAATGTACCACTTCAACGCTTAGATTTTTTAGCACGTTAACAGTGTCGTTCTATGTTTGTCGATCGTATCAAGGTTTTTGCTCAGGCTGGAAATGGCGGACGAGGGTGCGTCAGTTTCCGCCGGGAGAAATTCGTACCGAAAGGTGGGCCCGATGGCGGTGATGGCGGTCGTGGTGGCGACGTCATTCTCCGTGCCGATCAACATGTCGATAATCTCTCCAACCTTTTCTACGAACCGATCATCAAAGCGAAGAACGGCGGACATGGACAGGGGAAGAAGATGCACGGCCGCTCCGCACCGCCGAAGATCGTGAAGGTGCCGGCGGGGACAATCGTTTGGAAGGATGGAGATCGAACATTAAACAGCCAACAGCCAACATCCAGTGAAACGGCGGATAAATCCGCACTCGAACCAGTTGTCGATCTTACACATAACGGCCAGGAATTTATTCTGTGCTGTGGTGGCGCCGGCGGAAAGGGCAACGTACATTTCAAAAGCTCGCGCAATCGCGCCCCGCGCCAATACACTGAAGGCGAAGAAGGTGAACGGGGAAATTTTCTATTTGAGCTGCGAACGATCGCGGACGCGGGCCTGATTGGATATCCAAATGCGGGAAAATCTACGCTTCTGCGCAGGGTCTCTGCCGCGCGCCCTAAAGTCGCGGCATATCCTTTCACGACCCTGCATCCGATCGTTGGGGTAGTGGAATTTCCAGGTTACCAGCGCGCCACAATAGCGGACATCCCGGGTTTGATCGAAGGCGCCCATCGTAATCTCGGACTCGGTCGCGATTTCCTGCGCCACATTACGCGTTGCCGCATCTTGCTTTTCGTTGTCGATCTTGCCGGCAGCGAAGGACGGAATCCGGTCGAAGACTTGCGAAACCTTCGGCGCGAAATCGGTCTGTACGATCCGATATTGTCGAAGCGCCCATGGTACATCATAGCGAACAAAATGGATTTGCCTGCAGCGCCAGAGAATCTCGAAGCAGTGCAAAATCGATTTCGACCGATCGAAGTCGTCGCGGTTTCGGCACAGACGGGCGAAGGCATTGAAGCGTTGAGAGAGAAGCTGGTGACATGGTTAGGCGGTGCGTCGCAACGGCAACTGGCCAGAAGCGCTACAGCCGGTTCCGCAGATTAAATGTGGACAACTGGAACGACGCCAGCGACACTTGACGCTCGTTATGGGTAGGCGGGTTATAGCGAGTTATTGCTCGAGCTTTCTCAAGCCCGAGATGTTGCATATTTACCGGCAGGTAAAAGCACTGCGCGAGGTCCGAACCTTCGTTGTAACTAAGGAAGTGCAAAATGCGGACCGGTTCCCGTTCCGCGATATTGAAGTTATTCCAAGACGGCGAATGAATCTTTTGCGCCACGGGTGGCTCAAATTTGTGGAACGGCGCCCGCCGATCGTTTATAGGGGCGAATATCAGACGCTCGACACCCTATTGAAGAAGCATGGTGCCGATCTCATGCACATCTATTTTGGCCATACCGGCGTGCACCTTCTTCCATTCATCGAGCAATGGGATAAACCGTGCGTAGTTTCTTTCCATGGAGCCGATGTAGCGCTTAAGCAGGACGTCAAAGATTATCCGGAGAAGTTGCGACGTCTCTTCGGCGCTGTGCCATTAGTGTTGGCGCGTTCGCAGTCACTTGCCAACCGGCTAATCGACTTGGGCTGCCCGGCCGAGAAGCTGCGCATTAATCGTACGGGCGTTCCGTTGAGTGAGTTTCCATTCGTGTATCGGCAACCACCAAAGAATGGCAGGTGGAGAGTTATCCAGGCATGCCGCTTAATCCCGAAAAAAGGTGTGGCGACGAGTCTGCGCGCGTTTGCGATTTTCAAGAAGGACAATCCGGAGGCGGAGTTTTTCATTGCAGGCAAAGGGCCATTGCAGCCGGAATTGGAAATGCTCGCCGCCGGCCTTGGGATTTACAAAGACGTGCACTTTGTCGGTTTTCTGTCGCAACCGAAACTGCTGGACCTTTATGCAAGCTCGCACCTGTTTTTGCATCCGAGCGAAACGTCTCCAAATCACGACCAGGAAGGTGTGCCAAACTCGGTTTTGGAAGCGATGGCGACCGGATTGCCTGTGGCAGCGACGCGGCATGGCGGAATCCCGGAAGCGGTCGATCATGGCCGAACTGGGTGGCTGGTACCCGAGGAGGATCACGTCGCCTTGGCGAACGCGATGCAAGAAATCGCACATTCGCCTGGCCTCCTCACCGAGATGGGATTGCGCGCGCGCGAAGCCGTGATCCAACGATTTGAACAGGAAGCACAAATTGATCAGCTGGAATGGTTCTATGAAGAAGCGATCGTCCTGAATGGTGCCGCGGAGCCGGCGGAATCGAAGGCGATAGCTTCACTCGCCCCGCAATTTGCCGAGCAGTTGCCGGCAAAATAGCGGGGTTCGAGAATTTTGTTTGTCATCCGGGGCAAAACACGCTTTGGTATGCGCGACGCAAGCGTCCCCTTGTGTTGAGTGCTCTGGCCTACGCCGCCGCACCGACTGAAAAGATTGGGCCGCGCCATTTCTACGAACTGAATGCAGCACTGTTTTTTTTCACGTTTTTCGTTATCGATTCTCGCGCTTTGTAGCGGGTGCATTTTCGCAACGTCCACATTTGCAGCCGAGGCCGAGCCCGCCGTGCCGTTAAAGCCAGCAGAGCTCGTTCACATCGGCAAATTCGCGATTACGAACTCAATGCTGCTAACGTGGGTTGTCGCGGCCGGGATCATTGTTTTCGCGCAACTCGCGACGCGAGACATCAAGCCGGTCCCAAGCGGTGCGCAAAACTTTTGGGAATGGCTCGTTGAGAGTCTTTACAATTTTCTGGAAAGCATCATCGGCCGCGATCTCGTGCGAAAGACATTTTGGTTTTTCGCGACCATTTTCATTTTCATCTTATTCGTAAACTGGTTCGGCTTGATCCCCGGCGTAGGCACGATTGGCTGGGGACATCATGATCCAGCGACTGGCGTTTTCCATGTCGATCGACCGCTTTTGCGCGGCGGGAATGCCGATCTCAACATGACCACCGCGATGGCCGCGATCTTTTTTTTGCTTTGGATCATTTGGGCGATCCAGGCCAACGGCGTCGGCGGATTCTTGCTTCACATTTTCGGCCCAAAGGGTGAGACGTCCGGTTTTTTGAAAGTAATCATGGTCGTTATCTTTTTCATGGTCGGATGGCTCGAAGTCGTCTCGATTCTGTTCCGGCCGATCTCGCTGAGTTTTCGGCTTTTCGGCAACGTCTATGCCGGTGAAAGCATTTTGGAAGCGATGTCGAACATGGTTCCAATGCTTTCCTGGCTAATTCCGATTCCGTTTTACTTTATGGAGCTACTAGTGGGATTCGTGCAGGCGCTCGTTTTTATGTTGTTGACTGCTGTTTTTACACTCTTGATTGCGCAACATCAACCAGGGCACGAACCACAACATTAACAATTTCGGCGACCGTTCACAGGAAAACGGCGAAGATCGCCCAAGAGAAAACCAAACGAGAAACTATGATATTACCATTACTGGCAGAAATGACGGGAAGCATTCACGTGGGACTTGCAGCCATGGGCGCGGGGATCGGAGTCGGCCTTACTGGCTTGGGGGCGGCGGCGGCGGTCGGACGCAATCCGGGCGCGGCGACCCCAATTCTGGTGCAGGCGATTCTGGCGATCGCTTTTACCGAAGCGATCGTCTTCTACGCGCTGTACCTCCTTCCCCACTAAGCCCTCCCCGCGCGGGTAATTGCCACCTGCGCCTGAGGTTTGCATTATGAATCTGATGATTGCAGCTACGACTGGAGGGTTCACCGATACGTTACGCGATACCGCTAATACCTTTGGTTGGAATCCGTGGCTCTTTTTTTCGCAAGTGATTAGCTTCGCGATTGTCGCCTTTCTTTTGAGCCGGTTCGCCTATAAGCCGATCCTCGCTGTGCTGGAAGAACGTCGCCGGCGTATTGAGGAAGGTCTTCTCAACGCGGAAAAGATCAAAAAGCAACTTGCCGAAGCCGAACAGCGACACGCGGACATTCTGGCTAAAGCGAACGCCGAGGCGCAAAAAATGATCGACGAAGCCCGCGAAAGCAGCGCGCATCTGGCCGAGCGAAAACAACAGGAAGCGATTGCGGCCGCAGAGCAAATTATTGCCAAGGCGCGCGAAGCGAGTGCGATCGAACATGATCGCACGATGGAATCTTTGAAGCGCGAGCTCGGGCGACTGGTGGTCGATACGACTGCAAAGGTCACAGGCAAGGTGCTTACTTCCGCGGACCAACAGCGCTTGCAGGAAGAAACGGCCCGTCAACTCGCCTGATGAAGATCAATAAAGAAATTCGCCGACTCTCCCGCGAAATGCTTCGAGCAAGTTTCACTGACGGCCAGCTCGATCCCGGCCGGATCGCATCCCTCGTGGACTCGCTCATCGCGAGAAAGCCGCGCAATAGCGTTGAGATCTTGCAAAATTACCGGCGCTTGCTTCGACTCGAACTGGAAAAACGTCGCGCCCGGGTCGAGACGGCGAGCGAGGTGGATCCGGAAACCAGTTCGAAGCTCATCGCGAATCTGAAGCAAAAATACGGCAATGACTTAACGACTGAGTTCGTCGTCAATCCTCAGCTTCTTGGCGGGATGCGCATTCGCGTCGGCAGCGATGTTTGGGATGGGACTGTGCGCAACCGGCTCGAACGTCTCCAGCAACAACTTTAATCAACCAAAATCATGAGCAGCATACTCCAAGAGATCGAAACGAAAATTGAGGGAATAAAAACATCGACAACGAAAAGCAATGTCGGCGTCGTGCGGGAAACGGGGGACGGAGTCGCGCGCATTGAAGGCCTTAGCGACGTCATGCTCAACGAGATGATCGAGTTTCCCAATGGAGTGTTTGGTCTTGCGTTAAACCTCGAAGAGACCGAGGTGGGGGCGATTTTACTGGGTGAAACCACAAAAGTCGCGGAAGGCGACGAAGTAAAAACCACGGGCAAACTGTTACAGGTTCCCGTCGGCAAAGCGTTGCTTGGACGCGTCGTTAATACCATAGGCCAACCGCTGGATGGAAAAGGCGACATCAAGACAGACTCGTTTTATCCACTTGAAAAGATCGCACCGGGCGTGATCAAACGCCGCAGTGTCAGCCAACCGGTTCAAACCGGTATCATGGCGATTGACGCCATGATTCCGATCGGCCGCGGACAGCGCGAGCTGATCATCGGCGACCGCGCAACTGGGAAAACTACTATTGCAATCGATACAATCATCAGTCAGGCACGGCTCAATAAAGCCGGTGAAAAGGGAGAACTGAAAGATTACCGACCGCTTTACTGTATTTACGTCGCGGTCGGCCAGAAGAATTCCAACGTGGCGCGGACGCTCGCCGTCCTCGAAAAAGAAGGCGCTATGCCGTACACGACGATCATCTCCGCGCCTGCGTCCGACACGGCCACCAATCAATATCTTGCGCCATTTGCCGGTGCCGCCATGGGAGAGTGGTTCATGGATAATGGCATGGACGCGCTCATTATTTACGATGATTTGTCGAAACACGCTGTCGCGTATCGCCAGGTTTCGCTCGTCTTGAGGCGACCTTCCGGACGCGAAGCTTACCCCGGCGATGTATTTTATTTGCACTCGCGATTGCTTGAGCGAAGTGCCCGCGTCGCAGAAGAGTTTGGCGGCGGTTCGGTCACGGCGCTTCCGATTATTGAGACGCAAGCAGGCGACGTTTCCGCTTACATTCCAACCAATGTGATTTCGATCACTGACGGACAGATTTATCTCGAGACCGATCTTTTTTATCAAGGCATTCGGCCGGCCATTTCAGTGGGTCTTTCGGTCAGCCGGGTCGG
>WNGQ01024296.1_pt1 | contig 11140 bp, 12 predicted proteins | sample 5407661 | NCBI WGS metagenome assembly WNGQ01 (sample SAMN13153382, study PRJNA577476) | soil metagenome | isolation source: 60 cm soil or saprolite under Garry oak tree replicate 2 | place: USA:California | collected 2016-06-15
CCGTGGCCGAGCTGGCCCGGCCCGACGTGCGGTTCGTGTGGATCGGGGGCGGGCCGCTCGAGCGCTCGGTGCGCCGGCTGGTGGAGCGGCGGGGACTCGCCTCCCGGTTCCTGCTCCTGGGCGAGCGAGGCGACGTGCCCCGCCTGCTGCCGGGGCTCGACCTCTTCGCGTCGTCCAGCCTGTACGAGGGCCTGCCCTGCGCCCTGGTGGAGGCCATGACGGTCGGCATCCCGGTCGTGGCCACGGCCGTCAACTCCGTCCCGGAGGTGGTGATGCCGGGCCGCACCGGCCTGCTGGTGGCGCCCCGGGCGCCGCGCCAGCTCGGCCGGGCGCAGGCCCACCTGCTCGACCACCGCGACGAGGCGGCGCGGATGGCCGAGGCGGGGCGTCTCCAGGTCGGCGGCCGCTTCCACCCGGGGATCCTCGGGCGGGACCTCGAGGAGACGTACGAGGGGGCCCTGGCCCGGCACCCGGGCGCGCGGGGCGCGCCGCTCGCGACGGTGGGGCCCGGCTGATGCGGGGCTGGGTCGAGACGGCGGGCGTGCGGCTGTCGATCGACTGCGCCCTGCCGTGGGCATCACGGCTGATCGAGGACGCCTGCGGCGAGGCGCTCCACGAGGGCCGGAACGGCGACGGCCCGCGCGTCCGCGTGGAGGCCGGGCGCCGGGCCTTCGCCACCGCCGGCTGGGAGCCGCTGACGCGCGGCGCCTGGCGCCACCTCGGGGGGGTCGTCATCGAGAACGCCGCCGCCTCCGGCTTCGACCTGCACCTGCTCCCCGACGACCCCCCGGTGTTCACGTTCCGGTGGCGCCCCCCCTTTCGCGAGCGGCTGGCCGCCGCCGGGCTGCGGGCGCGCTTCCGGCTGCTCGCCCGCGCCGCGCTGGTCCACTACCCCGCCCTCTGGTGGGCCGGGGTCCGGGGGCTGGCGCCGCTCCACGCGGCCGCCTGCACGGCGGGCTCCGCCACGGCACTGCTGGCGGGCCCGAGCGGCGTGGGCAAGTCCACCCTCCTCGCGGCCGAGCTGGCCGCGGGCGGCCGGTTCACGTCGGACAACGTCTGCGCCTCCGACGGGCGCACGGCGTGGGGGCTGGTGGAGCCGCTGCGCCTGGCGGCGCCCGGCGGCCGCCGCACGACCCACGGACGGGTCGAGGTCGCCGCCGGCGGGCGTGTACCGGCGCTGATGCCGGACCGGGTCGTCGTCGTCCGGCGGGGGGTGACCGGGTCGGCCGAGCTGCGCCCGTGCCCGGCCGCGGAGGTGGTCCGGTCCCTGGTCACCGGCACGTACATGGCGGGAGAGCTCCGGCGCTACTGGCCGCTGGCCTCCACCCTGGCGGCCGCGACCGGCCTGGGCCCGTCCGCGCCCCCGGTCGAGTCGGTGGCGGAGACCGTCGCCTCGCTGCTGCCGGGCCTGGAGCTGACGCTGCCGTCGCGGCCCGGGGCGCGGCTGGCGCGGCTGCTCGAGCCCGTGGAGGCGCTGAGGTGAGGCTCCGGGAGGCCGGCGCGGAGCGCGGCGAGCTGGGTCCGGGCTCGCGGCCCGTCGTCTTCGAGAGCAGGGACGCGCCGGCCGACCCGCAGGTGGTGGCGGCCCTGGAGCAGGGGCTCCGGGACGCGGATCTCGCGGCGCGCCCGGTGGTCCTGCCCGACTGCTACCAGAAGCCCGTGATGGAGATGCCGTCCAGCATCGCGGTCGCGACCACCGGCACGATCCGGATGACGCTGACCAGCGCCGCACTCAACTGCGGGATGGCGCTGGCGGCGCTGGACGTGGAGCGCCCGCCGGAGCCGGCGATCCGAGCCTTCTACGACCGGCTGCGCCGTGCCCACCCGCACCCGCCGGGCGTCCGGCCCGTCCTGTCCGCGGAAGAGGTCGTCCGCTGCGCCGCCATGGGAGCGCGCTTCGCCGTCGACCGCTTCGGCCTGGACCCGGCCGAGCTGGCCCGCATCGAGGAGGGCGGGTGCGTGGACGTGGAGCGGTACGGCGGGATGGAGCGCGCCCGGCGCGAGATCGGCGTGATGGCGGCGCAGCTGGCCAGGCTCCGGTTCGGGACGGTCGGTCCGAGCACGCACTTCGTGGAGCTGCAGGAGGTGGTGGAGGTCCTGGACCGCGGCGCCGCGGACCGGCTGGGCCTCCGAGCGGGCCAGGTCACCGTGCAGTTCCACGGCGGCGATGGGGTGCTCAACATCCAGCTGGGAGCGAGGTTCGGGCGCCGGCGCGCCGGCTCCCGCGCGCTGCGCACGGTGATGGCGGCGCAGAAGCCCCTGTACCAGCTGGCCGCCGCCCGGTCCCCGGGGCAGCTGAGCGAGCGCTGGGCGCTGTACTTCTCGGGCGCCTGCCCGCCCGTCGGGCGGGACAGCGGGGAGGGGGAGCGGCTGATGCTGGCCAACGCCATGGCCATGAACTACGCCTTCGCCTACCGCCAGGCGACGTACGCGACGCTCCGCGGGCTGGCGCGACGCGTGTTCGGGGCCGCCGCCCGGCTGGTCGTCGACTCGCCGCACAACACCGTCTACGACGAGGACGTGGGCGGCGTCCGGGCCGTGGTGCACCGGCACAACACCGCGCGGGCCCGGCCTCGCTCCCGGCTCGCCGGTCACCCGGCCTTCGCCGAGACCGGCCAGCCGGTGCTGCTGCCGGGCACCAACCGCACGTGCTCGTTCGTGTGCGTCGCCGGCGAGGGGGCCGCCGGCAGCCTGTTCTCGGCCTGCCACGGCACGGGCAGCATCATCGACAGCTTCGTGCGGCGAGGCCTCTCGGGCCTCGACCCCGACGGGCACCGCACCCTCCGGTTCGGCTACCGGGCTCCCGAGCCGGCCCGCGTGCCCCACCTCGACTCCCGGGGCGTCGAGGAGGGGCTGCGGATCCTGATGCGTCACGACATCGTCCGTCCGGTCGCCCGGCTGCGGCCGTTCGCCGTGCTGACGTGATCGGTGGCATCGAGGCCTGGCGGATCGTGACGTCGCGGGCGGCCGTGCCGTTCCAGCTGCCAGGGCGCGGCGCGGCCATGCGAGCGCTCCGCGAGGAGGTGCGTGCGCTCCCGGCGGGGACGCCGGTCGTGCTCTGCGACGCCGCTCGTGGGCGTCGGGGTCGCTGCCGCCGCTTCGCCTCGGAGGCCGGCGTCGAGCTCGATGCCGAATACCTGGCGATCCCGTCGCTGCGCTCGCCGCGGTACCTGGTCGAGGACGTCCCGGAGACGCTCGACTACCTGTGGGCCGAGCTGGCGGTGCTGCCGCTTCCCTCACCGGCGCTGGCGGTCGCGCGACTCGTGCTGCGCGTCGCCGGCGCGCTGGGGCTCTGGCGCTGGGCCGCGCTGGCCTTCTCGGGCCGCATCGCCGTGGGCCGGCGCCGGTGAGCGGCATGGCGGCCGCGGCCCGGCACGTGCGCGGGCCGGTCACCCTGACCGAGGCAGTCGGGGCCCAGGTGGGCGAGCCGCGGCTGCGCGCACTCGTGGTGCTGACGTCCAAGGACCCGAACGCCAAGGCCACCGTGCTGCTCTTCGTGCCCGGCGATCTCGGCGCGCTGGGGGCGACCGTGCCGCTGGTCCTGCGGGAGCTGGAGATCCAGGGCCGCACCTGCCTGCTCACGACGGGCGTCGAGGGCTCGCCCATGCTCGGGACGTACCACCGCTGGCGGCACACCGCCGCGCCGGCCAGCGTGCGGGCGGACTTCGAGGCCGCCGGCTCCTGGCTGGAGACGTTCCAGCGCTGCACGGCCGGCCCGACCCAGCCGCTGGACCTGGGCCGGTCGCTGGTCGGGTGCCTGCGCCTGCGCTTCGCCGGCGACGAGGCCGCGGTCGAGGCGCTCCGGCGTCTCGAACGCATCCATGCCCTGCTCGGCCGGGCCCGGGCGCCGCGGACCGCGGTCCACGGTGACTTCTGGGCCGGCAACCTGCTGGTGGGCGGCGGGGCCGTGACGGGCGTGGTCGACTGGGAGTCCGGCTCGACGTCGGGCGAGCCGGTCCGGGACCTGGTCCGGTTCGCCGTGACGTACGCGCTCTACCTGGACCGCCACGCCGCGCCGGGCGGCCGGGTGGCGGGGCATCCGAAGCTGCGCACCGGGCGCTGGGGAGCCGGCGTGGCGTACGCCATCGCCGCCCAGGGCTGGTTCCCCGACCTCTTCAGGCACTTCCTGCGCCAGGGGCTGCGGCGCCTCGGGGTGCCCTCCAACCTCTGGCGCCCGGCCGTCCTGGCCGGGCTGGCGGAGATCGCCGCCACCGCCGACCACGAGGGGTTCGGACGGAGGCACTTCGAGCTCTTCAGCGCGCTGGCGGGAGCGAGATGAAGCGCCATCGCCTCGGTCTGACCGCCGGCCCCGGCCCGGCGCCAGCCCTGGACACGCGCCTGGGCACCATCCGGCGCCGGCGCCACCGCCGCCAGGTGTCCCGGCTGGCCAGGAACACGGGCTGGGCGCTCGGCTTCCTGCTGCTCGGCGGCGCCGCGGTCGGGTGGCTGTCGCAGCTGGTGGGAGGAAGGTGACCGCGCCGCCGGCCGCCCTGCCGCGCGCCGGCCTCGGGCCTGCCGAGGTCGCCGGGCGCCGCGGCCCCCGCGCCGGGGCCGCGCCCCCGGTCCACGTGCCCGGCCTCGTCGTGGGCGCCGCCGCGGCCAGCGTCGCACTCATGCCGGTGCTCCGCCCCTCCGGTCCCGGCAACTCCTCACCCGTGGACGTGCTGATCGGACTCTGCATCGTCGTGACGCTGGGCTGGGCGATCAGGTCGGGACAGCCCCAGCGCCTGCCCTACGGGATCGCGGTGGCCACCCTGGTCGCCGCCGGCGCCGTGGCCGGGCTGGCCGGGCCCTTCCCCGGCCTCAGCCTCCTCCAGCTCGGGCAGGACCTGGTGCTGCTGGCCTGGTGCGCCGCCCTGGCCAGCGTGGCGCGCTCCCCGGCGGGCCTGCGTGCCCTCCTCCGGACCTGGTCGTGGAGCGCCACCGGGTGGGCGGCGCTCCTCGTCGTCGCGTATGCGACGGGCAGCAGTGCGCTGGCCGGGGTCACGGCCCGCGAGGGGGCGCGGGCGTCGCTCCTGCTCGGCGATCCCAACCTGGCGGCGACGTACTTCTGCCTCTCGATCCTGGTCGTGGCGGCGTCGGGGGTGCCCGGGCGCCGGCCGCTCCGCGTCGCCGCCTACCTGCTCCTGCTGGCGGCGCTCGGCCTGACCGGCTCCAACGGGGGCCTGCTGGCGCTGGCCGTCGGGATCGCGGTCGCGGCCGCCGTCGCCACGGCCCGCCGCCAGGGGCCGGTGGCCGCCGCCGGGCTCGTCGCTCTGGGCCTGCTGGCGGCGGCGCTGACCGTGGCCACCGTGTCGCCGGGCGACGTCCGGCTGTGGGCCCGGCAGACCCAGCAGCCGCTGCTCCGGGACTCGATCGGACGCAGCGACGCCAGCGTCGAGCAGCGGCAGGTGCTGATCGCGGAGTCGGCCGTGCTGTTCGACGAGGGCGGGCTGCTGGGCTGGGGCCCGCGCTCGACGAAGCCGGTCCTGGCGGCGCGGCAGGCGGCCTACGCCAAGGAGGCGCACGACGACTACATCGCGGCGGTCGTCGAGCGGGGCGTCCTGGGCGGCGTCGGCCTCCTCCTCCTGGTCTGCGCCATCGGGTTCCGCGTCCGGTCCCTGCTGCGGGCCCCGCCCGCGCCCCCGTTCCGCGCGGCGCTGCCGCACACGGCGCCGCTCGTCGGGGCGGTCGCGGCCACCGCGGCCCTGGCCACCAACGAGCAGGTGCTGCACTTCCGCCACGTCTGGGCCCTGCTCGCGATCCTGGCCGCGTACCAGCTGTGGGTGGCCGAATGACGCGGGCCGCCGGCCGCCGCCGGCACGACGCCGCGCGGCCGCTGGCCGGCAACCTGGCGGCGCAGCTGGGCGCGCTGGGGGCGCTGGCGCTCGCGACGCTGCTCGTCGCCCGGCTGGACGGCCCCGCCGGCGTTGGCGACCTCGCCCTCCTGCGGCTCGGGCCGTGGGTCCTGGCCGTCGTCCTGTCGGCGGCTGCTCGTCATCACGGCCAAGGCCTGCGCCCAGGGCCTGCTCGACCCCGCCGGCAGCAACCTCGTGATCCTCCTCGAGGAGCTGTGCTTCCTGCCCGCGTACGGGGCGGTGCGGGCGCTCGGCGTGCGCGGCGGCGTGGCGATCGTGGCGGCGCTGGTCCTGGGGGACGCCGTCACGGCGTCGATCGGCTGGTGGCGGGTCTTCCGTCGCGGGTTCTGGCGCGGCGGCCGGACGGTCTCCCTGCCGCTGGCCCGCCGCATCCTCGCCTTCGGCACCCGCGCCCAGCTCGGGAGCCTGATGACGCTTGTCAACCTCCGCCTGGACTTCCTGCTGCTCGGCGGGCTGGCCGGCTCGGCCGTGCTCGGGACCTACGCGGTGGCCTCGCGCTACGCGGAGCTGCTGCGGCTGCCGCCGCTGGCCGTGTACTGGGACTACTACCCGCGGTTCGCCCGCGCCGGCGCGGCCACCTCGGCGGCGCAGGCACGCTCGCTCGTCCCGCGCCTCGGCCTGGTGACCGTGGCGGGGGCGGCTCCGCTGGCGGTGACGGCGCCGTTCGTGATCCCGTTCGTCTACGGCGCTGCGTTCCATCCCGCGGTGCTGGCCGCCCAGCTGCTCATGGTCGGCCTGGTGGGCGAGGGCTTCGGGGGCGTGGTCACCGCCTTCCTCTACGGCACCGGCCGGCCCGGCCTGAACTCGGTGGCCACCGCCATCGGCCTGGCCACGACCGTCGCGCTCGACCTGCTCCTGATCCCGCGGTACGGCCTGCTGGGGGCGGCCGCGGCCTCGTGCGCGGCGTACCTCGCCACCACGCTGGCGCTGCTCGGGTGCTTCCGGCTCGTCATGCGCTCGGCGGCGGCGGGCGCGCCGGTCGAGGCGGGCCGGGCATGAGGATCGGGTGGATCGGCTTCCACCTCGAGGGCGTGCCGGCGCTGCGGGCGCTCGTCGACCGTGGCTACCGCGTCGAGGGCGCCGTGACGCTGGCGCCCGCGCTCGCCGCGGGGCGCAGCGGCGCCGCCGACTACCGCTCGCTGTGCCGGGACCTGGGCGTCCCGCTCCTCGAGGTCGGCGACGTCAACGGGCCCGACGGCCTCTCGGCCCTGGCGTCGCTCGACCTGGACCTCGCCTTCGTGATCGGCTGGACGCAGCTCGTCCGTGCCCCCGCCCGTGGCCTCGTGCGCCTCGGCCTGATCGGCGCCCACGCCTCGCTGCTGCCTGAGGGCCGCGGACGGGCTCCCGTCAACTGGGCGCTCCTCCGCGGCCGGTCCAGGACGGGCAACACGCTGCTGTGGCTGGACGACGCCGTCGACGGCGGCGACGTGATCGACCAGACCGTCATCCCCATCGGCCCCTACGACACCTGCGCCACGCTGTACGAGCGCGTCGCGGAGTCGAACCGGGACATGATCCTGCGCGCGCTGCCCCGTCTCCTGCGGGGCGAGCGCCCGGGCCGCCCCCAGCCGGCCGTCGCGAGCCCGCCGCTGCCCCGGCGCCGGCCCCAGGACGGCCGCCTCGACTGGTCGGCATCGAGCGGCGAGGTCTACGACATGGTGCGGGCGCTGACGCGCCCGTACCCCGGCGCGTTCAGCTTCCTGGACGGCCGGCGATGGCTGGTCTGGCGGTGCGCGCTGCTGCCGGGGGACGGCGCCGGGGGCGCGCGGCCGGGCGAGGTCTTGGGTCCGCTCTGCAGCCCGGTGCCGGAGGCGTGCGGGCAGGTGGTCCGCTGCGGGCGGGGCCAGGTGGCGCTGCTGGAGCTGGAGGGCGACGGCGAGAGGCTGCTCGGGACTTCGCTCAGCGACCGGCGCTGGACCGGGAGGTGCTGGAGCGATGCGTGAGCGGCCCGTCCTGGTGGTCGCGGCGCATCCGGACGACGAGCTCCTGGGCTGCGGCGGCACGATCGCGCTGCACGCCCGCGCGGGCGATCCGGTCACGTCGGTGATCGTCTGCGAGGGCGAGTCGCTGCGGTACGGGCCGGTCGGCGTCGGCCAGCGGTCGCACATGGAGTGCGCGGCGCGCCGGCTGGGGGTGCGGGACGTGCGGCTCCTCGGATATCCCGACCAGCGGCTCGACACCTTCAGCCTGACCGAGGTGATCGGCCGCCTCGAGGAGGTCGTCCACGAGGTGCGGCCGCGGACGGTCTACTGCCAGCACGGCGGAGACGTCAACCGCGACCACCAGCTCGTCTTCCAGGCCGCCCTGGTGGCGACGCGGCCGACCGAGGCGAGCGTGGAGGTCGTCTACACGTTCGACACCGCCAGCAGCACGGAGTGGGGCTACCCACGCTCCTTCGCGCCGGACACCTGGATCGACATCGGCGCCACCCTGGACGCCAAGGTCGAGGCCATGGCGTGCTACCTGAGCGAGGTGCGCCAGTATCCGCATCCGCGGTCGCTGCAGGCGCTCCGCTACCGGGCCCACGCCTGGGGCGTCCAGGCCTGCATCGAGGCCGCCGAGGTCTTCATGACGGTCAGGAGGGTCGTGCGGCATGGCGAGACGACTGACTGACGTCGCCGTGGCGGGTGCTGCCCTCGTCGTCCTGAGCCCTGTCCTGCTGGTGGTCGCGGCGCTGATCCGGCTGTCCGGCGGCGGGCCCGTGATCTACCGGGCGCGGCGCGCCGGCCGCCACGGACGGCCCTTCACGATGCTCAAGTTCCGCACGATGCGCGTGGGCGCGAGCGCCTCCGGAGGCGCCATCACCGGACCGGACGACGGCAGGGTCCTCCGGCTCGGCTCCTGGCTCCGGCGCACCAAGCTCGACGAGCTGCCGCAGCTCGTCAACGTCCTGCGCGGCGAGATGTCGATCGTGGGCCCGCGGCCGGAGGACCCGCGCATCGTCTCGGCGCACTTCCGGCCGGAGCACCTGCGCACGCTCGACGTGGCACCCGGCCTCACCAGCCCGGGCAGCCTCTTCAACTACACCCACGGCGAGGCGCTGCTGACCGGCCCCGACCCGGACGCGGCGTACGCCGAGCGGCTCCTCCCGGTCAAGCTCGCGCTGGAGCTCGTGTACCTGCGGCGCCGGGGCCCGCGCTACGACCTCCTGGTCGTCGCCCGGACGATCTGGGTGATCGCGGCGATCGCGGCCGGCAGGCGCAGCTTTCCGGCCCCGCCGGAGCTGCGCGAGGCCCGGGGGTCGATCCTCGAGGTCCCGGCGTCCTTCGGGGAGGCGCGCGAAGCCGCGCCCTGAGCGCGTTGGGTGGACCGGGCCTGGCGGTCCGGCCGCCGCGGTTGTTGCTATCGTTGGATCTTCGTTTTTCCGACCGCGCACTCCTCGCTTGCCAACGCCCGCTCCAGCCCGCCTCCGCGGGCGCCCACGAGAAACGTGAGACACGATTGCCATGCAGATCAAGGCCAACCTACGAGAGATCACGGGAAAGGCGTCCCGGAAGCTGCGCCACCAGGGGCTGCTGCCCGCGGTGGTCTACGGCGACCACACCGCCAGCACGAGCATCCAGCTCGGCCTGCACGACTTCGAGCGGACCTACGCCCGGACCGGCAAGACGCAGCTCATCGACCTGGTGGTCGACGGCGGCCGGCCGCGCAAGGTGCTGGTGCGCGAGGTGCAGGTGTCGCCCCGCTGGAACACGCTGCTGCACGTCGACTTCCACCAGGTCAGCCTGCGTGAGCGCCTGCAGGTGGACGTGCCCGTGAGCGTGGTCGGTGAGGCGGAGCTCGTCCGAGGCGGCGAGGCCGACGTGCACCAGGTCCTCAACACGCTGACGGTCGAGTGCCTGCCCACCCGCATCCCCGACGTGATCGAGATCGACATCTCCGGGCTGGACGCGATCGACGCGGCGGTGCGCATCGCGGACCTGCAGCTGCCCGAGGGCGTGACGGCCGTCGGGGACCCGGAGGACGTGGTGGTCAAGCTGGCCGCCAGGCGGGTCGCCGCCGAGCCCTCCGAGGAGGAGCCGGTCGCCGAGGTCGCCGAGGGCGCCGAGCCGGCTGGCGGAGAGGAGGGGGGCTGACCGGCATCCCCAGCCCGGTCTCCTCGCTGGCCTCGTCCGCGCGGCTGACCTCGGGCCAGACCGCGCTGGACGTGCAGTCGGCCTGGCATCAGACCAGCGACCTCATCTACCGGCTGATCGGGGCCGCCCTGGTCCTGTTCCTGTTCCTGCTGCTGGCCAGGATCCTGCGGAACCTGGTCACCCGCATGCTGGCCCGGCGCAGCGTCCGCTCGGACGCGGCGCTGCTGTTCACCCGCGCCGTCTGGGTCGCCGTGATCGCGGTGGGCGCGGTCATGTTCCTGGCCATCGCGCTGGGCAGCCAGCTGCTCGGCGTGACCGGCGTGCTGATCGCCGCGGTCATGACCAGCTTCGGCCTCCAGGACCTGGTCAAGAACTACGTGTCCGGGTTCTACGTGCTGATGGAGAAGAACGTGCGCGTCGGCGACCTGGTGGACAGCGGCGGCTACCGGGGGGTGGTCACCGACATCCGCATGCGGGTCACCTATCTCCGGGGCGCCCGCGGCGAGATGATCGTGGTGCCGAACAGCGAGCTCTTCACCAAGACCCTCGTCGTCTCGCAGGCGCCCCCCGACTGGGGCTCGGGCTCAGGAGCGGAAAGCGTTGAGAACGACCCGCACCAGGGCGTCGAAGTCGTCGCCCACTAGGTCGCTCTCCTCCCGGAGCAGGCGCCGGATGAACTGGCCGGCCAGGTCGGCGTGGATGCCCGCGCCGTACTGCCCGGCCAGCGAGCGCAGGTGGAAGGTGTGGTCGGGCTGCTCGGCGGTCGTGGCCGGGTTGGCGTCGCGGACGTCGAGCGCCACGTGCCGGCTCCAGAGCTCGATCTCCTTCCGCCCCGACTCCGGCGAGTCGGACAGGTGGAGCACGTTGACCCCCCCGCCGATGCCGTAGCGCTCGCGCAGGGAGCCGGGCCGCGCCTCGTGGACGCGGGTCTCGCCGAGCTCGTAGCGCATGCGCTCCAGCCCGTCCGACTCGGCGGAGATGCGTCCGACCAGGACCGGCAGCGCGGTCATGAAGTCGACCAGCCACGGGAAGAAGGGACGGCCCTGCAGGAAGTCGTAGTGGGTCTCGATCAGCTCGATCGCCGGTCGGTGCCACGTGAGCCCCCGCAGCTTCCAGTCCCGCTCGGATGCGAGCCAGGCCCAGACGGCCGCGCGGACGGCGGGGCGGTGGGCGGCGTCGGGCTTGAAGATCACCAGTGCGTCGGTC
>WNGQ01006688.1_pt1 | contig 11135 bp, 10 predicted proteins | sample 5407661 | NCBI WGS metagenome assembly WNGQ01 (sample SAMN13153382, study PRJNA577476) | soil metagenome | isolation source: 60 cm soil or saprolite under Garry oak tree replicate 2 | place: USA:California | collected 2016-06-15
GATAATCGGTGGCTTGAACCAACCACCCCGTCTGCGCCCGCTAAGGAGGCTTCGCGGCATTTTCTTAATGGGCGCAGCCACCCCTCCTTGTCCAAGGAGGGGACTTCGGCTTTCCCTTCAGTTGTTTTCAATGCCCCCCACCACACCAGCTCCGTGCTGTCTTTTTCCTTTCGCTGCTTTCCTGTGGGCAATCTTGACATGTTAGTACAGATTGACTACATTGGAAGCAGGAGGTCTTGAAATTGCCGTCTATGTCCAAGGATCCAAGAACGGTCGAAATGCTCGCCCGGGAGTATCCGTACGGCTTTGTTACCGAGATCGACGAAGACTCTGTGCCAGCCGGGCTAAGTGGAGAAATCATTCGATTGATTTCGGCCAAAAAAAACGAGCCTGAGTGGATGCTCGAATGGCGGCTTCGCGCTTATCGGCACTGGCTCACGATGAAAGAGCCGACGTGGGCCAATGTTCATTACGACCCAATCGACTATCAAACAATCCGATACTATTCCGCCCCGAAGAGCCGTAACAACGACCCTAAGAGTCTGTCGGAGATCGATCCGGAGATCCTCCGGACGTATGAAAAGCTAGGCATTCCGCTCGACGAGCAAAAACTGCTGGCCGGCGTTGCGGTTGACGCGGTGTTCGACAGCGTGTCCGTTGCCACGACTTTTCGGGAGAAGCTTGAGGAGCTCGGCATCTATTTTTGTTCCTTTTCCGAGGCTGTTCAGAAGTACCCAGGTCTGATTCGGAAGTATCTCGGATCCGTCGTGCCGTACACGGATAACTTCTTCGCGACGCTCAACTCCGCGGTCTTCACCGATGGGTCGTTCGCCTACATACCTAAAGGCGTTCGATGTCCCCTGGAACTATCCACCTACTTTCGGATCAACGCACGGGACACGGGTCAGTTCGAACGCACGCTGATCATCGCCGATGAGGGCAGCTACGTCAGTTACCTCGAGGGTTGCACGGCACCCATGCGCGACCGCAATCAGCTACACGCGGCTGTCGTGGAACTGGTTGCTCTGGACAACGCCGAGATCCGCTATTCCACCGTGCAGAACTGGTACCCCGGCGACAAAGAGGGCCGCGGCGGTATCTACAACTTCGTCACGAAGCGCGGTAAGTGCCTGGGCGTGAATTCCAGGATTTCGTGGACGCAGGTCGAAACCGGCTCGGCCATCACCTGGAAGTATCCGAGTTGCATTCTGATGGGTGATAACTCGTCGGGAGCATTTTATTCGGTCGCCGTGACGAACAATTATCAACAGGCGGACACTGGCACAAAAATGATTCACATTGGCAAGAACACGAAAAGCACAATCATCTCGAAAGGCATTTCGGCAGGTCACGGGCAGAACTCGTATCGCGGAATGGTGAAGGTGCTCAAAGGGGCTGCCAATGCGCGCAACTACTCGCAATGCGATTCGCTGCTGATCGGCGACAAGTGTGGGGCGCACACGTTTCCGTATCTCGAGGTCAAAAACGCCACAGCCAAAGTGGAGCACGAGGCATCGACCTCCAAAATAGGCGAGGATCAAATCTTCTATTGCCAGCAGCGAGGGCTGTCCGTTGAAGACGCGGTCTCCACCATCATCAACGGATTCTGCAAGCCAGTACTCAAAGAGCTTCCGATGGAGTTTGCCGTTGAAGCCCGGAAGCTGCTTGGCGTGAGTTTAGAGGGGAGCGTTGGATAAATGCTGCGAATTCGAAACCTGTTCGCATCGATAGATGGGAAGCAGATTCTCCGGGGGCTCAACCTCGATGTTCATGCCGGCGAGGTCCACGCCATCATGGGCCCGAACGGCTCCGGAAAGAGCACGTTAGCTCAGGTGCTGGCCGGCCGTGACATTTACGAGGTTGTGGCCGACGAGTTGACCTTCGATGGTCGAAATCTCCTCGCCATGCCGCCGGAGATCCGGGCGAGAGAAGGCATCTTTCTCGCGTTTCAATATCCGATCGAGATACCAGGCGTCAGCAATCTCTACTTCTTAAGGTCGGCCGTGAATGCGGTCCGCGCGCACCGCGGCTTGCCGGAGCTGGACGCTGTGGATTTCATGTCACTCGCTAAAGAACAGGCTGCGGGGCTGGGCATCGATGACGCAATGCTTAAACGATCACTGAATGAAGGCTTCTCGGGCGGTGAGAAGAAGCGCAACGAGATTCTTCAGTTGAAATTGCTGGATCCGCGATTGGCGATCCTTGATGAGACCGACTCCGGTCTCGACATTGACGCATTAAAAATCGTTGCAGACGGAATCAATGCCATGCGCAGCCCTGAACGCGCCATTATTGTAGTGACCCACTATCAACGTCTGCTCAACTACGTCGTTCCCGATCACGTGCACGTCCTCGTTGGTGGCCGCATCATGCGTTCCGGCGGCAAAGAGCTTGCGCTCGAATTGGAACACCGCGGGTACTCGTGGCTTGAAGCTGAGCAAAAGGCGGTGGCATGACGATGAGCAGCGTGTTGACGAAACAAAGCGTTTACGGCGCTCAGTTTTCGGCCATCCTCGACCGATTGCCCGGGCACGGTCTCGTTTGGGTCGATCGCTTGCGCAAGCGCACAATGGAGCAGTTTCTCGACCTCGGTTTTCCGACAACACGGCTCGAGAACTGGAAATACACCGATGTATCTCCGATTCGCCGGATCGCGTTTCAACCCATCGTGGATCGTGTGAGCCCACCGCTTCCCGAAACGTTGCGATTGCAGATTGAAGCATATGCCGCCCCGCGACTTGTATTTGTCAATGGGAAGATGGATCCCGAGCTCTCAAGGAGGACGCCGCTACCGTTGTTGAGCTTGTCGGAGGCATTGGGCGATCCGGAGCACGCCAGGGTGGTCGAGGCACATTTAGGACAATACATCTCCAGCTCAGACGCTGCCTTTGCAGCCTGGAACACGGCGTTCTTCACGGATGGGGCGTTCGTTCTCATTCCCCGCGGACTCGTGATCGAGCGGCCGGTGAACCTTGTTTTCGTTTCCATTGAAACCGGTGAGCCGCGGGCCTGCCATCCCAGGAATTTGGTTATCGCTCGTGAAGGATCGCAGGTCACGTTCGTGGAAGTCTTTCTCGGAGCCGGGGCGTATCTGACGAACGCAGTTACAGAAATCATCGCCGAACCGGGAGCCGTGATCGACTACTACAAAATCGAAGGCGAATCGGCACGCGGCTTTCATACTGCAGCCGTAAAAGCGCACCTGGACCGTGACGCGTCCCTGACTTCGCGTTCGATCTCGTTTGGTGGAGCCCTGGTTCGAAATGATTTGAATGTCGCGCTTGACGGCGAGGGTTCACACTGCACGCTGAACGGACTGTTTGCCGCCGGCAGCGGCCGGCTCGTCGATAACCACACGCATATCGATCATCGAAAGCCCCATGCTTCGAGTCGCGAGCTGTATAAAGGCCTGCTCGCCGGGGATGCCACCGGCGTGTTCAATGGCGCAATTACGGTTCGCGAGGATGCGCAGAAGGCCGATGCGGTACAACACAGCAAGAATCTCCTGTTGTCGGAGCGGGCCCAGATCAACACGAAGCCACAGTTCGAGATTCGTGCGAACGATGTTCGCTGTGTTCACGGTGCGACGGTTGGGCAGATCGATGAGGACGCGATCTTTTATCTCAAGAGCCGCGGTGTTGGCGAGGACGAGGCCAGTCGGATTCTGATTCGAGCGTTTGCCGCCGAGATCCTTGACGATCTCCGTGTTCCGGCGCTGCGAGATCAGATGGAGCGGTTGTTTGAAGACTGGATGAACTGTAGCGGTCGTTTGTGACCGCCGGCTGGAGTTGCCGAACGTGGGGGTTGAAGCGAAGTCCCCTCCTTGGCAAGGAGGGGTGGCTGCGCCCGTTAAGAAATTGTCGCGAAGCCACCTTATGGGCGCAGACGGGGTGGTTCGTTCAAAAAAACTGTTTTGGAGTTTGAACGAACCACCCCGTCCGCGCCTTTCAATGGAACGGGGATATTTCTTGATGGCGCGTCCACCCCTCCTTTGCCAAGGAGGGGAATCTGCTCCGCCCAAGCGTTCAGCAAATGCGTATACTTCACAGGCTTGCGCCCGAAGCTGCATTCTTATGCCGCTTCGCGGCTGGAACAGCATCCTGAGAAATCATCGAAATGTCGTTGGAGGCAGTATGAATACGTTGGAAACCCTCAAGTCGACCGAGCTCGATGTGTCCGCGATACGTAGAGATTTCCCAGGTCTCCACCAGAGCGTGCACGGCAACCCGCTTGTCTATTTGGATAACGCCGCGACAACGCAGAAGCCGAACGCCGTCATCGAAGCATTGGATCGCTTTTATAGAACCGATTGCTCAAACGTTCACCGCGGGGTCCACGAACTCAGTGAACGGGCAACCAAAGCCTTTGAAGATGCTCGTGTGGTGGTGAAGCGCTTCATCAATGCTTCACGCGAGCGTGAGATCGTTTTCGTTCGTGGAACAACCGAAGCGATCAACCTTGTGGCAAGCTCGTACGCACGTTCCCGGATGAAGGCCGGCGATGAGATTCTCATATCGGCGCTTGAGCATCATTCGAATATCGTCCCGTGGCAGTTGCTTTCAGAACAGATCGGTACACGGCTCGTGGTTGCGCCGATTAATGATTCCGGCGAGCTGGTCCTGGAAGAATTTGAGCGCCTGCTCGGACCGAAGACCGCGCTTGTCGCCGTGGCTCACGTGTCGAACGCGCTTGGAACCGTCATGCCTGTTCGCAAAATCGTGCGCCTGGCGCACACCCGTGGCGTACCCGTCTTGATTGATGGTGCGCAGGCGGCGCCGCACCTCGCTGTGGATGTCCGTGAGCTGGACTGCGACTTCTACGCCTTCTCGGGACACAAGGTGTTCGGACCCACGGGTATCGGTGTTCTCTGGGGCCGAGCGGATCTGCTCGAAGGAATGCCTCCCTATCAAGGTGGAGGGGACATGATTCGCTCCGTCACGTTCGAGAAAACCACTTATAACGACCTGCCCTTTAAGTTTGAAGCGGGTACGCCCCACATCGCCGGTGCGATTGGGCTCGGTGCGGCTTTGGACTATGTCTCGCAGCTTGGTATCGATCGCGTGACAACCTACGAGCGAGAGTTGCTCGCTTATGGAACAGAAGTGCTTCGTGCGATTCCTGGCCTGCGCCTCATCGGAACCGCCCGCGAAAAGTCTGCGGTGCTGTCGTTTGTTCTCGACGGGATTCACCCACACGATGCCGGTACGGTGCTCGACAGGTTGGGCATCGCGGTTCGCACCGGCCACCACTGTGAGCAGCCGGTCATGGCTCGATTTGACATACCGGCGACCACTCGGGCCTCGCTGGCGTTTTACAATACCAAAGAAGAGATCGATGCGTTGGCAAGCGGCATTCGCCGCGTCCAGGAGTTGTTTCGATGACGGATATTGATATCCAGGAGCTTTACCAGGAACTGATTCTGGATCACAGCCGCAGACCCCGGAACTTCCGGCGCCCGGACGGCGCGACACACAAGGCCGAAGGGTACAACCCGCTTTGCGGCGACACGGTGACCGTGTATCTGCAGATGAACAACGACGTCGTCAGCGACGCCGCTTTCCAGGGCGATGGGTGCGCGATCTCGAAGGCATCCGCATCGTTGATGACCGAAAGCGTGAAGGGCAAGACCCGTGCTGAAGTTGAGTCGCTGTTCTCCAGGTTTCGTGACGCCGCCACCGGTTCCGGCTCCGCGGACCCCGTGCGCTTGGGCAAGCTCGCCGTCTTTTCCGGCCTTCGGGGATTCCCAACGCGGGTCAAGTGCGCAACGCTCGCCTGGCACACGCTTCGTGCCGCACTCGAGCAGAAGGCCAGTTTAGTTTCCACGGAAGGCGAGGAGACTTTGCAATGAACTTCTTGGACAAGTCTGTGCTGGAAGCCAAGATCATCGAGGTCCTCAAGACCTGTCACGATCCCGAGATTCCGGTGGACATCTATGAACTGGGCCTTGTTTACTCGATTGACATTAGCGACTCTGCTGACGTTCACGTCAAGATGACGTTGACCGCGCCGGGTTGTCCGGTAGCGGCATCGTTACCGCTGGACGTCGAATCGAAGGTGAGAGCCGTTGAGGGCGTGAGTAGCGCAAGGGTCGAGGTCGTCTGGGATCCACCGTGGGACCCCAGCAAAATGTCCGAGGGCGCCAAGCTGGAGCTTGGATTTATTTAAGAAGATACGTCATGAAATTGAGCGCACAAGAAGAGTATGGGCTTCGATGCCTGATCCGAGTGGCAAGCACCGGCCAGGATGGAAGCGTCACGATTCCTGAAATCGGTCACGCTGAAGGCTTGTCGATCCACTACGTTGGCAAGCTCATGCGAATACTTCGACAGGGCAAGTTTGTGAAGAGTGTTCGCGGGCAAGCCGGCGGTTACACATTGGCTCGGCACCCCGAGGACGTCACCGTCGCCGAGGTTTTGGCGTGGCTCGGAGGACGGCTCTTCGAACCCGGCTTTTGTGATCAATTCTCCGGCCTGAAGCGGCTCTGCACCCATTCGACCGATTGCTCCATCCGCTCCCTCTGGCGCGCAGTCCAAAGCGCTGTCGATGTGGCTCTCAGTGGAATCACTCTTCGCGACTTGCTCCAAAGTGAGTCGGCCATGACCAGGCGCATGACGCCGCCCGCCACGCATTCATCAAGGGAGCCGCTAGCCCACCGCTAGCCTGCATTTCTCACTGGGTTTCGGATGCATTTTACGCAAAGCCCGTAACGCTTGGGCGGAGTAGACTCCCCTCCTTGGCAAAGGAGGGGTGGACGCGCCATCAAGAAAAATTCCCGTTCCAATGAAAGGCGCGGACGGGGTGGTTCGTTCAGACTCCAAAACAATTTTTTCTGGAACAACCCCACGTTCGGCAATGACGAAATGCGTATACTTCACAGCCTAACTAGCTAAGCACTTCTGTTTGATGGCTGCGCCCTTTTGCTTGAGGTTTCGCGCTATCGCGCTCACGCTCCGCGCGGGCTTGCATTGATTGATTGCTTCGCCCTATCGGGCTCGCGCTTCGCGCGCAGCCGCTCATTGAGGAATTCCTCTGCCGATCAGTCTTGACTTTCGAGTGCTTATTTTTCGTGCCTATTTTTCCTAGCGCGGTTTCTCCTGAAGGTGTATAAACACGCCACTGCAGGAGGAAACGCGTATGAGATGGACGCGCTCGGTGCTCACGGTCGCAGTGGTGTGCGTGGCCGGAGGCAGCCTTTTCGCCGCACAGGACCCGCCGGCAAAGAACCCGCTCGAAGGGAACTCTGACGCCATCCGCGGCGGGATGGGTCTTTATCGCGCGCGCTGTGCAGACTGCCACGGCATGGACGCGCGGGGCGTCCGCGCGCCCGACATCACGCAGGTCTGGGCGTCGGGCCGAACCGACGAGGGTCTGTTCAAGACGATCAAAGAGGGCGTGTCGGGCACCGAGATGCCGGCTAACCCGCGCATCTCGGACGTTGAAGGGTGGCAGATCCTCGCGTATCTACGCACGCTGGCCGCGCCGGCCCCGACCGATCCGCCGCGCGGCAATGCCGTGAACGGCGAAAAGATCTTTCGCGCGAACTGCGCCGGTTGTCATCGGGTGAACGGCGCCGGCGGACGCCTGGGACCCGACCTGTCGCGCATCGGGGTCTCGCGCCCGCGGGAGGCTGTCCTGCTGCGGATTCGGCGCGGCACCGAAGACTTCCGCCCAGGATTCGAGCCGGTGACGTTGACACCGCCGTCCGGGCCGCCAATCCAGGGCGTCAAGAAGAACGAAGACCTCTTCTCGGTCCAGATCATGGATACGCGGGAGCGGATTCAGGGATATGAGAAGGACAAGATGAAGTCGGTGAAGAACGACACGAAGTCGGCGATGCCGGTCTTCGGCCCGGACCGACTCAGCGACAGCGATCTCGACGATCTCCTTCGCTATCTGCAAACCCTGCGCGGATTCGATCCGGCGGTTGTTCCGTAATGAGCGGCTGCGCGCGAAGCGCGAGCCCGATAGGGCGAAGCAATCAATCAATGCCAGCCCGCGCGGAGCTCGCGAAACCTCAAGCAAAAGGCCGCAGCCATCAATTACATGAGCGGCTGCGAATGCAAGCCCGATAGGGCGCAGCCATCAATAAAAGGAGGCTTATGCACGCCACGACTCTTCGTCTCCTCGGGCTCGTGCTGGCGCTCTCGGCGGGCACCGCTGCGCTGACGGCGCAGCAGACGCCCCCTCCGCCGCTCGTCACAGCGCAGGAAATCCTCGATGGCCTGACGCCCGACGGCTCACGCTGGCTCACGTTCGGCGGTGACTACAGCAACCAGCGGCACAGCCCGCTGACACAGATTACGCCTGCGAACGTCAATCGGCTCGTCCCGCAGTGGACGTTCCAGACGGGCACACTCGGTAATTTCGAGACGACCTCGCTCCTCCGCGACAACGTCCTGTACGTGACAGGACCGCAGAACGTCGCGTGGGCACTCGACGCGCGCACGGGGCGCCAGATCTGGCGCTACCGCCGCGAGCTGCCACCCAACCTGACCGCGTGCTGCGGTCTGGTCAACCGCGGGTTCGGCGTGCTCGGCGACAAGCTCTTCATGGTCACGCTCGACGCGCATCTCCTCGCACTCGACATGAAGACCGGGGCCATCGTCTGGGACGTGACGATGCAGGACTATAAGACTGGCTACGCCTCGACCATCGCTCCCATCGTCGTAAAGAACAAGGTGATCGTCGGCGTGGCGGGCGGCGAGTTCGGTATCCGAGGGTTCATCGACGCGTACGAGGCGCAGACGGGCAAGCGCGCGTGGCGCTTCTACACCATTCCGGGGCCGGGCGAGCCGGGTCACGAGACGTGGGCAAGCGATTCGTGGAAGATCGGCGGCGCGGGCGTCTGGGTGACCGGCGCGTACGATCCGGAGCAGAACCTCGTTTTCTACGGAACCGGCAATCCGGGCCCCGATTATCACAGCGACAGCCGGGAAGGCGACAATCTGTACAGCACCTCGTTGCTGGCACTCGACGCCGACACCGGCCAGCTCCGCTGGCACTACCAGTTCACTCCTCACGACGTCCACGATTGGGACTCGACGGAGGTTCCGGTCCTTGCCGACATCACGATCGCGGGACAGCCGCGCAAGGTAGTGATGTTCGCGAACCGCAACGGCTTCTACTACACACTCGATCGCACGACCGGTAAGGTTATCGCGGCGAAACCGTTCGTGACGACGACGTGGGCGAAAGAGGTTGGCCGCGATGGCCGGCCGATCGAATTTCCGGGCCACACACCCAACGAAAAGGGCGAAGTCACCTGTCCCGACATCACCGGCGGCACGAACTTCTGGCCGCCGACGTTCGACCCGAGCACGCGGACCTTCTTCGTTAACGCCCGCGAAGCGTGCATGACGTATTACGCGTGGAAACCAGACTACAAACCGGGGGATCGCTTCACAGGCGGGGCCGGGCAGCGTGGGCAGTCCGACCAGTCGGCATACGGCGCGCTCCGCGCCATCGATCCCGCAACGGGTGAGCGGAAGTGGGAGTTCCGCTATCTGACTCCATCCACCGCGGGCCTGCTGACGACGGCGTCAGGCCTGATCTTCAGCGGCGATGCCGAGGGCAATCTGCTGGCACTCGACTCGCGCGACGGCAAGTTGCTCTGGCGATACCAGATGGGCGCGGCCATGCACGGGACGTCCCCGACGACGTACATGCTCGACGGGCGCCAGCACGTGCTCGTACCCGCAGGCACCACGCTGACGGCGTGGGCGCTGCCTCAGTAGTCGGTGAAGGTCGCAGCCGGACTCGTAAAAGGCAAATATGCGATTTCTTTCAACGAGATTCGGGGCAGCACTGGCGCTTGCCGCCGGACTGTGCAGCACGGCGGCGCTGGCGCAGACGAAAACCGACTACTCGGCCCGGAGCGCGACGGTTGGATCGACGCTGCACGAGCGGCGCGCAGGAAGGTAGCTCGCGATGCATGCCACAGCGAGCATGAAGCCGGAAACGACGATCCACGTTGGAAGATCGAACGGTCCGACGCCGAACAGCATGGCCGAAAAAAACCGTGCAATCGCAATTGCGCAAGACCACCCGATGGCCATTCCGCAGATCGCGGGCAATAGTCCGTATCGAAGCATCAGGCCGGTGACGCTGGCAGGTGAAGCGCCCATCGCGATGCGAATGCCGATCTCGACCGTGCGTTGTGCAACAGAGTGGGCAATCACCGCGTAAATGCCCGCCAGCGAAAGAATGAGGGCGACGGCCGCGAATGTCGACAACAGTGTGGTCGAGAATCGGCGTGGCGCCAGCGACTCGGCAATGAGCTGCGTCATCGGTTTCACATCGAAGACGAAAGCATCCTTGTCGATCTCCACAATTCTTCTGTACATGTCGGGATACAGCGGTAAGGGATCACGATCGGTTCGCACAAGCAGCGTGATCGCGGATTGTGGCCACAAGCCTTCAGGAAAGTAGAACTCGTTTCCGGCTTCGGCATCGAGTCCTGTGTACCGCACGTCGCCAACGACGCCGATGATCACCGATGGCTTGCTATTCCATGACATCCGCACTCTCTTACCAACGGCATCCTGCCCCGGCCAAAAGCGCTCCGCCAATGTGCGATTAACGAGTACGGATGGGAGGCTTCCCACCGGGCCCACTTCATCGTGTTCGTCATAATCGCGGCCGGACAGGATCGGGATTTTCATGACACGGAAGTATCCGGGACTGACGATTCGGATTGGCGCTAAAGGCCGGTCCACCGGGCTGTCCGGCCTTCCTTCGATGCTAAAGGAGCCATGAAAACTTCCGGCCGCGTTCGCGCCGACACCAATAGCGGGGCTCAGCACGGCGACGACTGTTGAAATGCCGCCGTATCTGAGCGTCCGAAGAGCGTACCGGATGTCGGATGAAAACCCGCGCATCGCCTGTGAGCATAGCTCTACTCCGACTTTGTTTGCGCCCAAATCTTGTCTTAAATCCGCCGCTCACTTGGCATGACCTCGAAAAGCGCTTCCCGGAAGACAAAGTGGCCATTCACAGGCTCCGCAAGCGCTATCGCGACCTCTTCCGCCAGGAGATTGCGGAGACAGTGGCCGATCCGGCGGAAGTGGAATCCGAACTCCGATTCCTGGCCGGATTGAAGCGGATTATTTCACCAAAGCCACTTTTCATATAAGCTA
>WNGQ01017444.1_pt1 | contig 11134 bp, 14 predicted proteins | sample 5407661 | NCBI WGS metagenome assembly WNGQ01 (sample SAMN13153382, study PRJNA577476) | soil metagenome | isolation source: 60 cm soil or saprolite under Garry oak tree replicate 2 | place: USA:California | collected 2016-06-15
ACCGGGTCGGTCCGGATGAGGGAGGCGATGATCCTGACGACGGCAGCCTCGGGCTCGCGTCGGATCAGCAGGTCGCGGGCCAGTTCGATGAGCATCTGCGTCTCTGCGAATATTCTCCGGCGCTCGTCCAGCAGGGACGGGAGGCCGCTGCGGCAGCCCAAGGAATGCCGGAACACACCGTATGCCCGCAGGCATGCGTCCCATTGGATGGCCGTGTGCCATTCCTGCGGTTGTCGGCACCATGGACAATCTGCCCCGTGCTTGGGCGCTCCGACCTTCAAGCAGTGATGGAGGGTGGTCATCACAGGAACCGCTCCAGTTCGTTGAGGTAGGTCTCGCAGCGGGCTTGCTCTACCAACTCCCATTCGTCGTCGTCCAGACGCTCGTCCGCCTCGGCCTGTTCGATAAGGTGGGTGTCCTCTTCACCTTCGGCGACCGCGAGAGTGATGGCACGGACGTAGTCCAAGACGACGGGGTTGTAGTGTGCGAACGTCTTTGCAGTCTGGATCGCCCAGAGCGTTTCACGCGGCATGATCCGACGGATGACCGCCGCTAATTCCCTCTTCCGGCGCGCAAGAGTCCGACCCTCCGCAAACTCGGCTGCCGCTTCAGAGCGCAGGAATCGCATCAGCGCCTCCCTCCCTCGGCCTCGACCTTTGCGAGCGCAGCGGTCATGATCGAGTCGTTCTTCAGCCAGTTCCGAACCTCGGCATCGCTCCACGATAGACCAATCCACCTCAGGTATCCAGGCCCGGACGAGGGCCACGAGCAGCGCGTCGTGAGTTCCCTCTGGCACACGGTGATCCGCCCGCGCTGGAAGCCCGCCTCGAAGTCAACGGTGAAGTTGCCGGGACTCCAGTTCTTCCGGATCGTCATGACCGGCTCGCTCGTCAGGTAGCGCGAGAGTTCCGGCTCCGCCTCGATGTTCACGCTGCCGTCCGCACGGTACTCGCGCTTCACGACCTGCGCGGGCTCCTCGCGGTACGCGGAGATCGTCCAGTCGTCGATCTCGATTCGGACCGGGACTCCCATGCTCGTCTCGCGATGGAGCCTGATCGGGTCTCGCGGGCTTGGGCTGGGCAGATTTTGCATTGAAGCACCTTGTCCTACTGTTCGTCGTCGAACGTGACGATCTGGCCATCTTCGCCGTCCGTCACGACCACGTCGTGGCCGATCACGCCGCCGAGCCCGCCACGTCCCTCGATCATCCACCGGAACGGGCTGCTGCCCATGTGGACCAACTCCACCCTGGGATCGTCGGGGTTGCCGCCCCGCTCCGCGACGGCGATCTTGAGCATCTTGATGGTGCCGTGGTCCACGACGCCGACGATCCTACCGACGACGCGCATCATGCCACCTCCGGCAAAGGAGCGATGATCGCCTTGCTCGTCTCCGCGACCCACAGCCCGAGGTACATCGGCTCCAGTTCAACGCGGCGCTTCTTGTCCGTCAGGTACGCTCGGACGTTCTCACGATCTGCGGGCCAGATCAGCGCGACGGCATCATCGACGCGGTAGATCGGGCGCATCGTGCACGGCTTGTCCGTCTTCACGAGCAGGAAGCCGATGGCCTCGGGGATCGCCTTCAGGAACCGCACGGGGATGTAGTAGAAGTCAGGGTCGTCACGGTCCGTCGCGACGTAGACCGCCACGGCGTCGCCAAGTTTTCCGTTCTCGCTCAAGTTGGTCATGTACGGCATTTGGTGTGTTCCCTCTGTGAGGAGCCAACGCCGGGCCACATCGGCGGGATGGCGACCTTCGCCCTACCCGCAGGTTGCTGCCCACGCGCTCGTATCCATACGTGGTCCGTTATAGACTTTGAAAACAGACCGCGACCCTCGCTTGCCCTTCCTATCTGTACGTAGTCTACGTCGGAAAGTGAGAATACCCGAGAGCATCCTCGCGCGGACGAGTTCGACGAACGGCTCCTCTTCCTCCTCGGGTGGCTCGGGACAGGGGACGGGCGGCGGGACCGTCTCGGGCTCGATCTCTGGCTCCCAGGGCAGGGGCTCCAGTCCGACTGGGTCGCTCTGAGGTCCAGACAAAAGCGAACGAACTTCATGCCTTCATAAGAAGCCCCGAATTCAAGGAGCGCCTCAGGGCCGTCTTCGGAGGTGTGGAACGACTCAGGAGGTTGCAGGAGCAGGAGAAGAGAGCGCACAACCGCCTCTGGGAAAAAGAGGCAAAGGAACACAGAGCCATCCACGATCACATGTCGGGCGTTGAAGGCAGGATAAGCTCAATCGTGGAGGGGCGCATAATTCACATTCCTGTCCCGGCGCAACCCAAGAAGAAAAAGAAGCCACTCGCGGAAGAAATCCAATCGATTGCCAGCACGTTGGATCATGGCGACTAGCAGCACAGTCTGTCGTAACGCGCGGCTTTGTCAGGCTTGAAGAGAGGGTCGTATGGCTGTAGAAGTGCCCGTCCCCTGGAGCGTGTTTTGGCCGCGCCTAAGAGCCGCTATTTCGAGTCGGAAGCGCATCACCAACTGGAGCCGCGACGGTCTGGTCAGAGATGGCGACTTCAACGTAATCGCCCAAGGTGACTACATATACGCTGAGTTGGACGGCGGGAGTTCGAGAAGCATTTTGTATGGTCCCAGTATCTGGCTGGGAGCGTAAGAAGAGGCAAGATTTCACACGATATGGGTGTTTACAACGGCAAGTACATCATCAGCATCCTCCACCAGTTCCAACACCTGATGTAGGTCGGAATAGGAGCAACTGCTACGCTTTCTCCCACGGCGTTATGATGCGAATGTCGCTCGCTCCGTGCGCTGGCCGACCGATAGCCCCTCCCAAAGGAAAAGGTCTTACCTACAGGCGAGGAGTTACGCAGAATGCAGGATCCCAAGCAGGACTTGCGCAGCCTTATCGACCGAGGCAAGGGCTTGAAGCTGGAAGCGGAAAGTGTCTCACAGGCGTACAGGACCTTGGATCCGAAGGTCCAACTGGGAGTTGGGGTATTCGAACTAGCGGTCGGTCTGAAAGGACGAAAACGGCTCGCTACTGCCATCGGAAAGGCATGGCTGCGAGGGAATCTCGGCCAACGCCTCGTGTCTCTGACAGAGAACGTTGACCAGTGGTACAACGAGACGGTTGCTGCGCTACGCAGGATCTCGGTCGCTCGGAAGAACCTGGCCCGTGGCGGCAACAGCTCCGTTCTCGTGCGGCGGTTCGCCAGGGCCAAGACCTACCGGAGACTCGACACTCAAGTCACGAAAGCCGTCGGAACCTTAGAGGCGATCGCGGAGGAAGACCTGGTCTACAATGACGAGATTGGAGAGCTGCGGCTCCGGCAGAGGAAAGAGGCATTCGAGGAACGGCGTCGGCTCAGAGAAGAACGGCTTCTTGACCTGAGCAGCATTTCTCCAGAACTTGGATCAGTCAAACTCGAAAACCGTGACGAACTTCGAACTCAGCTCGCTGGTCATCCCGAGGTCGGTCGGATGATCGAGGGAGCGTTGGACACCCTCTCAACGACCGGGGCTGATGCAAACAGACAGGCGCTCGCCTCCTGCCGTTCAGTGCTTGAACTCCTTGTGATTGAAATAACTGGGGATCGTGAGTGGCGGAACGGGCTGAGCAAGCTCGTCGAAGGCACGCGGAAAAAGTTAGTGGCTGACACGTACGGGTTCCTTTCCGGATACGGGTCTCATCCCGGAGGTGTTCCAACAAGGCGAGATGCGGAGTATGGAATACGAATGACCGTCGCATCGTGCTTGTGGCTACTGGGGCGCAAATAGGATTCACGGACGCGTCAACACCCGCTCGCACAGATTTCAGTGACAGGGAGGAATCCGGCCCTCTCCAAGCGCATCCTTGAAGAGAACCGAGCCTTCCACCCGACGGCCGCGGCTAGCCTTGTGTTGCAACATGAGGTCCTACCGCCCCAGCGCTCTCCCGATTCGTCTAATCGTGTGATGGCAGTTTGTGCCGACTGGAATAGAGAGGGCTCCAGGGTTCCCCGGAAGGGGCCAATATCGTGCGCGATGACCATTGTAGATTGCACGAACCTCATATCTGGCGCCATCGTGTCGCACGCATTCAGCGCGTGGCTGCCAAGTGGAGTCTGCACGATAAACCTCACACATGCCTTCCCCCTCTTCCATGAGTCTTCTCGAAAGTCCTCGAACGCACCAGGTGTTGAACTCGGTAATAGCCAGTGACTGCGCGGCCTTCACAGGGTTGATGTCTCTATCATACGTACGTCCGCGTCGCTCGAAGGGCTCGGATCTCTTCCAGTACGTGCGATTAGATAGCGCCATCGACAAAGTCACCTCGTTGCCTGACAGGATTGCAGCTTCCATGAGTTCCGAGAACGCCGCAAGCCCTGGTTGAGAGAGCCTGGGACTTTTGTACGGATTCTGACTCCATTCTGCGCGAAATTCCTCAAGCATCCATCTGCGAGTAACTTCATCCAGATCTTCGAAGTGGAACAATGCCAGTACCATCGCGGGAAAGGCTGGCGTGGGAATCAACCTTCCCCTGCAGCCTACCGTTGCTGATGCTCAAGAGCGGGTAAGGAGGGGATTCTGGCTTGCGTGTGGGACATTGGAGGTGACAATCTGACGCAATTGTCTCGGGTCGGTGGGCTTTATCGACGGCACGATTATGCGGGTTTGGTAGGATCATGGATGAGCGAAAACTCGAGGAGATGCTCGCGTGGCGGAACTTCACGATCCTAGATATCAAATTGCATCACCCCGTGCCGGGGAGTTCGGCCTCGATTGCTGCACTTGGATTGAGACAATCTTCCAAGAGCTCCTGCGGGATCCCAGGTGGGACAATCTTGAAGGTATCGACGACGCAAGGAAGTCCTCGAGCGTGAGCATGGAGACCTACAGGAGAGTGTTTGGCGCGAAGCTCGGGTTCGATCGCGCAGGATATCCACTGAAGTGGCTGGATACTCCAGTGGTGAGACCATTCGAGACTTGGGCGAGCGACGAGAATCCAGAGTGGTTCAAGGTATATTCGAAGTACAAGCATGACCGGTTTGAACTTGCTAATCGATTCACTCTGGGTCATGCGTTGATGGCATTCACCGCGCTCGCAATTCTCGTGAATCATTGGCCAGGCTACGATCCGGGCCTGCGATCGCCAACGAAACGTCCACCGTCCAGAGTTCTCAAACGAATCTAGCTAGGAACCTCTTTAGGGTGATGATTCGCAGTGATGGTGACAGATCCCGCAGGCACCGACGGAGACCCAAAAATCCAACAGGAAAGGCGATAGGCACAGGACCATTTGGAGGAAGAGCGTGGGGCGAGCAACGATGCCGAGTCTCTTCGTCTACACCCTGACGTTTGACACCGGCTTCGCACCGCACGTGGACCGGGAAGGGCGATTCTTGACCCTTGCTACCTGCAAGCCCGATCTCAGGCGGGTGGCCCAAAAGGACGACTGGATTCTCGGTGTCGGTGGTGTTGCGCTCAAGGGCAAACATTACGGCGAGGTGATATTCTTAGCCAAGTTGACCGAACCACCCATGAGCTTTGACGGATACCATCGTGACGAACGGTTCAGGGGCCGTCTCGACAACATCTACGCCCGCCGTCGTGGCCGGTTAGCTCGTGTTGGGAGGAGCGGATTCCACCAAAGCCGCGAAGAAATGGAACATGACTGGAAGACAGATCGAGTCTTGGTTTCCGCGAAGTTCGCGTATTTCGGGCCGCGTGGTCCAGACCTAGAAATAGAGGGTTTCACTGAGTTCGTCCGACCCATCCGTCGATATCTGAGGCGGCAGCTGGGCAGGCTGGAAGCACGCCTAATCTTGCAAGCTGAGGACAGTTGGTCTCCGTGGAACGAATGGCAGGCTCCATCAACCCCTCTAGAGTATTGCAGCCCATATGTCCGGACTCACGGGAGATCTAAACCGCGGACATGACGATCTGTCGAGACTGTTTCAGAGAAGAGCTCTGTGGGCTAAGGCTGGCTTGTTCTGTCATGAAGGTTCTGCGGACTACGCCCGAAACTGACTTATACGGCTCTCGACTAATAGGTCATTATGCGCGTACCTACTTCAGTTCCCCGTCCATGGCTTGAGGACGACGAGTTTGCGCTCGACGATCATGAGCCAGGCCTTTTCGACAAGGCGATTGCAGTTCTGGTAGGCGGACTGAAGGGATTGCACTCAAGGAATGCAGTCCTAAGGCCCGCGAAGCAGGCGAAGCAGTAACACGAGAGCAAAGACCGCCGCAGATGACGAGGCGTGGGCTGCTACGACCTCACGTAGATACTGTCTTCCGACAGAGTAGACCGTTATCGACAAAATCACCACCAACAGTGCACCGAATGCGCCAAGGAAATCGCTCACGCTAAATTCCAATTGCAGCGCAACGAAGAAGCCCAGAGCGACGGTGAGCCACAATAGGACAAGCATCGTTCCAAACCCGGGTGTTAAACCAGCCTTGATAACGACCACCGGTCGACTCGCTTCTTGTACCGGCTGTCGCGCGATCTTGAGTCTCTCGCGAGCTCTCAGGTATTTCCTCCGGGCGCGCAGAATTGAGATCATTCCCGAACTCAACTTCCAGATCGCCGCGATGAGATCGCGGAGGTCTGCAGGTCGATCGCTTCTAGCTTCATAGAGCGGTTTCGCAAACGACTTCCCCACGTCCAAGAAACGCCGTCTTGCAGCGGAAGCGTCCTCAAATGCATCGCGGACTGACGCGCGAGTATTGACCCGAATGACATCTCGGAATTTCTGAATTTCATCGGCCTTGGCTCGGGCAACGTACACATAGAGGTTATTGTCGTCTGCACTTGCGAACTCGAGCAGCCGAAGGTTCTCGAAGAGCTCTGACGGGACGCCCGTAACCTTGCTCTCTCCAGATAGGCGATTTCTTACTTTCAGCCCGTTTAGCAGGATTGCGCGAAGGTGCACGGAATCTGTTTCAGACCAAGGTGGCGCGGTGAATGGGAGCAACGGCAGGGGTACTTCAAAGTGTATCAACCCACACATCAAGAACAAAACCAGCTCGGGATAGGAGTAACTGGTAACGAGCTCGCTTCGAGTTCTGCGATGGGAGCCTCGAACAATAGGTGCGTATACGTCGACTCCTTGCCTAACGAACAAGAACGGGTCCGAAATGGCAACGACGGGCCGTAGCAGGAAGGGGACGTACTCCACGGCGAGTCTTCTTGCGAACTGGCGTAACCTTGCCAATTCAGCGTTACCACGGTAAGTTCGAGCGAGACTCTGCAGGAGAGCGTTGGCAGCCTGTTTCTGTTGCTCGTTAGGTTCGAAGCTTGCGAGATCGAGCAGCGGCTGTGGGGTCGCCACCCCGACCGGCGTGGCACTCGCTACCAGCGATCGGTGAAAATCCCGCCACATCTGATTGATGGTGGCACGGGCAATTTGAAGTGTGGTTTCCGATGGTAGATAGACGAGATTCCTCCCGGCATCATCGAGAACGACCATGTTCGCCTGAACTTCGCGCTCCCGCCAGAGAAGTGGGAAGAACCGCGGAAGATCACCGGGATCGACGCGGTAAATGTACCTCATGTCCTCGTGGAACGTTCGAAAGCCTTGGATCGTCACAGTATAGTGGTATCTCGCTACCCGAAGTGATCGTGCAATCGCGACGTTGCGCGAAAGCTCCGTGTCTTCTATGTCTTCAGCAATGAGGTCGAATCTTGCATGTCGTATTTTTACCCAGCGAAGGCGGGAATACAGTGGTATCGACCCGAAATAGCACGGTCCGGCCCATGTCCGCCTCTAATGTAACTCGCGGGGTAGCATTATGTATGTATTGTCGCCGCAAGAATTTGGACACTTACGTGTCAGCCGCTGATGCCGGCATGCGGCTCGCGGGACGCCTCGCGGGCGATGTGCTGGAACAACAGGTGTCCGAGGCGCGTCGCGTCGTCCAAGTGGCTCGGACCCGCGACGTTCGCCGTGACGACGAGCTGTCCGGGGCGGATGAACGTCTCCAGCCGGATCGTGTCGTCCTCGAGGGCCCACGCGAGGCGCATTCCATCGGCGAACTCGGATAGCCCGTACCACCGCAACGGCCCGATCCAGCTCCCGCGGAGCGCCCGGACGAGTCCCCTCAGATCGAGGTTCGCCGGCAAATATGTCTGGAGGATCGTGACCCCCGTTTCCTCGGAGCGTTGGCTCTCTGGGCTCAAGACCTGGAGCGCTCTTGGGGTGACGCGGTACCCCACGTCCGTCCGTTCGACGAGTTCGTCGTCCGCGAGGCGATGCAGCGCCCGCGAGAGCTGCTCCGGATGGATGCCAAGACGGCGACGCAAGCCCTGGAACGCGACCTGCGACGCAGGCTCCTTCGAGAGGAACTCGAGGACCTCGCGATCGTGCTCCCGGAGGTCGTCAATGGCATCGCGCGCGGACGGATCCGCGGACGTCGGCACCATGTGTTCCCGCTCACGGCGGCGGTTCGGCTTAAGGCTAAGGGTCGTGCGTCGCGCGCCTGAGAATGACGGACTCGTTTGGGCTACACGGCGAGGCGGCCGTCTTTCACGACGACCTTCTTCCCGATGCGGACGGTCGCCTTCTCCAGCTTTGGTCCGAGGTAGAAGTTCGTGGAGTTCCGGCCGCCGAACTCGGAGTTGTCGCCGATCGCGATTTCGACGACGCCGGCCGCAAGGTCGTCTTGGAGGAATCCCGTCTTGACCGCGGGATTGAGTCCAATCCCCAATGCCGCCAATCGGTCCTTTCCTCCCGTCGCCTTGTCCCAGGAGGGACGCATCACTGCATCGTTCTCCTCCGCGGACCAGTTCGCCTTGCCATCCTTGAATGAAATGCGGACGCCCTTGATCAGCGAGCCGAGGTACGCGACGGGCAGGTCCGCGACGAGGACGCCTTCCGCGGAGTTTTCGTCCGGCGCCACGTACGCCTGACCGGGCGGTACACCCGCCATGACGTCGCCATCGCGGACGTCTTCCGCGTCGACAATCCCGTCGTCGAGGGTCGCGTCCCGCCCTTTGAGCGCGAACGCGAGGCGCGTACCGTTCGGGGCGCTGACCTCCACGTCCGCGGCACGGGACAAGAGCGTGGCGATCTTCTTGCCTTTCCGGGAAATCGGGAGGAAGTCAATGGAGCTCGCGTCGACGAGCATCGACCGCCAAGCGTCAAGGTCGAATCCGTATGCGTCCGCCCGCTCGCGGCTCGCGTAGCCAAGGGCAAGCCGCGCCCCCCGCAGCTTCGCCTTCTCTGCGCGTCGGTACCAGTCCGAATTGTATCCGGTCGCGGCGGAGGACTTCGGGAGATTCTTCCGATACCGCGGGAGATCCGCGGGTCCCGGGAGGAAAATGTACGCGTCCGCCTTCGAGAGCGCCGCCCATTCCGACGCGGACACGTGGCCGAGCTTCGAGGTCGGAAGCGTCTCCACGGATCGCCAGTACGTCTCCTCGTCCTCGAAGAGAGACATCGGCCTTGCGCCGACGGCCCGCAGCTGGTAGACGAGCTCGTTGGCCACGTCGGCTCCGTGGTTCCACGATTCGACGATCACGCTCTCGTTCGGCCGGATGCGGAGCGTCTTTCGGATCACGTTCTTCGCGAGGGCCTCGTACTCGGACATCGGTTCTCCCCGGACGCGCGAACCTCGCCCGCGGATAAATACATGCGCCCATCCGCAAGGCAAGGACCTTACCGCACGGGGCCATTCGCCCCTGAGCGCGATGGCGGCATCCTTGTCGGCGGCGGAGCGGCGCACCCTCCGCCTCGTCGCGGACACCCTCGTGCCTTCGCTCGAGGTCTCGCCGGATCCGGGCGGCTTCTACCGCCGGAGCGCGGGCGATCTGGGCGTCGACGGAGACGTCGCGCGGATCATCGATTCGTACGTCGGGCCGGGACGGCGTCGCGAGTTCGGTCGGCTCCTGCGAACGCTCGAGAGCCCGGTGTTGAACGCCTTCCTCGGCGGCCGGCCCCGCGCCTATTCGGCGATGTCCGCGGAGGAGCGCGAGCGGTACCTCCTCGGATGGGCGAGGAGCCGCCTCCCGGTGAAGCGGCGCGGCTTCCAGGCCGTGAAGCGACTCGTCCTCTTCCTGACGTATGCGAAGGCCCTCAAGGAAGGCCGAAATCCGAACTGGCCCGCCCTCGGCTACGTCGCGCCGGGGGCCGCGGTCGAACGCGCGTGGCACCGGCATCCGGACGACGCCCGGGTCGTGCCGATCCGTCCTTCGACCGAACTCTCGCTCGACGCCGACGTCTGCGTGGTGGGGAGCGGCGCCGGCGGGTCGCTGATCGCCGCCCGTCTGGCGGCCGCCGGCCATCGCGTCGTCGTCCTCGAAGCGGGTGCGTACCGCACGGCGGACGACTTCACCCAGCGCGAGGCGGAGGCGTTCGACACGATGTTCCAAGGCCACGGACTGCTGACGACCCGCGACCTGGCGTTCAGCGTCCTCGCCGGCCAGACGGCGGGCGGGAGCGCGACGATCAACTGGATGACGTGCCTCCGGCCGCCGATGTGGGCCCGGGAGGAATGGGAGCGGGATCACGGCATGGCGGGCGTGACGTCCGCCGAATTCGACGGGCTCCTCGACGACGTATGGCGGCGGCTCCGCGTGACCACGGCCGAGAGCGTCGTCAATCCCTCCAACGAGGTCCTGCGGCGCGGATGCGAGGCGCTCGGCTACCGGGCCGGCGCGGATTTCGACGTCATCCCGCGGAACGCCCGCGGCTGCGACACGCGCTGTGACTTCTGCTTCTTCGGCTGCGTCTACAACGCGAAGCAGTCCCCGGTCCTGACGTACCTCCCGGACGCGTTCCACGCCGGCGCCCGATTCCTGTTCGACACGAAGGCGGAGCGCGTGGCCATCGAGCGCGGCGAGGCGCGCGGAGTCGAGGCGACGTTCCGCGGCGACGGCCGGGAGGTGCCGGTCCACGTCCGGTCTCGGGCGGTCGTGGCGGCGGGGAGCGCGGTGCAGACGCCGGCGCTCCTCCTCCGGTCCGGCGTGCGGTCGCCGGGGATCGGCCGCGGGCTCCGGCTCGACCCGACGACGGCCCTCTTCGGGGAATTCCCGGCTCCGGTCCGGATGTGGAGCGGGCCCATGCAGACGATTGTCGTGACGCGATTTCAAGACGCGGACGCGGGCCATCACGGCCCCTGGCTCGAGAGCGCTCCGGGCCATCCGGGCCTCGCGGCGGTCGCGATGCCGTGGTCGGGAGGT
>WNGQ01013309.1_pt1 | contig 11131 bp, 8 predicted proteins | sample 5407661 | NCBI WGS metagenome assembly WNGQ01 (sample SAMN13153382, study PRJNA577476) | soil metagenome | isolation source: 60 cm soil or saprolite under Garry oak tree replicate 2 | place: USA:California | collected 2016-06-15
CCATCGCCGCGTCGCAGGCGATCGCCTCGGCGGCGTCCCCGTTCAGCCAGGCTCCGTCGGACGCGCCGGTCTCGGAGGCCCGCGCGCGGTGCGCGGCCCACCGCTGGCGGACCTGCGCGGTCCACTGCTCCTGCAGGGCGGAGTCGCCGTCGAGCAGCAGCAGGTCGCCCAGCGCGATGTGCACCCAGGCCTTGACCGGCTGCCCGGCCCGTTCCGGCACCAGGTTCGCGGAGACCAGCCGGCGCATGGCTTCGTGCAGGGCGTCGTGGTACCGCTCCTGCTTGCTGCGGTCATCGTCTTTGCCGGCCTTGCCGCCGAGCGCGTCCAGCACCCGCCCGACCACCTCGGCGCACTCGCGGGTCAGGTCCCCGTACAGCAGCCCGGCGCCGCCGAACGTGGCGGCCAGCTTCACGCCGCGGTCGGCGAAGTCCCGGCCCGGATCCTCATCGGGCCGCTCGGACCGGGCCTGCTCGTACATCTGCGCGAACAGCGCCGCCAACTCCTCCAGCCCCAGCCCGCCCGCCGCGGCGGCCAGGAGTTGCTCGTCCGCCTCGTCCCGGGCCTGGTCCGGCAGCTTGTCCGTCCACACGCAGATCAGCCGCCCCACCGGCTCCGAGACCTGCCCGGCGGCCAGCGCCGCCAGCACCCGCGGGTGGGTGGTCGTCCGATTAGCCCACGCGGTGTGGCCGACCGCGGCGCCCCGGGTGATCCCGGTGCGGTGGATCAGCCAGGACACCGCGCTGTAGTCGCCGTCGCCGGAGTACCCCTTCCCGCCGGCGAACCCGGCCAGGATCGAGGCCCGCGCCGCGGTCGCGATCGCGCCGGCCTGCTCCAGCTCGGCCAGGCACTCCGCCTGCGTCGCGGCCGCGAGCTGGGCGGTATCCGCGGCGGCCAGGTAGCCCAGCCCGGCGCGGACCATGTCCAGCGCCTCACGGGCACACGCCGGGGCGTTGGCACCCACCTGGTCACCTCCTCGCCGGGACTGGTCGCTGCTGGCGGCGGTTCTCGTCCCTGACGGGCAGGTTTCTAGGATCTGAATTCGATTCTACTCCCCGGCTACGACATTTCCCGGGACAACCACGCCGTTCCGCAAAATCGGTACGCATGAGTGAAATGAGACTCGTGGTGGTCATGAGATGCCAATGCAGCATCTACTGCGCCGTGCGTCGGGTTGCCAGGTCCGGCTGTGCCCTGGAGCATACGGAGCGGTCAGTGCGGTGCTGTCGAACGAGCGCCAGTTTCGGGGCCGGACTTGTCCCAGCGCATGGCGCCCCAGAACCTTCCCGGAGTGTCCGGGAAGACGACCTCGTCAAAATGCACCGTGATCCTAGGATCAGGCGGAAGTGCCAGCCTGCGGCGCAGCCGTGGACTTTCGGCCGGAGTGGCATCGAGCCGATAGCCGACGACGATACGGGTGTGCGGATCCACATGGCGAAGATGCTCCAGTGAGACCGGCACTTCAGGAAGCTGCGCCACGGCGAGAAGCTCGTCGTCCGATGTCAGTTCCGCTATCTCGCGAATGTCCCCGCGGGACTTCGGCGTCAGCTGGGTCGTCGTTTCATAGACGCCGCCGGTCCGCTGGAGTACGTCTGCGAGAACAAGGCCTGGTTCAGCGCGCATGGCCTGTTCGACGGTGGCGGGCCGGTATGCGCTAGGGCGCCATGTCCTGCTCCTGGCGTAGTTGCGCATCATCGGATGGTCAGGCTTAAGGACCTCCGCGTATGTTTTGAAGGTCGCCATCGCCCATCACCTGCGTTACTTCCCTGTGGCTATGCCAGTCTGTCACGCGCCACCGAGAAAGGCGTCATGGATAAATCCCGCACCTGCGGGCCGCCCGGATTAGGTACCGAAGATGAAATGGCTGGCTGAGTGCTCTGTTGCGGCGCTGCGTGAGGCACTGGGGGCCGTGGCGCCGGAGCTGAGCCGGTTTCCGATCACGGTTCCCGGGCCGGCCGGCAAGCAGGACCCGCTGTGGCACTCGGGCTGCGTGCCGGTCGGTGACCAGTTCTTCGTGAAGTTCGCCTGGTCACGTCCTGCCGCGCTCAGGCTGGCGCGGGAGATCGGCGTCCTGGCCGCGCTCGCCCGTGAACCGAAGGTCCCGTTCCTGCCCGAGGTGGTCGCCAGCAGCGCCGACCCGCTGCTGATGATCACCACGCGGGTGCCGGGGACATCCCTGTTCGAGGTGGCCGACTCGATCGACCCCGACCACGCCGCCCGGCAGCTCGTGCGGTTCCTGGCCGCCTTGCACGACCCGGCCGCCCGCGCGCGCGCCGAGGCCGCGGTAGGCACGCTCACCGGCCCGCAGCTGCCGCCGGCCACGACCAGCACCTTGCGCCAGCGGCTGGGGACGTGGATCCGGCCGGATCAGCGCCAGGCCGTCGTCCGCTGGTGCGACTGGGCCGACGCGGTGCTCGGCTCGCCTGGCCCGGCCGTGCTCGTGCACGGTGACCTGCACGGCGACAACCAGGTCTGGGACCGCGACGAGCTCCGGCTGGTGCTGGACTTCGAGAACATCGGGGCCGCCGAGCCCGAATACGAGCTACGCGGCTTTCCCGGTCCCGGGATGGGGCCCGGCCTGGAGCTGCTGACCGCGACCATGCGCCACTACCAGCAGGTCACCGGACGGCGGCTGTCGCCCGCACGGGTAATGGCCTGGCATGTGCGCCAGGCCCTCGGCGACGTGCTGTGGCGCAGCGAAGCCGGCCTCCCGCTGGGAGATCACCGGACACCACCACAGTGGGTCGAGGACCTGGCCGCGCGCTTCAGCGCACTCCGCATCGACCCCCGCAGCGCCACCAGCAACTGACCAGCCCCGGTAACCCTAAGCGGGCGATGCCTTGACATGCCTGATTTCACATATCTATCATCGTGATATCAATTTACGGTAGGGCGGTGGGCCTGATGAGAGCGAAGCTAGCTGGGCATGCGCGTCACGGGGTGCGGCTGTTTGTCCCGGTAACCGTGCTCGTCTCGATAACGATGCTGGCCGCGGCGTGCAGCGGCGGCGGCAGCGCGACGCCGGCCAGCACGGCATTCCCCGGCGTGGCGGTGCCGACCGGATCGTGGCCGGACCCGAATGGCGACATCGCCAACGCCAGGGACATACCGGGCTCGGCGATCTCGGCGGCGAACGTGGACGGCCTCCGGGAAGCCTGGGCGTTCAAGCTGGCGGGCACGGCCGCGGCCGGCGTCTCGGGGATCGGCTCGCTGACCGCGCCGCCGGTCGTCCAGGACGGCGTCGTGTATCTGCAGGACGAGGACGCCAACGTGTACGCACTGGCCCTGGCCACGGGCAAGCTGAAGTGGGAGTACCCGGTCAACATCCCGGAGAAGAGCCGGCCTGGGCCGGACGGGGTGGCGGTCGTGGACGGCACCGTGTACGGGGACTCGTCGACCGCGGTGTTCGCGCTTAGCGCGGCGACCGGCAAGACCAAATGGGTGGACAGCAGCCTGCTGAACAGCAGCCAGGGGGCGTTCGAGATCCAGCCGCAGGTCGCGGACGGGCGGGTCTACCTGGCCAGCGCCTACGGCTCGGGACCCGGCGGCGGGGTGCTCATGGCGCTGAACGCGTCAACCGGCCGTCTGCTCTGGACGTTCAACACGGTGATCGGCCGGGGGGCGGGCGTGCAGGCTCTCGGTCTCGGTTCGGGCGGGGCCTGGGAGACGCCGCTGGTCGGGAGCGACGGCTCGGTGACGTTCGGCATCGGTAACCCGACAGCGAGGTGAACCTGGACGCGGCGACCGGGAAGCTGCGCTGGTACTACCAGGCTGTGCCGGACGACTTCCAGGACCACGACCTGCAGGCGTCGCCCATCTCGACGGTTATCGGCGGGGTTCGGTCGATCATCACCGGCGGGAAGGTGGGATACGTCTACGCGCTGAACGCACGGTCCGGCGCGCTGCTGTGGAAGACGCCGGTCGGCGAGCACAACGGGCACGACAGCGACTCCCTGCTCGCGCTGTCGCACCAGATCACGCTCAAGTTCCCGTACACGGTGGTGCCCGGATCGCTGGGCGGCATCCTGTCGGACATGGCGGTGGCGGGCGGCAGCGTCTACGCGGCCACCATCGACCTCCCGATCACCTACACCGGCATGAGCTCGGTCATCGGCAACAAGGCCGCCGGTCCCGAAACCGGGGAGGTGGAGGCGCTCAGCCTGGCCACCGGCAAGGTCGAGTGGGACACTAAGTTCTCCTCGATGCCGCTCGGCGCGGCCACGGTTTCCAACGACCTGCTCTTCACCACGCTCTACAACGGTGTCCTCGTCGCCCTCAACCGCAGCACGGGCGCGATCGTCTACCGGCGGCAGCTGCCGACATCGACCAATGCACCCATCGCCGTTTTCGGCAACACGGTGCTGGTCCCGGCGGGCGGCCCCAAGACGTCGAGTTCTGGCGGGGGCGGCCACCCGCAGCTGGTTGCCTACACGGTCCCCTGAGTGCCGCGACCGCCTCCCGCTGTCAAGGGGGCACTACCCGTCCGGCTGGACCTGTTCACCGGCTGACCTGGGCGGTAGCGTCCACTTCATGACCGCTGACCTCAGCGACGGCATCCGGCAGGTCCTGCCGTCCGCCCGCGCCGACCTGGAGCGCCTGGTGCGGATCCCGTCGGTGTCGGCGGACCCGGGCGCCGCGCGGCACGTGTGGGCCAGCGCCGCCGAGGTCGCCACGCTGCTGCGCGAGGCCGGCCTGCCCGAGGTCGACGTGGTGACCGCGGGGGACAGCCGGCCCGCCGTGCTCGGCCGGCGGCCCGGCCCGCCGGGTGCCCCCACCGTCCTGCTGTACGCGCACCACGACGTCCAGCCGCCGGGCGAGGCCGCGGACTGGGATAGCGACCCGTTCGAGCCGGCCGAACGGGACGGCCGGCTCTACGGGCGCGGCACCGCCGACGACAAGGCCGGCGTCGCGGTGCACCTGGCCGCGCTGCGCGCCTACGGGAACCGGCTCCCGGTCGGGGTCACCGTGCTGGTCGAGGGCGAGGAGGAGATCGGCTCGCCGGCCCTGCCCGGCTTCCTGAGCGCCTTCCGGGACGCACTGCGGGCCGACGTGGTGGTGTTCGCCGACGCGGGCAACTGGACCACGGACATCCCGGCGCTGACCACCTCGCTGCGCGGCGGGACCAGCGTCGTGGTAGAGGTACGCACGCTGCGCCACGGCGTGCACAGCGGCATGTACGGCGGCCCGGCCCCGGACGCGCTGACCGCGCTGTGCCGGACGCTGGCCAGCCTGCACGACGAGCGCGGCGGCGTGGCGGTACCCGGCCTGACCCACGGCGACGCGGATCCGCTGGACCTGACCGAGGAGCAGTTCCGGGCCGAGGCGGGGATGCTCGACGGGGTGCGGCTGACCGGGGTGGGCAGCCTCACCGCCCGGCTCTGGGCCGGCCCGGCCATCGCCGTGATCGGCATCGACGCGCCGTCGGTGGCGGCGGCCTCGAACACGCTCGTCCCGGTGGCGCGGGCCAAGGTGAGCATGCGGGTGGCGCCCGGCGACGACGCGGCCGCCGCCTGCGACGCGCTGGCCGCGCACCTGACGGCGCATGCGCCCTGGGGTGCACAGGTCAGCGTGCTGCCCGGCGCTGTCGCCGCCCCGTTCACCGCCCGGCCCGGCGGGCGGGCGTACAGGTGCGCCCGTTCGGCCCTCGGCGAGGCCTGGGGCAGGCCGGCCGTGGACGCCGGCGCGGGCGGCTCCATCCCGTTCGTGACCGCCTACGCCGGCCTGTTCCCCGACGCGGAGATCCTGATCACCGGGGTGGAAGACCCAAGCACCCGGGCGCACGGCAGCAACGAGAGCCTGCACCTGGCCACCTTCGAGCGGGCTTGCCTGGCCGAGGCCCTGCTGCTGCGTAACCTGGCCGGCGACGACAACTAACCCCGAACGGACCGGGCGCGTGCCGCCCCGCCAGTTGCTTCGGCCGGCAGGGTTCCCAGCTCGGCGAGCCGGCCTATCGCCTCGGCCCGGGTGCGGCAGCCCAGCTTGAGCAGGCTGCCCTCGACGTGCATCTCGACCGTGCGCGGGCTGATGAACAGGGCCTGGCCGATCTGCCGGCTGGTGTTGCCCTGCGCGACGAGCAGCATGATCTCTAGCTCGCGGCCAGTCAGGCCGCCCGCCGTGCGATTCGTCTCACGGGTGATCAGCGTGGCGCTGGAAGGGGCGACGGCCACGATGACCGGCACCGCGAATTCCGCGCCCTGGCCGGCCGCGATCCGCACCGAGGTGCGGTAGGAACCCGGCGCGTCGCCGCCCTCGAACGTCACCGTGATCGGCAGCCCGCCGTAGGCGGGGGCGGTGAAGGTGCCGCTGGGCCAGTCGAAGTAACCAGTCGTGTCGGCGGCGATCTGAACGGCCACGTCACTGGCGGTGTGGTTGAGGATGACCGTCCGGCTGGCGGCGATGCGGCCGAGGCCCTTGACCTGCATAGCCAGGGAAGCGGGACTGACCTCGACACCGACCGGAGGCGGCCGCCGATCAGCCTTGACACTGAGTTGAGCCATCGCTCATACTCCTTCACGATTGTCCGCTGTCAGGGTGTCCGCCGTCCTTTTTCCGCCGTCTGGATGTCGCCGATCACCTCGCTGACCTGCTCGAAGGCGATAGCTGCGAGTGCTGCCGTCCGGCGCGCCGCCTCGGCCGACTCGGCCTCGTAGAGCAGGAAGCACGTCTCTTCGTCCGGCAGGTACATCGAGCGCAGGTAGCGCACGGGCGTGCCCTGCCGGGTCTGCTCCTCGGCGGCCAGGCGAGCCCGCCGCACGCTACGGCCACGGGCCGCGGCATCGGCGCGCGAGAGATAGAACTCGACCAGGAATTCGGTCATGCGTACGACGCTACGCACGCCACCGGGACGGCGAAATCCTGGATTCCCCCACCCTTTATGGGCGGCTGGCCGTCGGCAGCCGGTTCGCGAGCTGTGCGCGAGAATGCACGCCCAGCTTGGCATAGGCACGCGACAGATGGGCTTCGACCGTGCTCACCGTGACGTGCAGGACCCGGGCGATCTCCTTGTTCGAGCGCCCCTCTGCGGCCAGCTCGGCCACCTGCCGTTCGGTCGGCGTCAGCTCACCGGACGGGCTGGGGCGGCGGGCGCCCACGCGAGCCAGCTCCGATCGCGCCTCCGCGGCCCATCCGGGCGAGCCCACATCGTCGAACACCGTCTCCGCTTCGGCCAGCGCCGCGCGGGCAGCGCCCCACCTCTTGCCCCGTCGCAGGGCGCGGCCGAGCGCCAGGAGCGTCCGCGCCTGGTCGAAGGGCAGGCCGAGACGCCCGAAGTCGGCCGCGGCCTCTGCCATCTGCGCGGCGGCCTGGTCGTCGCGCTGTCCGGAGCACAGCCTGACGACGCCGTCGCACCGCTTCGCGGACGCGAGGCCCCACGGATGCGCGTACGGCTCGGCCAGTTCGCGGAGGCGAGCGCTTATCGCGGCCGCCTCGCCCGGTTCGCCCGCCTCGACCAGGGCCTCGACCAGATCCGGTGCTACCGGGAAGGCGCCGGGCTCCTCCACGCCCTGGTCCTGCGTGTGCTGCCATACGGCACGCAACCACCCGACGGCGTCGCCGGGCTGGTGGGCGAGCAGCGCGGCCATCCCCAGCGCCCGGGAGGCTTCCAGGACCTGCCAGCGATACCCGCGGGCCTGGGCGTCAGCGAACGCCGGCGCCGCCCACTGCTCGGCCGCCTGGGCCTCCCCACGTCCCGCCGCCAGCAACGCCCGGCAGCGCTGGTAGGTGGGTGTGATCAGCGATTGCTGGTCGTCGGACTCGCCCCACTCGTCCAGCAGCCTTGCCGCCGCGTCCCACCGTGCCGTGCGCAGCTCCAGCTCGCACATGTTCAGCCGCAGCCACGCGTAACCCACCTCTTCGCCCCGCTCGTCCGCCAGCGCCAGGAAGGCGCTCAGGATGGCCCGGGCCCGCTCCACCTCGCCGCGCCAGGCGAGCCGGAGCCCGGCTAGGGGCTCGGGTGAGTCGATCACGCTTGACGTCGCGCTCGACGCGGCCACGAAGCGCTCGCACAGGTCATCGATCGGACGTCCGCGCAGGCAACGCGACCAGCCCAGCGCACGCAGCGCCAGACGCTCGGCCTCTGGCCCGGCGCTCGCCGCATCGCGCTGGGCCTGCGCCGCCCAGGCTTCGGCCTCGGCGAGGCGCTCGACGCCCTCGGCGGCCGTGCTGAGCGACTTCCTGGCGAGTACTTCGGCCCGCAGCGAAGGGTCGCTGCCGCATTCGGACAGCGCCCGGTCGAAGTAGGGGGCTTTGTCGAAATAGGAGCTGATGGCCTCGCCCTCGGACAGCAGCAGCCAGGCCCGGACCCGCGGGCCGCCCCCCGGCAGGGATGACAGCTCGGGCTCGAGAAGATCAGTGACCCGCTGACGCTCGCCGGCCCGCTCCAGATACGAGGCGAGCCTGAGCATCCGCTCGACCCGCTCGTCACTTTCCGGCGGGGTCAACCGCAGCGCGTGCTCGCCGAGCTCCGCCGCCTCACGCGCCGCGCCCCGCGCGGCCGCCGTGGCCGCCCCGGCGGCGATCACGCACGCCAGCCCTTCGCCCGGATACAGCGTTCCCAGCGCAAGGTGGCGGGCCCGGCGGTCCCCCTCGGCGACGACCTCCGCCAGCTCCAGATGGCACGCCCGGCACTCGGCGGAATCGGAATGCTTCCTGGCCGCGGCGGCAAGAAGCGGGTGCGCCGCGCGGGCGCGCTCACCGTCGGCTACCACCACCCCAGCCGCGAGTGCGTCCTTTACTGCGCCGGGACCGGCCAGGCTCGCCAGCTGGTGCCGGTCGAGGTCGCCGCCTAGCGCCAAGGCCAGCAGCAGCGTGCGGACCGGGCGCGCCAGCCGTGACACACGCTTCCCGAGCAATTCCTCCACCGTGTCGGGCACGGGAAGATCCTGCCCGAGCGCGGGCACCCCGCGCTCGACCAGTGTCCGCCCGACCTCCAGCGCGAAGAGCGGATAGCCCAGGGTGGTGTCGTATACCTGCCGCAGCACGTAACGCGGCAGTGCCAGGCCCAGTCTGTCCGACAGCATCCGGCGCATCGCGCCGACGCTGAGCGGCCGCACTTCGAGAATCTGCGGCCCAGCCGGGGCGAGCGCCTGTTCGACGGTCGAGGAGGGTCCCGCGCGTGCGGCGAAGAGAAACCGCACGGACGGCCCGTGAAGTCGGCGAACGGCGAACGCGAGCATATCCGCCGTGGGCTGGTCGAGCCACTGAAGGTCATCCACCGCCACCAGCAGTGGCCGGCTGGCGGCCAGCTGGCGAAACAGGTTCAGCAGGCCGAAGGCCATCGCGCGCGGCGCCGCCGCTTCACCATCGGGGTCGGCGCGGAGCAGCGCGACCTCAAGCCCTCGGCGCTGCGGCGCAGGCAGAGCATCCAGCGCTTCCGGTTCTATCCCGTCCAGCAGGTCAGCCAGGCTGACAAATGACAGGCTCGTCTCCGCACTGTTCGGCCGCGCGGATATCACCCGCATCCCGTGGCCAAGCGCCGCATCCCGCCCCGCCTGCCACAGCGTCGTCTTGCCCACCCCGGGACTGCCCCTGAGCACTAGGGCCGCGCCGCTGGCCGTCGGCGTGACGAAGTCAGCCAGGACTTTGAGCTCGGACTCACGCCCGACGATCCCCGCCACGCCGTCCCCAGCCGCCGGATGCACCACATTCCGAATCTAAGCCCGCGTGCATCTGCGGTCAGCATTCCAGCCGGGAATTCGAGCGCAAAAGAGCGGGCCCGAAGGGCCGACCAGCCCTGCGGCGGCGAAGACCACGGTGACCAGCCACCGGGCCGCCACCGCCGCGATCATCACGACTCCTGGTCATAGGTGTCGTGGTGGGGGAACCCGGTCACATGCCGCTGTCGGCCCAGCGGGGTCAGCTCAAGCCACCGGTAGGTGCCCAGCAGCGAGTCCAGGCCCCGCTGGTAGGCCGAGTAGGTATGGAAGACCCGGTCTCCGTCGCGCAGGAAGACGCTGACCCCGGGACCATCCGTGCCGGACCGGATGTAGGGCGCTTCCCGCTGCAGGGTTTCCTGGTCCTTGTAGTTGTACTCCAGCGGGGTCTTGCTCTCGTCGAAGCTGACGTGGAAGTCGTAGTTGAAGTCGCTGCCGTAGCTGGAGTACCACGGCACCTGCCAGCCCATCCGCTTGCGGAACTGCTCGATGCTGGCGATCGGCGCGCGGGACACCAGCACCAGCGTGGTGTCGCAGGCGTGCAGGTGGGACAGGTCGCCGATGCTGTCGGCCAGGAACGAGCAGGTCGGGCAGCCCTGGTCTTCGCCAGGGAACCCGGACTGCTCGTGCCGCCACATGAAGTGGTAGGTGATCAGCTGGCGGCGCCGGTCGAACAGGTCGGCGAGGCTCATCGGCCCGGCTGGGCCGGTGAAGGTGTAGTCCTTGGTGACCTCGGTCACCGGCAGTTCGCGGCGTGCGGCGTCGACCGCGTCCTTGGCCCGGGTGACCTCCTTCTCCCGGGCCAGCAAGTCCTCGCGGGCGGCACGCCACTGTTCCGGTGACACGACGTTCGGGATGTTCATCTCGTCCTCCTCGGCTTTCTGAATCACCCTCTCTACGACTGGGCGGCCCTGAAAACCGACAACCACGGCCCGATTCACCGCGCAAACCCGCTCACGCTGCGCGGCGTCTCCCCGGGGCCGCCGCAGGGGTGTCGCGCTGGCAGGTGCGGGCGTCCGGGCATCGGGCGTTGGCGAGCACCGCACGAAGGTCAGGGCGGCAAGCGCGAACGCGGGTGAAAGGCCAGGACCGCAGCTGCGGCCAGCGCCGCCGAGGTGACGGCGCGCCGTCTCATGCTGTCCCGGATCGGGGTCGATGAGGCGTTCGGCGCGCCGCGCCGCGGCGCTACCGCCCGCGCCTAGGCCCCGAAGGGAACTCCTTCAGAGGCCACGGCCAGCACGCGTCGGCCAGGGTGAGCCGTGGAGAGATGCCCGGCCGGGATGGCGGCTTCACAGCAATCGATGTGCGCGGCACCATTCCCCGGTGCTGATGCCTTCACCTATGACGGCCGCTTGCCAGTGCTGGTCGGCGGCGATGGCCTCCGGCACGCAGGAGTGCACCGCGAAGGCGTCACCGAGCCCGGTCATGCGGATGATCTGCAGGATCGGGCCGGTGCCGGCCACCAGGGTGAGCGACCCGCCGCG
>WNGQ01006691.1_pt1 | contig 11130 bp, 10 predicted proteins | sample 5407661 | NCBI WGS metagenome assembly WNGQ01 (sample SAMN13153382, study PRJNA577476) | soil metagenome | isolation source: 60 cm soil or saprolite under Garry oak tree replicate 2 | place: USA:California | collected 2016-06-15
GAAACATCCTCCGTCCCGGGCGCAATCTCCGATCGCGACCACCCACTTGGGATTGGGCGTCGCATGATAGGTGCGCTCCAGCGCTTCGCGCATGTTTTTGGTCACGGGACCGGTCACCATCAAGACATCGGCGTGGCGCGGCGAGGCCACGAACCGGATGCCGAAGCGTTCGACGTCGTAGTAAGCGTTGTTGAGCGCGTGAATTTCGAGTTCGCATCCGTTGCAGGAGCCGGCGTCGACCTCGCGTATCGAGAGACTTCGGCCGAGCCGCCGCCGCGCCGCATTGCCGACGGCGCTCGCGAGTTCGCTCACCGCGGCATCGTCCGGCGACGGCGCCTGCTCGGTGAATGGCGGGCGAAACAGGCTTTGAAAAAGCAGCTTGCGCATCTCGTGCTGTCCTTAGACGTCATTGCGGGGAGCAAAGCGACGACGCAATCCAGAGCTGTCGGGATTGCTTCGCTTCGCTCGCAATGACGGTTTCTTGGTCATGTTCTCAGAGATCCTGGCCTGAGTAGGAGCAGTTGAACGACTTGTTGCAGAGGGGAAAATCCGCAACGATATTGTTTTCGATGACAGCCTCGAGCAGCGGCCATTGGAACCACGATGGGTCGCGCAGGCGGCATCGCTCGACCCGGCCATCCTGCAAGCGAATCCAAACCAGAACGTCGCCGCGAAATCCCTCGACGATGGCCATGCCTTCGCGGGGTTCGCCAAGCTGCTCTACTTTTGCCCGCAATGGGCCTTGCGGAAGCCGGTCCAGGATCTGATCGATCAGGGAAAGACTTTGCTCAAGCTCGCGCACGCGAATCCAGACGCGCGCGTTGACATCACCCTCTCTCAGGACCGGTACCTCAAAGCGCAGGCCGTCATACGGCGGATAGGCAAGGTTCCGGCGCGTGTCGAAGGACCGGCCGGAGGCGCGGCCGATATAGCCTCCCACGGCATATTGTTTGGCCAATGCGGATGTGAGCACGCCGGTATCGACGGTGCGATCCTGCAGCGATGCGGTGTTGTCGTAGAGTTCGACCAGGGCAGGAAAGCGCAGGCGGATATTGCCCAGCATCGCCCGGATGATTTTGGTCTCTTCATCGCCAAGGTCGTGGCTCACGCCACCGGGCACGATGACATCCCGCAACAACCGATGACCGAAGGCGCGATGGGACGCGCGCAGGACGCCTTCCCGCAATATGCCGCAATGCGCGTGCATCAGGGTGAAGGAGGCATCGTTGCAGATGGCGCCGATGTCGCCGAGATGGTTGGCAAGCCGCTCGAGTTCCGCAACCAGTGCCCGCAGCCAAACCGCGCGATCAGGCACGGCGAGTTGCAAGGCCGCCTCGACGGCCTTCGAAAACGCATAGGCATAGGCGGCCGTGCTGTCGCCCGATACGCGCCCGGCGAGTTCGGCGGCCCGCCCGAGATCGGCTCCCACCATGAGCCCCTCGATACCCTTGTGGGTGTATCCCAGCCGCTGTTCCAACCGGACCACGGTCTCCCCGCTCGCGGTAAACCGGAAATGCCCAGGCTCGATAATTCCGGCGTGAACGGGACCGACCGCGATCTGATGCAGGCCGTCGCCCTCCGCCGGCAGGAAGCGATAGGGCGATGTCTTCGACAACCCGTAGACGCGATTTCCCAACGGGAAGCCCACGCCCCAACAGTCGTGATCAAGCCAGGGACGGGCATCGGGCAAGCCCTCCGCGGTTAACCCGAACAGATCGTTGATGGCGCGCTCCAGCCGAAGCGCCGGCGGGTGATGCAAGCCGACCGAAGGATAGTTGTGGTCGGGACAATCCAGGCTGACGGTCGCGATTTCCGCGGTCTGTCCATCCATGATTGTCATATGCACGCTTGCGGGTTCGGCCCACAGGTCGAGCAAGCTCCAACGTCGATGTGCCAGCTCGCCCGCTGCAAATTTCCAAACCGAAGCATCGACCATGGCTCGCGGCCACGGGCTGTGTTGCGGGACCTTGCTGCCCTCCAGCATGAGATCGATCAGCGACGGCATTTTCCGTTAATCCCAATCCTTGTTAATCCCAGTCCTTGTTGATCCCAGTCCTTGTTGATCCCAAGACTATCCAAGCAGTAGAGCCACATGCTGGAACCAGATCACGAGCGGCGCGGGAAGATAGATTCCCGCGACCAGGACCAGTGAGAGATGCGCAAACATCGGCACATACGAAGCCTCGGCCGAGGCGGTGCTGCCGCGGGGTTCGCCGAATGCGACGCTTGTCAGGCGAAACGTCAACGCACCGAAAGCCAGCAAAAGACCCAGGACAAGCACGATCGCCAGCAGGGGCTGCCGGGCAAAGGTGGAACTTACGATGAGAAATTCGCTCATGAAAATGCCAAGCGGCGGCAATCCGGCGATCGCGACGACGCCCATCACCAGACCCCACCCGAGCGCCGGATGGGTGTCGGTCAAGCCCCGGATTCTGGCGATCCTTTGCGTGCCCTTGATCTGCGAAATATGGCCGACGGCGTAGAAGATCGCCGACTTGGTCAGGCTGTGCATCACCATGTGCAGAAGCCCGGCAAAATTGGCGAGCGGGCCGCCCATTCCGAACGCAAAAACGATAATGCCCATATGTTCGATCGAGGAATAGGCGAACAGGCGTTTGATGTCGCGCCGGCGGTAGAGCATGAACGCTGCGAACACGAGCGAAACCAGGCCCATCGTCACCATCAGCGGGCCGGGGGCGATCGCCGCCGGATTGGCGGCGAGCAATATCTTGAAGCGCAGCAGCGCATAGAGCGCGACGTTCAGCAGCAGGCCCGACAATACGGCCGATATCGGCGTCGGGCCTTCGGCGTGCGCGTCGGGCAGCCAGGCATGCAGGGGTGCGAGGCCGACCTTGGTCCCGTAGCCGAGAAACAGGAACACGAAGGCGACATTGAGCAGGGCAGGGTCGAAACTGTCCGCATGCTGGATCAGGAGCGTCCAGACCATCGCGTCCTGGCCCTCGCCCACCACCGGACGCGCCGCCATGTAGACAAGGATGGTGCCGAACAGCGCGAACGCTATTCCGACACTGCCGAGGATGAAATACTTCCACGCCGCTTCCAGCGCGGCGTGCGTGCGATAGATGCCGACCATCAGGACCGTGGTCAGGGTGGCGATTTCCACCGCGACCCACATCAGGCCGATATTGTTCGACACGAAAGCCAGATTCATGCCGAACATCATGGTCTGATACATGGCGTGGTAGAAACGCAGATAGACCGGCGTCAGCCGGCCGGTATCGAGTTCGTGCGCGATGTAGCTGGCACTGAAGATGCTGGTCGTGAAACCCACGAAGGTATTGAGCACGATGAAGACGATGTTCAGATCGTCGACCAGCACGTAGGGCGTGGGCTGCGGACGTTCGATCAGGAGCAGCGAGAGTGCTGCAAGAAATGTCGCGAGACTGGCGACGACGTTCAAACGCGCCGTCAGCCGATAGCCGGGCAGGATGGCCAGCAATGCGGCAGAGCCGATTGGAATCAGCAGAACAGCCGCTATTGCATCGAACGAAGCCGTACTCATTCCCGTTCGCCCCGGTAGTGGTCGAGCGCGGACACGTCCACGGAGTCGAAGCGTTCGCGGATTCGAAACAGGAAGATGCCGATCACGATGAAGGCGATCAGGATCGAGAAGGCCACGCTGATCTCGACGACCAGCGGCATGCCCTTGGCGCCGGTGGCCGCCAGCACCAGTCCGTTCTCAAGCGACATGAATCCCACCACCTGACTGACGGCGTTGCGGCGGGTCACCATGACCAGAAGTCCGAGCAGTACGACCGACAATGCGAAGGCGAGGTCCTCGCGCGCCAGGGGGTCGGCCTCGGCGGTGACCCGCAGCATCAGGACCATGGAGAGGGCGACCAGCCCCATCCCGGCCAGCATGGTGGGGCCGATACCCACGGCCGACTCGATGTCCCGGTGAATGCCAAGCTGCTTGACGATGCGGTGCAGTGCCACCGGAATGACCATCGCCTTGAACACCAGAGCGATTACCGCAGTGACGTAAAGATGAGGCGCGTTCTGGATAAAGGCTTGCCAGGCGACGGAAAGGGCGAGCGCCAGGGCGTGGAGTGCAAAGACGTTGAGCAGCGAATAAAGCCGATCCTGGTACAGCATCATGAAGCTGATCAGGACGAGTCCCCCCGCGAGTGCATGTGAGATGTCGAACGCGAGGCTGTGCATTTGCATCAGAAACTCCTCGACACGAACAGCAGGAGTGTGCCGAGCAAGCCGAGCATGAGTGCCGCCCCGAGAAACTGCGGAACGCGGAAAACTCTCATCTTCGCAGTTGCGGTCTCGAACAACGCGAGCAGAAAGCCCGCAACAGCGAGTTTGACGATATAGGCGCCGGTGCCCACGACGTACGACAATGGTCCGGTGCCGAAGAGCGCGATCTTCCATGGGAGGAACACGCATGCAATCAGCGAAATGTAGAGCAACAGCTTGAGAAAGGCGCCAAATTCGATCATCGCCAGATGGCGTCCCGAATATTCAAGAACCATCGCCTCATGCACCATGGTGAGCTCCAGGTGCGTCGCCGGATTGTCGACCGGGATGCGCCCGTTCTCGGCGAGCGCCACCATGATCAGCGCGATCATTGCCATTCCCAGCGATACCCGTAATCCCACTCCCGGAGAGGCCATGAAATTTGCGACCGTCGAAAGCTGGGTCGATCCGGCAACGAGCGCCAAGCAAAACACAAACAGCAGCATCGCCGGCTCGGCAAGCGCCGCGATCATGACTTCGCGGCTGGAGCCGATGCCGCCAAAACTGGTGCCGACGTCCATGCCCGCAAGCGCCAGGAAGAAACGCGCACTTCCCAGCAGGGCCACGATGGCGATCAGGTCCGCCGTCCAGTTGAACAAGAGGCCGGTCGCGAAGGTCGGCACCAGGGCGGCGGCAACCCAGATCGCCGCGAAGGTCACATAGGGCGTTACCCGGAACAGCCATGACGCGTTGTCGGCCAGCACCACTTCCTTGCGAAGCAACCGCAACAGATCGCGATACGGCTGGAAAACCGAAGCACCCTTGCGACCCACCAGCCGGGCCTTGATCTTGCGCACGAAGCCGGTCAGCAGCGGCGCGAGCAGGAGCACCAGCAGCATCTGCGCGCCCTGCACAAGAAGGTCTGAGATCACGACCATATCGCGAGCACCAGCAGCAGCGTAACGAGGGTGGCGAAAACGAGACTGAGATAGCGCCGGATGGTCAGGAACTGCAGACGATTGAGTCGATCGGCAGCTAAACCGACCGCACCCGCCAGCGGCTGATAGATTCCCTCCCAGATCAGATCATGCAGCTCGATTCCCAGCCGCGCCGGGCTGACATCTCCGGGGGCCGGCATCTCGACATGATCGCGCGAGGCGAACACGAGCGTGCCGAAAACGCGGCGGATTGGCTGAGCGAAGCTTGCCCCCGAATACTGAGCCGCGGGGGTCGGATCGGAAAAACCGCAGCCCCAGGCCGGCGCGTGCCGTAACGCGTGAGAGGCGAAGCGATGTATAAAAAAGACGGCGAGCGACGCGGATATCGTAATGAACACCAGCACAAGCAATCCGTTGTATGAACTCCGGCTCTCCGCAATCGGCACGATCGAAAGCCACGGCTCATTGGCCTGTATCGGCATACGGCCACCGAGGATCTCAATCCCAACAGGCGAGAGCGCATCGATCACCAATCCCGGCAAAATTCCGGCCAGCAGGCAGAGCGCGGCGAGGATGAACATGGCCGAAAGCGAGTATCGGTCGACTTCGCAGGCTGTTTCTGCGGCAGGGCTCCGCGGCCGTCCGAGAAAGGTGACGCCGAAGGCCTTGACGAAACACGCCGCCGCCAGGGCTGCGGCCAGGGCCAGCAGCGCGCCGACCGCAGGCACCATGATCTTCAGGGCCCATTGCGGCAGTTGGGGACTTTGCAGCACGGCCTGGAAGATCAGCCATTCCGAAACGAAGCCGTTGAATGGCGGCAGCGCCGAGATCGCGACGCAGCCAACCAGAAAGACGAAACTGGTGAGCGGCATCCGATGGATGAGGCCACCCAATTTGTCCATGTCCCGCTCGCCCGTCGAGGTCAGGACGGCGCCGGCCCCAAAGAACAGCAAACTCTTGAAAAAGGAGTGATTGAGCACGTGAAAAAGTGCAGCGGTGAAAGCGAGTGCCGCCGGAAGCTTCAGATCGTTGGCCTGGAACGCCAGTGCAAGGCCGAGACTGACGAAGATGATGCCGATGTTTTCAATCGTACTGTAAGCGAGCAGGCGCTTCAGATCCTTCTCCATCAACGCGTACAGAATCCCCATGACGGCGGTGATGCCGCCAAGGAAAAGAACGATCACACTCGCCGACCAGGTCGGTTGCCCCAGGAGATCGAATACGACGCGAATGAATCCGTAGATCGCGACCTTGGTCATGACGCCGCTCATCAACGCCGAAACGTGGCTGGGAGCGGCTGGATGCGCGAGCGGCAGCCAAACATGCAGCGGCACCAGGCCGGCCTTCGAGCCGGCTCCAAGCAACATCAGGATCAACACCAGCATGGCGACGTACGGCGTATGTTGGGCCGCGCGAATCGCCGCAAATCCGTAGTCTCCCGCCGGTCCCGCCAGCAGGCCGAAGGCCAGCAGCAGCGCCAGCGTGCCGAAGCTTGCCATCACCAGGTAGACGTAGCCCGCCTTCGCGTTGCCCGGTTCACGATGGTGCGCCATGACCAGCGCCCAGGAGGCGAGCGACATGAATTCCCAGCACAGCAAATAGGAAAACGCGTCGTCCGCCAGCACCACGAGGTTCATGCCGGCCAGGAAGGCGGGGAAGAAGGGAAGCACGCGATGCGGCGCCGGATCGTGGTGGCCGTAGCCGAGACCATAGAGGCTGGCCGCAGCACCTCCCAGATTGACGACAACCAGGAAAAATGAGGCCAGCGCATCGAGGCGGAAGTGGGCGCCAAGCCACGGCAACCCGATCGGCAAGGTCATGTCCGAGGTATTCGCCGCGTCGCCCAGCAGCCAGCGGAGGGATCCGAGCAATGCCGCCGCGCAAATGACCAATGTGGCGCCGTAGACCACTGCCGTGGAGCTCTTTGAGCGACTCAGGGCTATCGCAAGCGCGGCGATTGTCAGCAATCCTGCGACGCACGACATTTGCAGGACAACAGGAGCGATCGTGACAGCAGAAATCATGCCCGCTTCCTGGTTCCGCTCGACGTCTTGGTTGCCGATCGGGTGCCCCGAACAGTCTTCGCCGACCCTGATTCGGTCTTCAGCCGTACCCCGCGTCCCTGCGAATGACTGGCGGCTCCTTCGTTGATCATCTCGATCCCGGCCTTGTTGAACGCGGCGATCAACTTGACCAGCGAATCGACATTGCCGCGGACCATCGTTTCGCTGGCCTCCATGCGCTGAATGGTCGGCACCGAAAGCCCCGACAGTTCGGCGAGCCGACGCTGATCGAGGCCGAGAAGCACCCTCGCAGCACGCAGTTGAGCCGCTGTGATCATAGCTCCGCCCCTGAGCCAATGTCAGACATCATTCGTGCATGATAATTAATGATGTTAAAGTGTCAATAAGTGATAGATAGGATATCTATTCTAAAGGGTGGATCCTTGCCCCGCAGGTCGCGCTGCCGGAACGATCGCGGCGGCGCGCAGTCGGTCCGGTGAGATCGATTTGCATGGATGATGTGCACTGATCTTGCGGCAACTTCCCTTTGAATTGAGTTGCCGGCTTCCTAGATGAGCTTCGTTCTTTCTCCTGAGCGTTTCAGACGGCCTGCCATGATTCTGAAAAATATTTTCATCGCCATGCTCTGCACGATGCTGCTGGCGTGGAGCGGCCTGTCGATGGCGGATGAGTACCGTCCCGACGAGTTCCTCGGCCTCGACCTTTCGAAGGCGGTGCTTTCGCCGAAGCTGCTTGGGCCTGCGTCGGAATTCGCGCCGGTTGCGGTCGAGGCCCGAACCGATTCCGCAAGCGAGGGCGCGCAGGCGCGCGTGGAACCGAAGGCCCATGCCAAACGCGTTGTTTCGAGGAACAGAGTTGTTCCCGGGAACAGCGTTGTTCCCAGAACGGCGCTGGCGCATATGCGCGCGCAGAAACCGCGCGGCGCGGCTCGAACCAAGCTTGCGCGACGCCACGGCAATCCGCTCGATGCGGAGGCGCGCGATACCCGGATTCAGGTCTGGCCGTGCAAGTCGGGTGGGATCTGCGACTGGCGGAAGCAGAAGAACTGAACTGCTCGTGCCGGGCTCGCCATCGGCGCGCCTCGCAATTCCCCTCAAGTCATCCGCCTGTCGCAAAACCTTCGATCCAGAGTCAAGTTGAGCGGGCAACCTCCGTCGTGATTCGACGAGAGGGCTGGCGATGGCGGTTGCGATACGTGCGAAGCAAAGTCTGACCAGGCGTCAATGGTTGGTCCGGTCGGCATCCACGGTCGCGCTCGCAGCATTGGGCGGTCTCGCCAGGCCCTATCTCAGCCGGGCTGCGGATCGTCCGGGGATAGGTTGCGGGCTTGCCTCGGGCGATGTATCGACCGACTCCGCCGTCGTATGGGCGAGAGCCGATCGGCCTGCGCGCATGCTGGTGGAATGCGCCACGCTGGAAAGCTTCAAGACAATTATCGGCGTCGCATCGTCGGACGCGCTGCCGGAGCATGAGTTTACTTCGAAGGTGCTGCTCCGGGGGCTTCCGGCCGGGCAGGACATTTTCTATCGCGTTCGGTTTGAAGATATCGGCGAAACCGGGATATCCGGAGAAACGCAGGTCGGGCATTTCCGGACCGCGCCCGCAGCGCAAGGTTCGAGGTCGCAAGCTTCGATATCGCCAACCTCGATCTCATTTGTCTGGTCGGGCGATACCGCGGGCCAGGGCTGGGGCATCGATCCCACTCGCGGTGGCATGCGAACCTACAAGACCATGCTCGAAAACCGTCCCGACTTTTTCATCCATTGCGGCGATCACATCTACGCCGATTGTCCGGTGCCCACTGAGCTGAAACTGCCGAATGGGGAAACCTGGCGGAATATCGTGACCGAGGAGAAATCCGCGGTCGCGCACAGCCTGGCGCAGTTTCGCGGAAATTATAAATACAACCTGCTCGATGACAATTTGCGCGCCTTTCATGCGCAGGTGCCGATGCTGGCGCAATGGGACGACCATGAAGTGACCAACGACTGGTCGCCGATCGGCAGCGCCGACGCCACCGGTTACGCCGAAGACGGCACATCCAGGCTGGTGGCGCGCGCACGCCAGGCGTTTTTCGAATTCATGCCGATCCGCGCCGTTCCCGAGCAGGAGGGGCGCGTCTATCGCAGGATCGGATACGGGCCGCTGCTCGATGTCTTCCTGATCGACATGCGCAGCTACCGCGATTCGACCTGGAACAAGCGTGACGACCGCGGCGACAGCTTCATCCTGGGCTCCGCCCAACTGGCTTGGCTGAAGCGCGAGCTCGCGGCCTCGAGCGCGACCTGGAAGGTCATTGCCGCGGACCTGCCGATCGGAGTGATCAGCGAAGACGCGATTGCGCTTGGTGATGGGCCGCCGGAGCGGCGCGAACACGAGATTGCCGATCTGTTGTCGTTCATGAAACGCGCCGGCATCAGAAATACCGTGTGGCTGACGGCGGACATGCACTATACGGCCGCGCACCATTACGATCCGAACCGCGCGGTGTTTCAGGACTTCGAGCCGTTCTGGGAATTCGTCTCAGGTCCGCTTCATGCCGGAACATGGGCTCCCGGCGAACTGGACAATACGTTCGGTCCGAAGGCGATGTTTCAAAAGGGCTGCACGGCGGAACAAGGCGAGAATCTCGCACCATGTTTTGGCCTGCAGTTCTTCGGCCGTGTCGATATCGACGGCCGATCGGAGGTCATGACGGTGACCTTGAAGGATGTCGACAACCGGGACCTATGGTCGGTCGATATCGAGCCGCGGCCGGACGCGCGGCCGGGAACCATGCTGGCTCAGCATATCTGAGCCGCTTGCGGTTTGGCGGCAGCTCAGCGCGTCACGATCAGATAGCCGCCCAGCACCAGCAGCAGCGACAGCACGACGAGCGCGCCCACCACGCCGGTGACGATGGCGAGCAGTTCGTTGGCCTCGAGCCATCGTCGTAATGCCTTGACCATCCCAACTCGATCTTGATCTGGACGCTGCGCTGCTGGCAGACTATCAAACCACGGACCCGCTGTCTCATCTATCCCTTCAACGAAACGCCGGTTCACGCGGCGTCGCCGGTGGTTCGTCCGGCCGCCTTAAGCCTTCAGGAGTTATCATGGAGCATCTGCAAACCCAGGGGATCAGCCTGCCGCGGCTTGGGCTCGGCACGTTTCGCTTGCAGGGCGATGCCTGCCGCGCGGCGGTCGAAAGCGCGCTCGGTCTCGGCTACCGGCATATCGACACCGCGGAAATGTATGGCAACGAAGAGGCGATCGGTGCTGCCATTTCGGCTGCTCGCGTCGTGCGCAAGGATCTGCATGTCACCACCAAGGTCTGGAACGAAAACCTGGCACCGGACGCGATCCGCAGAGCGTTCGACGCCAGCCTGAAAAAGCTGAAGCTCGATCACGTCGATCTCTATCTGGTGCACTGGCCGGCGAAGAACATGAACCTGCCAGCGATGTTCGAAACCTTGCTGAAGCTGAAGGAGGAGGGCCGCACCCGTGCCATCGGCGTCGCCAATTTCAACATCGCGCTGCTCAAGACCGTGGTCGAGGAGATCGGGGCGCCGATCGCCTGCAACCAGATCGAATACCACGTGATGCTCGATCAGACGCCGGTGCGCAAATATCTTAGCGCCAAATCGATCCCGCTGGTGGCCTATTGCCCGCTGGCGCAGGGCCGGGCCGCTTCGGACGCGACGCTGACGGCGATCGGCCGCAAGCATGGCGCCAGCGCGGCACAGGTGGCGCTGAAATGGCTGCTCGATCAGGATGGCGTCGCCGCGATCCCGAAGGCGTCGCGGAGCGAGAGCCAAAAGGCCAATCTCGACGCGCAGCACGTCGGTCTCGACGACGAGGACAGACAGGCCATCGCGGCGCTGCCGAAAGACAAGCGTTGTGTCAATCCAGCTTTCGCGCCGGCGTGGGATTGAGGGCGGTTTCGTCGTCCTGAGGTGCGAGCACTTGCGAGCCTCGAAGGAC
>WNGQ01006695.1_pt1 | contig 11125 bp, 9 predicted proteins | sample 5407661 | NCBI WGS metagenome assembly WNGQ01 (sample SAMN13153382, study PRJNA577476) | soil metagenome | isolation source: 60 cm soil or saprolite under Garry oak tree replicate 2 | place: USA:California | collected 2016-06-15
CCCGCCCCTCTGCCCATCGGATGGGAGAGGGGCGGGGTTTAGCGCGGTTCACGTCGGATTTGAACCGGTTAATGGACGCGATTCACGAGTTAAACACGGGTCAGCCGGTGCGATTGGTTTTGCTCAGCCCGCTGCGCCACGAAGCGCTGGGCGCCCCGCTGCCCAACCCGACGGAACACAACCAGCAACTGAAGGAGTACACCAAGGCCCTGCGGGCAATTTCAGAAAAGCGGCAGTGCGATTTTGTTTCGCTTTACGATCTGCTTCGCATGGACTCCAAAGGTCATCGGCTCCTACCATTGACAGACAACGGCATCCATCTTTCGGGCTTCGGCTACTTGCGGGCGGCAGAGGCAGTCGAGCGCGGTCTGGGTTGGCGCCAAAATTTCTGGCGAGTAGTCGTCGTGGCTGACGGGAAGGTCCGCGAGAGTCGTGGAACAAAGGTTTCCGAGCTCGAACGCAGCAGCAACTATGCGCGATTCAGCGCGCTGGATGACCGGCTGGTCAATCCCGCCCTTCGCGACAAAGCTGGACATTGTCTCCCAACTATAACGCCGCCGTGCCAAATCCAAATCGAGGGCCTGAGCGCGGGCCTCTACGAGTTGAAGGTGGACGGCGCGGCAGTGAAGGCGGCAGCGGACGCGGAATGGCGACGCGGGGTCGCGATAGACCGCGGGCCGCAGTTCGAACAGGCCGAGGCATTGCGCCAGGCGATCTTTAAGAAAAATGAGCTCTACTTCAATCGCTGGCGTCCGCAGAACGAAACCTATCTCTTGGGCTTTCGGAAACATGAGCAGGGCCAAAATGCAAAGGAGATCCCGATGTTCGACCCGCTGGTTGAGGAACAGGAAGCAAGAATCGCCGAATTGCGGCGACCAGTCAAACACACCTTCGAACTGGTCCGCGTCTCGACAACAGGCCAAGTGCCCCGCCTGGCAACCGCAAGACAGGCGTCTGGCCTGTCCCCCGTAACTGAGGCCACCGGCGCAACTACACCTGCAGGCCCGCAGCGAGCGGGGGAGACGGCTGTCTCACTGCAGGCAGGCGAGGGGCCGGCGCTCGCTCCCACCGGCGATACCCCTTCCCCGTTCTTCGATATTGCCCCCGGCTTCGAGGTCAATCTTTTCGCCCAATCGCCTCTGCTGGCCAAGCCAACCCAAATGAACTTCGATCCCCAAGGCCGCCTCTGGATTGCCAGTTCGTCGGTGTATCCGCAGCTTCTGCCGGGCCAGGCCGCTGACGACAAAATCCTGGTCCTGGAAGACACCAACGGTGACGGTTATGCCGAGAAATCCACCGTGTTCGCGGACGGGTTGCTGATTCCAACCGGCGTAGCGCCCGGCGACGGCGGCGCGTATGTGGGGCAGAGCACGGAGTTGCTGCATTTCAAAGACACCGACGGCGATGGCAAAGCGGACGAGAAGCGGATCGTGCTTTCCGGATTCGGCACCGAGGATACGCATCATTTGGTGCACACGCTGCATTGGGGGCCGGACGGCCAACTGTATTTCAATCAATCGATCTACATCCACAGTCACATCGAAACGCCGCATGGGGTGGAACGGCTCAACAGCGGCGGCGTCTGGCATCTGCGGCCGCCGACGCAGGAGTTGGGCGTTTTTCTGCGCGGGTTTTGCAATCCATGGGGCCATCAATTCGATGAGTTCGGCCAGTCGTTCGTGACCGACGGCGCGGGCTCCCAGGGCCTGAGCTTCGGCTTGCCGGGAGCGACCTACTTCACTTACGCCGACATGCGCCGGGAGCTTAAGAGCATCAGCGCCGGCAGTTATCCGAAATTTTGCGGACTGGAGATCGTTCGCAGCAGGCATTTTCCCAAGGATTGGCAGGGCAATGCCATCACCTGCGATTTCCGCGCGCATCGGGTGGTGCGTTTTGCCATCGAGGAGCAAGGCTCGGGCTACGTGGCGCGGGAGCTTGGCGACTTGCTGCGCAGCACCAATGTGACCTTTCGCCCCATTGATGTGAAGCTGGGTCCCGACGGCGCGCTGTACGTTGCCGACTGGTCGAATCCCATCATTCAGCACGGTGAAGTGGATTTTCGCGACCCGCGCCGCGACCACGAGCATGGGCGCATCTGGCGGGTGACAGCCCACGGCCACCCTTTGGTTGAGCGGCCCCAGTTGATCAAAGCATCGAACCAGGAGTTGCTCGACCAACTGCTTTCCCCGAACGCGTTCAATCAGCAACAAGCCCGGCGGGTCCTGACGGAGCGCGGCGTCAACATTCGAGAAGACCTCGCTAAATGGAGCAACTCGCAGACCTCCGAAATGGCCTGGCTGCAGGCGCTGTGGATGTACCAAGCCATTGATGTAGTCGAAGCCAACCTGTTGAGGAGAACGCTGAATGCAACCGATGGCCGCATCCGGGCTGCCGCCACGCGGGTGGTGGGCTATTGGCATCCACGTTTGCAACGTCCGCTGGAGCTGCTTGCGGGCCGAACCACCGATGAACACCCGCGAGTGCGATTGGAAGCCGTGCGCGCGCTGGCCCGGATTCCGTCGGCGCGCTCAGCGGCGCTGGTGCTGAGCGCGCTGGAGCAGCCGATGGACTCCTTCCTGGATTACGGCGTATGGCTGAGCATCAACGACCTGGCTCAGCCCTGGGTTGCCGCAGTCGAATCCGGGCAGTGGGAAGCTAATGGGCGCGAGAAGCAACTGGAGTTTGCCCTCAATGCTATCCAACCGTCGCTTGCAGGTGTGGCTTTGGGCCGGGTATTGCAGGGGAAAACGATCGCGCGTGATGGCAGCGGCCCGTGGATAGAATTGATTGGCAAATCCGGAGACGGAGCTCTGCTGCGCCGGCTCTATGACCAGGTTCTGCGCGGCGGCTTCGATGAGCCAGCGGTTGCGCGCTCACTGGCGGCTTTGAACGAAGCGACGCGTGAACGCCATACCACACCAACCGGCGAGCTGGACGAAGTTGCTTCGTTATTCGGCCAGCGGAATGACGAAGTCCGTGGACAGGCGTTTCGCCTGGCCGGGGCCTGGAAGTTAAAACAGTGTATCCCGCCGCTGCTCGAGGTGGCCGGCAACGAATCGCGCGCCGACGGCTTGCGCCAGGCGGCCTTCGACGGCTTGCGCGACATCGGCGGCGACACCGTCATCGCGCGGCTTCAGACGCTGTGCACCGGGGGGCGCGACGCTTCGATTCGCCGGCAGGCCATCTTGACCTTGGCGGCGTTGGACTTGCAAAAGGCCGGCCAACCCGCAGTGACAAATTTGTTGGAACTGACCAGCGAGACGGACGCGGCGGACTTTTGGCGAGCTTTGCTCCAGATCAAAGGCGCAGCGGCAACTCTGGCGGGTGTGTTGCCGAAAACGGGATTGCCGCCGGTCATCGCCAAAGCGGGGTTGCGGGTGGCGCGCGAGGGAGGCCGTCATGAGCCGGATCTGGTCTGGGCCTTGACTCGCGGCGCCGATCTCGAAGGCGAGGCCCAAGCGTTGTCGGCCGACGAAATCCAGCAACTCGCCTCAAAGGCAAGCACTGAAGGCGATGCGGCGCGGGGAGAAAGAATTTTTCGCCGCAAGGAATTGGGCTGCGTGACCTGCCATGCCATCGGCGGAGTGGGCGGCAAAGTCGGGCCGGATTTGACCTCTATGGGCGCCAGCGCGCCGATGGATTATCTGATCGAATCGGTTTTCTATCCGAATCGCAAAATCAAAGAGGGCTACCAGTCGGTTATTATCGAGACAAAGGACGGCCAGGAGCTTTCCGGGGTGCTGGCGCGGGAAGAAAGCGAGCGAGTCGTGTTGCGCGACGCGACCGACAAAGAGATTTCGGTCTCCAAGGACAACATCCAGAGCCGCACGACGGGCAACTCGCTGATGCCTGCCGGACTGATTGATTTTCTGAGCGCAAGCGAGCGGCTGGATTTGTTCCGTTTTCTTTCCGAACTCGGCAAGCCCGGCCCATTCGATGCTTCCAAACCCACCGTGGCCAGGTCATGGAAACTTTTTGCCTACACCCTGGATGCGGCGCAGTTCGGTGACGAAAAGGCGTTGCAAACCAAGCTCAGCGATGTCCAATGGAGGCCCGCCCATTCGCAGGCCGATGGCCGCCTGCTCAAAGAGGAGTTCTCAGCGGCGCTGGACGCGTTCCGCGACCGCGAGCCGCGGGCAGTCTATGCCGCGGCGCAATTCGAGGTAGCCAAAGCCGGGCCGGTTGCTTTCAAGCTCACCGGCGCCGATGGCTCGCCAGTGTGGGTGGACGGCAAGCCTGCCCCAGCCAGCAACGCTCCGACCCCTGACCTGTCGGCGGGCGCGCATACCATCATCCTCAAGCTCGACGCAAACAAGCTGCCCGACGCCATCCGCGTCGAATCACCCGACGCAACCTTCCTGGCGGATTGAGTCGGGGACTAAGGGGCGCAATCGCGGGGTTCGCTGCATCCGGTCGGTTGGGCACTTGTTCTTCCATACTCAGTGCGAAAAGAAACTGTCTAGCAAAGCAACTAGCAAAATGATAAGTGCGACAATGGTCGGACAGATCAAGAGCCAGAAAATCACCAACCACACCTTGGAGAGAGGGGGGCGAATATTGAAAACCGCCCCGCACTTATTACATCGAACTCTCCTGCGGCGGCCAGCATTCCGGAACAATACGGCCAGAATACCACCCGCGAAAAATACGGGCCAACTAAACGAACCTCTCAACTCCACCGTGGGCGTGTAATCATCCGATGCCCCACACGCAGGGCAGAGCACGCGCGCCATCCACACCCCACTGGACTTGTGCCGTGATTCTGGCGGCCCGTCGAGCGGTTGCCCGTCGATAGAGCACACGACTGCCTCATCGGGATGTTGTTTTCCGCAGTATGGGCAGGCCTTCATGCCAACACCGAGTCGCCCAACGACGTCCAGTTCACCTACCGCGAACCGCGAAGCGGATCGCGGTTAGGTGGAGCGCATGGTTCGGCGTGTCTCTGGTCCTGAGTTGCTTCCCAATAGAAAAGGAAAAGGACGATCTGAATGACGGCGAAGGCGATGTCCAAGATGCAATCCAACACGACTTCAACCGGCATGATGTCCAGTGATTCGATAAAGCCGAGAGGCAGATCAATCGCAGTGCACAGTATCATATATGGGACGAAGAACAGGACCGCGGCCCAGAATATCTGCCAGCGTCGTCCTACCGTAAGTTCGGTGCTCCGTGCTCTTGATTCGGACGTACCCCTACCTTCAATGATCACCGCTGGATCGAGAAGTGAATAGCGAACTGCTAAGATCACCCCCGGAATGACGAGTGCGACAGATCCAAGCCCTATTAGAATGCCTGCTACGAATCGCGCTGCGAAGAGTGAACCCCATTTCTTGAAACCGATGGCAATAGCTTCCTTATAGGTGACAGTCCGACCAGATTTTATTTGAAAGAGTGCGTAGACAAGCGCACCGATGTAGATCGGGCCGAATATCCCCTCTATCCACATGGTCATTTTCATTAGACCCATGAAACCTGTATTGCTGGACCTATTTACATTGGAGGCAACATAATCGACGAGGATATTGCCAGGAAGCCAGAGGGTGAGAATGATGGCCGTGAACAGTCCAAGATGATGGCCGAGAAGGCGAAATGCTTCAGAGAATTTCGCGATCATATAGTCCTGAATCTGAATTCCACGGGATTTTTATATACCAGGAACAAATAGAGATCCTTCTATGTCACTTTCGGCCTTGAAAATCAAGGGTTTCGTAAACCTGGCTAACGGCATTATGGGAATGACGCGATTCGGTGTCTAACTATTATGTGGTTTAGATCCGCATCCGCCTGGAAGCGCAGCTTCATCACTTTCATCACTTGTTCGCCAGCGGTTGTCTTCGAGCCTCCATCAGCTTTTCTGAAAGGCTTCTGTTTTGCTCGTTCGCAGTCACACGCAGCTTCTCAAACTTGGCTTGTGCATTTTTCAAGTAAGAGTCGAATTCTGCGCGATGTGCCAAGTACCACGTAATAGCGCCATAGACTTGCTCCAGTGTGAGCAGCGGAAAGCAATCCGCTGCGATGGTTTCAGGAGCCAACCCGTCGCGAAAAGCGAGAGCGACAGAATCCAGTGAAATCCGCGTCTTGCCTACCCAATAGCCATTATCGCGGAATTCTACATATGGATTTGCAGCGTCGCTCATCACCGGACGAAGTTGACACCGAAGGCGTCAGATTATCTCCTTATGACGGGCAATCGCAGCCAGGCAGCAGCCGGACGTTGCGGCAGTCGCAGCCACAGCCAAAATGAGGGCGAAACGCTTCATGTGCTGGTTGCGGCGAACGACAGAACTCAGCCATCCCGGGCCTGTGGCGTCCGGCCTGCAACCGAAACGCGCGCTCGGCATTCGCTGCAGCCAGATGGATGGGCGGTTTCAGCGGACGGATAGTCACATCGCTTTCAGGTAACTGATGCCCATCATCCTCAGCAGGGGCAGGACGTGCGGCATATCGTCGTCACCGACGAGAATCACCGCTGTGCTCCCCAGGGCAATCCGGTTTCGGTCCGTCACCTCGTACTTCTCGCCGTCTGCCATTCGAATCAGGAAAGGGATACCCTCTTTCATCGCGGTCTGCATCTGGTCTTTCGTCATACCATCTCTACTCTGACCGATACCGCGCGCTCGCGCAAGCCGAAGCGCTCGCTGCCCCTCCACGCCTCCGACGGCACCCTACTTTAGGGTACTACAGGGGAAAGTAAGCGGGCGCGCATACCATCATCCTCAAGCTTGACGCAAACAAGCTGCCAGACGCCATCCGCGTCGAATCACCCGACGCAACCTTCCTGGCGGATTGAATCGGGGAGCAAAGGGGCGCGACGTTTATGCAACCTCCCGGCAAATGAAGCGGGCAACTTGTAACCGCGTCGCCAAGGTTTACGACCAGGCACGAAATTCTCGCGACTGCTCGCTCGGGCCGCTCAGCCGCACAAGCTGTTGTGACAAAAACACCAGCCGCGCCGGCGCCGACAAACACGCGTTCTGAACAGGAGATAACGACCGAACCTCCTGGTTGCTTCGTTCGAGGAGGGAGGGATAGGTTTTGGGCGTTCTCCTCATCATTGATCCTTCACGGGGCATGTGTCGGATCGGCTAGCCCCAGGGTCAGGTGCACATGATCTGTACCCACGAAACCGGCATGCTGGTAAACCGCTAGCGCAGGCGCGTTATCTCGACCGGTTTCGACGTGAATGGCGCGGATACCGTGGCCCGCGCAATATTTCCGCACTTCCTGCATCGCCGTTTTGCCGAGCCCCGCACTCCGATAGGGCGGCTGAACAAAGAAATCGTCCACGATGGCTGTCAGACCGCCAAACGTCATGCTGTGGCAAAGCGTTACTACCACGTATCCGACATCCTTGGAATTGGACTGAATGAACCAGACCTGCCCCAGCCGCTCGTCCGCCAGAAGCGCGGTGAAGGCGTCGGCGGCTCGTCGGGGATTCAACGTGTACGGCGAGTCGGAGTAGAACTCGGCCATCATACTGACCAGTTGCGGTACGTCGTTTAGCGAGGCTCTTCTCATAGGTCCAAACGTGGTCATAGCGTGCCGCAACCAACGACGGAACTGAGCGACGCGGGCAGCCCTGCGCGTCCGAATTGGCAACTAACGCAGCCGCCTGCGTTCGCCCCAGTGATTTTGTTCGGCGCTCTGTTTTGTTTAGTCACTTTTGTACTGCCACTCGACATCAACGATCTTGCCACCTGAATCGTAAAAATACCAGCAATAGCACAGCGACATCAATCCGTCAGGCCCCCAATAGCGATCGACGGATTCGACCTTCTGTCCGGTACTTGCTTCTACATCCTTCAGTTTCTTGGCAATATACTGATTCTGATGTGCATCCCAACCCTTGATCGGGCGCGATGCCGAAAAATCCGGCCTGCGCTGGCCCCATTTGGCTTGGACCTCTTCCTTCGACATTCCTCGGGGATACATTTCGCGAAGGCGAGCCGTTCGCGCGGCGGCATGTTCTTGATAGGACACGCATCCGGCTGCTGTTAAGCAGAAAAGCAAGACGAGCGTGAGAATGGCTTTCATTTTGCAGAACCATTGATTGACGGGCAATTTTGCCCTGCGATCATGATATACCTTTGGTTTTAGGGCGGTTTTGCCCTGACATTGGCGAGGCTGCTATCAGGGCGAAAAGTCCAGGAATCCAGTACCGAACCCTAAGAGATACACATGGAAAGTCAACCCCAGCCTTCAGTTAGTCATCTCTCTGGGGGTCTCGGACGCGACGCTTGGATCTTGGGCAGAGGGGTCGGGCTCAGGCTCGTCCAGCCCGACTGACAAACTGGAGCAGCAGGCGCAGAGGTTTGGGTTGCTTGAGAGAGCGTCGCCCTTCTTTGACATCGTCTCACCGCAGCAAATACAGACACGCGGACTCATGCCTTTTTGAAGATCTGAATTGACCCCCCTGGAGAGCCTAATGTATGGGGCAAACCTTGCTTGGCCACATTTCGCGCAGGATGTTTGCTGATTGTCATTGCACCGAGTTTGATCGTGTTGATTTTCGTAGAATCGGCCCAAAATACAACACGCCGGACTACGGATTTTGTAGGGAATTGTACGGACTATATTGAAAAGCTGAAATGCTGAAAAGCTGAAATGCTGAAATGCTGAAACGTGAAACCTTTTAGCTTTTCAGCTTTTTAGCGTTTCAGCATTTGATATGAAAGTGAGAGCGTGACCGGCGCAGTGAACATTAGGAGCAGCGTTGGTCCATCATTGGCAGATGACTCTATCGAGGCTTTGGGCTACTTGACCGCGGCTTCGTTGATTGCCAAATCACCTCTTTCTGCGTCGAGGGTGGCCTGGACACCAATGGGTAACGTGGCGTTGTGGCGGACGTGGCCGAAAGGCAAACCGGCGACCACTGGCACTTTCAGGGGCAGTAATCTTTCCCTTAGCACGTCTTCGAGGGTTTGCCTGTACTCGGTCGCCGTTCGGGCTTTGGGGTCTTTGCAGTTTTTGTTGAGGCCCACGGCAACGCCGGCGACTTGTTGAAGGAGGCCGGCGTTGAGCAGATGCGTCAGCATCCGGTCAAAGCGATAGGGGGGTTCGTCGAGGTCTTCCAGGAAAAGAATTTTGTCTTTGAATGAGGGTTGATAGGGCGTTCCGAGCGTGGTGCAGAGCAGGGAAAGATTTCCGCCAATCAGCCGGCCAGCAGCAGTGCCCCGGCGCAAAATGGAAACAGTCTTGGCTTTGTAACCCTGGCAGATGCCGCCTGGGGCGGACGCTCGCATTAACGTCCTCGAAAAGGACTGCAAAGTGAAATCCGGCAAGTCCTTTCTGATGAACTCCGAATTGAGCATCGGGCCGTGGAACGAAACCAGATTTGCTTTGGCCAGGAAAGCGCAGTGCAGCGAGATGATGTCGCTGTAGCCGACGAAGATCTTAGGGTTCCTGGCGATCGTTGGGAAATCAAGCAGGGACAGCAACCGCGCGGTTCCGTAGCCGCCGCGCACGCACAGAATCGCTTTGATCCTGGCATCCACGAACATCTTCATCAAGTCGGCGGCCCGTTCCCGGTCGCTGCCAGCGAGGAAGCCCCGGCGTTTCCGCGCATTGGGCGCCAGCTTGACCTTGAAACCGAGGCCTTCGAGCACCGCAACCGAGCGGTCAATCGCTTTGGGGTCGGGCGGCGCAGAGGCGGGCGCGACGATGCCGATAGTTTCGCCGGGACTCAGACGGTGTGGCTTGATCGGCATGATTCCATGGCAGCAATCTGGCGGCCCCGCCTCTGCGCGCAGGGGCGGGGCGCCCTACCTTTTTCAGCTTTTCAGCTTTTCAGCTTTTTGGGTTGTCAGCATAAGCTCAGGTGTCCGAGAGCCAATAAGCCGTAATACGTGTACTCGCAATCCAGATGGTCATCGCCCCAATGCCCGTAAAAGCCGCCCTCATTGGTCCAGAGCGTGTCAATGAAATCCAGGCAGGGCTCCTTGAGTGCTGCGAAGCTCACTTGCAGGCCGGCCAGAGTGTGCAGGGCTGTCGCCGTCGAAAGCAAATCCGGCAGCGGCGCACCGGGCGCGGCGAGAAAACCTCCCTGCGGATGAGCCTGCGCCAACAGCCACTCGCCAACCGACAGGTTGAGCGGCCCCGAAAGCGTTCGGGGCAGGTTCCGCAGCACATTGGCCGCAGCCGCTGTCGCGTTGGTGGCGCCGTCCGTTCTCAGGCCGGAGGCTGCAGCCCGAAGGCTGGAGGCCGGAAATCTGTGCCGCCTCCCGCCTCCCGCCTCTCTCCTTCCTCCCTGCTGCTCCGTGCGCTCGTTGGTCCACGCGCCGTCGGTCGTCTCGATGGTCTTTAGCGATTGAACGAGGCGCAAAGGCTCAGGGATGTCTCGGCTCAAATCCTGATACGCGCCCAGCGCGAGGAATGCTCCGTACGCGGTGCCGAACGCAGCTCCGGGAACTGGGTTGTAACCGCCGTTGCCGGTGCGGTAGTCTTCGATGTGGCGCAGAATCCGATCCCGTGTGTCGGCCTGGCAGATTTCGGTTGAGCCCCGTGAGAGAAACAGACCAAGCGACTGTGGCAGGCGATGGCGGTGTCTCTCACGGGGCGAGCCCAGAGTCAGGATCGCCGCCCAACAGCGTGCCAGACTGCACAGATGAACAAAGTCCAAACCCTCTCCATCGCCCAATGAATGCAGATAATTCGTCGTCATCTCGACCACATCGGTAGTGTTGGGATCGTGGACTGTGGACTGTGGTCCGTGGATATGGAGAGAATTCAATCCCTCCAGCCCAAAGACGGTGTAGTAGGGATCGCTCTTGCCGCCGCGATCATTGAAGCCGCCGTCGGCGTTTTGCTGGCTGAGCAGAAAGCCGCGAACCAGAGTGGCCGAGTCGCCGAGAAGCTTGGGCGCCAGCCGCGCCACCTGGAGCATCTCCAGCCGCAGGCTCATGAGTGCCCAGCACGCGACCGGGCGCGAAGGTAAGCTGGAGAGTTGGGATTGCCCGGCTCTCCAGTCGTCAACGCAATCATCGTTCCGTCGTCAAGAAGAACGCCTCTTGCAGCCGTCATTCGGGCGCATCTTGTCAGCACCACCGGTCGGAGAAAACCTGACCCCTCACCCCGACCCTCTCCCCATCCGATGGGGAGAGGGAGAAGACCCGTTGGCAGCAAGGTC
>WNGQ01028035.1_pt1 | contig 11125 bp, 7 predicted proteins | sample 5407661 | NCBI WGS metagenome assembly WNGQ01 (sample SAMN13153382, study PRJNA577476) | soil metagenome | isolation source: 60 cm soil or saprolite under Garry oak tree replicate 2 | place: USA:California | collected 2016-06-15
TCTTGGCTCGCCGAAACACCGACGCTGCCGCACTCTTCTCGACCCCAACAATCCGCTGGTTCCGCTTGATCGCGGGTGTTGACTGATGGTCAGCGCAGGTCGCCACGCTCCACGTCTGTATCTGATATCAGTGCATCCTTACTTCTCAGAGCCCTGGCGACCTGCTCGGCCAGGGCGGGGTCCGCGGCCCCGCCGAACCGGTCCACGACCTGGTCACAGGCCGCAATCGCGTCCTCGGGCCGACCGAGTACGCTCAGCGTCACTCCCTTCCTGACCAGCGCCCAGGCCACCGGCCCGGCCAAGACTGGGTCGGCGGCATCGCCGAACCGGTCCACGACCTGGTCATAGGCCGCCACCTCGTCCTCGGGCCGGCCGAGCACGCCCAGCGCCACGCCCTTGTTATAGAGCGCCCAGGCCACCGACCCGGCCAGGGCGGGGTCGGCGGCATCGCCGAACCGGTCCACGACCTGGTCATAGGCGGCCACCTCGTCCTCGGGCCGGCCGAGCACGCTCAGCGCCACGCCCTTCCTGACCAGCGCCCCGGCCACCGGCCAGGCCAGGGCGGGGTCCGCGGCATCGCCGAACCGGTCCACGACCTGGTCATAGGCGGCCACCTCGTCCTCGGGCCGGCCGAGCACGCCCAGCGCCACGCCCTTGTTATAGAGCGCCCAGGCCAGCGGCCAGGCCAGGGCGGGGTCGGCGGCCTCGCCGAACCGGTCCACGACCTGGTCATAGGCGGCCACCTCGTCCTCGGGCCGGCCGAGCACGCTCAGCGCCACGCCCTTGTAAAAGAGCGCCTGGGCCGCGACAGCAGGATCGCCGCTGCTGGCCGCCTGCTGGAATGCGTCGATCGCGTGCTCCCATTCTGCATCCTGGTAGGCGGCGACACCCGCGCCGAGACGGTCCAGGGCGCTGGCGTTGGCTAGGACGAAGTCCCAGGTCCGCGGACCGAGAGTGGGCTCGTTGCCTCGCGCCCAGGAGACGACTCCGTCGAAGGCCCTGAAGCGTTGGACCCCAGCCTCCCCGGCCGGATCACGGCGGATCAGGGCAGCGAAGGCCGCGACCTCCTTTGTGGCCCAGGCCAGGCCGCGCTCGAAGGCCTGGTCGTCCAGAACGCGATTCGGGGCGATCTCCTGCAGCGTCAGTGTGGCCAGCGCCCGCAGCGCGGGCTCATCAATCGACCCGGGCGGCATCCCGGCCCGCTGCCAGTCGATCGCCGCCTTGGCCACCGCGACGCCGGCCGGCTCGTCCGCCCGGTGATGCCGATACCGGTCGGTGAGAAGGTTCACTGCGGCGAACAGCTCGGGTAGCCGGACCAGGTCGTTGTCGCCCGCCAGAGCCGGGTAAGCATCCCTGGCGCTAGCCAGCTCCCCGGGGCTAAGCACCGGCGTCAAGAGGAGGTCATCAAACGGCCTTCGCAGCAGCTCGTGCGGCGGCGGATCAATATTCTGCAAGGCGTCCAGGCTGCTGCTGGGAATGGCCAGGGCAATGATCGCCGCCGGGTAGCACGTGGCTAGCCGGCGCATGGTGTCCCTGGTCAGCCCCCGCCGCAAGTGCGTCTGGGCGTCATCCACCCAGATCACCAGGTCACCGCCCCTCGACCCGGATACCGGGCGGTCCAAGCCCGCTAGCGTCGCCAGCGGAGCGAACCCGGGGTCCGGCGGATCGGCAGCCGGATCGGGCTGAATCACCGCCAGTAGCTTCCGGCCGGGCAGCACGCGAACGGCCTCCCACAACGCGCGGGACTTCCCGGACTTCGGATCCCCGCGCAGCACCACCAGCCGGCCCGAGGAGTCCAGTGATGGCTCCTCCAGCGCCCTGCGCAGGCCTGTGTCGACGCCGCGTGGCACATAAGGTGGGACCGGCCTCGCTCCGCCCCCGAGAACAGGAGGCACCCGCTGCGCGCTCTGGGCCAGGGCGGATGGGAATACCCCGATCCGGAACGGGTCAACCTCGCCCAGCGCCTGAACGGGAACCACCAGGATGGAATCAAGACGGTCGCTCTGCAGATGCTGCCGGGCCACAACCGCGGCAACCTGGGCGCGGATACCCGACACCGCGGCAGCCACCGCCACCACGATGCCCACGCCGATCAGGACCGGCCCGGTCACGCCGATCTTCGCCGCAACCGTCAGCATCAGGCCCGCCAGTACGCCCGCCACAGCGATTGCTGCCAGCAGCAAGTCACTCCGCCGCACGCGAACGAACACGAACCCGATTCTCCCATGCCCGCGAAAAACCTGCACAAGAACGATTCGGCATACGATCGCAACCAAAGAAAGATCAGCCATTATTGGCCTCGGACTTGCAACGTCATCTGGGCGATGCCGTTTCAGGCCCCGACACGTCCGCCAAGGACAACGACGAACAAGGCCTCCCCTACACCTGCTGCGGGCCGCCCTCCTCCTCGCCGAGGGGCTCCTGGAACCGCCGTGCCCGGTCGGCGCCCGGCAACGAAAATCAGACGTAACCCGATGACCTGTACAGCCCATGGCGCAGCCGAATGCTGCTTCCAGCTGCTCTGGCACACCGACCCGCCGCCGAGCGAGCACATGGCGTGACACCACCGCTCACCCAGCCAAGCGAGGTCAGCTATATCCAAGAATTCCGACCGGCAGAAATGGCGACGAGCGCGGAGCCTGATGACTTAAACGGCAAGCTTAGTGAAAATCGGCGTTAGCGGAGGATGAGCACGAGGGCGATAGCTCCGGCGATCAACCCGAGTGTTCCGATAGCGATGCTGACCGTAAGCCGGCGCCGGAAGTTGGCGAGCTGTCGTGTGAGTTCGGCAAGATCCCGCGTGGTCGCGCCGAGATCTCCGGCGATCTCGCGTATCGCGGTCACTACCTGGTCGGCTGCCGCCTGCTGCCTCGCCGCGGCATCTTGTGCGGCGAGGCTCAGATCGCCGCTGACAGTCCGCACAGCCTTGACGGCCTCGTCGAACGCCGCCTGCTGCCGGGCAGTGGCCTCAAGCGCGCCGGCAATATGAGCGTCCAGGTTCCCGAGGGCCTCGTCCTGGTCCGCGGCGATCTGGCCTAGCTCTTCAACCCGGTCCTCAAGTCGCTTGGTTGCCCCAGCCAATTCGGCCTTGAACGGATTCAGTGACGGCTTTATCGCCTCTGTTGTCACGTTCACCACCGCGTCGCTCAGGAGCTTCGCGGCGTCCGCTGTTACCTCGCTGACCGGCTTCGCATTCATGAGCTTCCCTCCGCCTGGCGACCCAGCGCGTCAAGCCGTGACAGCCACTCGGCCGCCAGCGAGCACGCGCGTTCGAGTTCCGCCTTGTGATCCGGCGACGACGGCGGCCTGGACGCCTCGTCGAGTTCCGCCTTGATGCTTGCGGAAATCCGGTTCAGCTCGGCCTTCATGTCCTTGACCGACTCGTCTATCAGCGAATTCGCCTGGGTGGTTCCGCTCTCGCGGGACTTACGCCACGGCTGGGCGATCTTTTCACTGTTCCGGCCGATGTCGGCGTTGAAGTCTTCCCCGCCGAACACCCGCTGGAAGCCGCGCTTGAAGATGTTCCGCCAGTACAGGTTGCGAGTGGCTTCCAGGATGGCGGTGCCGGGAAACAGGTCCGTGTCGATCGTCACCTTGCTGACATAGATGGACGTGCCTGGGCGGACTTCCGCCACCGCGGACTGCAGCCTGCCCAGAAGGCCAGTGTGAATCGTGGTGAGGGTGGCTCTGGTGCTGCGGTTGAGCTCGGCGAGCGCGTCACTCAGCCGCGCCTGGACATCGTCGAATGCCCTTCTCGCCGTCAGCCCGTCGATGACGCTCGTCACCTCGCCCGCCTTCTCGGCAAGCACGCTTTCGACCCTGCCCCGCGCCCACGGCGCTCCCCAGCGCGTCGAGTTCACGTGCTCCCCGGCCAGGTCTTCGATGGCGGCCCGTTGCCGCTGGAGAACCGCAATCCGCCTGGCGCGCTGCAATTCGTCTTTGGCATCATCCTCAAGTTGCCTGACCGAGCGGGCGCGAGCCTCGGTCACGATCGCTCGCGCCTGGGCCAGCCACGACCCGAACAGCTCGGACCTGCTCATGTTGATGAACCGCTCCACGTCGGCCTTGAGCGCGCGGAACTCCTCGTCGTCCGGATAGTGCACGACGTCGACGAAGTACAGGGGCGGTTCGCTGATGCCGATCTCGCGCAGGCAATGCCGAACGTAGTCGCGCACCGTCTCGCGGCTGTCATCCGCGACGTTGTGCTTCATCGTGATCACGAAGAAGAACCGGTTCAGGTTGGTGCTGCCGATTCCCCAGTCTCGCAGGATCCTGAGATTGCGCGTGTCCTCCATGCCGCCTGGCCGGTCGCCGAGGAAGCAGTAGATGACCGGGCAGTTCTGCTGGCGGACGATGTCTTGGGCGACCCGGCGGTGATGCGGTATCGGCGCATCCGTGCCCGGCGTGTCGATGAAGGACGCGTGCCGCAGGAGACGATGATCGAAGCCGATGTTCAGCCGGTCAATGAGCAGGGCCAGCGAGGCGTCCTTCTTCACAGCGGCGAATACCTCGGCACGCTGGGCACCCGCCCGCAGGGACGTCCCGGCTTCCGGCAGCGGGTCGATGGTGGCGGATGCGGGGAACCACGGGTCAGGCAGTTTCGGATTGTCGGTGTGGTTGCCGGCGTAGACGAATCTGGGCCCGTCGGGGAAGCCGAGATCCTGCCAAACCGCGTCAAACGCCGTGCGCTGGTCCGCCTCCCGCGGCAGATGGCTGCGGTCATAGTCGCCGAACGAATCGGGGAGCGGTGTGAAGGTGACGTGTTCATCGGCTACCTGCCCGCTTGCGAGCCAGGTCTGGAACGACCTGATCTCATCGCCGTGCAGCCGGAGCTGGCCTGGCTCCGACGTCTGCGTGGCGAACGTGACCTCCGCGCGGGCGAGCCATTCGATTGCTACTTCGCCGTTGGCGCTGTAGCAGACCCTGTTCACGGTGGAAGTCTCGGGGCGGACGTCGGTCGGCAGCAGCGCGGGATTGCGATCATCGATCGGATTGATCAGCCTGAGCTGCGATCGTTGCGCGAGGACATTGCCGAGGAAGCCGAGGAGCTGCTGGCGCTCCTGAACGTAGCGCGCGCCGAAATCGGTCGCCCCGCCCTCGGCGCCGTGGTCTAGGGAATGGCCAGCTCCAGACGTCAGCCGTGCCGCCGCCGGGGCTGGCCGATGGCCGGCCTCGATGTTGTACCGGTCCGCAGCGGCCTGAGCCTGCTCGCGCAGCAGCCGCGCCGAGCTGGCGGAGCCGCCGCGCTCTAGCAACCCGATCAGTTCGGTCAGCCGGGCGTCGAAGGCCGCGCTGACCCGGCAGTCCTCTAGCAGGTCAAGTAGCAGGCGCACCCCGTCGATGCGGCTGATGTGCGCCGGGCTCCTGGCCAGGACGAGAACCTGCCGCCACTGGTCTTCGATATCGGCGCGCATGGCTTCCCTGGCCGTCATGGCCTGTTCATGCAGAGCGGGGACGTATCCGTCGGGAAGCGTGGCATTCCGCAGGAATGCCACGCAATGCCGCAGCAATCGGCGTTCCGCCTGCGGCATGGCGGTCGCCGAGTACTGAGCCATCAACGGCGCGATCGGCACGGTGAACGGACAGCCTATTTCCGGGCGCTCCAGCAGGACCAGGCTAGCGCGGGCCGGGTGGAGTTCGCTGTCCCTGATGTTCTCAAGCGCTATCACGTTGCGCGCACGCAAGATTTCCAGCGCCTGCTCGTCTTCGTCGTTGAGACCACGGCTCGGCAGCACGTATAGGACGCCAACCTGATCACGCCACAATCCGGCATAGGAGACGCCGCGCAGGTCGGCCGCGCGCTCCAGGGCCGGGTACTCGACAAGCCTTGCGTTCCACTCGGACATGAGGCCATCGCGCGGTACCTGCCCGCCGTGCAGAGCCCGCAAGATCGTGGTCTTGCCGGACCCAGGCGGTCCGATGACGGCGACCGGAAAGGGCGCGGGCCGCCTGAGCTGCAGGGGCCGCCCGGCGTCGCGTGAGCATGCCACCGTTTCGCGTATCGCCGCCGGGACGTCCAGGATCAAGGTTGGGTCAGCTGGCATCGCTGCTGCCCGAAAGCAGGTCGCTGCGAGCGGCGCGCCCGCGTACGAGTCCGGCGAGTTCGGCGCGCGCGCTCAGCCACCGCGCCTGCTCGCCGAGTTCCGCGCGGCGCGCCGCGAGCCGGTCAGTGAACGCGCTCAGCGCGGCCGCGGAGGCTGCCCGGGTGCCTGCCAACGTCGCGGTGGTGGCCGCGGTCACGACTCCGGCCATGCGGGGACCGATGGCGAGGTGAAGTTGGGCGTTGAGGTATTCGCGCATCCCCTCTGGCAGCACGTCGTCGGTCGCCAGCCGGACGTAGCCGCTGATGCGATCGAGCCGGGACGGTTCCTCGTCCGGCTTCTGCATGGCTGACTCGCGCGCTCGCAGATCGCGGAGGACCCGGTCCAGGTCAACCTCGGCTAGCGAGGCCACCGCTGCCCGCAGGTCGTCTGTGTCCCAGGACGCGGGAAGCCCGGGAATCTCCGCGTGCGGCTGGCTCGTCGGGTCGAGGCGGGCCACCTCGGCGGCGAACCGGGCTCGCGACCGATCGACGACGTCGCGCGCGGCATCTAGGCAGCGCCGCCAGGCCTCGCGCAGTGGTACCTCGGTGGCACCCCAGTCTGCCCGTTCCCTGGTCGCGAGCCATGCCTCGATCGTGGCGGCTGTGTCCAGCCCGGCCTGGTAGACGCTCTGCTCGGCGGTCTCAAGCGTCCTGCGCACCGACATCTGGATGAGCCGGGCCTCGTGTTCCAGCCGGCCGCCGACCAGCGCTCGCTCGGCGTCAGCCTCCCGCCACTGCCCGGTCGCCTCGTCGTGCATTGCCAGGCGCGGCTCGAGGGCATCGAGCATCGAGCGGACCACGGCGTCAAGCACAAGCCTCGCCGCGCGCTCGTGCCCTGACGGCAGGCGCCGCAATAGGCTGGTGAACTCCTCGTCGCGTTCGGGCATGCCGAGGAAGAACCAGGGCACGGCAAGCGGTATCAGGACAGGCCCCAGCCGGAGCCGCTCGATCTCCGTGACGGCCTGCGTTCGCGCCAGATCGTCGCCGAAGACCTCCGCCTCGACTACGGCCACGGCCACGGCGCAATGGCTGGCGCGCGCATTCCGGACAACTACCTCCTCGGCGAGCGAGAGCGCCCGGTCGGCCGGGGTCACGACGATGAGCAGATCCCGCAGGGTCGGCTGGCGCACGTCGCCGAGCGACGTGCGCTGCATCGTGGCACCGCTGCTGGCTGACTCGGCCAGCGCCACGACACCAGCCGCGTACTCACTCGCTTCGGCGGCCACCGTGATCACCGGTGGTCCTGCAGCGAAGCCCCTGATCGCGTCGAGGTCGCCTGCCCGGTCGAGCCCGGTCTGTCTGGCTAGTTCGGCGACCCGGTCCAGCACCCCCGGCAGCCCCGCGTCCGCGCTCACCTACCCGCTCCCAGCCGCGCCTGGTCACCGCCAGCCTCGATGAGCCGGTTCATATCCGTGACCACCGCCTCCCAGCGTGAGGCTGCCTCCAGCAGGTCGATCCGGTCCTGCGCCTGCTTCGACGCGTCCTTGCGGGCCTCGGCGATCAGCCCGTCCCGCACGCCATCATTGACCTTGCGGTACTGTCCCCTGAGCTTCTCGGTGAGCTGTCGGCCCTCCATGACCTGGCGCATCCTGGCCGTCTGCTTGGCCAGCATGATCCGCTCGTTGGTGCGGCCCAGGCTGCCGGTGGCGTTGAACAGCATCATCACCACGCCGATCAGCAGCCCTCCTGGCAAGAACAGGGTGGCCAGCCAGCCCAGTTCTTCGAGGGCATACCGCGCGGTGATCCGGGTGACCTGGCCTGGCCACCTTCCGAGCCGGGCGATACCGCGGTCTGCCGCCATTCGAACTGGACGAGATCGCTGACCGACCGGCTGATCTGACGATGCATCAGCGCGTCCCGGTCCCCCGGGAAGATCGAGCGGAAGTCCGCGAGCAGCTGCTGTTCGAGCTTGCGGCTGGATCGCGATGAGACCCTGCCCCACAGAGCGCGGGCCCCTAGGCCGAGTCTGCCGTAGCTGAGCGAGTCGATGAACAGCTCCACGGCGTCCATCAGGTCGGACATGTACTCGTTGACGTACAGCTCGACGATCTCGTCGATCTTGGCTGCCACGAAGAGGCCCTTGGGCGTGAGCACGTTCTGGATGTGGGTCTCCACTTCGGTCATCTCGGCGCTGACCGCCTTCACGCGCTTCCTGGCCACCTCGGCTTCCTGGGCCGCCCGGGCGCCGAGCGCGGCCAGGTCACGGCCGGTATCCTTGAGCACGTTGCCGGCGCGTACGAGGCCCAGCTGGAGTTCTGCCTCGACCCGGCTCCGCAGGCTGGCGAATCCGTCTTCCTCCATGATGCGCAGCGCATCTTCGGTCTCGCTCGCTTCCCCGTCGGGCGATTCAGCCAGCCTCTGGTGTGCGGCGATGACGCGCGGGGACGCGAACCCGATGGGTGCGCCATCCGCCACGCCGGCGAAGGTGTCGGCCACTAGGTCGAGGACGGCCTTCCGCTCGCCGACTTTGTCAATCCAGGTCACCGCGACGAGCATTTTCCGGTCGAGAACCCGCAGCCGTTCCGCGAGCTCGATCGTGGTCTCGGCGCCTGGCTGGCGTGCGCTGACCGTCACGATCGCGGCGTCGGCGTTGGTGAGCTCACGGGTGGTCACCTTGTCGTCGGTGGGGTTGGAACCCAGGCCCGGCGTGTCCATAATGACGAGATTGCGCAGTAAGCCGATGTTGACCCGCAGTATGACCCGCGCGCCCACGCCGGTGATCGCCTGTCCCTCGGGGGTCCGCTGGTCGGTGTACTTGATCGCCTCTGCCACCGGTCCGGTGAAGACCTGTCCCTTAGCCGCGTTGATAACGGTCCCGTGTTCCGCCTCGTCGGTCCACCACAGTTCGGTGATCGCGCCGGTGGTCGGCGTAACGCCTTCGGTAAGCAGTCCTTTCCTGCCGAGCAGGGCATTGATCAACGCACTCTTGCCGGAATTGAATTCACCGACCACGGCCAGCCGGAAGGGGTCGTCGAAGCGCTCGGACCGCACCGACACATCGGCCGCGACCACGCCGAACCGGGACGTGCCCTCGGTCTTCCACTGGGCGTCTAGGTCGGAGTATTCATTAAGCTTCCCGGCGACTGATCCCAGGAATCTCTTGATCTCTAGCTGCCCCGATGACGGCGCTAGCACTGTCGACATGACCCGATTGTACACCTCGCGTTCCTCCCTCCCGCAAGATCGTATATAACATGAATTCGCCGAAGTTAAACAACTTACGCGTCCGATACTCGGGTCTCCTCCCGCAGGACGCGCTTCGGGTGTCTTTGGCGCGTTGATTGCCTCGGCCTGGGAGCGCAGGAACTGCTGCCAGGTCGGACCGGTTCGTCGTAGCGGGACGGATCGACGCCGCTGGCCTTGAGGATCTCCCATACGTTCGACGCGGCCACCTTGGCTCCGAGACCGGCCAGTTCACCGTGGATCCTGCGGTACCCCCATTCGGGGTCCTCGAGTGCGAGCCGGATGACCGGGGCCTTGATGTTCCGCCGTGTCGTCGGCCGGTCGGTCCTGCCGCGCACAACGCCCGGCGCCGACGTGCTGCTCGACGCGAGATCCGGGCTGGACCAGTCCGCGGCCCTGGCAAGCGCGGTCCACGAGGTGCGGCCGGGCTCCAGCGCCCCGACCGCCGAGTACGGCCAGCCAGGGATCATCTGCGCCTGGCCCTTCCCCCGCCCGTACACGTGACAGAACAGCCGCTCCGGGTTGCTCGCCGCGCCCGGCCGCAGCCAGTTGCCAGCCTCATCCGCCCGCCCGGCCAGCGCGGCAGCGCCAGGCACGCCAGGGACCACCGCAACCGGCGATCTCGATCCGCCCGGCCCTCATGACGATTCCAGCGAGTTTCGCAGGGCAGGAGTTAAGATCAGGTTGCGCATCAAGTCAGCCTGGGTCAGGTTGAGGCCGGTCGCGTTCAGAGACTGAAGTTGCGGTGCGCGTTGTCTCCCTGCCCGGTCGTGATGTTGACGACCGCCAGGCGCTCGACGACCACTGCCGTCAGCCGGTCCAGGTCGAGCGGTTCCGCGTCAGGGCCAAGCAGTTCGACATGACTCCGGAAGAACCGGTAAGCCTGACCGATCGGGTCCGGGCCTCCCGCCCCAGCTCCGCGCATGACGCACTCGAAGAACGACGACCGGTCAGCTTGCGTCGGCAGGAGCCGGTAGCGCGCCTCTCCCCGCTGGAACTTGTTGATCAGGTACAAACTCGTCGTAGCGCTCGATCGCCCTTCCGTCCGTCTTCGCAGCCGCATCGCGGATCGCGGCCAGGATCAGCATGAGGGTCGTCAGCCGCTGCTGCCCGTCCACCATCAGGAACGAGGCCACATCACTTGCTGCCGATGGAACCGGCGACAAGACAACGCTGCCGAGGAAATGCCCCGACCGAGCAGCAGCGCCGCCCTCCGAGGCTTGCCTATACTGCTCCAGAATGTCCCGCCACAGCAGCCGGTGATCGGCGATCTGCCACGCGTACTGGCGCCGCCACAACGAACCCGGAATTGCTTCTCCCCTGAACAAGCAGCTTCAGATTCGTCTCATTTACCTGCACCCGCCGAGCATAGGTCCGGCCGACCGGGCCGTCGAGCGGCAGCGAACCTCTGCCCACCTTTCGGTCAAAAGCCGCTGCGAGGACGCCACCAGGCTTGTGCAGGTGTCCGGGACCCGGACATAAGTGGACCCGGACATAAGTACACAGGCGCATGCCGCGCTGGCAGCGACTCCTCTTCTGTATCAAGTCCGGAGAGGCTGACGGATGTCATCGGGGGCTGAAAGATGCCGCCGGGCCCCGCAATCCCGTCCGCCGACGACCCGGGCCCGCTGTTCGTCGGCGAGCTGATCATAAACTCTGAGCGGTGGACAGTGAGCTGGATGCCGAGGCCGCGGAGTTCCTGCGGCCTGCCCGCGTCTTCTCACGCGAGGAGGTCCTTACCCGGCCCTCCCCCGTTCCGGCAGCCAACGGGGTGTACGGCTGGTGGTTCCGGAGCGTGCCGCCGTTGATCGACGCGAGCCGGTGCACTCGCCGCAGCGGCCTGGCGCTGCTGTATGTCGG
>WNGQ01017398.1_pt1 | contig 11122 bp, 10 predicted proteins | sample 5407661 | NCBI WGS metagenome assembly WNGQ01 (sample SAMN13153382, study PRJNA577476) | soil metagenome | isolation source: 60 cm soil or saprolite under Garry oak tree replicate 2 | place: USA:California | collected 2016-06-15
CGCGGCGGACGATCTCGATGCCGGTCTTCTCGTCGTCATCGCCGCCCCGGACCTTGTCGAGGGGCTTCCGGCACCACAAGAGCGCGACACCGCCGCCCGGCACGATGCCCTCCTCGACCGCGGCGCGGGTCGCGTGCAGCGCGTCCTCGACCCGGGCCTTCTTCTCCTTCATTTCGGTCTCGGTGGCCGCGCCCACATTGATCACCGCGACGCCGCCCGCCAGCTTCGCGAGCCGCTCCTGCAGCTTCTCCTTGTCATAATCCGACGTGGACTTCTCGATCGCCGCGCGGATCTGGCCGATGCGGCCCTGGATGTCGGCCTGCTTGCCCTTGCCGCCGATCAGGGTCGTGTTCTCCTTATCCACCACGATACGCTTGATGTGGCCGAGATCGTCGAGCCCGGTGTTCTCGAGCTTGAAGCCCAGTTCTTCGGAGATCACCTTACCCGCGGTGACCGTCGCCACGTCCGTGAGCAGGTCCTTACGCCGGTCGCCGAAGCCCGGGGCCTTGACCGCGCACACCTTCAGCGTGCCACGCAGCTTGTTGACCACCAGCGTCGCGAGCGCCTCTCCTTCGACGTCCTCGGCGATGATGAGCAGCGGCTTGCCCGACTGCGCTACCTTCTCGAGCACGGGGAGCAGGTCCTTCATGGTGGCGATCTTCTTCTCGTGCACCAGGACATACGCGTCCTCGAGCACGGCTTCCATCTTCTCCGGATCAGTAATGAAGTAGGGCGACAGGTAGCCACGGTCGAACTGCATCCCATCCACCGTCTCGAGCGTGGTCTCGAGGCCTTTCGCCTCCTCTACCGTGATCACGCCGTCCTTGCCCACCTTCTCCATCGCGTCCGCGATGATCTTGCCGATCTCCGGATCGTTGTTCGCTGAGATCGTCCCGACCTGGGCGATCTCCTTCGGGCCCTTGCTGGGCACGGAGATCCGCTTCAGCTCCTCCACCACCAACTCGACGGCCCTGTCGATGCCGCGCTTCAGCGACATCGGGTTGGCGCCCGCGGTGACCGACTTCAGCCCCTCGCGGAAGATCGCCTGCGCCAGCACCGTCGCGGTGGTCGTGCCGTCCCCGGCGATATCGGAGGTCTTGGTCGCCACTTCCTTCACCATCTGGGCGCCCATGTTCTCGATCGGGTCTTCGAGCTCGATCTCCTTCGCGACGGTGACCCCGTCCTTGGTGATCGTCGGGTTCCCGAACTTCTTGTCGATGACGACATTGCGACCCTTGGGACCGAGGGTGACCTTCACCGCCTCGGCCAACTGGTCCACGCCCCGCTTGAGGCGTGAGCGGGCCTCGGTATTGAATTCAAGATACTTGGCAGTCATCTGTTCCTTTCCCGCTCAGCTGAGCTTGGCGATGACGTCGGATTCTTTGATCAGGATGATCTCTTCCTCGTCCAGCTCGACCTGCGAGCCGGTGTACTTCCCATAGACGACCCGGTCGCCGACCTTCAGCTCCATCGGGACGCGCTGGCCCTTTTCCAACCGGCCGGGCCCGACCGCGATGACCTCACCCTGGATCGGCTTCTCCTTGGCTGTGTCCGGGATGTAGAGGCCACCTCTCATCTCCTCGGTGTCTTCCAGCGGCCGGATCGCCACGCGATCGGCGAGTGGGAAGACCTTGAGCCGTGTCTTCGTCGCAATAGCCATGATGCTTCTCCCTCGTAGTCGTTAGAGGTCAGGCGTTCAACAAGGCCTTCGCCGGTGTGACCTCGACCTTGATCAGGTGAGGCTTGGCCGTCTCCGCCTTCGGCAGCGTGATCGTCAGCACGCCGAGGTCGCAGGTTGCCTTGATCTTGTTCGCATCGATCGAGGCCGACAGCCGGAACGTCCGCTCGAAGGCGCCGTAGGTCCGCTCATAGCGATGGACCTTCTCGGCTTTCTCCTCCGGCACCTGCTCCTTCGTGCCCTTGATCGTCAGCAGGTTGTCCTCGACCGAGATCTTCACCTCCGAGGGCCGCACCCCGGGCAGCTCCGCCACCAGGCGAATGGCATCGGGCTCCTCGAAGATGTCCACGACCGGCAGCCAGGCGGTGGTCACGCCCTCGGGCACGGGCCATTCCGCCGCCCGGAAGGGCTCGTTGAAGGTCCGGCCAATCTGGTGCTCTAAGTGATGCAGCAGATGCAGCATCGGGTCCCGCTGTATGGTGCCGAACATGTCACTGCTCCTTGCTCGTCGTCGGGCGATTGCAGTTAACCAATTAGGTTCATAGAGTGCTATTGTATGTGGAGTAACCTAGCGATAATGTACTACACTTGTCAAGTACACTTCATGACCTTAGATTGATTCTCGTCAGGAGTTAGCGTACTTGATTGGTTAATCCGAGTCATTCGACGTAGGAGGGACCCTGTGGATGTACCGTTTGTGATCCGGCGCCGGCTGGAAGAATTGGGATTGGAGCAGCAAGCGCTGGCGCGCGCCGCCCACGTCACCGAGTCCTACATCTCTCAGTTACTGACCCGGAGAAAAGCGCCCCCCGCGCCGAACCGCACGGATATCTACGACCGCATGGACAAGTTCTTGAAGCTGCCGAGCGGGGAATTGGCCAAGCTGGCGGATCTGCAGCGCAAGGAAGAATTGAAGCGGGAGTTGGGGGACGAGCCACCCCCCTTGTTTCACGAAGTGCGCGAGCTGATCCTGCGCAAGTGCAATCCCGAGAGGCAAGAGCACGTCCGCGCGATCTTTGAAAAGCAGCCCTTTGGCGAGCTCGAACGCCTCGTCACCCAGACGCTGCTGGACGTGGTCAAGCGCGTGGCGCAAGACCAGCTCGAAAATGACTACTGGCTCCGGATGGTGGCCCGGCTCAGTCGCCGCAGCTATGAGGAGATGCGGGTCGTCGTGCTCGAGTTCCTCGATACGGACATCTTCCACGTATCTGCGGAGAACTGCGTCGCGTTCCTGGATCCGCTGATCGAATCCTGGGACATCGACCTGGCGACGTTCAGCCTGGAGATCGTCCTGAACCACAGCGTCGTCCCAGGGCAGGCAAAGCGATTCGCGTTTGTCGAGCGGGAAGCCGTACAGCCTGTCAGCGAAGAGCCCGGGCTCCAGGAATTCCTGCAGGACCCGTCCCTAAGCGGCACCGCGACCGCGGAGGAAGTCGAGTTTCTCAAGCGGCTGAGGTTCACGCACAAACGGCCGACGTCCCTCTACTATTACCGGGAGTTGCAGAGCCTCAGAGACCCGCTCCACTTTCGCACAACCTAGGCCGCAAGAAAGGCGGGCCGGCGCCGTACGAACCTGAAGATTGGAGGCTGTGATGACACGAAGGAGGCAGCTGTGGGGACACCAGCGTGGCTGGATCGTCCCGTCGGACGGCAGCCCTCCGCGGGAGCTGCCCCAGCAGATGGTCGGCTCCAAGCTCATCTCCTGGCTTGGAACGATGCCCGAAATGCAGCCCGCGAAGCTCGAGCAGAACGTTGCCTCGAAGGATTACTATCATCGCTACGTGCTGAACCCGGAGGGTGTGTCCGTCTACGTCCCCGAGGGCCGGGACGCGGAAGCCCTGTCAGAGCCCATCAAGGTCGAAATCCGGCGCCAGCTGACTGGACCGTCGTAGGCGCTCTGGATCTCCTGCGCGGCTCAGCCGATCACCCCCGTGCCTGGTCCACCGCCGCTACGTCGCGCCTCCCCTGGCGCCGGAGTTCGGCGTGCTGCACGCGAATCGCCGCCATCACGCGGTCGATCACGGCCTGAGCCGTCTCCCGCGTGCGCGGCAGCGCGAGCAAGTCCGTATAGTCTACGGGGGAGCCGAACGACACGGCGACGCGCTTGAAGATCCGCGGGAGGTAGCGGCCGATCGGGAGCACCGCCCGCATCCCGTCGATCGCGACAGGGACCACCCGCGGCCGAGTCGCAAGAATCAGCAGCCCCGGTCCCGGTCGTCCAGGGCCCACGGCGCCGTCCCGCGACCGGGTCCCCTCCGGGAACAGCGTCATCACGCCGTGGGGGAGCACTTGAATCATGCGGTGGAGGGCGTGCAGGTCGCGGCGCCCTTGCCGGACCCAAATGCATTTCCAGTTGTCTGCCAGCCAGGCCAGCAGCGGGTTCTTGTAGAAGTTCTCCGCCGCCGCCGGATTCCAGGGAAGCAGCCGGGGCTTGAGCCACGACGTGGGATAGAACGCGGCCAGGCCCACCAGGAAGCTATCGAGCATCGATTGGTGGTTCGAGAGGAGCAGGGTGTTCCGCTCCTCGCCGACGTTGCGGCGGCCGATGACCACGGTTCGGTTGAAGACGAAGAAGACCAGCCAGAACAGCGTGACGGTGACATTCGTCACCACATAAGACGTGACCGGCCAGAAGAGGTGGAACAGCCTCCCTCGGCGCGGCGCCTGCTGCGCTTGTCTCCGTCCGGGAGTCCCCGACTCTCGATCGGTGTTCGACGGCATTCCCATCGCCTGCATTATACCCGGCTGGCAGGCGGCCTGGCGCCCTTGATCACGAGCCACAGCATGATCGCCAGCTAGGCTATCGAGAAAGTTTCGCCGCCCCCATCATTCCCGGATGGCTCTCGTCGTCTTCCTGCGAGGTGTCAATGTCGGCGGGCATAAAACGTTCCACCCGACCGTCCTCGCCGGCCAGCTGACCCAGTTCGACGTCGTGAACGTCGGTGCCGCGGGCACGTTTGTGGTTCGCAAGCCGGGCGCTCGCGCAAAGTTTCGTGCGGCCTTGCGGCGGAAGCTGCCCTTCGACACGGCAGTGATGCTCTGCGACGGACGCGATCTGGTGCGGCTCGAGACCGAGAATCCGCTCGCGACCGAGCCGTCACGCGCGGATGTTGTCCGATTCGTGAGCATCCTGGCGAAAGGCGGCCGCGCCCGCGTCACCCTTCCCATCAGACTTCCGCCCAGCGGGGAGTGGCTCGTGCGCGTCATCGCGTCGCAAGGGCAATTCATCTTCGGCATGTACCGCCGTCACATGAAGACGATCGGCTATCTGGGCCAGCTGGACCGACTGTTCGGTGGACGGGCGACGACACGGAATTGGAACACGATCGTCGCGGTCGTGCGGATTCTGAAGGGCGAGGAGAAGCAAGGCCGCGGGGCAAGGGTCGTACGCGTGAGCCCGGTTCGCGGCTAGCGCCGATAGTGCCGCAGGCGTGCCTCGCGGCGCGCCACGACCGCGGTCGCGAGGAGACAGCCGAGCCCGCCGCTCACCACCGAGGCGACCGCTCCGAACAGCTGGGCCACCGTCCCAGCTTCGAGCTCGCCCAGCTGCGGCCCGCCCATGAAGAAGATCATGTTGACCCCGGTCATCCGCCCGCGCAGCTCGTCGGGCGTCTCGAGCTGCCTGATAATGTTGCGAATCACCGTGCTGACGGTGTCCGCGGCCCCCACGGCGGCGAGGCAGAGCAGCGTGAGCCAGAAGGTGTGCGACAGTCCGAAGACCACGGTCGCGGCGCCGTACGCCGCCACGGACCAGAGCAGCACCGCTCCCCGGCGCTCGATCCGGTCGATCGCGTACGCCATCACGAGGCCGGTCACGGCCGCGCCGACCGACGGCGCGGCGTACAGCCATCCGTACCCGCGTGCGCCGACGTGGAGGATGTCCTGCGCGAAGATGGGGAGCAACGCGGTGGCCGACGCGAAGAACGTGGCGGCGAAGTCGAGCAGCATGGTCGAGCGGACGATCGGTTGCGCGAACACGAACCGGAGGCCTTCGCGGGCGGCGGCCCAGGTGATCCGCGTGGGGGGGGCGGCCGTCGCCTGCCTGGGGCGCGCGCGCATGACCAGCAGGGCCGCGATGACCATGAGGAAGGAGACCGCGTTGACCGCATACACCCAGGCGAGGCCGGGACCCGCGATCACGAGGCCCGCCAGCGTCGGACCTGCGACCGAGGCGAACTGGAACATCAGGGTGTTGAGCCCGATCGCGCTGGCGAGGTGCTCGCGCGGCACCAGGTTGGGGATGAGCGCCTGGCGCGCGGGGCCGTCGAACGAGGCCGCGGCGGAGGACAACGCCGCCAGCAGGTAAATCGGCCAGGCCACACGCAACCCGCCGAACGTGAGCGCGGCGAGCGCGGCGGCGAGGAGCGCCATGACGGTCTGGGTGGCGAGCATCACCTTGCGGCGGTCGAGCGCGTCGGCCACGACGCCGCTCAGCATCGAGAAGACGATGATCGGCACGACCTGCACGGCGCCTACGAGCCCGAGCGCGATCGCTTTGCGCCCGGGCACGGCCAGGAGCGACACGTGCCAGAGGATGGCGGCGGTCTGCATCCGCGAGCCCGAGAAGGAGAGGAGCTGGCCGATCCAGAGGAGCGTGAAGTCGCGATGCCGCAGGGCGGGGAAGGAGACGGCGATGCGGCGCGCGAGCGGCAGAGTCATGGCCGCCAAGCTACATCCTTGACGCCGAGCCCGCCGCTGTCCATTGTTCCCTCGCGCTCGGGGCGCATGCGGGTCCGCGCGAAGGACTGAGTCCACCCTGCTGATCGACATCACTGCACGGCTGTCTCCGTGCTGGCCGGCTTGCGGACCGCCGGCGTTCAGCATGGAGGTTGTTATGGCCAAGCAGCTCCCCCCCCGGATGCGCAAACGATGATCGCGCGCGAGTACGGGTTCGCGTCGTGGAACAAGCTGCGCGAGCACGTCGAGGAGGTGACGCTCGAGTTCGACGCTGCGGTGAACGAGTTCCTCGAAGCAGCGACCGACGGCCGGGGCGATCGCGCCGCGCGGATTCTCGCGCTGCATCCGAAGATCGCGGCGGCCAATCTCCACACCGCCCTCGTGCTCGGTGACGCGGACGCCGTGCAGGCCCGGCTCGAGCGGGATCCCTCACTTGTCGGCAAGAGGGGCGGGCCGCGTGGCTGGGAGCCGATCCACAACGTGTGCTACACATCCATGGCACATGATTCGCCCGAGCGCGCCGCGGGGCTCGCCCAGCTCGCCCGCCAGCTCCTTGCCCTCGGCGTTGATCCGAACACCCGGTTCCCATGGTTACATCACAACGTGCGCCGGCCCGTGCTGTGGGGCGCCTCGCGCGTCGCGCGGTCGCTGCCGCTCGTGCAGGCACTGCTCGACGCCGGGGCCGACCCCAACGACGGCGTGACCTTGCCGCTGGCGGCGAGTGCCGGCGACATGCCCGTGCTGGAGGCGCTGCGCGCGCACGGCGCCGACGTGAATCAGCCGTGGGCCAGCGACGGGGCGACCTCGCTGTACGCCATCCTCAACTGGAGTCGCACGCCCGAGGGAGTGAGGTGGCTACTCGCGCACGGCGCCGATCCGAATGCCGTATTCGCCGAGAACGGCGAGACGCCGTTGCATGTGGTGGCGCGGGCGTGGGACGTGCCGCTGGCCGCGGCGATGGTCGGGCACGGGGCCGAGATCGGGCGCCCGCGCGCCGACGGCCGCACGCCCTACGCCGTCGCCGAGCTGAACGGCAACCGCGCCGTGGCGGACTGGCTGCTCGGCCAGGGCGCGTCCCCGGAGTTGTCGGCGGTCGATCGGCTCGTAGCGGCGTGCAGTCGCGGGGATCGCGAGGCGGCGGAGGCGCTCCTCGCGCCGAATCCCGGGCTACGCAACGAGATCACCGACGATCACTACATCGCGTTTCATCAGGCGGCCGAGCGTAATGACGTTGGCGCGCTCGAAGCGATGCTGGCCTGTGGCTTCGATCCGAACCGCCCCGACGCAGGAATCGGCAAGACGGCGCTGCATTCGGCCGCGATGGAGGGGTGGCCCGATGCGGTGCGCGTGCTGCTCGCGCACGGGGCGTCGGTGCACGTGCGCGACCGGGAGTTTAATGGGCAACCCCTGATCTGGGCGGCGGAGGGATCAAGGCAAGGACGTGATGGCCGCGACTTCGCGGCCGTGGGCAAGCTGCTGCTCGAGGCCGGGTCGCCTGTCGAGTGGGAGACGGGGGACGAGCCGGCGGAGGGAATCCTCGAGATCGTGGCGGCGTGGCGGCGGAGCGGGTAAATGCAGCGGGATCACCGCGTGTCCTCCCCTACGGCGCGATCGTCACCAGGTGTGCACCGGCGCCGAGGACAGCGGCAAGGCCGTGTTGGATCGTTCCCGGAGCGCCTACGAAGTCGAGCAGAATCTGACGCTCTTCGCTCGTCAAGAAGAGAGACCCGCCGAGGGGCGTAATCGTGGGCCCCTCGGTATCCGGTACGGCGCTCCCTCCCACCTTCGCACGCGGTGCGCCGTTGAGCGAAACGATTTCATCCCACGACCTGAGCGTGTTGAACCAACCGACCGAGCCCTTCAGCTCGGCGCTCAGGGCGGCGTGCCGGACCGAGAGATCCAGGTCGTCACCGTAGGTGTCCACGCCCATCACCGCCGCATGGTGCAGCACCGCGTGCAAGCCCGCGGCGGAATCGTCCAGCTGCAACGTGGCGACCTTGGTGTTGACCCCGGAGCCGGGCGCTCCACTCACCTGAAAATCCAGGCGCTGCTGCCCGTCCCTCACGAAGCCCGTCGCGCTCGCCACCCCCTGCGCGTCCGTCGCGTTGTGACTGATGGTGTAGGCGACGAGCGGGGCATCGCCGCTCGGGCCCGTTGCTACGCCCCGCAACGCGGTCGTACCAGGTGCGCTGGCATCGAACAGGTCGACATGTCCGAGGGCCATAGCGGGGCATGCGATCGACCCGTCCGGAGCACGCGTGTACAACACGAACCGGACCCCCGTCGCGGGGGCACCGGAGTCGCCCGTCACGGCGTAGCGCTGGGACGTGCAGGTCCAGGCGAGGGTCTTCCCGAGCAACGAATCCGGTAGGAGCGGAGCGCCCGCCGACGGCGTGGGCAATGGTGGGACCAGCTGAAAGAACCCGAGCGATCTCACGAGCGGCGACGCGAAGACGGTGTCGACCAGTGCGAGGCTCGAGCGGAGCTCGCTCAGGTCGGCGAGCGGGCCGGTCGCGTCCCCGCAGCCCGCGGCAGTGAGCACCAGGACTATCCAGCTGATCGGTCTCATTTTGGTCGATCCTCCTCTTCCTCTACCCCGCCTGCCTGGACGGCGTCACAACGTCGCGCTCCGCAGGGCACGGCAACGCACGTATATTTTGATCCGCAACGAACGATCAGCATGATGGTGGTCCGCTAAGCGCGGCAGCGCGGGTGCAACACTTCGCCCAGGCCCGTGAGTCCGGGCTCTTGGCCTACAAGCACGGCGCCTTAACGCGCGCCAGCGCAGCGAGGACGGCGGTGTCGCCCTCACGCGACGCGCGCTCCTTGAGCACCGGGAATACGGCGCGCTTGCTCGGTTGCCCAGGACACGAGAAGGCATGTCGATCGTGCCACGTGGCAATCGTCAGTAGCACGTCGTGGGGCGTGCCCGGCGCGGCGATGAGCGCAAGGGATTGGCGCCACAGCGAGAGCTCGGCCGCCTCACGCGCGCGGGCGTAGCCTGTCATCGCTGTCACAGGCACCATCCACCCATCGCTGCGGCGATACGAGGAGTCGGGTGCGACCGGGAGATGCACGAGGGCCACGAGCAGCTTCGGGTCGCGCGTGACCACGGGCGTCGCCGCGAGCAGCTCGGCGAGTGGCGCATCGACCGTGTCGTCGAGCGCCGCGATTAGGGCCACGGGAACGAAGCGTGGCACGTTGGGATCCTGCAGCAACGTCCGCGCCCACCGCAGGCGCAGGCCCAGCGCGGTCATCGCTCCGAGAAAAGCCGGCGTGGTGAGACTTGTGTCGTTGGGGCGCGCGCGAAACATCCCGGCGGTGTTGGAGTCGATTCCCATCCCATCGTTCACGATCCAACCCACGCGGCCGTGCCACAGCAGCGCCGTCCGGGCAGCGTACCGGTGGAAGTGCCCCTCGCTGCGGTAGGTCACCTGGTGCACCGTGCCCTGGCCGCCCAGTAGCGCGCCCTCCCCGATCTCGGTTACGCAACGCACCTTGGGGAGCCCGGCCCGGCGGACGAATGCGACCACGGGTTTCGGGGAGTCAGTACCCGGGCAGTCCAACGTTGCCCGTGTCCTGCCGCGCACGACTGCGCCCGATGGAGGGGGGTATCGCACTTCGATCGAGCCCGTGAGCGTGTGGCCGCCATAGTGCAGCACGGTGCGGAGCCGCGTCATGACCCGCTCCGAGCCGAGAATGCTCGTGACGGATTCTGCTTGCGTGATCAGACTGTCGCCGGCAAGGCCCACGACCCGAGTCTGGATCGACGGATGGCCGGGGAGCGTCAGCGTCCATCTTCCGTTGCCGTTGGTTGTCAGGACATATCGCAGCGTGAGGCTGTCGTGTGGTCCGAACGTCATCGTGCCTTCCCAGCGGCCCGTGAAATCCGCATACGGGCTGCCGTAGGTGGGCTGAATGCGCGCGGCTTCGGCAGCGGTGAGGCCATTCTCGCGCAGCCACGCGCCCAGCTGGGCGTCGTCCTTCAGGTCACGGACGTAGGCATTGTTCTCGGTCGTCGCTATGCGGTGCACGATGTCGCCGCGTCCGGACTGCTCGATGAGGTACGCCATTGCGCACCGGGTTCCGTAGCGATCGATGAAGTAGGGGACGTGCCGGCCCGGGAAGTCGGTGTTCACGGGGAACACGCCGCGCACCCAGTATGTGTGCAGGACGTCGAGGTTCTGGGCGCGCGCCTGGCGCTGGGCCGGCGTGAGTGCGGAGACGTCCTTGGTCCGGAGGTCCGCCTCCACGGTCGCCAGGTGTCGGCGGATCCGGCCGGTCTCAGCCGCACGAAAGTCGACGTTGGGTCGGATGAACAGCATGGCCACCGCAAGCATGAGCGTGAGCATGGCTCCTCCCTGAGCTGGAAAGCTGGCGTCTCCTGATGAGAGACGTCGATACAGGCTTCCATGCACACCCTACGCTACGCTTTGGCCAGGCTCTTTGGGAGAGAGGGGACCAAGGGCGATCGCCGACAGTGCTTTGGCTTCCGTCGAGTCGGGACGGCGGGATTTGACGCGCCGACCTGCGTAGCAGGTGGTGCCGGGCTCGGCCCGGCAAGCGGAGCGAAGGCGGCGTAGGCGCCGGAAGCTCAACCCGCGACCCCCTGAAGCGGAGTCGGCGCGCAGCGCCGGCGGAGCGGACGCGGTGGAGTGGGGAAGCGCGGGGGCGTCAACCCCATGCGGACCCCTGAGCTTCAAACCAACACACGGCGACCCACTACACTCGAGGTCTTCACGCGCCGCGCTACGCGGGACGTGGTGC
>WNGQ01017007.1_pt1 | contig 11118 bp, 7 predicted proteins | sample 5407661 | NCBI WGS metagenome assembly WNGQ01 (sample SAMN13153382, study PRJNA577476) | soil metagenome | isolation source: 60 cm soil or saprolite under Garry oak tree replicate 2 | place: USA:California | collected 2016-06-15
AAAGGTGACGACCGCAGATCGGCCACACTGCGCCAAAGGACAATGTCGCTACCGGTGCATGGGCGCGCGCCCTGCTCGAGCTATTGTTCCAGAGACCGGCCAAGCGTAGGATTACACGAAACAGCGATCAACGCTGAGAACGAGGGACCGCCATGGGCGTAGGCCGCTGGCCCATTTCAGTGGCCGGTACTGGAGGAACGAAACATGCGCAGACGATGGTTAGTGCCGATTGCGCTGTTCGGGGCTGCGGTGGTGACCGCCGCGACTGCATCTGCAGCGCCTTCCAAGTCCGCGAGAGGAACTCGCGACAACGCAATTCGTGAGTGCATCGCCGAAGCTAGAGCTGAAGCGCCCGCAAACTTGGGCACAGTCTCACCGGCCGATCCTGGTGGCGGGCGCGTGGAAACGTACAAGAGTTGCATGGTGAAAAAGGGGTTCAGGCCCTAACCGTCTTAGGTAGGACCGAACCGCGGCTGGCCGACATCCGACCGGCTAGCCGGTGTCTAAAGAAAGCCCGCGCCGGCGTGATCGCGGAAGCGTTCGGCGCGGACAATTCTTGCAGCACGTCGATGGTTATCACGCGCGGGGACTGATCGACGGATCGGGCATCCATGAGCGCCGCGCGCGTCATTCGACGCGGGAAAAACCTTCAGCGCTGCAATAGGCATGGAAACGACGGCGGGATTTCACCAGGCCGTCGGTCGAGTCGATCCACGGCCCTCATCCGCTCATTCCCGCGCAAGCGGGAATCCAGGGGCCGCTTGCTCCGAGTCCTCGGTCCGCTGCCCTGGGTCCCCGCTTTCGCGGGGACGAGCGGAGACCAAACACCGATTCCACCTGACCGAAACCCGCTCTAAGCTCTTGCGCCCAGCTGAACTGAGAGCCGATAGTCCGGCCAGGAGCACCAGCTTGATCTCATTTTATATTTTGGAATGATCGGCCCACAGTTCGATGCGATGTTTCGGGCATCCGCAGACGCGCCTGACAAGAACCGCGGGGGGAAGTTACAACGCCATTCCGTGTCCGCATTGCGGTGCGACCGGATCCGCGCTTCTCTTGCCGCCGTGCGGCTACCTTGCCTTCGGGATGATCGACAATCGGCGAGCGGCCTTCCGAATAGGTCATCCCGGACGTGACGCCCCCGTCGTCGCGTCCAGGATTGGCTTGCGTGGGGGTTTCGCTGGCGCCCCGCCAGGGCTAAGTTTTGTCCGGCAGATTGGCGGCAATTGCCACTCGGCCGATTGATAGTTCACAGTCCATGCGGGGGAAGATCGCAATGAAATTGCAAACGATCGGGACGCTCGCGGGCATCGCCGCGGCATTGGTCAGTGCGCCGGCCAGCGGCCAAACAGCCGGCACCGTTGAGGCCCACATCGCGGCCGCCAAGGCCGCAGCCGGGAATGATCATCCCAATATCTTCAACAGCCTGTGCATGTCGCCTTCGGCAGGTCCCAATACCAGCACTGCCGCCCCGCCGTCGCCTGAGCGATCGGCCTTCCATGTCGAACCCGTCAAGGTGTTCGATAATCTCTATTTCGTGGGCGAGAAGGAATATTCCGCCTGGGCGGTGACGACATCCGAGGGCATCATTCTCGTCGATACCATCTGGGCTTATTCGGTCGAGGACGAGATCGTCGGCGGATTGAGGAAGCTCGGTTTTGATCCGGCGCAGATCAAATATGCGCTCGTCACCCATGGCCATATCGATCATGTCGGCGGCGCCAAATATCTGCAGGACCATTTCGGCACCCGCATCATCATGTCGGCGGCGGACTGGGATCTGGTCGAGCAAAGTGCCCGTATCACCCCAAAGCCGAAGCGCGACATGATCGCCACCGACGGGCAAAAGCTCACCCTCGGCGACACCACGCTGACGCTCTACCTGACCCCCGGACATACGCTGGGGACCGTGTCGCTCCTGATTCCGGTGAAAGACAACGGCAAGCCGCATCTCGTCGCCGAGTGGGGTGGCACCGGTTTCAACTTCCAGCACTCGTGGGAACGGTTCCAAACCTATGTCGATTCCGCCGCTCGCTTCGGCGACATCGTGGCGAAAGCCGGCGCCGACGCCCTTATCGCCAATCACACCAATCTCGACGGCTCGAAAATCAAGATTCCGGCCCTCGCAACACGCAAGCCGGGCGAAGAGAACCCTTATGTGATCGGCAAGGACGCGGTGAGAGGCTATGTGAAGGTCGCCGAGGAATGCGCGCGGGCGAGCCTGCTGCGCGAGAAATAATACTCCTCGGCGCCGCGCGGACTGCGCGTCCGGGCGTGGTCTGTCGCCGTGATCTGGTCGTGCTGGTCGATTCCTTGGCCAAGCCCAGCACGAATTGAGCGCCCGGCGCCGGAGATCGGCCCTGGCATCAAGCGCAACTTCCGACGTCTTCGCCCCCCGGCCGCCTTTTCGCCGGGGCGCCGATCTGGTACCAAGCCTGCCATGTTGGCATGTCCTTCAATCGTCGTCGTGATCGGGCCGGCCGCGCGGCGGATTATAGGCCCGGCTTCCGCTTGACCCTTCGGGTGAGGGGAGGACCGGGACTGCCGAGCTTTTGTTGCCATCCACCCAGGTTAAGCCGCCATGACCGATGCCGCCCGCGATTACAGCGAGACTCTATTTCTGCCGAAGACCGACTTCCCCATGCGCGCCGGGCTGCCGCAGCGGGAGCCCGAACTCCTCAAGCGCTGGGAAAAGCTCGGCCTCTACCAGCGGCTGCGCGCGGCCGCGCAGGGCCGGCCGCGGTTCATCCTCCACGACGGCCCGCCCTATGCCAACGGCAACATCCATATCGGGCACGCGCTCAACAAGATCCTCAAGGACGTGGTGACGCGCAGCCAGCAGATGCTGGGCTACGACTCCAACTATGTGCCCGGCTGGGATTGCCATGGCCTGCCGATCGAATGGAAGATCGAGGAGGAGAACTATCGCGCCAAGGGCAAGCAGAAGCCCGATCTGTCCAATCCTGCCGCGATGATCGCCTTCCGGCGCGAGTGCCGGGCCTCGGCCCAGCATTGGCTCACCGTGCAGCGCGAGGAGTTCAAGCGCCTCGGCGTCGAGGGCGACTGGGCGCATCCTTACTCCACCATGGACTATGCCGCCGAGGCGCAGATCGCGCGCGAGCTGATGAAGTTCGCGGGCAACGGGACCCTCTACCGGGGCTCGAAGCCGGTGATGTGGTCGGTGGTGGAGAAGACCGCGCTGGCGGAGGCCGAGGTCGAGTACGAGGATTATGTGTCGGATCAGGCGTGGGTGAAGTTTCCGATCACCCGGGAAGCGGGGAGAGGTGACAAGCTCGCCGGCGCCTCGATCATGATCTGGACGACGACGCCATGGACCATCCCCGGCAACCGCGCGATCAGCTTCTCGCCGAAAATCGAATATGGCCTCTACGAGGTAGTCGACGCGCCGGCCGGCAACTGGGCGAATCCAGGCGATCTCTTCGTGCTCGCCGACAAGCTCGCAATCGATGTCTTCCGGCAGGCGCGCGTCACCGCCTTCAAGAAACGAACGGCGATCAGCGCCGACGATCTGGCCCGCCTGGTCTGCGAGCATCCGCTCGAGCGCTTCCACCCCGGCTACGGCTTTGGCGTGCCGTTGCTGGCCGGCGACCATGTCACCGACGACGCCGGCACCGGGTTCGTCCACACCGCGCCCGGGCACGGCCGCGACGACTTCGAGGTCTGGACCGCGAATGCGGCCAAGCTCGCCTCGCTCGGCATCAACACGGCGATCCCCTACACCGTCGATGCCGACGGCCGCTTCACCGAGCAGGCGCCGGGTTTTGCCGGCAAGCGCATCCTCACCGAGAAGGGCGAGAAGGGCGACGCCAACGAGGCCGTGCTCAAGGCGCTGATCGACGCCGGCATGCTGATCGCGCGCGGACGGGTCAAGCACCAGTATCCGCATTCCTGGCGCTCGAAGAAGCCGGTGATCTTCCGCAACACGCCGCAATGGTTCATCGCCATGGACAAGGACATTGCCGGGCCGGGCGACACGCTGCGCGCGCGCGGGCTCGCCGCCATCAAGGAGACCCGCTGGGTGCCGGCGCAGAGCCAGAACCGCATCACCGGCATGATCGAAAGCAAGCCTGACTGGGTGATCTCGCGCCAGCGCGCCTGGGGGGTGCCGATCACCGTTTTCGTGCGGGAAAGAGCCGACGGCTCGTTCGACATCCTCGACGACGGGCGGGTCAATGCCCGCATCGCGGACGCCTTCGAACAGGAGGGCGCCGACGCCTGGTACGCGAGCGGCGCGTCGGCGCGCTTCCTCAAGCCCGACTACGATTCGAACGAGTGGTACAAGGTCGAGGACATCCTCGACGTCTGGTTCGATTCCGGTTCGACCCACGCCTTCACGCTCGAAGTGCGGGAGGATCTGAAAACGCGCCGCAAGAAGGACGGCGGGCCGGACACGGTCATGTATCTCGAAGGCTCCGACCAGCACCGCGGCTGGTTCGGGTCCTCGCTCTTGGAAAGCTGCGGCACGCGCGGGGTCGCGCCCTTTGACGTGGTGCTCACCCACGGCTTCGTGCTCGACGAGGACGGGCGCAAAATGTCGAAGTCGCTCGGCAACGTGACCGCGCCGCACAAGCTCCGCAATACGCTGCGCTTCCTGCTTGGCGCGCTCGCGCACCTGCGCGCCGAGGACCGGGTCGGTTTCGAGCGGATGCCAGAGCTCGAGCGGCTGATGCTGCACCGGCTCGCCGAGCTCGATCGCCTGGTGCGCCAGGCCTATGCCGATTTCGACTACAAGCGCATCTTCGCCGCGCTCAATGCCTTCATGACCGTCGATCTCTCTTCGTTCTATTTCGACATCCGCAAGGACGCGCTCTACTGCGACCCGATCTCCTCGCTGACCCGCAAGGCCTGCCTCACCGCGTTCGACGTTATCTTCGGTGCGACGGTGACCTGGCTCGCGCCCATGCTGCCCTTCACCGCCGAGGAGGCGTGGCTCGCGCGCCATCCATCGGCCGACGGCTCGGTGCATCTCGAACTCTTCCCCGACGTGCCTGCCGCTTGGCGCGACGACGCGCTGGCCGAGAAGTGGCGCAAGCTGCGCAACGTGCGGCGCGTCATCACCGGCGCGATCGAGATCGAGCGCGCCGGCAAGCGCATCGGGTCCTCGCTCGAAGCGGCGCCGATCGTCTATGTCGGCGACCCCGACCTGTTCGCCGCTCTCCTCGATGTCGACCTCGCGGAAGTTTCGATCACCTCGGCCGCGACCTTGGTGCAGGGCGAAGGCCCCGCCGGCGCGTTTCGGCTCGACGACGTGAGCGGAGTCGCGGTCGAGGTCAGGCTCGCCGAAGGGAGGAAATGCGCGCGCTCCTGGAAGATCTCGTCGGCCGTCGGCTCCGACCCCGCCCATCCCGACGTCTCCCCGCGCGACGCGCAGGCGCTGCGTGAATGGGAAGCGATGCGCAAGGCGGCGGAGTGAACAGCCGCATGCTCTGGGGTCCTCTCACCCGCCTGGGCTTCGCCGCGGCGCTGGCAAGCGTGGCGGTCGATCAGGCGATAAAGCTATGGCTGATCTTCGGCTTCGATCTCGGTGGGCGCGGGGGCGTGGCGCTGAACCCCTTCGTCGACCTCGTGCTGATCTGGAACACGGGCATCAGCTACGGCCTGTTCCAGCACGAAGGCCCGCTGGCGCAATGGATTCTGCTCGCCCTCAAGGCCGGTGCCGTGGTCCTGCTTTGGATCTGGCTCGCGCGGGCCTCCAGCCGGCTCACCGCGCTCTCGCTCGGGCTCATCATCGGCGGGGCGGTCGGCAATGCCATCGACCGGCTGCATTGGCCGGGGGTGATGGATTTCGTGCTGTTCCACCTCACCATCGGGGGGGTGCGGCACAATTGGTATGTTTTTAACTTCGCCGACACCGCCATCGTTGCCGGCGTGCTCGGACTCTTGTATGAGTCCCTGTTCGGGGACCGCGCCGCAAAAGCGCCCCGATTCCCGCCATAATTGCGCCCCGTGTCACCTGGGGGACGCCGGATGATGTGGCGAGCGCCGCGTTGAGGGGACGGCCATGATGAAGTCGCGCTGGACCAAGCAGTTGAAGCGTGCCGCCTGGGGCGCCACGCTCGGCCTTGGCGTGCTGATGGCATGCGTGCCGGGGAGCGCGCGGGCCGAGGATGACGACGACAGCAACAAGAACAGCATTTGGAACCTCGATCAGAGGATCCTCGGCGATTTCATGCGCAGCCTCGGCCTTCGCAACGGCAACGAGTCGCAGATCGACTACCGCGAGCGCTCGCCGCTGGTCGTGCCGCCGAACCGCAATCTTCCTCCGCCGGAAGCCTCGGCGTCACCGCGCAGTCCGGCCTGGCCGGTCGATCCCGATGTGAAGCGCAAGCGGGAGGCCAGTGCCAAGCGCAAGACGCAGGACTACCGCGGCTACGATATCGAGCGTGAAGGGCGGGCCCTCACCCCGAGCGAGCTCAATCCCCCCGGCGCTCGCACCACCGGCTCCGCGACGCCGGGCACGCCCGCCGGCAGCAGCACGGCCGAGGGCAAGCCGCTGTTGCCGTCCGAGCTCGGCTACTTCGGCGGTCTCTTCAGTGCCGAGGGCTTTGGGTTCGGGGCGCAGAAGGACGAGGTTGGCACTTTCACGGCCGAGCCGCCGCGCAGCAGCCTGACCGCGCCTCCAGTCGGCTACCAGACGCCGTCGCCGGCGCAGCCCTATGGGGTCACCAAGCGGAACGAATACGAGAAACCGATGAAGACCGAGGATATTCCAGTGGGTGGCTCCACCCGATGAATGGCCGCCATTAAGCCGCATGTTCCGTTCTTGACCGGCGCGCGCGCCCGGGTTACGGCCGACGGGCCTATAATACCTCCGAGAGGCCCTTCGTGCCACACGTCATGAAAAGTGCCATCGCTCTTGCCGCCCTCACCGCCGTGGCGCTCGCCTGCTCGACCCGGGCGGAGACGGTGTCCGGCCCCGACGTCGCCCATTTCACTCTGGCGAATGGGCTTGAAGTGGTCGTCATTCCCGACCACCGCACGCCCGTCGTCACCCACATGGTGTGGTACCGGGTCGGCGCCGCGGACGAGACCGCGGGCAAGACCGGGCTCGCGCATTTCCTCGAACACCTGATGTTCAAGGGAACCAAGAAGAACCCGACGGGCCTGTTCTCCCAGACAGTCGCGACCATCGGCGGCCAGGAGAACGCCTTCACCACCAGCGACTATACCGCCTATTTCCAGCGCGTCTCGCGCGAGCATCTCAAGACCCTGATGGAGTTCGAATCCGACCGGATGACCGGGCTGGTGCTGACCGAGGAGGTGGTGCGGCCCGAGCTCAGCGTGGTGCTCGAAGAGCAGAACATGCGGGTCGCGAATAATCCCAGCGCCCGGCTCGAAGAGCAGGTCGAGGCCGCGCTCTATCTCAATCACCCCTATGGCAAGCCGGTGATCGGCTGGCGGCAGGAGCTCGAGCAGCTCACCCGCGAAGACGCGCTGGCCTTCTACCGGCGCTTCTATACGCCTAACAATGCGATCCTGGTCGTCGCCGGCGACGTGACTGCCGACGAGGTCAAGACGCTGGCCGAGGAGACCTATGGCAGGGTCGCCCGGGTGACCGAGATTGCGCCGCGCCTGCGCCCGCGGGAGCCGGTGCAGGAGGCGCCCCGCACGGTCACGCTCGCCGACCCGCGCGTCACCCAGCCGAGCGTGCAGCGGCTCTACCTTGCTCCCTCCTACGCCACGGCCAAGCCGGGCGAGGGGGAAGCGCTCGACGTGCTGGCGCAGATTCTCGGCCGCGGATCGAACAGCCGGCTCTACGAGACGCTGGTGGTCGACAAGGGCCTCGCGGTCAACGCCGGCGCCAGCTATTCCGGCACCGCGCTCGACTATGGTCGCCTCAGCGTCTACGGGATGCCGAAGCCGGGCGTCACCCTCGCCCAGATCGAAGATGCGATCGATGCGGTGATCGCCGAGATCGCGGACAAGGGCGTGACTGCGGACGAGCTCGATGGTTCGAAGACCAAGCTGATCTCCGAGGCCGTCTACGCGCAGGACAATCAGGCGACCCTCGCGCGCTGGTATGGCTCGGCCCTGAGCACCGGCGGGACCGTCGAGCGGGTCCAGGGCTGGCCCGATCGGCTGCGGGCGGTCACTGCCGCCGACGTGCGCGAGGCCGCGCGCCAGTGGTTCGACAAGCGCCGCTCGGTGACCGGCTATCTCGTCAAGGACCTGCGGAGCGGGGAGAAACGGTCGTGACCATGTCGATGTCTTTCCGCCGCGCTGGTGGCTTGACCGCGCTCTGCGCGGCCGCGCTGATCTCGCTGGCGGCTCCTGCCGACGCCACCACGATCCAACGGGTGATCAGCCCGGGCGGAATCGAGGTCTGGCTGGTGCGCGATGCCACGGTTCCGCTCATCGCCATCGACTTCGCCTTCCGCGGCGGCAGCGCCCAGGATCCGCAGGACAAGCCTGGCGTCGCCCACATGACGCTCGAGCTCCTCGACGAGGGCGCCGGCGACCTCGACAGCACCGCCTACCACGAGCGGCTGGAGCGCAAGGCGATCGAGCTGCAGCTGCAAGCCGGCCGTGACTACCTGCGCGGCACGCTGCGGACCCTGAAAGAGAACCAGGACGAGGCGTTCCATCTGCTGGGGCTTGCGCTGACGGCGCCGCGCTTCGACGCGCCCGCGGTCGAGCGGGTGCGGGCGCAGATCATCTCCCAGCTTGAGCGGCAGAGCACCAACCCGAACGAAATCGCGAGCCGCACCTGGTGGGCGGCGGCGTTCCCCGGGCACGCCTACGGACGGCCGGTCAACGGCACGCTGGAAGCGGTCCCGCGCATCACCGCCGACGACCTGAGGGCCTATGTGCGGCGGATACTCGCGCGCGACGTGCTCAAGATCGCCGTGGTCGGCGACATCGACGCCGCGACCGCCGGCCGGCTGATCGATGTCGCCTTCGGCTCGCTCCCGGCCAAGGCCGAGAGACGTGACGTCCCCGACGTCACCCCGCAGGGGCTCGGGCGCCGCATCGTCGTCGATCTCGACGTCCCGCAGGCGGTGGTCACCTTCGGCGGTCTCGGCCTCGCCCGCAACGACCCCGACTTCATGGCCGCCTACATCCTCAACCACGTGCTGGGCGGCGGCTCGTTCTCCTCGCGGCTCTATCGCGAGGTGCGCGAGAAGCGCGGCCTCGCCTATGGCATTTTCGATACCCTGGTCTGGCTCAACCATTCGGCGATCCTGATCGGCGGCACCGCCAGCCGCGCCGACGCCACCCGCGAGACCTTGGACGTGATCGAGAGCGAGATCCGCATCATCGCCAAGGAGGGACCGACCGAGGAGGAGCTCAACAAGGCCAAGACCTACCTCAAGGGCTCCTTCGCGCTCGGGCTCGACACCTCGACCAAGATCGCGAGCCAGCTGGTCAACATGCAGGTCGACGATCTCGGCATCGACTATATCGAGCGCCGCTCCGCGCTGATCGACGCCGTCACCCTCGCCGACACCCGTCGCGCCGCCAAGCGCCTGCTCGATGCCGGCCTGCTGGTCACCGTGGTCGGCCGCCCCCAGGGCGTCACTTCCAAGGCAGCGGGCAACTGACGCGCCGATTGCTGGTCCACGTTGCCCGACGCGGAAAACGTGGATGGCCGGGAAATCCTGGCCTTGGCCAGCAATGATCCTGCTCTCATGATCCGGATCACCGACCGCATCACTATCGACGAGCGCGAGCTCGAGGAAAGTTTCATCCGCGCCTCCGGGCCGGGCGGGCAGAATGTCAACAAGCTGGCAAGCGCGGTGCAGCTTCGCTTCGATGTGCGCCGCTCGCCATCGCTCCCCGAGGACGCGCGCGCCCGGCTCGAACGGCTGGCCGGCAAGCGGCTCACGCGCGAGGGCGTGCTCGTCATCACGGCGCAGCGCCACCGCACCCAGGAACGCAACCGACAGGACGCGCTCGACCGCCTCGTCGACCTGATCCGCCGCGCCGCGGTGCCGCCCGTGCCGCCGGCCGACCAGGCCGACCGCCGGCTCGCGCGAGCGCCGACTGCAATCGAAGAAGCGCCGTTCCGCCATCAAGGGCCTGCGCCAGGGGAAGCCGTCCGTGGAGTAGGATGCCTGCGATCCAGCCTCTGCTAGACTGGGTCATCCGACGCATCAGAAGATGGGAAGGAATGTCATGCGGACGGAATTCTGTGCTGGCCCGCTGATGGCTGGCGCTCTCCTCATTTGCATCTCCTCGTCGAGCGCAGCCCAAGACGCGGTTGCCGATTTCTACCGGGGCAAGCAGGTCACCATCATGGTGGGCTTCACCGCGGGCGGCAGCTCGAGCCTCTATGCCCAGGCGCTCGCCCGCCACATGGGACGCTACCTTCCGGGCAGCCCGAATTTCATCGTGCAGCACGTGCCGGGCGCGGGCGGTCTCGTCGTCGCCAACACCATCGCCAACACGGTGACCCGCGACGGCACCGCCTTCGCGATCACCGGCCGGACCGCGGCGATCGAACCGCTCCTCGGCAACGCCAACGCCAAGTTCGATGGCCGCAAATTCGGTTGGCTCGGCACCGCCAATGTCGAATACACCACCTGCCTCGCCTGGCACACCGCGCCGGTGAAGTCGCTGCAGGATGCGATGGCGAAGGAATTGATCGTCTCCGGCACCGGCTCCGACGCGACCGAGGTGGTGTGGCCGAAGGCCGCCAACAAGCTCCTCGGAACCAAATTCAAGATCGTGCTCGGCTATCCGGGCTCGACCGAAATGCTGTTGGCCCTGGAGCGTGGCGAGGTCGAGGGCAATTGCGGGCTCGGCTGGACCTTCATCAAGCTGCGCAAGGCCGACTGGCTCAGGGACAAGAAGATCAACGTGTTGTTCCAATGGTCCCTGCGCAGCCACCCCGATATTCCCGATGTCCCCCTCATCATCGATCGCGCCAGGACGCCGGAGGACCGCAAGCTGTTCGAGTTCCTGTTCGCGCCGCAGGAGATGGGACGCCCCTTCTTCGCGCCCCCCGGCGTGCCGCCCGAGCGGCTCGCCGCTCTGCGCCTGGCGTTCGAACGCACGCTCAAGGATTCCCAGTTCCTGGCCGACGCGGACAAGATGGGCCTCGAGGTCCAGCATGTCGGCGGCGAGGCGATCGAGAAGCTCCTGGACCGGCTCTAC
>WNGQ01006708.1_pt1 | contig 11115 bp, 6 predicted proteins | sample 5407661 | NCBI WGS metagenome assembly WNGQ01 (sample SAMN13153382, study PRJNA577476) | soil metagenome | isolation source: 60 cm soil or saprolite under Garry oak tree replicate 2 | place: USA:California | collected 2016-06-15
TGCGCGCCAGGCGCTCCAGGCTGACCTCTTCATGCAACGGAGTCTGGCGAGTATGTACACGCAAGATAGCCTCACGGCCATTACGATCGGGAGCGGAGACAGTAATGCGGCGATCGAAGCGTCCTGGTCGCAACAGAGCCTTGTCCAGGATATCCGCACGGTTGGTGGCCGCGAGGACCACGATCGCTTTGCGCGCATCAAAGCCATCAAGTTCTACCAGTAATTGATTCAGGGTCTGATCACGCTCATCGTTGCCGCTCATGCGCATAGAGCGTTTGCGGCCGACGGCATCGATCTCATCGATAAACACAACGCAGGGTGCTACCTGGCGCGCCTGGTTGAAGAGATCACGTACGCGACTGGCGCCGACGCCCACAAACATCTCCACAAATTCAGATGCGCTCATACTGAAGAAAGGAACACTGGCTTCACCTGCCACAGCCCTTGCCAGCAGAGTTTTACCAGTTCCAGGTGGGCCAACCAGCAGAGCACCACGGGGAATACGTGCCCCCAGGCGATTAAAGCGCTCGGGTTCACGCAAGAACTGCACAATTTCTTGCAATTCGCTACGAACTTCATCGATGCCTGCGACATCAGCAAACGTCACGTGGGTCTCGGTAACAACTCGTGCTGAGCTAGACTTCACAACCGCTCCACTCGTAGCAACTGTCGTCGGCTTCTTCGGGTCTGACAACGATGAAGAGGCTTCTTTTACACGCTCAAAGCGGCGAGCGCGGCTCTTGCCGATCTGGGTCACACGATCGTCGATAGAACGAACCGAGCGAGAACCATTACGAGCAGCAGCAAAGATCAACACGAGCAAAACCAAAAGCAGCGCCGGCAGGAAACGCCAGAGCATTGTTACCCATGCCGCTGGCTGCGCTATCGGCATGGTACTTACCAGCACATGTTTGCTGATAAGAAGAGGCATCAACTGGTCCTGACTCGCCGCCGGCATACGGGCATAGAGAATCCGCCCCGGATCAAAGGCAGTTGTAGTTGTAGAGCTAGCGATCGTGGTAGTGCCACCCGAAATGAAGCGGTTCCACTGCGCGTAGTCAGCATCCAGCTTTTGACGCGGAACTGATGCTAGTTGAACAGCGGAACTACTACTTTGGGAAAGGGAATTGAGCAGTAGAGCATTAACCTCATTGCCATGCAGCGAAACTGCCATCACATTTCCATTATTGACCTGTCGTATAAATGTGCTGTAATCGGCCGCCGTCTCTCCCGCAGGAACGCTCGTCATTGGCGCAGGAGGTTGCAATTGACTGAAAACGCCGAAAAGTAATACAACCAGGAGCAAAAGCATAAAACATGTCAGCAGTGAATTTTTATGATTTTGAAGGAACTTCCAGACTGTACGTCCATACACATGTACCTGTTTTTGTCGCCGCCCATACTCCGTGCCTTTCCTACGGCGGCCTGCCTTGTCGTCCATTTACTCACCTCGCCTAAAAGGTCTGGCAAACATAACCGCGCTGCCGACCTTCCATGTCAACCCATGCGAAAAAACCCTAGCTGATTCAGAGATATATCTCAAAGAGGTTCTCTTGACGCATATTTCTCTCACATAGTGTTGTTTAGCCCAATACATGAAACACCCCTTAGACGTTACTAAGGCTCCAGGAGATTACTGGAGATAAATAGGGTTTATCTCCAGTAATCTCCTCAGATGCTTATCTATCCCTGGAAAAAGAAACAGGAAAAGACCATATGACAAATGAATAGATAAGCAAACAGGTATGACTCCTAATGGACACCAGGAGACAGTGTACATGTAAATGAAAGGAAGAGCCTAACCTGGGTACTTTCTTCCTACTGTTTCATAGCATACCAGACTATTTCAAGAGTGATAATCCTACAGGCACATCAGTTTCTCTAAAGAAGGACGTTATACATGTATCATTCTGGTGCATTATTGTTCATAGTAATTATACGTTATTTGTTGCACCTACGATTACACTTCATTACCGATTATGTCAGGCCACGCATACTAAGCTGAACCCGACCACGCTGAATATCGATTTTGAGGACGCGCACCTGCACCACCTGTCCGACGGCTACAACACTCAGCGGATCTTTAACAAAGCGATCAGCCATCTCTGACACATGCACCAGGCCATCCTGCTTCACGCCAATATCGACGAATGCGCCGAAATCGACCACGTTGCGTACAGTGCCTTGCAGCAGCATCCCGGCTTGCAGGTCTTCTATCTTCAGCACATCATGGCGTAAGATGGGTTTGGGGAGAGCGTCGCGGGGATCGAGTCCGGGTTTCTCCAGATTCTCCAGAATATCATTGAGCGTAGGAAGACCGACGCCAACCTTTTTAGCAATATCCGCCCAGGCTGCTGGCTCTGAACCATCAGAAGTATTGGCAGAACGCTGGCGACTGGAGCGGCCGAGACTATTTTGCAGCTTAATGAACTGGCGGAACTGCGCTATTCGCTGTGCGGGCTTCGTCTGCCCATCATCACCAGGCAGCATATCCAGCAGCACGTGCGCCGCCTGGTAGCTTTCCGGGTGAATGAAGGTATTATCAAGAGACTCCACGCCATTAGCGATCTTCAGGAAGCCTGCCGCCTGGACAAAGGTTGCGGGACCAAGCCCGGACACCTTGTGCAGGTCCTCGCGAGATTTGAAGGGACCATGCTCTTCACGATATTTGACAATAGCATTGGCAACGCGATTGTTAATACCCGAAACATGTTTGAGCAAGGCGGAAGATGCAGAGTTGACCTCGACACCGGCAAAGTTCACGCAGGAGACCACGACACGTTCAAGCATCGCCGCCAGTTCTTTTTGATCTACATCATGCTGATACAGACCAACACCGACTGCCTTGGGATCGATCTTGACCAGTTCAGCCAGGGGATCTTGCAAGCGGCGCGCAATCGAGATCGTACCACGCTGTGTCGCATCAAGGGTGGGGAACTCCTCGCGAGCGGCCTCAGATGCCGAGTAGACCGACGCGCCCGCCTCATTGACGATTACATAACCCACGCGATCTTTGATGCCACTCTCTTCCTCAAGCTGGCGCAGCAGGTCAGCAACCAGTTGCTCGGTTTCACGCGAAGCCGTGCCATTGCCGATAGCGATGACCTGAATATCATACTGAGCAAGCAGCTTACGCAACAACTGCACCGCATTGTTTGATTGATGCAGGTACATCGTATCCGAGGTGATAAATTTGCCGGTCTCGTCTACCACGGTTAGCTTACAGCCTGTGCGAAAACCGGGGTCGATACCCAGCACCTTTTTGCCGCGCAGAGGCGGCTGGAGGAGGAGGTTACGCAGATTGGTCGCAAAAATATTGATGGCGTGCTCTTCCGCCTGGCGCGTCAGCTCGACGCGCACCTCGCGCTCCATCGCCGGAGCGAGGAGACGTTTATAGCCATCCTCCATCGCCTCAGAGAGATAATGGGCAAAAGGCGAAGTGGCCTTTACCGGATAATGTCGCGTAATGTCAGATTGCGCCTGCTCATACGGCAGGTCAACGCTTATACGCAGCACCTCTTCACGTTCGGCACGATTGAGCGCCAGGACGCGGTGCGGTACCAGTTTCGTAACGCTCTCATCAAACTCGTAATAGAGTTGATACACGCCCTGCGGGTCTTTCGCGGCCAGTTTCTCTGCATCAACGACTTTCGTGCGCAGAGCCGAACGCTTAAAGAACGCAGAGCGCACGCTACCACGCACTTCGGCATCTTCGGCGATAATCTCCGCTGCGATATCACAGGCACCCGCATAGGCTTCCAGGCTGGTATCCACCCCTTTTTCAGCATTAAGAAACTGGCGAGCGTGCTCTTCAAGAAGCGCATCCACATCACCCCGTAGTTCCGGCTGTTGCAAGATAATATCGGCCAGGGGAGCCAGGCCCTTCTCGCGGGCAACGCTGGCACGAGTCTTACGCTTCGGACGATACGGTAAATAGAGATCCTCAACCTGTTGTAGCGTTGTTGCAGATGTGATAGTCTTAGCCAACTCGGCCGTCAGCTTACCCTGCGTCTGGATGAGCCTGCGCACATCCATTTTACGATCATGCAGAGCGCGCAGGGCGGCCGTGCGATCAACTACCGCCTGGATCTGCACCTCGTCCATACTACCGGTAACTTCTTTACGGTAGCGCGCAATGAAAGGCACAGTATTGCCCTCATCCAACAGCGCTATCGTACGCGCAACGGCGCCACTATTGAGAGACAGCTCAACCCCAAGCGTCTGAGCAATGGCTGCTACGGCTAGCGGCTCATCAACGACAGCATCAGGGGAGGAAGGGGAATGATCGGAATATTCTTGAGTAGTCACCTACGGTATCCTATCTTCTAAAAAGAGTGCTCATAACAAAGCGATAGTATCACAGGGGTCAAGTTGGATAGCAGAGTTTCAGAAAGTTAGAGGTCGCCGCAACCTCAGCATGAACGCATTGTGGCGCGACCGCCCCAGCGATCCACCCACCCAGCCCAGCACAAAAGCAATCACCAGGCCAATGGCCAGGGCAATGAGGATAGCAGTTGCAGCAGACTGATCTGGAGGTGTCTGGTGGGTAAGGAAATCGGGTAAAATAGCTCTCCAGGCACGACCAGCAGCGCCAGAGGTAACGGAGACACCGTGACGCTGTGCAGAAACCGTAATAGCCTGCAGGCGTTGCACAAAAGCAAAGAGCAGGCCAATGAACAGCACAATCCAGAACATCACAGTGCTGATAACCCCAGCCCACGCGCCCGCCCACGCCCCTCGAATAGACGCCCCACCTTTGCGCGTCGTCATAAATCCCGCCAGCGTATAGAAAGCGAAGCCCATCAGAATCGCCAGATAAAAGTATGGCTCTCTCTTCAACAATAGAACAAGCACAGCCGCCAGTATACCCTGCATAATACCCCAGAGGCAGCCCTGACTCGAAGAGCCGGGGAGGGGGCGAGCATACAACGTCGCCTGAGGAGAAGGAGCATATACAGGCGCCACAGGTCGCGGTGGAGCTGGTGGCAGGGGACGCGGCATCCCCTGATACTGCGGCGGTTTGCTCGTCACCCCGGCGTAGCTTCTTACAGGGATCGTTTGCTTACCAGACACAGGCGCGACAGCAATAGTACGATCGGCATGAGCATGGAAGGATGGCTGCGCCAGCGCTTCAGCAAACTCACGCATATTCAGGTAGCGCTGATCAGCGTTCACGGCCAGGCCCTTGAGCAGGCCACGCTCCATCTTCAGAGAGAGCGTGGGATTGATCAAACGCGGAGAAAGCAGCGTATCATTGACGTGGCGCACAGTAGCCGCGGGTGGCAAACGATTTGTGAGCAAGAGATACATCGTCGCCGCCAGCGAATAGATATCGGATTGCGGGCTGGTCTTCCCCAGGTACTGCTCAATTGGACTGAAGCCTTCAGAAACTGCTTTCACTAAAGACTGTGTGCTGCTTTGCGGATCATAGAGTTTGGTCAGACCAAAATCGACCAGGACGGCGGAATTTTGCGGGGTCAGCACAATATTACCAGGTTTGATATCGCGATGCATCACAGCGGGATTGCGGCTGTGCAATTCTTGTAGCACATCCATGATCGGCAGCAGCCAGGAGAGCACCTCTTGTTCGCTACAGGGACCCTGAGCGAGTTGGTGTGGTTGTTGCATACCCAGCGGAGCGGGAGCGATACGGGCACGCAGAAGTTGCAGCAGATTCTGTCCCTCAATGAGCTGCATCACCAGATAGAAGCGCCTGTTCGCCTCGAAGGCATCGTACACCTCAGGCAGGTGTTTGCTGCGCACCGTAAACAGTACACTGGCCTCCATCAGCGCCTGACGACGTGCGGCAGGAGTCACATCATAGGTCTCTTTAATAGCACATGGACGACGCCCCTCGCTAGTATCGACACCACGATATACCGCTCCAAAGCCACCACTATTAATGAGAGAGCCAACAATATAATGACCGCCAATCGTAGTTCCTGGCGTGAGCGCAACCGGTAAGCTCATAACAGAGCAATCCTTTTCCAGCCCTATGCCTCTGTCTCCGTAACAGAGGTAAATTGATTCACACACTGATATGGACGTGCGAAACTATTTACGGTAAAATATAGCTCTAAGTTACAACCCCCGTAAAAGAGTTTTTCGTCAAGCTGTTCGCCTGTCAGCCGGGGATTGATGCATAGCGATATGGTTGACGTAGTGACAAATTCGTGTTAGGTTAAAGATCACATCTGCTTATAAGAACCTGCGGAGAAATGCTAATTTGCCGAATTATACTGGTAAGTAGATGGAATTCAAATGCGACCCTTCTGGGGTATAGGTATCTGGAAAGGATTTTATGATACAATAGACCCAGGCTGAAGTGATCTAACCGTACACCTTGCAGGAGAAGAGGGCAGGCACTTGGAACGAAAGGTAATGTTTGACGCTGAACGCGACCGTAATAAACCAGCGGAAACCGATCGAGAACCGCTGCAAGAAGCTGAGTTGAGTAGCCTGGCGCAGAGCGACAGTTTACGGCTCTATCTTCGCGAAATTTCACGCATCCCTCTGCTCTCAGCAGTGAATGAGGCGCGCCTTGCAGAACGTGCAGAGCGAGGCGACCGAGATGCGCGAAACCATCTCATCGAAGCCAATTTGCGATTGGTCGTGAGCATCGCAAAAAAATATGTCGGGCAGGGGCTATCGCTGGAAGACCTGGTTGGTGAGGGAAACATCGGCCTGATCCGCGCAGTGACAAAGTTCGACTACCGGAAAGGCTTCCGTTTTTCGACATATGCAACATGGTGGATCAAACAAGCAATTACACGAGCCATCCTTGAAGGCACGCGCGTCGTACGACTCCCCGTCTACATCATGGAAGAAGTGATGCGCGTCAAGCGCACGACCCGGCAATTATACCAGGAACTTGGTAGGGAGCCGACTCCCGAAAGCATCGGAGAGCGTCTAGGCATGACCCCCGAGCGTGTAAGCGAACTACTCATCTGGGCTGAGAAAGTCTTCTCGCTCGATGCTCCACTTTCCGAAGAGGAAGAAAACACACTCGGCGACATCATCGAAGACGTACGCGATCGCGGGCCAATGGAGATCACCGACCAGCAGTTGCTGCGCGAAGAGATCCGTAAAGTGCTGGGCCAGCTCACGCTGCGTGAACGGCAGGTAATCGAATTACGCTTCGGGCTGGTCGACGACCATGATCACACGCTGGAAGAGGTGGGGAAGAAGTTAAAGGTGACGCGCGAGCGTGTACGCCAGATCGAGGAGCGAGCCATCAGAAAGTTGCGGCACCCACAAGCCAGCCGCATACTCAAAGATTACCTTGACTGAGCATTGATCGCACATGGCCCTGGAGAGAATGTAGGCGAGGATGATGAATGCGCATAAGCTTTTCATCAGCATCCTCGTCTACTTTTACTTATTTTTAATAGAGTAAAAGTACTTTTAGCGCTATACTATGATGAGCTGATTATTGGTACGTTTAGTTTTTAGAACATATTACGAACAGTTGTCCTTTATTCAATTAGTGCATTGAGGACGTATAGCCCATGAATGAACTTGCAGGCCGGAGCCTCGGTGGTTATCAGTTGGAGGAAGAGATCGGGCGTGGCTCTATGGGCGTGGTCTACCGGGGAAAACAGATCGCACTCGGCCGAGAAGTCGCGGTGAAGGTATTACCGCAAACGCTGGCGCGCGATGCCTCTTACATCGCTCGCTTCATTCGCGAGGCGCAAATCATCGCAGGACTTAACCATCCTAATATCGTCCACATCTACGATGCAGGTCAGCAAAATAACCTGCTGTATTTTGTGATGGAATATATCCAGGGTCCCACACTGGCCGCGCTTCTGCACCTGGACGGCAGCATACCACAACACCTGGCCGTAGAATACGCGGCGCAGATAGCCGACGCGCTTGACGCTGCCTACAGGGAGCGTCACGTCATTCATCGCGATATCAAACCCGAAAATCTTATGCTCAATCGCTGGGGCAATATCAAAGTGATGGATTTCGGGCTGGCACGCGCCCTGGGCTATCAACCTATCACTGTTGCTAAAACGCTGGTTGGGAGCATCTATTACGCCTCTCCTGAACAGATATGGGGCCTGATGCTGGACAATCGTAGCGATATTTACGCGTTGGGCGTGGTTCTCTATGAAATGATCTGTGGACAGCGACCGTTTCAAGGCCGCTCTATGCAGGAACTGACTCGTACCATCGTCCAGACGATGCCAATACCACCCGGCAAGCTCAATGGAGAAATATCACCGGAGCTAGAAAACATTATTCTCAGTGCATTGGCTAAAGACCGCGAGCAACGATACAGCGAAGCCAGCTTACTGGCGCAAGATTTACGCTCGCTGCACCTCCAGCCGCCTGTTATACCGGCGTTACCCGCACCACGTACCACCTTCAACACTGCAAACGGCAACACCCTGCGTGATAGCACCTTTACAGGCCCCCCCAGGCGACCTTCGGCACAGAAGCCAAATTATTTTGATCCGTCTATAGAACAGTACGCAACACCTATAGAACACCCGGCGATGCGCGGCCTATCCGAAAGCAGACCGCAACAAGTATTATCCCAACAAAAACTCCTGCCTCCACCAGATTTTTCCAGAGCTGTAGCAGTGAGCCAGCAAGATGGTGATAGACGGGACATTAACTACGTCAGTGAAGCGGACACGGCATCGCTCGCATCCCAGCACAAGCGGCGCACCCTTTGGGGCCAGTTGCAACGTCTCTTCAGACTAACCGGCCACTAGTTTGTGCAAGAGGCTGTAATCGCAATTTCTTCACTCATTTGGTAGCAGTAGCTATAACAAAATAAAGTATTGTTCTAGTGACCTACGAAGGCAATAACGATGCTGAGTGAGCATTCGAATAGCGAACAGCCATCCTGTACAACAGAAACAACAGAGAAAAAAACTAATCATCTATCCGCGCAGCAACGAGAAACGGTCCACGCCGCGCTGGCGCTTTTACTTGGCCCTGAAACCGATGAGCACATACGCGTACGGGCCACGAGGAGGCTGGCAAAACAGGGAGCGCGGATTCTACCACTCTTGCTTGTTACACTCAGCAATTATCCTGAGATCACTACACCATCATGGCCGTGGTGGCCTCCACAGTATGAGCATTGTGCACGACTACTCGTTGCACTCAGCCATACCACGCAGGTCGAGATCGAAGACTTGTTGCAGCATCCAGCATTAGAGCAGCACGCCGGTCCAGTGCTATGGGTCAGTATCATCGAGTCCGTAAGGCTGCTAGTACGTGAGAACCATGAGGAGTTGTTGTGTAGAGGTCTGGAGATGCCCTGGGCCATCGTGCGCTACGCCGCCGCGATGGCACTGGCAGCGCGCATACGACAGACAACACTGAGTCAGACAACCATTGAAGTCCTACGCCATCACCAGGGAGAAAACGACGATTATCCAGTCAGACTCACGGCCTCATATGTGTTACTACGTTGTGGCGAACCTATCGGATTGGAAGTCATTATCGAACTGATGAACCCTGTTGCACCGTTAGAGGTGCGCAAAGCAGCAACATTTGTGCTGGCCACCGAAGGCCCAATACCTATCTCCACGCTACAACGAGAACAGTTGATAGCGTGCCTTTTCGACGCTTTGCAGGACACCGATATAGAATTGTCGAATCATGCCGCTCACGCGCTCAGCAAAATTGCCCCACCCACGATTCTCCCCTGTTTGCGAGATATGCTGGCAAATACCGATCACCACAGGCAAATCGTTATATTAACAGCATTAGAAGAAATGGCAAAGCAGCAAACCATGCGACGTATGATGGTACATTATGGGGTACTGAGCCACACCGTCTTACTTCTACAATCACCTATAGTTGATGTTCGGCGCCAGGTCTGCTACACCCTCGCAGCATGTGGAGGAGAATACGTTACAGCCGTACTAGGTACGATAATGGCAAGCAAGGATCATCTGGCACATCTTGAAGCCATAGAAAGTGTGCGGCTATTTCGGGGCATTCTGCGCCCACGTACGCGCAGCCAGGTTATGCGCTGGCTGTTGAATATCCTGCAACTGCGAGAAGAAGAGGTGCAGGTGACGGCGCTGGATTCGCTGGCATACATTTTGTTGCAGGCTCGTACACAAGACAATAAACGGGTGTGGCACGACATTAGCCAGGTGATATGTAATAATGGCACAGTTATCCGCTTGCTCAATGACCAAAGCGCGTGGGTGCGGCAGAGAGCGCTAGAGATAGTGGGGCTGCTCAGCGAACGTGTTCTTGCGCGCGAAGACATTCACACACATATGTTACGTCGGCTTCATCTCGATGACGACAGTGGCGTCAGGGCCTGCACTGCATTCATCTGTGGCGAAGTGAGCGCACAATGGGCAGTGCCAGAACTTATCCTCGCACTACTTGATCACGATGAACACGTAGCTATCACAGCCTTCCACGCGCTGCGCAGACTCCTGGCCGATGACGATGCCATATTGGTATATATCGGCAAAGAGCTGATTTACTATCGTGATACAGAAGATCCCCAGCCACATTCTCTGTCATGGGAAGCCTGGACATTTTTGAACAGAAGACAAAAAGCGGCACAACGAGCCGGTCGAAGGCAGTTGCACACTTCGTCAGAAGAGCATATAGTTCCAAACAATGTAGACATTTAGAGATGTCCACATTGTTTGTTGGATTTAGACGGTGATGGCTAACCGTAAGGGCTGAACTACATAGGCCGCTAGTCCCTTTGCATCTGCATGCGCAAACGCATCAGGCTTACTTTTGCGTAAGATGTTGTACGAACCGTTCACATCGGCACAGATGATCTTTCTATCTTTGGTGCGATACAACCGGTTTCTCCGTCCAATCCGCTTCCCACTGAAGGTATGCTCTGTCTCATCATGGGGCTTGTAGGTGGGAATTGGGTCAAGGTCGAGGAAGCTTGCTTTCGAGGTGTAACTCTCTTCCTGCACCTCTACCTGTATGCCGACTAACTCGGCTTTGTAGGTGAGTATGTCAATGAAGCGTGCGTGAGGAATGGCCACAAAGTTCTGATTGTTGCGCTTCCCTATACCGGTCTCCTGCTTCCAGAGCGGATTTTTCCCGATGATAATCGTGCCTACCCCCTCTTGTGCGAGGAAGTCGATGATGCTTTTGCTT
>WNGQ01020086.1_pt1 | contig 11115 bp, 8 predicted proteins | sample 5407661 | NCBI WGS metagenome assembly WNGQ01 (sample SAMN13153382, study PRJNA577476) | soil metagenome | isolation source: 60 cm soil or saprolite under Garry oak tree replicate 2 | place: USA:California | collected 2016-06-15
AGCTGGTTCTTGCAACAGGTCATGCGCCTTCTGAGTTTTAGCATCCGGAAGAAAGCCAAGCGCCGTCGCGTCAGCTATTCGTTTCTGTTCATGAAGGCGAACGGCGAGCAGTTGAGCAAGATAGCATCCCTCATCGAATCCGGAATCCTCCGCCCGGTGATGGATCGGGTCTTCCCATTCGAAGCGACGAACGACGCCTTGGCTTACATCGAGACAGGACGCTCGAAAGGCAAGGTCGTCGTCAAGGTGAGATGAAACCGGCCTTGCCTTGTCGGATCCTCAACCGCCCACGGCTCGGCTCACCCATGAAATGGGGAGCATTGGCGGCAAAAGATGACGAGGCAAGTCTGCCGCGATACGCGAGGAGGCGAACATGAGCATGTCTAATCAGCCGCAAACCGGCTCGAGCGTCGCGTGGAAAGTCGCGCCGACCAGAAGTGTCGATGTCGGCGGGACGAAATTCGTTTACCGACAGCTCGGGCCGGACACCGGCATTCCGGTGATCTTCCTCAACCATCTAGCCGCAGAACTGGACAGGTGGGACCCCCGGGTCGTCGACGGCATCGCTGCGAAACACCGCGTGATCGCCTTCGACAACCGGGGTGTCGGCGCATCAGAAGGCTCGGCGCCTAATTCGGTGGCCGCGATGGCGCGGGATGCGGTAGCCTTCATCCAAGCCCTGGGCTTCAACAAGGTCGACCTGCTTGGCTTCTCCCTTGGCGGTTTCATCTCGCAGGCGATCGCGCTGGAGGAGCCGCAGTTGTTGCGGAAGATCATCCTCGCATGCACCGGGCCGGCCGGAGGCCCGGGCATCGACAAAGTGACGTCGGTGACCATCCGCGACATGATCAAGGCCGGCCTGACGTTCAAGCATCCGGAATCGTATCTCTTCTTCACCAAGACCCCCAATGACCGGAGGGCGGCGCGTGATTTCCTGAAACGGCTGAAAGAGCGCGCCGAAAATCGCGACAAGCCCGTTTCGATCGCCGCTTTCATCGCTCAGTTGAAGGCTATCAGTGCCTGGGGGCGGCAGGCGCCTGCCGATCTGTCGCGCATTCACCACCCGGTTCTAGTGGCGAATGGCGATCAGGACAAAATGGTGCCCAGCAGCAACTCAGTCGACCTGGCGCGTCACCTTCCGAATGCCGAACTCGTCATCTATGACGACGCCGGACATGGAGGCATTTTCCAATATCACGAAGCGTTTGTTAAGCGGGCTCTGGAATTCCTTGCGCCTTAATATTTGATGCAGAAGTCACTGCCCCACGGCGCCTTTAGGCCACCAGTTCCTCGTCGTTGACCGCAGCCGCCATATCGGGCCGATCGCATAGAAGCTTTCTGTGCATCGGATGCTGTGCTGAGGTAGTTTCGCGAACGCACCATGTCAGCGGAGCAGGACGTGGCATAACAACCCGCCGCCATCAGAGTTCATCGGGGTTGCTGCACTTGTGCATCCCGACCTCGTCGTCGAGATTGTAGTGATTGCCGCTCTGCCAGACTGAGCTTATGCGTGCCCCCTCCGTCGTCTTTGGGTCATACGAAGCGACTGTTGTGCAGCGGCGTGCGTGACGCCGAACCTGACGGTCTTTTTTCCGTGAAGGCGGCGGCGCCGTTCTCTCTGGGGAATTTTGAAAATTGGCCGACTGACAGCGATAGTCGCTGAAACCGAGCAGATTTTGAATCGCCGAAATTCCCTTTTGAAATCAAGAGCGCAAATTTCTGACGGATCGTGGAGTCGGTCTTTGGCCACATGCGAAAAAATTGCGCTGAAAAATCAGCGCGCTAACATGACTCAGAACAATAGAGTGGGAGTGATTCTCTCCATGGGTCTCGTCATCCTCATCATCGGGCTCGTGCTGTTCATCGCCCCGCACGTGCTGGTCAGCCTCCGCGATATCCGCGCCAAGCTCATCGCGTGGCTGGGCGAACGGCCTACAAGGGCGTGATCTCGGTCGTCTCCATCCTCGGCGTGGTGCTGATCGTCTACGGCTTTGCGCTCTACCGGCGCACCGGCCTGATTCCGGTCTGGTCGCCGCCCTACGCGATGCGCTACCTGACCGAGGCGCTGATGTGGCCGTCGTTCGTGCTGTTCGCCGCGGCCTACATTCCGGGGACCATCAAGAAGGCGCTTCCGCACCGACCCCGGCGCGCCGGTCGAATTGATTGCCCGTAAGGCCGGATGTGCCGAAGTCGGATTCTGGCACGACTGCGACATCGCGCGGCGGTTCATTGGAATTCCGCTGACGGCGGCTAAGCGGAAGTGTCGCGTATAACGCCCAAGGGCCGAGTTTGACCCCTTTCGGACATCTGACGGGAATGTCTCTGGGGGCACTTTGCGGATTTTGTGACGCGTGGGGAGCTTCGGCTCGGCGGGCGCGCCTCCGGCTACAGCCCGGACTGGATGGCTTTGAGCAGCAGGAAGCGCATCGCGCCGTCGTTGCTTCTGAGCGAGATCACGAAGCGCACTCGCCCATGCTTGGAGGTGTCGGCATAGCCCGCCAAGGTGCGGACGCCGGAAAAGGTGCCGGTCTTGAAGAGGGCGCGGTCGCCGCCACGGAGCAGGGTGGCATGGGGCTCGAAGAGGTGCAGCAACTCGGCAAGGCCGCGGGCGGTGAAGTGGTTGCCGCGGCTGATGCCCGAGCCTTCCTCGAGATGGATGGACTCGGCGAGGCCATGCTTGGCGAGCATCTCGTTCGCGACCTGGAGCGACTTCTCGAGGCCGACGGGCCCGCCCAGGCGATGCCCACCGATCTCCAGGAAGATCTGGTTAGCGATGTAGTTGTTCGAGCCGAGGAGCAACTCGGCGAGAATCTTCGAAAGGGTGCGCGACTGGCGGTGAACGTAGACCGGCTCCAGCCCCTCGGGCACGGTTCCGGTCGAGATCTCGCCCTTGACGCTGCCGCCGGCCCGCTCGATGAATGCGGCGACCAGCTCGCCGGCATATTTCAGGCCCACCGCGGAGTCCTGGGTCAGGCTGATGCGACCGCGACCCTGGGGGCCCCGCGCCCGGAACTGATTGACAGCGAGCGGCGTGATCGGGGTCTGCTTCTCGGCGGAGCGGACCGTCTTGTCCTTGCGCACGGCATGGATCGTGTTGAAGTTCACCGCGAGCGCGGAGTTCACCGCGTCGTAGGCCTCGGCGGTGTCCTCGATGCCCGGGATGCGGACGTCGGAGGGGTAGTAGCTCGCGTCGAGCACGATGCCGCTTAGCGGCTTCTTGCCGACTGTGGCGACCAGCTCCGACGCGAGCTGAGCCAGCTCTTCGGAGATCAGAAAGGGATCGCCGCCCCCGCGAATGTAGAGCACCCGGTCGCCATCTAGGTAGAAGCGGGTCTCGAAGCGGTAGTCGCCGCCCAGGACCTCCATCGCCAGCCAGGCAGTCACGATCTTGGTGACGGACGCGGGGACGAAGGGCTTGTCAGCGTTCTGAACCACCAGCTCGTTGCCCTTTTCGTCCATCACGAGCACCAGCCCCGACGGAGCGAGCGCCGCGACCTTCTCCTTGGGACCGGCCAGGGCTTGGGCCGGCAGCAGGAGCAGGGCGCAGGCGAGGGCGAGTAGGTGAAACCACATGACGACTCCAGCCCGTCTGATGATGCCCTTCCAATTCGTCTTTGCCTTGCATCTCTGTAGTTGGCTCAACATAGCGCTATGGCCGTTTATGGCGCTACTGGGGCATCGTGCTGTGCGGCCCTTGAATTCCGCTTATGGCGGGATTCTGTTGCAAAACTCCCATTGAGACGACTCGCGAACCGTGATTCCGTTGGTTTGAGACGGGCATCGGCGGGAGCGGCAGATGATGGGTCGGCGGGAGGACAGACAAGGGCAGTTCTTCTATGCGTTTGATCTCGACAAAATCGTGCCCCCCGACCACTTGGTCCGCCAGATCGACGCCATTCTCGATCTGAGTTGGGTGCACAAGGAGCTTGCGCCTTACTATTCGCACACAGGTCGACCCTCGATCGATCCGGTGCTGATGATCCGGATGCTGATTGTCGGCTACGTGTTTGCAATCCGATCAGAGCGGCGGATTTGTGCTGAGGCGCAGGTCAATCTGGCGTACCGGTGGTTTTGCAAACTCAGCATCGAGGACACAATCCCCGATCATTCGGTGTTCTGCCGCGCGCGGCACGAGCGCTTTCGAGAGAGTGATGCTTTGCGGCGGGTGTTTGAGGGCGTAGTGGCGATGTGCATCGCGGCTGGGCTGGTCGGCGGTGAAGCGTTCTCGATCGATGCGAGCCTGATCAAGGCGGATGTGGACAAGAAGAAGAGAGTACCCGGTAACCAGCCAATCGCCTGGCCGAAGGTGGAGGAAGCATCCCATGCGGTTCGAGAGTACCTCGCGGCACTCGATGCCGCCCGCAGTAATGAGGAGAATGATGACGAGGATGGTGGCGGATCGAGCGGCGGCGGCAGTCGGCGCAAACCTCCCAAAGAAGTCTCGTTGACCGATCCGCAGGCGACATGGGTTGCCAGGCCGGGCGTGGACCCATTTTTTGCCTATGATGCGAACTACCTCATCGACAACAAGGCCGGGATCATCGTCGACGCCGAGGGCACCCGTGCCAACCGCACGGCGGAGATCGCCATCACCGAGACCATGGTGAACCGCGTCGGACGCCGCTTCAACCTTCGACCACAGAGGCTCGCAGGCGACACTGTTTATGGCGCGGTAAGGCTGCTCAAGTGGTTGGTGGATCGCAAGATCACACCGCACATTCCGGTGTGGGACAAGTCGACGCGCTCCGATGGGACCTTCAGCCGAGCCGACTTCATCTTCGATCAGGAGCGCAACATTTACGTTTGCCCAGGTGGCGCAGAGCTGACGAGCAGCGGCAACATCGATCAGGGCCACATCGTCTACTACAGGGCCAGCAAGAACGACTGCTCGATCTGCTTCTTGAAGCCGAAGTGCACGACGGCGGTGGTGCGCAAGGTCACAAGAGACCTCAACGAGGATGTGCGCGATCGCGTCCGAGCGCTGGCCAACACGGAGGCCTTCCGACAGTCATCTCGCGAGCGCAAGAAGATCGAGATGCGATTTGCGCACATGAAGCGCATCTTCAGGCTCGACCGGCTTCGACTGCGAGGCTTGAGCGGCGCGAGGGACGAGGTGTTGCTCACCGCAACCGCGCAGAACCTGAGGCGGCTCGTTAACTTCCTCTGCCGTGCCCCACCGCCGGTCGCAGTCGCTTGCCCGCGCCGGTCGCAGTCGCTTGCCCGCTGTAGGCGTTGCGTCAGGCGTTGGTGCTGATGCGTCGATGCCGCAGCTCCCTCGACGGGAGAGCGGGACAAGGCACGGCAGAAACTCACGGACGAGCTCCGTTGGCAAATGCATCCGAGTTTTGCAACAGAATCCCCCCATGAGCGGACCTTTTCGATGCTGATCGCCTCTTCTGAAAAGTGCCAAACTCGGACATTATGGGTGGCCTCCGCTGGCATTTTTGCCAGGAGGCAATTCCGCCAACCGCGCCACTTCAGGTCGCCGCGCCGCTCGCGCTCCGGCGTCTGAACAGTCCCACCACCCACCTGTGGAACCCGGGAATCGACCACGATATGGAGAAGATCGTGATGGCGGCCAGGACGGCGCTCACCGGCCGGGTGAAGAACGGTAAGATGCTGCCGCCCGAGAGAACGAGGCCCCGAGTCATGTTCTTCTCCAGGAGGTCTCCGAGCACCAAGCCGAGGATGAGCGGCGCCATCGGGAACTTGAGTTCGCGCAGGATGAAACCGAGGAAGCCGAAGAACAGCATCACATAGATGTCGAACACGCGCGAGGTGATTGCATAGGACCCCACGACGCAGAGCACGAAAACGATCGGCATCAGGCGCTCGCGCGGCACCAGTAGGATCCACAGCAGCGGCCGCACCAGAGTCAGGCCGTAGAACAGCTTCGACATGTCCGCGATCAAGAGCATTGCGACGATCTGGTAGAAAAACTCTGGCGTTTGCAGCATCAGGTTCGGGCCGGGGTTCAGGTTGTGGATGAGCATCGCGGCCATGAGCACAGCCGCGGGGGCCGAGCCCGGCACCGCAAGCGTCAGCACCGGGATGATCGCCCCGGGTACGCAGGCGCTCTCGCCAGTCTCAGCCGCCATAAGCCCCTCGATCGAGCCCTTGCCGTATTTCTCTTTCTCCTTGCTCGCCCGCCGCGCCGCGGCGTAGGACGACCAAGCCGCCGTGTCCTCGCCAAGGCCGGGCAGGATGCCGATGAAGGTGCCGATCGCGCCTGAGCGCAGGATCGTGCGCCAATATCTGAACACGTCTTCAAGGCGCGGGATGACGGATTCGACCCTGCTCGAGACCGGCTCGACGGCCGGCCCCCGCATCGATTGCAGGACCTCGGCGATGCCGAAGGCGCCGACAAGCGCGGGCAGGAGCCCGATGCCGCCGGCAAGGTCTGTCGAGCCGAAGGCGAAGCGTTGGTAGTTGTAGTAGGGCTCCTGCCCGATCGTTGCCACGAACAGCCCCAGGAAACCGGCAAGGTAGCCCTTCAGCGGATCACCACCCGCGAGCGTGCCGCAGATCACGATTCCAAACAGGGCGATCCAGAAGAACTCGAAGCTCTGGAACTTTAGTGCCACTTCGCTGAGCACCGGCGTCAGCGCCGCGACGCACAGAATGCCGAAGAGGGTTCCGAGCCAGGAGCCCGAGGTCGAGATGCCCATCGCGCGCCCCGCCAGGCCCTGACGGGCGAGTGGAAAGCCGTCGAGGGTCGAACAGGCCGAGGCCGGCGTGCCAGGGATGTTCAAGAGAATCGCGCTGCGGCTGCCGCCGTAGATGGCGCCCACATAGATGCACACGAGCACCAGGATCGCCTGCTCGTGCGGCATGGTGAAGGTGAGCGTCGTCATCAGCGCGACGCCCATAGTGGCGGTGAGCCCCGGCAGTGCCCCGATGATGATGCCGAGCAGCGTCGCCCAGAATACGTTGAGGACGCCCCACCCGCTGAGCAGATGAGCGAGGGCGCCGCCGAACTGTTCGAGGCTGCCTAGCATGGCCGCGCCGCGCGCTCAGGGAAGACGGACGAGAAAAATGCGCTCGAACACCACCGTGACGAGGACGCCGGTCCCCAAGCCGATCAGGAGCGCAGTCGCGAGCTGGCGCGCCCGCGTCTTGGCTGCGACGCCCGGCCGCCAGTCAAAGACCGCGACGAACAGGGTCACGAAAATAGTGGCCGCGAGCCAGAACGGCATGCGCCCGATCAGTCCCAGGACGAAGAGGACACCGAGCCCTGCGGCGAGCGCGAAGCGCTGGTTACTGTTGCCCGTCTCCCGTTGCTCGCCGGGCGCGCCCGCCGGGGCAAGCGCGCCCGCACGGATCGAGCGAACTGCGAGCCAGACGCCGAGAAGCCCGATCGTCACCGCATAGAAGCTCGGCACGAGGCCGGGCGCGGTGTAGAGCTGCCCGCCTTGCTCCGTGTAGGTCGGCATCTGCCAGCTCAGGACCAGGACGGCAACACTGAACACAAGACAAGCCGCCGCGATCCAGAGGTCGATTCGCGGCGGCAGAGGTTCTTCATGCGGCAACAGCGGCAGGGGGTCGTCGGCCATGGCGGCATCTCCACAAGCGGCGGCCTGCTCCCATGCCCTTCATCCTGAGTGCGGGCGCGAAGCGCGAAGCTTCGCACCGCAGCATGAAAAGGTTTGCAGGAGCGGACAACTCCATGGATTTTCGACGAAGTTTGAGACACGGCGTAATTTACGGACGCGGAATGCCGATCGTCTCGGGCGAAACCTTGGCCTTGCCGGCGTCGTAGTAGACCCAGACAGTCTGGGTCACCATCTTCATCGCCTCCTTCTCGGCGTCGGTCCCTGAGATCGGCGTGAACAGGGCGGCGCGCGCCGCAGCATATCTCTTCAACGCTTCGGAGTTGGCGATTTTCTTCTTCCAGACCATCTCCATGGTCTGGACCACCGGCTCCGGCGTGCCCGTCGGCACCCAGATGCCAAAATAGTTGAGCGGCGCCGGCATGTTGGGCAGCCATTTCGACACCGGCGGGATCTCGCCGTAGCCTTCGAGCGTGACTGGCTTGTCAGCCTGGACGGCAAGCGGGATGAGGCGCTTGCCCTTGATGAATTCCGACATCTCGACCAGGAGCTGGGCCACGGCCTGGGTCTCGCCCGATACCGTCGAGAGCACAGCCGGGTTGCCCCCGTCATAGGTGATATGGCGGTACTCGACCCCCGGCGCCGCCTTGCGCATCGTCTCCATCATGTTATGGCCGGCCGAGGACAGCCCGGCAGTGGCCACCGGCACATCCTTGCCCTGCCTCTTCAGAGCTCCCAGGAACTGGCCGAAGTCCTTGAACGGGGCGTTCGGATTGGCGGCCAGCGTGTTCACATTCGCGACCGCGAAGAACAGGTGCCAGTCCTTGAGCTGGCTGTCGAGGAGCCCAAGCACCTTGTAACCGCCGATGTCGACCGCCGCGCCCGCCGCCCAGGTGTAGCCGTCCTTCGCGCCTTCGAGCACGCCCTTCGTCCCGACAGACCCGGAGGCGCCAGGCTGGTTCACCACCACGACCCTCTGCCTCAGCTCCGGCTCGAGCTCGGTCGCGACGATGCGCGCCATCTGGTCGGTCGATCCGCCGGCGGCCCATGGCACGATCAGCGTGATCGGGCGCTCAGGCTTCCAGGGATAGTCCTGGGCAAAAGCTGAGCCGGCGGTGAGCCCCAGGGTGGCCGCGGCCGCCGCCGCGAGAACTTTACGCATGTTTCCTCTCCGTGCTTTTGTTGAATGAAGGCAATTTTGGCGGCCAACACTCTCCGCCGGATCAGGGCTCGTCAACAGTAACCAGGCGGCTAATAAGCCAGTCCTCAGCCGCCTCGCCGCCTCGGGACCTACCCCATGAAGCTCTCCCTTTGCAACGAAGTGATCCGCGATCTGCCCTTTGAACGGCAGTGCGAGCTCGCGGCAGAACTTGGCTATGAGGGCCTGGAGCTCGCCCCCTTTACGCTTGGAGAAGAAACCTACCGGATGCCGGCGGGCGGGCGCGCAGCTATTAGGGGCGCTTGCGCCAACACCGGCATAGCGATCAGCGGATTGCACTGGCTGCTTGTCGCGCCGAAGGAGCTCTCGATCACCACGCCCGACCGGGCGGTCTGGGAGAAAACGCTCGACGTGATGCGCCGTTTGATCGAGCTGTGTGCAGAGCTCGGCGGCGCCTATCTCGTGCACGGCTCGCCTGCGCAGCGGCGCACCGGGGGCGACCCCGCGGCGGCCGCTCGCGGCGAGGTCGCCTGGGCAGTGATCGCGAGCGACGCGCAATTCGCCGGCGTGACCTACTGCATCGAGCCGCTCGCCCCCAGGGAGACCGACTTCGTCAATACCGTGGCCGAGGCGGCGACAATCGTGCAGCGCATTGGCAATCCGGCGCTGCGCACCATGATCGACACCTCGGCGGCGGCGCTTGCTGAGGCGGAGCCGGTCGCCACGGTTATCGAGCGCTGGATGCCGACCGGCCTCGTCGCCCACATCCAGCTCAATGATCGCAACCGGCGCGGCCCTGGGCAGGGTACGGACCCCTTCGTGCCCGTGCTCGCGGCTCTCACGCGGACCGGCTATGCGGGCTGGCTCGCCATGGAGCCGTTCGAGTATGTCCCCGACGGACCGACCTGCGCGGCGCGGTCGATCGGTTACGTGGCCGGAATCCTAGAGGCCTGTCATGAGCGATGCTGCCCGCTTGAAGCTCGTTGATGTGGAGCGCTATGAGCGCGACGTGCGCCTACGCCTGCCGTTCCGCTTCGGGGTCACGACCGTCACGCAGGCTACCCAGGCTGTGATCCGGGCGACCATTATGTTGCCCGACGGGCGCAGGGCGCGCGGCGTTGCCGCCGAGACGCTTGCAGCGAAGTGGTTCGACAAGAACCTGGCGCTCTCGGACGAGCAGAACCTCGACCAGCTCCGGCAATCGCTGGAGACCGCGATCGAGCTCTACTGCGCGCGCGGCTTCGATACACCCTTCGGGCTGTACAGCGGGACCTACCGCGAGCAGCTGGCGCGAGCGGTTGCCCTCAACCTCAATCCGCTGGTTGCATCCTACGGCCCCGCGCTCCTCGACCGCGCCATCGCCGATGCGCTCGGGCGGACCCTCGACGTCTCTTTCCCGGACATGATCTCCAAGAACCTCGCGGGTATCCGCGCAACCGACCTCACCCCCGATCTGATCGGCTTTGACCTCGGCACATTCCTGAGCGGGTTGCGCATGGCGCCCGCGATCGACGTCCGGCACACCGTCGGTCTCGTCGATCCGATTACGGCGGCGGATCAAAAACCAGGCGAGCGCGTCGATGACGGGCTGCCCGAGACCCTCGAAGAGGTCGTGCGTCAGTATCGGGGCCGGTACTATAAACTGAAAGTCGGCCGGGATGTGCGCGCCGATCTCGATCGCTTGGCCCGCATTGCCGCCGTGCTCGACCGCGAGCTGCCCGATTACCGGGTCACTCTCGACGGCAATGAGCAATATGAGAGCGTCGATGAGATCGCCGAGCTGTGGCGGCGCATGCGCGAAACGCGGGCTCTCCGGCGCCTCGTCGAGGCCATCCTCTTCATCGAGCAACCGATCAAGCGCAGGGTCGCAGTAAGCCGTTCCGTGACGGTGCTTGCCGAGGAGAAGCCGCTCGAGATCGACGAATCCGATGACGCGCTATCCTCGTTCCCGGCCGCGATCGCGCTCGGCTACACCGGCGTGTCGAGCAAGAACTGCAAGGGTTTTTACAAGTCAATCCTCAATGCCGCCCGCGTGGCGAAGCTCAATGCTGGGACGGGTGGCGCGCGCTATTTCATGTCCGCCGAGGACCTCACAACATGGGCGGGCGTGAGCGTGCAGCAGGATCTTTGTCTTGTCTCGCTCCTCGGCCTCACGCACGTGGAACGTAATGGCCACCACTTTATCGACGGCATGTCCTTCGCGCCCGAGCCCGAGCAGGAGGCCTTTGTGGCCGCGCATCCCGATCTTTACGTGAAAGAAGAAGGTCCCTCGCGGCTGCGCATCCAAGACGGCCGCGTCTCGATCAGCTCTCTTGACTGCCCGGGATTTGCGGTGAAGGTGCTGCTCGATTTCGCCTCCATGCGGCCGATGCCTGTGGCGCCGCGAGGACCCGTCGGTCGCCCCAT
>WNGQ01022929.1_pt1 | contig 11113 bp, 6 predicted proteins | sample 5407661 | NCBI WGS metagenome assembly WNGQ01 (sample SAMN13153382, study PRJNA577476) | soil metagenome | isolation source: 60 cm soil or saprolite under Garry oak tree replicate 2 | place: USA:California | collected 2016-06-15
TGGTAACAAATAGTGAGGAGGATTATTGACATGAAGGTCGCTAACCATTCTAGCCATCCCGAACTCTTACAAAGCCATTTCTCCACGCGTAAGCCAGACCTCTCTCGACGACGTTTCCTGCTGCTCGCCGGCGTCGGTCTGCTGGCAGGCTGTTCTCCCTTCTCACAGTCACCCCCTTTACCAACGGCAACGCCACGTCCACGACTCCAACGGATTACGGCTGAGAATGCATCCCGGCTCAAGCAAGTCCACCTCCTAGATCTGCAAGCTTCAGTGCATGGTCTCGCCTGGTCGCCTGATGGGCATCTGTTAGCAGTTGCCCCCTCGAATCAGATAGATCTCTGGGCAGTCGAGACTATGAACCATTTGCTCACACTCAAAGGCCACGCTGCCCGCATTAATGGCCTTGCCTGGTCTCCTGATAACTCACTGCTCGCCTCCGTCAGCACTGATGGTACAACGCAGGTGTGGAATACGAAGCAATGGCAATCTACCGCTACCTTAAAGCATACCGCACAAGGAGGTTCGGTCGAGAGGATGCAGATGGGACGCTTGAGTTATGGGAGGTCAAGACCTCAAAGAACCTTGGCAAATGGCACGGACTCAAGGAGGAAACCCCTCTCAGCGGGAGCTACCCCTTTGGAGTTTGGGGAGTCGCCTGGTCACCTGATGGTCAACGTATCGCCTCCAATCGCTACGATAAATATACCTTTGTATGGGCCGCACACACTGGGAAACTGGTGAAGACCCTCATTCCCAGCGACCAACCCAATGGTGCTGCCTATTCACCTGATGGGAAACTCCTGGCTATAACAAACGATGGTGGAACAGTCCAGCTATGGAGCCCAACCGGCAAGAATATGCAGGTGCTCAGCGGGCATCCAGAAGCCGGTTGGGCCTACCCTATCGTGTGGTCGCCTGATGGCAACTTACTAGCAACGACACGTGAAAGCGAACTGCTACAACTCTGGGAGGTCAAGACAGGCAAAGAACTGGCAGCGCTCCAAGATCATACAGGGGCAGCGTGGACGGCAACATGGTCCCCCGATGGGAAGCAGCTTGCAACAGGAGGTGATGACACCTCTGTTCACCTCTGGGCAGTGCTTTAGCAGTTTGTTTGCATACACGTATCAGGACCAGCCCTGATGTATGCCCCGAAAAGGTCCTTGATAAGAGGAGAGGGCAATATTACAGGGCAATCGCATCTAATGAACCCCATCCACAAACATACGTGGTAGGGGTAGCGCTAGGTAAGCCGGCATGGGGGCAAGGGGATCGGTCACGTGAGCGAGAAGATAGGTTCAAGATATCGGTAACTCGATGGTCTTCTCACCCCTGTACTGGCTACTTGGTCTATCTGTTCGAGAAGGATGAGGGAAAAGGAGGAACTGAAAGCCCATTCTTGCTAAGCGAGTATGCAGAGGAGGAATCACCCCTGCCTCACGGAAGAGCGTGTGTGAGAAAGCAGAGATCAGAGAGCCAACGTAGGGAGGAGACATCGACGCAATAAAACATGTGTCACAGTAATACTAGAAAGATGAATAAATAATCTGATCGGAACCGACGGGATTCGGCTCCTCTGTCACCAATTTTCCCCCTCTTCCAACTGGGCTCTTCGTCAATTTAAGTATGCCTGCTTGCTTACAGCCTGTTTCCCTGTGCCAAAGGCCTTCTTTGAAGAGGGATGGTCTGCCAAACACCTCTTACAGGCAGGTGCAAAGAAGACCACATCAGATCAAGGCCTGTCAAGCAGTTCGTCATGAAAGCCTGTGGAGACCACTCAGGAATCCTATCACCGAAAAATGCAACCCCTCGTCGTCTTCCTAGTGTGTAACCGGATTTGGTATCAATTCCGGAAGCTGCTGAAGTCTGGCCGTTCGTCACGCTTTTCGTCACGATTGGAAGACGATCATATGCTATGATGTTATCATGGAAGACGAAGATGTCTATTCACCGTAGTTTCATGCTTCTTTGCGTTTGCAAGCTTCACTGGTTGCTGCAAGAGCGGCACGAGGAGAATAGCTATGAACCTGCGCGATGCAGCGACACAGATCACATCGAGTCAAGAACAGCATCACGAAGCTGATACGCGCCTGCATGGACGTTTGCTGCTCATCGCTCGTGTGGGCTGGATGGTGTTGATACTGCTCATCCTGACGCTCAATATAGTCATGATTCCCAGGTACAACACCGTATTACAAGCCCAGTGTCAGCCAGGCCCGCAGTGCTTCGCCATCCAGTTGACCGCACACGATCAGCAGTTTCTGCATCAGCTTGGCCTCTCGCTCGGCTTCGTGGCAGCCTATCATGTCATGCTGGATGCTGTCTCGGTCCTTGTTTGCTGCGCATTGGGCACGCTGATCTTCTGGCGCAAATCTGCTGACCCGATGGCGCTCTTCTGTGCTTTTATGCTGGTCCTCTTTGGTGGCGCTGGCTATACCAGTGTCCTTCAGAATACGCTGGCGCCGGTTTCTCCTGCCTGGTTTGCGCTGATCGGCACACTTGATGTCCTTGGGCAATCCAGCTTTCTGATCTTCTTTTTCCTCTTTCCCAGTGGCCGGTTTGTGCCGCGCTGGACTCGCTGGATTGCCCCCTGTGTCGTCCTCTATTGGATCTATTCGATCTTCTTCCTCACCAACGGCCAGACCATCCAGAGCTTCTGGTCTGGTCTTGTTTTTGTCGCTTTACTGCTCTGTACTGTGGGGACGCAGGTCTATCGCTACCGCCGCGTGTCCACGTCCAGAGAGCGCCAGCAGACCAAGTGGGTTGTCTTTGGCATCTCTATCGGCATTATTGGCTTTCTGCTGGTCCTCCTCTTTGGGTACGCCTTTCTGCAGCAATCGGGTGTGCTCACGACGTTGATAGTGGGAACTCTCATTTATGGTTTCCTGCTGCTGATCCCGCTGTCGATTGCTATTGCCATTCTACGCTACCGCCTGTGGGACATCGATATCCTCATTCGTCGCACGCTAGTGTATGGCACGCTGACGGCATCACTGGCCTTGGTTTACGTGGGCCTGGTGATTGGGCTGCAAGCGCTGCTGCGAGGCATCATCAGCCAGGACAGCAGCGTGGCCCTCGTCATTTCCACATTGGCAATTGCGGCCCTGTTCCAGCCCTTGCGTAGCCGCATCCAGCGGATCATTGACCGGCGCTTCTACCGCAGCAAGTATGACGCCACCAGGACCGTGGCAGCTTTCAGCGCCACCTTGCGCCAGGAAGTGAACCTGGACCAGTTGGGCGAAGACTTATTGGCCGTCGTGCAGGAGACGATGCAGCCCGCACATGTCTCGCTCTGGCTGCGTCCGCCTGCACCAGTCAGCAAGCGCCAGGGGATTTGGAACCGCACTTCTGCTGATCGCCTTCCTCCAAGTGAAAAAAGTTAGCTGACATGCAGCCCACCTAGTCCAAGCAAGCAGGCACACTTAATGTGATGTTGGTGGCGAATGGCTCATCCCTAAAAAAAGTGAGCCTGCTTGCTTGGACAGCCGTGTGATTCTCTGATAGACTCCCATCGATGAATTGTGGCGTTGCCACGTGGCAAGGAGGATCTCATCGATGGGTGATTTGGACACGGCTTCCCTCTTGTTCTCTCTTCCTGATGGCATCGTCGTCTCGTCGGTTCGTACGACCACAAGCGAATTGGTGGTGCATATCGCCTGTCGGCGTTTCTGTGCTGCCTGTCCTCTCTGCCAGCAGCCCTCAGAACGGGTGCATGGACACTCTGGGAGAACGGTAGCTGACCTGCCCTGTGCCGGTCGTCGCGTCATCTTGCGTCTTTCCGTTCGCAAATTTGTCTGTGCCACACCCGCTTGCCCGCGCCAGATTTTCACGGAGAGGCTTCCTGATCTGGTGCAATCGTATGCGCGCATGACCAATCGCCTGCGCGATGCGCTAGTCGCACTCGGTTTGGCCACGAGCGCCGAGGTGAGCGAGCGGCTGGCACCATCGCTCGGGATGCTTATTTCGGCCCCCACGCTTCTTCGTCGTCTGCGGGCGGTCGCCTGCCCGCCCCCGACGTCGGTGCGCATCCTTGGCGTGGATGATTGGGCCTGGAAAAAGGGCCAGACGTACGGGACGATCCTCGTGGATCTTGAGAAGCGCTGCACGATCGATCTCCTTCCCGATCGCAAGGAGGAAACACTCACTGCTTGGCTACTTCCCCACCCGGAAATAGAGGTCATCAGCCGCGACCGCGGAGGAGAGTACGCAGCTGCCGCCAAGAAAGGCGCCCCTCAAGCTCAGCAGATTGCAGACAAATTTCACCTGTTGAAAAACCTGCGTGATGGGCTGAAAGAACTCATGGCGCGCAAGCAGAAAGTGTTGCCGGAAGTGGAAGAGGACTGCGCCGATGGCATTCCGAGGCTCACACAGGGAAAACGACGGGAGAGTATTTCCCCAGAAGCGCCCAAGCCAGACGAGCCTGAGAAGCAGTGGCGGTCGATGTCAAAAGAGCCACGCCACATCCCCACCAGGGCAGCGGATGTCTCGGTCGCCCAGTCTCGGAGCCAGGTGTCCCGCGCCAATAGAGCCGCCCGCTATGAGGCCGTGCGAGCGCTCCATCAGCAAGCGATCTCTGAACGAGCGATTGCTCGTCGTCTGCATATGTCCCGCCAGACGGTGCATGCGTTTCTTGTCTCAGAGTCCTTTCCAGAGCGAAGCACTCCCCTGTATCGAGGAAGTATCCTGGATCCCTACAAGCCCTACATTCTCGATCGCTGGAAGGCTGGCTGTTGGAATGGCTCCCAACTCTACGCTGAAGTGAAAGAGCTTGGTTACACCGGCTCAGAGGCCCTGTTTCGCCTCTTCATTTCGAGCGTGCGCAAGCACCATCAGGCAACAGGAACCTCGGCGAAGCTCGAACTGTCTGCTGATGGTGCCAAGGTCAGTGGACCCGTGGATCCTGCTGTCAAACCTTGCATCCAACGCCGCCTGTCCCCAACACGCGCCTCCTGGCTTTATGTGAGCCAAGCTGTCAAGCTTGACGAGAAGCAACGCCAGCAGGTCGCGCAAATCCGCGCGGCTCATGGTGATCTCGACATCGCTTATGACCTGACCCAAGCGTTCGTCTCGATGCTGGCCGAACATCAAGACACGGAGCTGGATCGATGGCTTGCACAAGCCCAGCGGAGTGGCATTCGTGAACTCAAGAGCGAGGCCCTTGGTATCCGGCGCGATTACGCCGCTGTGCGTATCACGTTCACTTCAGAGTGGAGTAATGGTCCCGTTGAAGCGCAGGTCAACTGCTTAAAACTGCAAAAAAGGCTGATGTTCGGTCGTGCCAATTTTGACGTATTGCGCTTACACGTCCTGCGTCGCGCGTAAGTTCTCCCCTCTCTGTTTTCTTGAGCATCTCTAGCCCTTCCTCTTCATCCCCTTTCTAATCATCTTCTCGACTACAAGCAAGCAGGCTCACTTTTTTTAAGGATGAGCCACTTTTCTCTTGCAAAAAACAAACGGGACTGAAAGCAGGTTTCTGGCTAGAGGGAGGGACACGGGAAAGATCGTTTCCAGGACGCGAGAGCAGTCCTGGAAACGATCGCGGAACCGACCGGAACCGACGGGTTTCGAGTCCTCTGTCACCAATTTTTTCCCTCTTGCTTGCCCCGTCGGGCACACTGTCTCAAAAGGTTCAGCACCTTCTTTCTAAGGAGGAACCAGCTGAGGGAAGCCCTCCTGCAGTGATCAAGACAGTCTTCCTGCTTCCGAGTGGCCGACGGTGCGGCAGCGTGTGGTGGAGAAGAACGAACCGCTGCGTACAGTTGCAGCCGCGTACGGTGTTTCGCCTGAAACGATCCGTCGCCTTCTTCATCCGCATCAGCAGGATGGACAGCAAGAAGCCTAACGGTCCTCAAGCTGGTCTCCGTCCTTCAGAGCAGCAGGCTCTCTTCCTTGTCCCCATGCAGGGGAGCGACTGCTCCCTTGCTCGGTCTGCCCCAGTTCTGCCCGCAGGAGTGGAAGCAGCGTGAGGCGAACAGTCTGCTGGCCTTCACAGGGCAAGCAGGCCCTATGAGCGCGACGCTTGCTGGCGACGACCTTGAGCGCGGTGACGGCATCCAGTTCCAGCAGTTCTTCCCTGGAGCGTGATGCTGTGTGCTGTCCTGCCTCCTTACGTCATCCCCGTGCAGGGTCGGCCTGTGCCCACGGGTTGCGCAACGAGATGCACCTCTGTGCGCCGCGTCAGCGGCAGAAACTGAGCGCAACACATGTTGCTGAGGCTGTTGGAAAGCCTCATGTACACCTAGCTTATCCTTGCCAATTGGCTGAAATCTCGAAAGAGAAAGGGGAGTGTAGCATGCTAGGAAAAGGCAACGTAAGAGGAAACTGTTGATCCTGTGAATTGTCAGTACAAGGTGTGTATGGTTAAAGCTGAATTGCCTGAACTCTAGTCTTTGTGGTCTCACATCTGACACTAGCGAAAGACAGTTGAAACGCTAGATCAGAAGGTAATGCGGTATTGAGAGGTTGCCACGTTATCCAACCCTTCTGACACAACCTTTTACGAGGAAACGAAAGACGAACAGAGAACCTGGAGCACGCCGAACCTCAATCTGTCGAAAACGCGGGATCACCTAAACAGGGATACCCCTGCATGGTGACGGAGTTGCCATATTACTCAAGGTGGGCCTGTAATGGGTTCCGCAGATCGCAGAACCTCACCGTTCATGCGATATCGAGATGAGGATAAGTGGATGGTAACATCCATCAAACCTCCGCTCTCAGAGAGGAAGGGCAACAGTTTACTTGGCTCATCAATCAACGAAAGCGAGGGTGTGCTGATGCTACCCGATACAGTCATTAGAAGATTGAAAGCACTTGGAGAGATCTCTCAACAGGAAAAACAGATCAACGGTCTCTTTCGTCTGATGGAGCAGCCGATCTTGTGGTATGAGGCATACGCCACTATCTATGCCAATGATGGGGCAATGACCCCTGGGGTAGATGGCGCCACTCTTGATGGATTTTCCGAAGCACGGGTGGCTTCGATCATCAAACGGCTCAGAGACGGAAGTTACCGCTTCAAACCGGTACGCAGGACCTACGTACCAAAACCCAATGGCAAGAACCGCCCACTAGGCATCTCTTCGGGAGATGACAAACTGGTGCAAGAAGTGGTGAGAAAGATCCTGGAATGCATCTATGAACCGATTTTTGAAAACAGTTCTCATGGCTTCAGGCCAGGACGATCTCCTCATACAGCATTAGAACACATGGAAAAGGATTGGACTGCGGTCAAGTGGATCATCGATATGGACCTGCGAAGTTACTTCGACACGATCCCCCACGATTTGCTGGTAGGGTTACTCAAAAAGAAAATCGGGGACAAACGCTTCATTGGCCTCATCCAAGCCATGCTCGATGCGGGCTACTTAGAGGACTGGACGTATTACGCCACCTACAGCGGGGTGCCTCAAGGCTCGATTGTTTCACCCATCCTCGCCAATATTTATCTGCACGAACTTGACCTCTTCATGAAGACTCTGAAGGAGCAATTCGAGACAGGAAAAAGGCGCAGGGCAAATCCAGCATACATCCGCTACTCCCACAAAATCCGTCGACTCCGAAAGGAATGGGATACCCTGAAAGAAGAGGAAGGAGGGAAAGCAAAACTTCAGGATATTCAACGACACATCAAAGCGCTTCAGCGTCAACGAAGACGCCTGCCAAGCGCAGACCCATTCGACAACGGATACAAGAGACTCCACTACTCTCGCTATGCCGATGACTATGTCATTGGCATCATTGGCTCAAAAGCCGATGCGCAACGAGTCAGACAAGAAGTCAGGCGATTTATTGAGCAGACGCTCAAGCTGACTATTGCAGAGGAAAAGTCGCATATCCGTCACAGCAAGCAAGGGGTCATCTTTGTGGGATACTGGATAAAAACGTACTCTGGAAACCGTATCGTCAAGGTGAAATGCAACAATCGCCATACGACGCGGAAATCAGTCTCAGAGCGACTTCAACTCCACATTCCCAAAGGTCGGCTTCAAAAGTTTTGCACCACGAAAAGATATGGGAATTACGCGATAGGTGAAGCGCGGCACAACCCAGGATTTATCTCCCTGAGTGATGCTGAAATCATTCTTGCCTACAATGGAGAACTTCACGGCCTGGCAAACTACTACGCCTTGGCACACGATGTCAAACGGGACATGGGCAAACTGGCCTACATGTGGAAGCAGAGTTTGTTCAAAACGTTGGCAAGCAAGCACAAGGAAAGTGTGAACAGGGTGGCGAAGCGGCTCAAAACGGATGAGGGATATGCCCTCATCATGCACCAGGAGCAGAAAACCCGCGTCATCAGACTCTTCCGGCTAAAGGATCTCAAAGCGCCATCGTCAAACGACCCAGGGATCGACATCCCTCCCAATACGTTCGCTCTTACCCTCAGCCGTTCGGAGTTGATCCGACGACTGAATACCAGTAAGTGCGAGTACTGTGAGACGCAACAAGGCCCCTTCGAGGTCCATCACATTCGGAAGTTGAAAGATGTCGCCAAAGGAAAAGAACCCTGGCAACGACTGATGATCGCACGACGCAGAAAAACGCTGATCCTCTGCACACAATGTCATCGTCAGTTACATACAGGAACACTCCCTGACAGAAAGTCAATCCAAGGAAAAAGTAAAGGGCGAGCCGTGTACGGTTAACGCTGTAAGCACGGTTCTGGGAGAGGGTGACGGGTGACCCCGTAAGGGGCATCCGCTCCCCACTCTACCAAGGAAAAGGGCTCGAGATCATTCTTCGTTGCATGCATGGTTTCTGCGACTCCAGCGGAACTGCTCCAACGTCGCCACCAAGCAAACGATGTGGCTAAGGTAACTTGTGAGGCCGCTTGGCACTACACAGTTCGCTTGCTGCCATCTCGTTGCACAACCCGTGGGCTCCACAAGCCGCCCCACGAGCAGGACCGCCAGCCACTGCATACCAGGCACAAAGATGGGGCGACCCGGAGGCATGTAGTAGCCCGGCTTGACATGGGTTAAACGCGCCGCTTTACTGGAGCGTGTGGGTCCCAGGTCTTCCACCTGTTGGCTTTCCGGCTTCTCCCAACTGCTCTCATCCCAAAGCACCAATCCCTCCTGTCCCGCTTGCTGCCACTGCGCCAACTGCGCGCTGGCTCGCTGCCACAGGTAGTCTCGGATCAGCGTCGCACGCCACCGGATGGAATGCAACAAATTGCTGAGTCGTTTGGTGCCTGCTGGAGCCTGATCGGGAGAGAGCAAGTACCCCCCTAACTCGCTTAAGAGCAGGCCATTGGCTCGATCACGAAACGTGAGGATCACGGCCACAGTCTGCAGGAAGGTGCGTACCAGCCGTTTGTCCAATCGCCTGTCCAACTCCAGCAGCAGCGGAAAGAGAAAGTGCGCCAATTGCGCGCTCAGCCCTTGGGCCATGGAGGCCGCATCATAGGGCGGCACTTGCAGGGCCTCTTGTCGTAGGAGATACTGAGTCTGCATAAGGGGAACCTCCTGAGTACACTTGAAACGTTTCCTGCTTCAAGTCTATCTCAGGAGGTTCTCTTTCGCTAGCTCATCCCTAAAATTCGGGATGACTCATGTCGACGCCCTACCCTACTCCATTTTTCCCGGCTCTCCCCTGCTCGCTCGCTTTTGAGCGTCAGATGTTCCCGGCTTTGCCGACAAGGTAGCCCTCTTCTCCCATGATCGCCCGTTCATTGACAGTCATCCTCTCCTCGTGCTATAACCATAGTTATAAAAAGATATAACGCGCGTTACCCGTAGCGAAAAAAGGCAGGTACAGCTCATGAGGAAACAGGGTGCTCGACCATCAGCGCAGTCCCTTCCATTGACGTCAAAGCTACCTTCCCACCGCCCTCTCAAGCATGAGCGACGGCGAGAGGCAGCACGGCGGCGGGAAGCAGAGCAGCGGCGGGCTACTCGAACCAGGCGTCAGGTCACGGTGAGCGTCATCGTTGCTCTGCTCATCACGGCTGCGGTCTCCCTGTACTTGGTGGCGCAGACCCGTGCGAAGCCGCAGAACCAGACGGAGCCAGGCGCACATCCGGCGTATACCCCGATAGATGACATTGCTTGTAATCAGATGGAACAGGCCGTCTTTCACATCCATGCCCATCTGTCCTTCTCTCTTGATGGGCAAGCCGTTGCCATTCCCCAGGGGATCGGGATTGCACCTGATAGCTCCTGTTTCTACTGGCTGCACACGCATGACGCGAGCGGCGTGATCCACATCGAGGCGCCGGCCAACCGGACGTTCACCTTAGGGAACTTCCTGGACATCTGGGGACAGCAGTTCTCGGAGCCTCGAACAGGATACCCCTCTGCGTTGGATCAGCCGGGAGGTCCTGGTTGGCAGGTCTGGGTGAATGGGAAGCCGTATACTGGTGATTTCCACATGATTGTTTTGCAGCCTCATCTGCTGATCACCTTGGCGTACCACAGCCCAGGGGTCAGGCCCGATACAACATACAACTGGAATGGGCGAAAGTCCTGTTTGGATCACCGGTTGCACATGATAACGTCCTGGACGCGCACAGGTATGCTGACAGGGAAGCCATTCCGCTTGTGCTTGCATTTCCATGCCACTTCAGCTATACTCTAACCATGGTTAGAGATAGTATCAACCATCATCATACAATGCAACGGCAACAGCCCCGTTCGCAAGCGAGGAGGGAGCAGTGGATACCTCACCGGTGAACGCATCAACGGAAGTACCCCCACCGAAGCAGGAACCTGCTTCACTCTGGCAGCTGGTGCGCTATTTTCTGCGCCTGGGCACGCTCGGCTTCGGTGGTCCGGTGGCGCTGGTGGGGTATATGCAGCGCGATCTCGTCGAGGGCCGCAAGTGGATTGCCGAGGCTGATTATAAGGAGGGACTCGCCCTGGCCCAACTCTCGCCGGGCCCTCTGGCTGCGCAACTGGCGATGTACCTGGGCTACGTGCGATACCGCATCCTGGGGGCGACCCTGGTGGGGCTGGCCTTCATCTGGCCATCGTTTCTCATGGTGGTCGCCCTCGGCTGGCTCTATACCCTCTACGGTGGCCTTCCCTGGATGCAGGCGGTGTTCTACGGCGTGGGCGCTAGCGTGATCGGCATTATTGCGCATAGTGCCTACAAGCTGACAACG
>WNGQ01032030.1_pt1 | contig 11110 bp, 9 predicted proteins | sample 5407661 | NCBI WGS metagenome assembly WNGQ01 (sample SAMN13153382, study PRJNA577476) | soil metagenome | isolation source: 60 cm soil or saprolite under Garry oak tree replicate 2 | place: USA:California | collected 2016-06-15
CATAGCCTCTGGAATAGTGCTGGTTGTACTGGTACTGGCCCTGGTATTCTATGCTGTATCTCGTACAGGCACTAATACAGGGAATGGCACTGTCACTGTCGACGCAACTGCAACTATTATTGCTCAGAATCCTGACCCCTATCCTCCTAAGAACAGAACCCTGACAGGCATTGACCCATTGAGCGATACTAGCCACGGTAACTGGGACGTGAATAGTGATAAATTTGGTACTTGTGCATTCACGGGAGGAGCGTATCACGTGACTGCACTTCAGCAACCTGGTACAGATCCGCAACCTGGTAAAGGCTGCTCGTTACCAAGCGTCAACTTACGTGATTTTGCTTATCAAGTACAGATGACGATTGTCAAAGGCAATAGAGGAGGCATTTTCTTCCGTGACGATGGGAACGGGAACGGTTACTACTTCTTCATCGGCCAAGATGGGACGTATGAACTCGGGCTCTACCAACATTGTCCTAATTGTTCGTATAAAGTATTTCGCAACGGTTCAAGTTCAGCCATCAACAATGGGCTGAATCAGTCCAACCTGGTGGCAGTTGTAGCAAGCAGGAGTACCATCGATCTGTATGTGAATAATCAAAAAATCGATAGCGACAGTGACAGCAGCTACAGCCAGGGTCAAATTGGCATGTTTGCGTCCGTTTTGAATGGTCCAACCGAAGTAGTGTTTAGCAACGCAAAAGTGTGGACCGGAAGCCCCTATCCTCCCTTTGGAACGCTCGCACTCGATGACTCCTTGAGCGATAGAACCCACGGTGACAAATGGTACTTTGAGGATACTGGTCCTGGTACTTGTGTATTCACGGGAGGAGCGTATCACGCGAAGGAGATTCAACCCAATACAGGTAAAGCCTGCGTGGGGCCTGACACCAACTTCAGTGATTTTGCCTATCAAGTACAGATGACAATTGTCAAAGGTGATGGAGGAGGCCTTTTCTTCCGTGACGATGGGAAGGGGAACGGTTACTACTTCTTCATTGGCCAGAATGGGACATATGAATTCGGGATCTACAACAATTGTCCTGGTAACAATTGTGCGCAGCACAAGTTAAAGGCTGCTGAAGATACTGCCATCAACAAAGGTCTGAATCAGTCCAACCTGGTGGCAGTTGTAGCCAGCGGCAGTACCATCGATCTGTATGTGAATAATCACCACATCGATAGCGTGAGCAACAGTAGTTACAGCGGGGGCCGAATAGGCGTTTTTGCATCAGATCAGAATAATCCAACCGAGGTAGTGTTTAGCAATGCGAAAGTGTGGACTTAGTGGGTAAGGAGGAGGCAGAGCATCCGCAAAGGGTGTCATGAAGGCCTCCGTTCCCTTGAGAGTTTTTTTCGTCTCTCTCGAGAACGGTCTTCATGACCTCCTCAACTAGCACCAGTAGTTAGTAACTGGTAGGCTGCCCAGAAGTCCGTAAAGCAATGCCCCTTGCGGTAGGCGGATGGAATGGCCTCCCACAACCGTTGGCACGTGTGTTTGCTCCAGTCACCCACCGCATATAAACTATCTCTTCCCTACCCTGTCAAGAAAGCTTTGCTGCATCCTCAGCTAAAGCCAGATAATTTCTCCCCTCACTCTCTGGGCCTCGTCATCCACATGTAACATACCGATATACCTATCCTACAATGACCAACCGTTATCTCGCGCTTGATCGGCAGTTTCAGTATCACCTCATCTGACTCCACATTGCCCTGTACAGCCACCACTGGCGCAATCGTTTCCAATTCTGTGATAACCGAAAGCACAGAGAGATCCCCCGCATGTATTATTAATTCTACCTCTGCGAAATACTCCCAGATGGCCTCTGGCAGCTTTTTGAAGTGCGGAATATGGGTATCCGAAATGACGCCAATAGTGTGGATCATCTATGCTCCCTGCTACAAGATATTCTCAATTCCTTACCTCCTGCCCAGCAAGTATCTCCCTTTTGTGCTTAGCAGTCAAGCCTTACAATTTGGTTTCAACCATCCTTTTGCGGTATATTACAAATGATCTCTTTCAGCTACTCAAAAGGAAAACATATGCGCATTGCAATCATCTCTGACATTCATGGAAACCAATTAGCACTCGAAGCAGTGCTTCAGGACCTCTCGCACCAACCAGCCGTAGATCACCTGGTCATCGCCGGTGACCTCTGCCTGAACGGACCCTGCCCACGCGAAGTACTGGATACCGTTCGGAAATTAGCGTGTCCCGTCATCCAGGGCAATGTCGACCTTGAAGTGGTCAACCAGGCGCCGGAGAAGGGCCCCAAGAAGCGCACCACGGTTGCCTGGACGCGAGAACAGATTGGGCAGGCAGGCATTGACTACCTGGCAGCCTTGCCCTTTTCGCACCGTATTGCTAACCCCGATGGCAGCGACCTGCTCATCGTCCATGCCAACCCGCTGAACCTGGAAGACGCCATTTTCCCAAATGCCCCTGATAGTGACCTCGAATACCTGCTGGGCAGTATAGAACCTACCGTGGGCGCCCTGGCTTTTGGTCACCTCCATATTGCCTATACCCGGCACTGGCGGCATCTCCTGCTGGCCGATGTCGCCAGTTGTGGCCTACCACGAGATGAAGACTTGCGGGCAGCGTATGGCATACTGACCTGGCAAGATGCAACCTGGAACGCCGAAATTCGACGCGTCCCCTACGACGTCAAAGAGGTCGTGAAACAAATCAAAACCTGCGGCATTCCCAACGTGGAGAAGCGCATAAAAATACTCTTAGAGGCAAGATACTAAAGAGAAAGGCCCTGAATCCAATCAGGGCCTTCTTGAAAAAATCACCTTAAAAGCGAACATCCACCCTCTCCCGTAAAAGAAAGGGCAAACAGGACTTTATACGTGAACTAAATCACAGGCTCTACATTCACAATCCGCGAGAATAACAAAATCAGTAATCAGTACCAATGGAGTAACTTCCTCCACCAGAACAATTAATTCTTCCCCCTCCAAAGTCTCTTCTCCAAGGTAGCTCTCTGCATCTCCAACATCGACCAGGTGCAGCTCCTTGACAATTGTCCGCAATTCGCCAGTTGTGGTCATAAATGTATTTCTCCTCATTTAATCAATAGAAAAAATTGTGCAATCACCGGTTGATTTCCCTACCATCCATACATCGGGCATCACCTGTATAGATATCTCATGCCGGATGTTCAATCGTTATTGAGACAAAAGAAAGGAAACGCCATCGCATTATAATATTGTGCGCTTCCTAATAATTAATACGTTACTCGTTACAGTTTTTATCTCACTTACAAGCTAATTAGGCCAAATAGGCCATAATTTCTATTTTCTATAAGGTAGACGTTTTGCATTGTCCTTTTTTGGGTACCAGCTGCAACAGAAAAGTGCTATACTGACTACTAGTTTGACTATCTTCATTTGAAAGCAGTGGTCATAACCAGTACCTATTCGTCCTCGCCCGAGGATTTGCGCATCGCCCTCGCCCTACTCGATAGCCGCAAAGTGCGCGTCGACGGTCTCATCAGCCATCGCCTGCCGCTTGATCATTTCGCTGAAGGGGTTGCGCTCATGCAAAAACACGCGGCTTTGAAAGTCTATTTTCAAATAGCAGGAGAGTCTTAACATGGCAAATACTCATTACAACGTAGCAGTAATTGGCGCGGGTCCTGGTGGATACGTCGCCGCTATTCGTGCCGCTCAACTTGGAGCGAAGGTCGCCATCGTCGAAAAACAATACCTCGGCGGCACCTGTCTCAACGTTGGCTGCATCCCCTCAAAGGCAATGTTGCACATCGCCGAGGTCTTGCACAATATGTCATCGCTGGCTGAGCTGGGCATCAATCTGCCCCAGCCCCCAACCTTTGACATGAAACAGGCGGTTATCTTTAAAGACAAGGTCGTCAAGCGCATGACCGGCGGCGTCGGCACGTTGATGAAGGGCAACGACATCGACGTCTTTGATGGTCTCGGCACAGTGGATGCTTCTCGCACCATCACCGTAACGAAGAACGACGGTTCTCAGGAGCAATTCAGTGCAGACAAAGTTATTCTCGCCACGGGTTCCATCCCCCTCATACCGCCCTTTCCTGGCATCGACGGGCGCAACGTAATGAATAGCGATACCTGCTGGAATCTGCCCAGGACGCCTGAAAGCATTATCTGTGTCGGAGGTGGCGTCATTGGCATCGAACTGGCCTGCATGTTCAACGCGCTCGGCTCGCAGGTCACCATAGTCGAGATGCTGCCCAACATCCTGGCCCCAGTCGATGAAGAGCTGCGCAAATTACTCGTTCGTACCCTCGGCAGACGCGGCACCAACATCGTCACAGGAGCTACAGTTGAGTCCCTCGCTGACGAAGGCGACCTGAAGAAAGTCATCGCCAGTACAGAAAAAGGGCAGGAGAGCTTCACCGCCGAGTACGTGCTGATCGCCGTCAGTCGTCGCGCCAACACCTCCGGCCTCGAGCGCTTGATGGAGCAGGGCCTTGATAACGACCGGGGGCGCATACGTGTCAACGAAAAGATGGAGACAAACCTCCCCGGCATCTATGCCATCGGCGACCTGGTACACGGCGCCGGCCTGGCCCACGTCGCCTCGACCGAAGGCGAGATAGCCGCCGACAACGCCATGGGCCACCCGGCAGTCATGGACTATAGTGTAGTACCAAACCCCATCTATACCTTCCCCGAAATCGCCTTTGTCGGACTGACAGAAGCTGAAGCCAGGGAGAAATATCCCGAGGCACACGTCGAGCGTTTCCCCTGGTCCGCTAACGGCAAAGCCGTCGCCAGCGGCGAAACAGACGGCTTCACCAAAGTCATCATTGGCAAATACGACGAAATACTGGGCGCGCATATCATCGGTCCCGACGCCACCAACCTCATCAGCGAATACTCAGTGGCCATGCGCGGCGAACTCACCGCCGACGAGATCATCGAAACCATCCACCCACACCCAACCCTCAGCGAAGGCCTGCGCGAAGCCGTCCTCGCCGCCGAGGGCCGCCCAATCCATATCCCGCCCAAGAAACCCTTAGCGCGCACAAGGTAGGACATTACTATTCATACATAAAATGCGGCATATACAATATAGAAGCTGCATGCAATGCCCAATTATGCAGATTGACGAATTCATCCGGACACTCGTAGGGGCGGGGGCGGCGCGGAAGGGAGGTGGGGACGCTTGCGTCGCCCACGTCCCTCTCCACCCAATTCCCTCGGTCATCCTTCGCTGGTTGGTCTTCGACTGGCTGACCTATGCTCTTCTTGAGTTTGATTGCGCTCTTTGAGCATCTCTTGTTGCTTTCCCCCTCTTTTCCGTTTTCTCTGGTGCATGTCGTTGCTTTCGCCTTCATGGGCCTGTTTGCTCTGCTTCAGGCGTTGGCAGGCTTCTTCTCACCACGTGTCAGGAGCCGTGAGAACCGCCTGACGCTGACATTCGGGGTCTACGCTGTGATGAGCCTGCTGATTGTGCTTGTCCAGCACGCTACGCTGTCCGCAGGGAGGAACACTCTATCCGCAGGAACGGCGTCCTTAACACGATGGAACGCTGCGGGTGCTCTACGCGGCTCGTATCTCCGACTTGGGAACGAATCTGATCTTGTCAACGTCTTTGCTCTATGAAAAGAGTCAGCATGCCACGTTCTCTTGGATGTTGCGCAAGGAGATTCCTCATGATCACAAAGCACATACGAGCTTTTCTGCCCGGCCTGGCGCTGGCAGCGTTGTTGGCCGGACTGAGTGGCCTGAGCGGCTTGAGTGGCTGCGGCTGGCAACCGGCTTCTTCCCAGGCGGGCACCAGGAATGCGCCGGACCGGCTGCAAATCGCCATTCACGTCCTTGATCCTCAAGTGGGGAAACCAGTCGTGACCCTGACCGACGTTTCACTGGTGCGGCAGCTGTATACAACGGTTGTTGCGCTGTCACCGTTGCCGCAAAACTCGGCCTGTACGCAGGAATTAGGACCGAGTTATACCCTGACCTTCCTGCAGGGAGGGAAAACGCTGACAACGGCTACCGCGCAGCGCTATGGATGCGGGCGTGTCTCTCTGGCGGGTGAAAAGCAGGACAAGCCACGCCAGTTGCCAGACCAGAACAGCTCGCTATCCTGCATACCCTGCAGCTCGATAAGCCGCCTCAGACCGCACGGATTACGTCGGTTGAGACAGTGCAGCGCCTGTACCACGCTATCCTGGCGCTCCCGCCGGCTCCCCAGAATGGAAGCTGCTCACCAGAGTCACTCCACGAATACCAGCTTGCTTTCCACACAGCAGATCAAGCAATTTCTTCTGGTATTGACAAAACATGTAACACGGTTTCACTTGAAGGGAACTACAAGTCTCGCGGTGGGATCTTTATGATGAACGGTCAGTTCAAGCACCTCTTCGAGCAGACGCTGGCCGCGGCTACCTTCGCGCCGGCGCGTCCCGATCGGCTCACTCTGGATATCCAGCCGGAGAAAGGCGTCGCCCGGCAGAGCACGATCGCTGACGCGAGATTGAGGCAGCAGCTTTACACGAAGATTTTTGTGCTGTCGGAGGGGAAGGCGCAGCCAAATTGCCCATCGGGAGAGGATAAGGTGGCTGGGAAAGGGAAGTGGTACCTTCTTAACTTTACGCAGTGGGATCTGCCAGTTCTTGTGAATGTCGATGCATACGAGGGGAGTTGTACGTTTGTCTCTCTTGATGCCGGTCAGGGCACGGGCATGGGCCAGGTTTTGCAAGGGGATGGAGAGTTCTGGGCTCTTGTTCATCAAGCGGCGCATTCGTAGGACTCCACCCATTTTCTAGCCCTTCGGAAGCGTGGAGGGGGTACTGATGTGATTCACCAATAATCCCGCCACACTTCCTGCAGATCCTGTCCACCAGAGTCACGTCTCATGTGACTCGGTTTCTTGCGTGGCTACCAACAAGAAACACCTTTCAGTCGAGAAAAGCTGCCATGTCCAGGATAATCTCACCTCTTGCTCTCTTTTGAAGTGTACTGAAGCTGCTCTGCGTCATGCATTTCGGATCATGTGTCAATGATAATAACTATTATCTCGGACAAGCTTTATGATAGAATATACCATGTTGCTGAGATGTTGAGGCCGCTTCCGTACTTTTAGATGTTGTACTTCGATGAAAAGATGACGACTTTACGTTGTTCATGCAGTAAGTTTAGCATGGTCTTAACAGAAGAACCATATCTGTTGAGTGTTTGCAGAAGAGTAAGAGCCACGAAAGGTGACGAGCATGGCCATGCCGTTTGACACCTCCGCCGTGTGTCCCGTGCTCATCGGTCGCGAGGCCTCTCTTGCGTCCTTTGAGCGCGTGTTCGAGCAGGTCAAGAGCGGACAGGGGCAAACTATCCTCGTGTCAGGCGAAGCCGGCATCGGCAAATCGCGCTTTGTGGACGAAGCCAGGGCACGCGTTGGACAGGAGCATGCGCACTTCCTGCAAGGCCATTGCTTCGAGCAGGATCGCTCGTTGCCCTTCGCTCCGTTGCTAGATCTGCTGCGTACCCTGCTGCTCAGCGGGTCCCGCGAATCGTCTCTCCGCTCGCTTGCGCCTGTTGCGCCCGAGCTGATGAAAATCCTGCCCGACCTCGCGCTCTGGCTGCCGGAGGTGAAGCCGACGCCGCTCCTGGAGCCAGCACAGGAGCAACGTCGCCTCTTTGTGGCCTTGACACACTTCTTGCTTGGCCAGGCCGAACAATACCCCCTGGTGCTCAGCATCGAAGACCTGCATTGGAGTGACGACGCCAGCCTCGAGTTCCTGCTTTACCTCGTCCGCCATCTCAGGTCGCGCCCGCTCCTGCTGCTGCTCACCTATCGCGGTGAAGAGGTCTACCCGGCGCTCGCTCACTTCCTGGCGGTGCTGGACCGGGAGCGGGCTGCGCTGGAGTGCTCCCTCACCACCCTCACCATGGATGAGGTCCATGCCATGCTGCGGGCGATTTTTCAGTTGAGGCGGCCGGTGCGCCGCGACTTCCTGGAGGCGCTGTATCACCTGACCGAAGGGAATCCCTTTTTTGTCGAAGAGGTGGTGAAGTCGCTGCTGGCTGTCGGTGACATCTTCTTCACGGGCAGCCTCTGGGACCGCAAGCCGCTCGCCGAGTTGCATATTCCCCGCAGCGTCTCCGATGCCGTCCAGCAGCGCATCCGCCTGTTGCATGAGGAGGCCCGTGAGATGCTGGAACTGGTGGCGGTCGTAGGCAGGTACGTCGATTTCTCCCTCGTGCAGGCGTTGACGGGGCGGTCGGAACCCGAAGTGTTCGCGTGCATCGAAACCTTGATCGCGGCGCAACTGCTGGTGGAAACCTCGGCCGAGCAGGTGGCCTTCCGCCACGCCCTCACGCAGCAGGCCGTCTACCACGGACTGCTGTCCCGCAAACGCAAGGTACTCCACCTCAGGATTGGTCAAATGATAGAACGCCTCTCTGCTTCCAGTCTGGAGGCGCATCTCGCGGAACTGGCCTATCACTTTTACCGGGCGGAGGCGTGGACCCAGGCTCGGGCATACGCCCAGCGCGTAGGAGAAAAGGCGATCGCGCTCTACGCCCCGAGAGCGGCGATCGCGCATTTCACCCACGCGCTTGAGTCGGCTCGCCATCTCCCTGGGGTCAACCCGATCCCGCTCTATCAGATCCGTGGGGAGGTCTATCAATATCTGAGTGATTTCGAGGCGGCCCGCGGTGATTTCGAGCAGGTGTTGGAGGGCGCGCGCGTGGCCCAGGACCGCCAGATGGAGTGGCAGGGCTTGATTGATCTCGGCTTTATCTGGACCGAACGCGACTACACCCAGGCAGGCGGCTTTTTCAGGCAGGCGCTTGATCTGGCGCAGGCGCTCGATGACCCATGGAAATACGCCTTCAGCCAGAAACACCTGGCGAACTGGCTGACCAACGTGGGTGAACCCGCGCCGGCCATTGCGCTGCTTAAGGAAAGCCTGGAAGCGTTTGAGCACCAGGGAAATATGCAGATGGTGGCCCAGACCCTTCAGGTTCTCGGGGTAGCAGCGTCAATTTATGGGGAGAGGCGGCTGTCATTGTCCTCCCTTGATCGGGCGATTGCGCTCTTACGAACGTCGGGTGATAAATGGGTCTTCGTCGTGTGCCTGGCCCTCAGGACGTCTATCGCCAGTCCCGCAGGAACGGAAGCCATCTTCTGCATGCCAGGCTCACTGGCCGCCTGCCAGCAGGACCTGGAAGAAGCCCTGCGCGTGGCCGACTCCATCGAGTGGCGAGCAGGACGCGCCTTCGCGCACTATATGAGCGGCTGGGCGTTTGCCTCCTTCGGAGCATTGGGTGAGGCGCTGGCCCACGCACGTGCGGCGCTTGAGATTGCCACCGAGATCGAGAATCGGCAGTGGATCGTCGGCTCCTACAGTAGCGTGGGTGATGTCGCTATCGCGCTACTTGATCCCGCCCAGGCGATAGTGATGCTGGAAGCCGGACTAGAGATCGGGCGCGAGTTAGGTGCAGCGTTTTACCTTGGGAACATGACGGCAGCGCTGGCGCAGGCTTATCTGCTCACAGGGGATCTCTCACGCGCGGAAGCGACGCTCGCACAGTTCATGCCGCCAGAACAGGCTCCGCGCAATTTGCAGGAACGGCGTCTGCTGTGGATGTGGGGTGAACTGGCCCTGGCACAGCAGCGGCCGGAGCTGGCGCTGCGCCTGGCGGATGAACTCATCGCGTCGGCCCCCGGCGAGACCCAGAGGGCCGAGGGGCAACCCATCCCGGCGCTCTTGAAACTGCGAGGCGAGGCCCTCTTCGCGCTGGGCCAGGTGGAGGAAGCCATCGACGCCTTGGAGATGGCCAAACGAGGCGCGCAGGAACAGGGGGCGCACCCGCTCCTGTGGCAGATTCATCGCTCGTTCGGGCGCGTCTACGCCGCATCACAGCAGAAGCAGCTTGCTCACCACGCATTCGCCGCCGCACGGGAGGTGATCGAGGGCCTGGCCGCCTCAATCGATGAGACAGAGCAGCGCGAACGCTTCTTAGACGCAGCGCTGGCCTCCTTGCCCAAGGAGCAGCCACTCACCCCCCGGCAGCCGCGAGATTGCTGCCGCGTTCGTGATCAGCCAGCGCACAGTCGAAACCCATGTCGGCAATATCTACGCCAAGTTGGGGTTCAACTCGCGTACGCAGATTGCCGCCTGGGCCGTCGAAAAGGGGTTGGCGCTACCGTCTCTAGGCGTGAACTGAAGGCCATGGCGACTGCACCAACCACAAGAGAACCCTGTCATGCTGAGCACCAAGTCCTGTCATGCTGAGCACCAAGTCCTGTCATGCTGAGCGCAGCGAAGCATCTCAAGGCCCAGCCAGCCCCTTCGCTGCGCTCAGGGTGACAAGAAGGGGCCATACCAAAGGGGTCGCCCTGGGACTGGCTTCGCCAGCGGCTTTCCGGGTCCCTGAGAAACAAACTGCGCAAGTTTTTTACGTAGGTACCTCTCTTCGCTAAAAAAACTACGTACCCCCCAGCAGAAAGATCAGTAAATATTACGATAGCATAGCCATAAAAAGAGGCTATACTTCCTCCGAAGCCACACACGAGGCTTCATCTAAACCATGTAGCTATGACACCAGTAGCACTGGAACACTGCGGAGAACCCGATGTATGGAACGCTCTACCATCTGCAACCCCGGCAGGGCCAGCAACAGGCCGTGCTGGACCATCTCTTTCGCTGGGAGCAAGAGTACCTGCCCCAGGTGACAGGCTATCTAGGCGGCTATCTCCTAGAGCCAGCAGCCCAGGCGCTTTCCGCGCCTTTCGGCATCCTGGTCATCGTGGTCTTTGACTCGCAGGCCGCGTATACCCGCCATCGAGACCACCCGGAACACGACCGCTGGTATCAGCACCTGCAGGAACTGTTAGAGCAAGCCCCGCAGTGGCACGAAGGCGAGATCACCGAGCTCTTCGCGGAGGCACGCGGGTTATAAGCGAGTGCGAAGGCGGCTAGGCGTGCGTGTGAACCGGGACACGGGGTTCACTGCACACCATGTCACCCCTCGGTCAGTTGGGAGTTGTACCAGGCGACCGATGTCCCGTGGAGTGCGAACAGTTTCACACGCAAGGCAAGTATGTATACGCAAGAGACAAGGAGGCGAACTATGCAAAATCAGGAACACGTCACACTTTATGATCGGC